>Ga0210398_10003470_pt1 | contig 15083 bp, 10 predicted proteins | sample IncBWC4OmetaG_FD_161047 | JGI IMG/M metagenome (GOLD analysis project Ga0210398, IMG submission 161047) | Forest soil microbial communities from Barre Woods Harvard Forest LTER site, Petersham, Massachusetts, United States - Inc-BW-C-4-O | ecosystem: Environmental > Terrestrial > Soil >...
CTCCATGTTCGAGGCGAAGGGCAGCGGAATGGCCGAGAAAACCATCGCCAGTACGATCAGCGCAAGCTTGATGATGCCCAGGATGAGATTGACTTCAACCAGCTTGCCTCTGAGGGGGCCGAGGTTCAGGCTGCGTAGAAGGCTGGATCCCACGCTGCGATTTTCCAGTAGAACTAGCAGTGGCGCGATGGAGAAGACCCAGCTGACGAGAGCCCACAAAGTGAAAATTCCCAGTGAGAGGCAGATCACGAGTGCGCAGTACGCGACGAGATTGGGCTCGTCTCCGGAGAGCGCATAATTCGCCGACCATTGAATCGCCGCGAACCAGACAGCAAAGCTGCCGCCGAGAAAGAGGATGCGCAGCAGTTGTAGAAGAATGAGCGTAAACGGGCGGCGAGGCAGCGAGGGATCGTAGCGGCGGAGGACCGTGTTCCGCCCGACGCCCGAGGCCACCGCCCATGCGAGCACAGCAACCGGAAGTAGCCACAGAGCAGTGCGAATGATCGGCGGCGCGACGATGGCATAGATGCTCGAGGCGATTTCGGCGGCGCGGCTCGGATCGACAATCGAGAACTGATCGATGCCCGTGGCGGCGAGCTGGCTCGACACGGCAGCGTAGAGTTGAAGGCCTTCGTAAACAAGCAGCGTGAGCAGCGGCAAACCGAGGATCCAGCGCCACAGCAGCTCAAGTGCGAGCAGGGAAGGCTGCGACCAGCACTCGCTCAGGACATGAACGAAGGATTGCGTACCCCTAACCGTCCTGGCACTGTCCGTTTTGTCCACAGCCATCCGCTACTTCACCACGATATTGACCAGCTTGCCCGGCACGATGATCAACTTGGCGACTGTCTTGCCGTCGGTCGCCGCCTGAATCTTTTCGGCAGCGAGCGCCGTGTCGCGGAGCGTCTCCTCGTCAGCTCCCGCGGCAACGCGGATCACGGTGCGTAGCTTGCCATTGATCTGGACGGGAATCTCGATCTCGTCTTCGCGGGCGAGAGCCTCGTCGTATTTCGGCCAAGGAGCGCGCAGCAGGTTGTCTTTCTGGCCAATCTGCTCCCACAACTCGAAGGCAAGATACGGCGCAAAGGGCGCAAGCAGCAAGACCAGGTCGCGCAGGATCACGGCGAGGACTGCATCCGGCACTTCGCCTTTGCTGATCGCTGGCTCGGCCGCCGTGACCGTGTTGACCAGCTCCATGATTGCGGCAATGGAGGTGTTGAAGTGCCAGCGTCCGGCGAAATCCTGGGTAATTTTGCGGATGGTTTGGTGCAGTTTTCGCAGCAGTGCCTGCGATGTTGTCGAGGCAGGCGTTGACGGCACTGTATTCGCGCTCTGAGCACGGTCGGCGTATTTCGTGACGAAGCGAAAAACGCGGCCGAGGAAACGGCTGACTCCGGCGACTCCATCCTCCTGCCAGTCGAGGTCGCGGTCGGGCGGAGCGGCAAAGAGAGCGTAGGCACGCGCTGCGTCGGCGCCATAACGGGCGATCATTTCGTCTGGCGAGACGACGTTGCCCCTGGACTTCGACATCTTGGCGCCGTCCTTGATGACCATTCCCTGGGTGAACAGGCGCTCGATGGGTTCGTCGTTCTGGACCAATCCAAGATCGCGCATAACCTTGGTCCAGAAGCGTGAATAGATCAGGTGCAGAATCGCGTGCTCGACTCCGCCAATGTATTGGTCGATGGGGAACCAATATGCAACCGCAGCGGTATCAAATGGCGCGCTGTTGTCTCTCGCACTGGTGTAGCGATAGAAATACCAGGAGGAATCGACGAACGTATCCATGGTGTCGGTCTCGCGGCGCGCGGGGCCTCCACATTTCGGACAAGTAGCGTTGACGAACTCCGGCAAGTGCCCGAGCGGCGACCCGCCCGTCTGTGTGATCTCCACATTCTCCGGCAAGAGCACCGGCAGATCGCCGTCAGGCACAGGAATGATGCCGTCCTTCTCGCAATAGAGCATCGGGATGGGCGTGCCCCAGTAGCGCTGGCGGCTGATGCCCCAGTCTTTCAGGCGATACGTAACCGTGGCCTTGCCAAATCCATTTTCCTCGGCAAAGGCAGCCATTTTCTTCTGCGCTTCCAGGTTGCCGAGGGAGTTGAAGTCGCCGGAGTTGATGAGCAGGCTGTCCTCGGCCGTGTACGGTATCAGGGGTTCGTCGGCACCATTCTGTTCCTGATCGGCCGTGCGGTGTGGGAGGATGACAATACGGATTTCGAGGCCGTACTTTTTCGCGAACTCGTGATCGCGCTCATCATGGGCGGGCACCGACATGATGGCTCCAGTGCCGTAGTCGAGCAAGATGTAGTTGGCCACCCATACAGGCAGACGCTCGCCATTGAAAGGGTTGATGGCGTAGTGGCCTGTGAACACTCCGTGCTTCTCGATGGCTCCGATGTCCCCCGCTTCGCGCGCATTCTTCTGCTGGTCAAGAAGCGCAGCGACTTCGGCGCCGAGCTTTGCATCCGCTGCGGCGAACTCTTTGACGAGCGGATGTTCTGGCGCGAGTTGGACGCTGGTTGCGCCGAAAATCGTGTCAATGCGGGTGGTGAAAACTGTGATCTTCTTATCGGAAGGTTTTACGGTTTCATGCGCAGGCAGGACTGCGGTTCCGGCCTGCCGCGAGGGATCCTCATCTTCAGGCGCGCCGGCTGCGTCCTCGACATCGAACGTAACTTCCGCGCCTTCGCTGCGGCCGATCCAGTTGCGCTGCATGGTGCGGACTTTTTCCGGCCAGCCCTCAAGCTTGCTCAAATCGCCGAGGAGCTCCTCGGCGTAATTGGTGATGCGCAGAAACCATTGCTCCAGATCGCGCTGCTCCACAATCGTGTCTTCGTGCCGCCAGCAGCGTCCGTCAATGACCTGCTCGTTGGCGAGCACGGTGCAACATTCCGGACACCAGTTGACCTTGCTCTTTTTGCGATAGGCCAGCCCGCGTTCGAACATCCGGATGAAGAACATCTGATTCCACCGGTAGTACTCGGGGAAGCAGGTCGTGATTTCGTTGCGCCAGTCATAGCTGAAACCGATGCGGCTCATTTGCCGCTTCATGGCGGCAATGTTTTGCAGTGTCCACTCGCGCGGGGGCCTGTTGTTCTTGAGCGCGGCGTTCTCGGCGGGCAGGCCGAAAGCGTCCCAGCCCATGGGATGCAGCACGTTGTGCCCCGTCATCCACATGTAGCGAGCAAGCGCGTCGCCGATGGCGTAGTTGCGCACGTGTCCCATGTGGAGCTGGCCCGAAGGGTAGGGCAGCATCTCGAGCACGTAGTACTTGGGCTTGCCGCTGCTTGCTGGTTCCGCGCCGTACAGGTCGGGCTGATCCGCCCAGCGCTGCTGCCAGCGAGGCTCGATTTCGGCAGGAGTATAGCGAGGTTCACGCAATGGAGACAGAGATGGCTCCGCTGGGGCCGCTGGTGCGGTGGTAGTAGTTGTTTTGTTCGCGGACATGTCAGTCTTGATTGTAAATGGGAGCGTGTCGTGACACTGCATACACCGAATCCGATGATCGCGTTGGGGGTAATGGCTTCAACTGCCGGCACCGATGCGGTCTATGTGCTCTTTACTGCGGCGGTAGGGGCTCGCCGTAAATTCGTAGCAGCAAGCTGGAGCAGCGTCTGGTACCTGCTATCCGCTTTCGCAGTCATCAGTTACACCGGGAATCCCGTATATGTCGTGTTTGCCGCCGCCGGGTCGTGGCTAGGCGCCTTTGGCGCGGTAACGTGGCTGGGGCGCGCCGACTTGAAGGGTCCGGCGGGCAAGCCGCGGCTGTGATTACCGCTTACTTCGAGCCCGTGCGGGCTTGGCGGAAGTCGCAATCAGGCTGCGCAGTGTCTGCACATTCTTTGCATCGTCCCCCGGCTCGTCGACTGGCACCTCGGCGATGAAGGCGCAGTGGCGGAAGCGCTTGTCGTTGAGCAGGCGGCGAAAGGGCTCGAGTCCGATGGTACCCTTGCCGATCTGCTGATGCCGATCCAGCTTCGATCCGCGGGCAGCCTTCGCATCGTTCGTGTGCCAGACGCGGACATCCGCAAAGCCGATAGTGTTCTTGATCAGATCTACGGTCTCTTCGTATCCCTCGGGACTGACGAGATCGTAGCCAGCGACGTGGCAGTGGCAGGTGTCGAGACACGCACCGATGGGAACAACCGGCCTGAGGCGTGTGATGAGTTCCGCGACCTGGTCGAAGCTGCTGCCAAGCGAGAATTCCGCGCCGGCGGTGTTTTCGATGAGGATGCGGAAGTTGACGTCATCGAGATTGAACCCGTCGGTGGCTTCGGCAATGGACGCGGCGGCCAGCACCAGGCCTTCTTCGCGTGTGAGGCCGCGCCACGAGCCAGGATGGAGCACGAGATACTCCGCGCCGAGGGCCAGGGCGCGCTCCACCTCTCCCCGAAAAGCGGCTACAGATTTCTTCCGCACCTCCTCCGACTGGCTGCACAGGTTAACCAGGTAGCTAGTGTGAATCACCATCGGCGTGCAGTCATATTTCCTTCGAAGTTCGGTCAGTTGACGCGCGTGGCTGGCATCTATCCGCGCCGGCCGCCACATGCGTGGGCTCGAAGAGAATATCTGGAACGTGTTTGCGCCGATTTCGTGCGCGCGTTCGGCGGCTTTGAAGACGCCGCCTGCGGTCGAAAGGTGAAACCCTATGCGGGGATTGCTCATCTCAGTTCAGTGTAGATTTTGACTTGACGGGATGACCAGCGAACGTTGACCGTTGGGTGGCGAGAAAATTTGAGAATGAGAACCGTGATTACGGCCGATCGGCTGATTTCCCCAGAACGATCCATAGCAAACCCTGTGGTTGTTGTTGAAGATGGCGTAATTACGCGGATGGATTCGCGTGCGAGTGCCGAGTTGCCCACGGGCAAGCACCTGGATTTTCCGGGTTGCACGCTGGTCCCGGCATACTTCGACGTTCATATCCACGGCAGCGCCGGTCACGACGTGATGGAGGGAACGCCGCAGGCGTTTTCGACAATCGGAAAATTCTTGGCGGGGCATGGAGTGGGTGCGTATCTGGCAACCACGGTTACGATGCCGATGGATGCGACCCTGAAGTCGCTCGCTGCAATGGCCGGCTTGATCGGGCGTGACATCGATGGCGCGCGGCCCCTCGGAATCCACATCGAAGGACCGTTTCTTTCGCCGCACAAGAAGGGTGCTCACCCTGCAAGGCTGTTGCTCACTCCATCGGTCGAGTTGTTTGATCGCATGTGGCAGGCGGCAGAGGGAAAAATCCGGCTCATGACGATCGCTCCCGAGCTGCCGAATGCCGAAGAGGTGATCGCGCATGCAACGGCACTCGGCGTGCGCGTCAGCATGGGCCACAGCGATGCCGATACAGCAGCAGCCCGAGCCGGAATTCGTGCCGGGGCTGTCACGGCGACACACACCTTCAATGCCATGCGGCAATTCGATCATCGTGATCCGGGCCTGCTGGGAGTGGTGCTCACCAACGACGATCTTTTTGCCGAGCTCATCTGTGACGGTCTGCATGTCCATCCCAATGCCGTGCGCATTTACTGGAAGTCGAAGGGCCCTGAGCGGGCGATGCTGATTACCGATGCAATGACGGCCGCGGGCATGCCCGACGGCAACTACATGCTTGGCGAACTGGATGTGCGGGTGGTCGAAGGCAAGTGCATCCTCGACGAGAACACCCTTGCCGGCAGCACGCTGACGCTCGATCGCGCCGTGCGCAATTTTGCCGAGTTCACCGGCGCCACCATCGACGATCTGTCGAAGCTCGCCAGCCGCAACCCGGCGCGCATGACAGGATTCGAGGCCGAAGCAGGCTCGCTGGCTATAGGGCGCATAGCGGATATCACTGTGCTTTCCGCCAAGAACGAGGTGGTGGAGACGATCCTGCGCGGGCGTAACGTGGTCAACGTTTAATGGCTTGCCGGGCGCGCCACAGCGCTCCCTGAATCGGATCGACTGCTTCCGGCAGGATGTGAACGCTCGGCAAGGCACACTGGATAGTGTCGATCATGCTCTGACGTACGAAGCCGACTTTTTCAAGGATGCTGCCGGTGAAGGCAATCCCTGGAAGTGGTGCATGGGGGTCGAGGTTGCGGACGTGACGGAATGCCTCGACTGCATCTTCGCCAAGAATGCGCCCGCCCAGTTCCAACACCTCCAGCGCGACTGCGTCCCCCTGCTCGGCGCACTCGACGACAATAGGCGCGAGTTGAGAGAAATCCGGCGGTGGTGTGCGATTACCAATATCGACGACCTCATCCAGACTGTTAGCAGACCAGTGCCGTATCACGCGGTCGAGAATGAGCGTTGGTTGCGCGAAATCTCTCGCACGGCATGCGGAGCGCACCGCCTGCACACCGATCCAATGGCCTGAGGCCTGGTCGCCGAGCGCCGGACCCCAGCCGCCTACGTTGAGCATTTCGCCGTAGCTGGTACGGCCCATCACATTCGATCCCGTTCCGGCCATGGCGAGTACACCGGCTGCTCCCGGAAAGGCCGCATCGAGCGCAATCTCTTCGTCGCCGCAGACCACAATTTCGCCGCCCGCCCATTTTGAGAGAATCTGGCGCATCCACCCGTCGGTCTGCGGCAGACGCACACCTGCCGTTCCAATGCACGAAGCGGAAATCGCTCTGAGATCGACACCGCTCTGCTTTGCAATCTCGCCAAGCAGCGCAGACAGATTTTGCTGGGCCTGCTCGATGGTCACGCGCAGAGGCTTGATGCTGCCGCCAGTTTCGAGGGCAAGCACCTGCGTGTCGTCAGCTAATGCGCAGGTGGTCTTGGTGCCTCCGGCGTCGAAGCCAAGAAAGTACGCCATCGCTAGCGCTGGGCCTCGTCACTGAGCGAGGCGTCAAGGATCCCGGAGAGCACGTTGAGACTGCCGTCGACTTTCGGACTTTCAAGGCCGAGGATTCTTACGACCAGCGGAAACACATTGATGTTTTCGAAGGGCTTTACGGTGCTTCGCGGACGAATGTCCGGACCCTCGGCGAAGAAGATGGCGCGCATCGAGGTCATCTCGTAAGGGTTGTAACCATGCTCACCCACGGGAAGGTAGTCCGGGCGATCGGCAGGCGGCGGATTCGCGCGGATCATGGTCGGGCCCTTGGCGATTATGACCGGATCTCCCTCGCGCGGGTTGCTGTTGTAGTGCAGCTCAGCCGGCACCTGGGCGCGGCGATAGACGAGAAAACCCGCATCGGCGGCGCGCAGCTTTTTATAGATGCGTTCGGCATCGGCTTCGTTGGGCGGATAGAGCAGGGAACCGACGGTCGGAAAATCATTGAGCGAGACATACTTATCCAACGTGATCCAGTCGCCCTGCACGCGTTCCATGCCATGATCGGCAACCACAATCAGATCGATGGGCAGGTGCAATCCATCGAGTTCTTTCTCAAGCCGTCCCACCAACTCGTCTACATGCTTGACAGCTTCCGCCACCTGCGGGCTGTTGGGTCCGTGCTCATGCCCGGCATGGTCAACATCCGAATAGTAAAGCGTGATGAAATGCGGACGCTGATCCGCCGGCAGTTTGAGCCACGCCATCACCTGGTCGATCCGCTTATTGTCGTCGACCTTGTTGTCAAAGTGGAGATAGTAACTGGGGCGCTCGCCGGCGATTTCCGCCTCCGAGCCAGGCCAGAAAAAACAGGCACTGCGCATCCCCTGTTTCTCGGCCAGCGACCACAGCGGTACGCCACCATACCAGGAGCCATCCGTGACCGCCTTGCTGTCGCGCATCGAGTAGGTCTGTTTCCGGTCGGGATCGTAAAAGCTGTTGGCGACGATGCCGTGATGCTCGGGATAAAGGCCCGTGACCAGCGTGTAGTGGTTCGGGAAGGTCAGCGACGGATAAGAGGGGATCATCCCGTCCGGCGCACTGGCGCCCTTCGCACCAATTGCAAGAATGTGCTTCGCACCGTACTTCTTCGGGTAGTCATAGCGAAATCCATCGAGCGAAACCATGACCACGTAATGCTTCTGCTGTTGTTCGGCTGTATTCGGGCCGCGGTCGACGGCGATGACCGGCGTGATCTGCTGTGCGCTTGCAGCGCAGCAGATCAGCGTCAGAAATCCTGTAAACACAGCTCGGCGAATGAGGGATTTCATGGAGGGCAGCGATCCTTTCCCGTAAAGCTTATACGACGAAGCGAACGGTTGACTCGCTCCTGCGGCCTTCGGGAGCGCGCGCAGCTATCGTATGAAAAAAGCCCACGCCGCCACGGATAAGCCGGCTATGCCAAAGGCCATGCCTAGCCCCCAGTATGCCCGCTGGCGCGTGAGCAAAGTGATCGAGGTGATCACCAGGCCGATCTCGAGCAGGGCCTCGCCAAGGTCAAAGCGATTGGCATGGCGCTCGGCTTTGCGTACCTCGCCCTCGAACTCCTTCGCCTTTTTGTCTTCTTCGGCGAGGTCTTCATTCCATTTCTCCAGGTGCGATTTATAGCTGTCCGTCACCTTGTCTGCGGCGGCAGCGTCCCGGATGGGCAGGGCAGCGAGCAGATCGGCTGTGAGTTCGGTGTTGTATTGCCGGTTCTTCTTCGCCTGATAAAGGTTCCACTGGTCACTGGCACGCGCCTGATCGAGTACAGCTTCGGTGTGTGTACGATGGCCGAGCACCGTGGTGACGGCAACCAGCACTGCCAGTAGGCTCATGGTAAAACTCACTGGTCGCAGACTCGCGTCCTTCTTGGCTTCTTCGCTTTGCTCCTTGAGCTCCTGTGCTTCGTTGGCTTCCATATCGCTCCTGACCGGACTTAGTGTACGGACTTGAGCGACCTCACGTCGAGCCACAGCTGGCGACGACGCGGAGAGCGTCAAGACTATTCCGTCTGTCTAGAAATCCGAAAACGCCTCCAAATCAGGTTTCGAAGAAAGTACTTGACTTTCCTGCCAAATGTACTATTTTGACAACTCACGTTCTGTTGAGCACAGTCGGCGCTCGTGCTCGAATTGACCCGGAACTGTCAACTATTCCGGTTTGGCGACTAGTTCCCGGCCTCAACGCCTGTACTCCGCCGACTTACAAGCGGCAGCCGCTGCGATCGGACGAGTTTCTCAGCCGTGGCTGCTGGAGGATCGATGTCGACCACACTCTTGTCGCCGTCCGAGCGGGTGGATCCGCCCGCCACCGGCCAACCGGCGCCTCAGCATCAAGAGGTAAAGGCCTGGCTCCATCGCATGGGAGCGGACAGGCTGGGCCATGCCCATACGAAGTCGCTTTGTCAGCATTTGCTTAATACCCGCCGGATACTCGCGCGATGGTCGCAGCCAGTCTGGACCCAGAATGCCGGAGCGCTCCACAGTATTTATGCCACCGACGTCTATAAAACTCAGCTGATCCCTTTGAGCGAGCGAGCCTCGGTCAGATCCTTTGTCGGCCACCAAGCCGAGCGCACCGCCTTTTTGTTCTGCACACTCCCTCGTCAGGGGCTGTTCGCCGCGTTGGATCGGAGAGTAACAACCTCGAATCGTGAAGGCGCGCTCGAGCTGCGCTCGAATGGCGGCAATGTCAACGAAAAGCTGAATCAGCAGGAAATAGATTCCTTGCTCCTGATCCACATGGCCAACGAGGCGGAACAGGCACAATCCTCCGACGGCGGACCGGGGCTATGGTTCGAACGCCTGTGCTCGATGGCCAGACACCTCTCGGCGGCTACGTCTCCTCCACCATTTCTTCTATCCGGTCATCCGAGCCCCTCTCGTGAGCAGGAGCAAAACGCCCGCGCGTCATACATAAGCGGTCTGGAAGCGCTAAAGGCTGGAAATCGCGGCGAAGCCGCTCAGAAGCTGTCAGAATCGTCAAACCTATGCCCGGTTTGGGCCGAGCCCATCATATGGCGCGCTTACCTGGCGCTGCAGGAAGGAAACCTCGGGTTGACCCTGAGATTGGCGTCGGAGGCTAAAAGGCAACTCTCGGCGATCGGCGTTGCCTGGGACAAGAGGCTCACCTTTACAGAGTGGACCTGGCTGGCTTGTGCCCTGGAGAGGCTCGCTGCAGAAAAGCCAGGCCGCGCCTTTTCTGCTCCACTGAATCGGCGATTCAGCTCACTGACTGAGAGGTTTCACCATCCTCAGCGCACCGCGAGCGCCGAGCCAGGCGCTGTGGCGGAGACATCTTCTCCGCATACTGAAGAGAATATTTCTAGCTCGCCTCTGTTCGACGCGCGCTTCCAACAGTACATGAGCCTGTTTGCCGACAACGCCGCGAATCCGAGGATGTTTCGCTACCCATCGTTGCGATCGCGCCCGTTTCATAATGCCGAGACCTTTCCCATCGTTGTCGATCTGGAGGCCAACTTCGAACAGATCCGCCAGGAGGTCTTGGCACTGGACGAGAATTCCTTCCATCCGGAAAGCGAAAAGAGCATCAAGCGCTCAGGATCGTGGCAGGTGCTCATGCTTTACGAGCGGGGCCGAAAGAACCAGGCGAACTGCGACCTGTGTCCAACGATCACTCGGATCATTGAGCGCAACAACACCGTAAAGACGCTCGCGGGATTGATGTATGTATCGCGAATGAGCCCCCACACCGCCATTCAGGCTCACCATGGCCCGACGAACATGAGATTACGCTGTCATCTTGGAATACAGGTTCCCGGCGGAGACTGCGCCATCAAAGTAGGCGAAGAAATACGTCACTGGGAGGAAGGCCGGTGTCTCGTGTTCGACGACTATTACCAGCATGAAGCATGGAACCATACAGACGAGATGCGGACCGTCGTCATCCTCGATATCTGGCACCCGGAGTTATCACGACGGGAGATACAGCTCCTTGAGGGGTTGCACCGATACGTGGCAGCGCAAACACAAAGTCTGAATAACTATTGGGGCGGCAACGAAAAGGCACGACGGCGGAATTATGACTGAGAAGACATGGGCCTTCGCACGCGACAAAACAGCAGCCGTTCGGCCTAAAAGCTCGGGAGTGTGCCTTGTGACCGGAGTAGCCGGATTCATTGGCTCGCACCTAGCTGGGGCGCTACTCGCGAAAGGGCATTTTGTAATCGGAGTCGACAGCCTGAACGACTATTATTCCCCGCAGTCGAAACAAGAGAATCTCTGCGCTCTTCTTGCCTCTAAGGCGTTCATATTTCACAAGAAAGATTTGAATGATATTCCAGCGGGTACCTTTCCCGCTCACATAGACTACGTCTTCCATCTTGCCGGACAGCCGGGAGTTCGGTCGAGTTGGTCAACGTCATTCGAGACCTACTTGATCAGTAACATCCTCGCGACTCAGAGGCTTCTCGAATTGATTGTCAATTGCGATGTCCGACGACTCATCTTCGCCTCCTCCTCATCTATCTATGGCCAGGCATCCGTGCCTGTAACGGAAGGTACGATCCCTCGTCCTCTTTCCCCGTATGGAGCTACCAAGCTCGCTGCAGAAGGGTTATGTCTTGCTTACAGCTCGGAATATTCACTGCCTCTAACGATTCTGAGATATTTCACAGTTTACGGTCCCCGCCAGCGTCCGGATATGGCCATCCATAAGTTCCTGAATGCGGCGATGACACAAACCCCGATCCGCATTTTCGGTGATGGCACACAGGGGCGCCCATTTACGTATGTTGACGATGTAGTCGACGCCTCCGTTTCGGCGATGAGCGAATCATGCCACACCTCGATTTACAACATCAGTGGCGGGCGTCCAAGTACGCTCAATGACTGCCTGGCCATCATCGAGGAGACGACGAGCCGCCGCATAACCCGTGAGTTTTGTGAGACACAGCGCGGCGATCCCTATGAAACGGAAGCGGATATTTCAGAGGCGCGAAGATGCCTGGGGTATGAGCCACGGGTTTCTCTCGAATCCGGGATTGCTCGAGAGTGGGAGTGGATGCAGCTGCACCTCGCCGGAGTTGTTTCGTTGTGAAAGGTTGGTGAAATAGCGGTCCGAGTTGATGATTTAGCGATTGACAATGCGCGACCCCTCTTCTAGGCTTCTTGCGATCTTGAAAGTCAGCCATTCCTTCCTTTGGGTACGGTTCCAATGCATGAGTCGAACCGCACTGTCCACGGCCTGTGGATAGGTTCCAACCTCTCAAAGCTGGAGTTGCTCACTCTCTGCTCTTTTGTCGATCACGGACACGATTTCAACTTATGGACTTACTCTGATATTCATTGCCATTTACCGCAGAGGGCGCGGTTGAGGGATGCCGCTGAGATTCTTCCGGCAGACTGCGTATTCAGGAGATCGACCATAGACGCAGAATGCGGGGTGGGAAGCGGTAGTTGTGCTGGGTTCTCCGATCTTTTTCGCTACAAGCTCCTCTATGAGTACGGGGGGTACTGGGTTGACATGGATGTGACATGTCTTAAGCCACTTGATTTTGCTGAGCCTTATTTATTTCGCAGTCATCGACTGGGCGCAGTGGGGAATGTTATGAAGTGTCCGCCGGGGAGCAGATTAATGAAGATAACTTACGACCGAGCTGCCCGTGACGTGCGCGAAGATGGCGACTGGCATTTCGGAAACAGGGCATTGAGCGAGACTGTTCGCGAGTTGGGCCTATCCTGCTTTATCCGGAATGATATAAGCAACGCGGATCTTTGGAACGGGCACGTCAGGGATTTCATTGAGCGGGATACCCCCATTCCAGATAACTTCTATGTAATTCACTGGCTGCACGAATGCTGGAAGACACTGAGCTCTAACGGCGGTTTCTATAAGGGACAGAAGATGACCGGCGAGGTCCCGGACAAGAATCACGCAAGACCTTTTACAACGTTGGCAAAACTCTACGAGAAGTACAGTCTTTAAGGCCGATTCCTGATGTCGTGCGTGAATATCATGATCGCGAGTCTTGCGCTTGGCGGAGCCGAGCGCATTGTTCATGAGACCATCTCATCGCTACAGCCACGCGCTACGAGAGGAACATTATTTGTCTTAAAGGATGTCAGGTTACAGTACTCGGTAAACACCGCTGGCCTCTTTGAGATACATCGTTGGAAGGCACGCTATCCTGAAGATAAACTTCGAGAGACAGCCGACCGCGTGCTGCGCTCAGGGACGAATCTTCTCTTCACGCACCTGATTGCGGCAAAGGATCTCAGAGTTCTATGGGACGCTGGAGTACAAACCGTTCCCGTGATTCACAATGCGAAGGACGGCTGGCAGGATCCCGCTGAATCTTACCCGGCAGCGAACGCACCTTTTGCCGTGGCTGTATCCGACTCCGTTGCGAGTGAGCTCCGTGAGAGCGGGTGTCAGGTACCGGTGGTCACCATTCGCCACGAACTGCAGCGATGGTTCAGGCAAGGGGATGTCCGCAGAAGCCGTCTGGAGGTGAGACGGCGCCACGGCATTGCCGACGATACATTTCTCATCGGTATGGTTGGCTGCTTCAAGGCGCAGAAGGCCTACCCGCGGGCAATCAGGGCGCTCGCAGAACTCCGTAAGGTACGCAACGCGAAGCTGATGATCGTTGGTTCCTGGGACCACGACTACGGCTACGGTCGTCTCACGTTCGAAGTGGTCTGCAGGTTGATCGGGGAGTTAGACCTCCAGCAAGACGTTTTTCTGGTCGGGGCCGTCGACGACGTCGATCCTTACTATTCTGCCTTCGATGTCTATCTCAATACGAGCGTCTATGAAGGTCTCAGCATCGCTCTGCTTGAGGCGCAACAATGGGGATGTCCCGTAGTGACCGCCAACGCCGGTGGAAACGCGGAGGCCCTTGTAGACGGATCAGTGCTGATCCAGGATTCATCCGACATTGCGGCATATGTGGATGCCTTGTCGAAGCTACAGCAAACAGCGCGAACCGTCGCCGAGAAGCCAGCGTATCCTGATCTCGTCCCGCGCATCTGGGTCTCGTTGGGGAACCATGGAGTGGACAAACCCAGTCCGCGTTCCGGTGTTCTGTTCGTCACGAACAACCTGAATATGGGTGGCGCCCAGCGCTCCCTCACGAATCTTCTGGTCAACATGCCTGACAAGGAAAGCATCTCCGCGTGTGTCCTTGGGGCGATCCACTCCCCGTTTTATCTGGAAGAGCTGGACCGAGCCTCGGTTCGCGTGATTACATTCGAGAAACCAGCTCACGTTGTGGACACCGCGGAACGCGTGCTGAATGTAGTGGACAGCTTGAATGTTCGCACAGTGTGCTTCTGGAATGTGGATGCCTACGTCAAGTTACTGGTCAGCAAGATCCTCTCATGCACCAGTGTGCGAATCATCGATGTAAGCCCAGGTACTCTTCTGTTCAGGGAACTTGATGAGACCGTAGCTTTCCAGCGGCGCATTTCCTACACTGCGGCCGATTATGTGGCGCGGCTCGACTCCTTTGTCTGCAAGTCCAACGCGGGCACGACCAATCCTCTCCTGAATGGCTGGAAAAACAAGGTAGTTGTGATACCGAATGGCGTACCTGCGGCGTCTCGCCTTGCGCAGACAGCGGATCGGTCGGCCGATTCTGTCATGCACGTCGGAACATGCGGGCGGGTTGCCCCGGAGAACAGGATTGAGTTTCTCCTTGACAGCTTTGCAATCGTAGCGAAGCGCCTTGGCGGCGCATCTTTGACGATTGTGGGTGAGGCTCAGAACGGTCACCGAAAGTACAAGGACTCGCTTCTGAGTCGCACGGCCAATCTGGGGCTGAAAAACGTTCATTTTGCGGGGGCTGTGCATGACGTGACGCCCCATTTAAGATCCTTCCGCGTATTCCTGTCGGCGTTTGATGAAGAGGGATGCTCAAATGCTGTGCTGGAGGCGATGGCGGCTGGGACTCCGGTGGTCGCGACTGCTTCGCCTTCGAGCCGGGAACTGATCCAGAGCGGAGTTGATGGTTTTGTTGTCTCGAATACAGACCCGCGGGACATGGCGGACAAGATAGAGATCCTTCTGACTCGCCCGGATGTAGCGGATTCCTTCGGCCGAGCGAGCGAGTCAACAGTGCGACAGCGCTTCTCAATGAACCAAATGGTAGACCAGTACCGTTCCCTGCTTGCATGCTGAAACTCGTGAAACCAGGAGAGGAAAGCACTCATGCCTACGATTGAAATTGTTCTGGCGTCGGACCGTAACCGGGTGGGTCGCCTGATTCTGAAGGATGACGCCGGGCGCAAGCTGGCAGGTCCGTATTCGG
>Ga0210398_10003471_pt1 | contig 15081 bp, 13 predicted proteins | sample IncBWC4OmetaG_FD_161047 | JGI IMG/M metagenome (GOLD analysis project Ga0210398, IMG submission 161047) | Forest soil microbial communities from Barre Woods Harvard Forest LTER site, Petersham, Massachusetts, United States - Inc-BW-C-4-O | ecosystem: Environmental > Terrestrial > Soil >...
TGATTTTGGATGCGAACGGATAGAGCGGCGGAGGTGCCGCCGCTGGCGCTCGAGTTTTGCACGGTAATCGACGCTGTTCCGGCGGTGGCAATATCGGCTGCCGGCACGGTCGCGCGCAGCATCGAACTGGACACTTGGCTGGTCGGAAGGGCAGTCCCGTTCCATTGGATGACGGCGTTGGGCGCAAACGAGAGTCCGAGCGCTGTCAGCGTGAAAGCGCTTCCGCCTGCCGTGATGATGCTCGGGAACACGGAGTTGAGCGTCAGCGGCGGCACGGGCGCGACGGTAAAGCTCGCCGCGTTCGAAATCGGTGCAATCGGGTTCGAGTACGCTTGAACTGAGACGGGCGTCGTGCCGATACTCGCTATTTGCGATGCGCTGATCGACGCCGTGAGCTGGTTCGGCGACACGAGCATGGTGGGGACCGGCGTGCCGCCCCACAGCACCACGGAAGCGATCGTAAAATTCGCGCCGTTCACCGTGAGGGTGAAATTCGGCGATCCAACGATCGTTGAGCTTGGCGCGAGGCTGGTCACGGTCGGATCGGGCGCCGGCGCCAATACATAAAGTGTCGCAGGCGCCGACACGTCAGCATTGGCTTGGCTCGAACTCTCAACGGTGACGATGCCTTCCTCCGGCGTGACCAGCATGCTCGCGGCGATGCTGGCTGTTAATTGCGTCGGCGATACGAACGTCGTTGGCTGAGGGAACGTATTGAAGATCACGACCGAGTCTTTCGAGAAGTTGGTTCCTGTCAGCGTCAGCGTGAAACCGGCGCTGCCCGCAACCACACCGCTCGGAGAGATGCTGGTCAGAGTGACCGGATCGGCCTGAACGATGTAGGTGACTGTGATGGTCATCGGACTGTCTTGAAGCTGCTGACTGCAGCCGCTGTCGTAACAGCCCTCCATGGTGATCGTGTCGGTGTAGGTGCCCACACCCAGAGAGGCGGGAGATCTGAAGGTGATGTTGAAGGCTATGGCCTCGTTGGCAGGGGACGGCTGGATCGAGGCAATGCCGGTATTGGTATAGGAACCTCGGAGGTAATAAGTCGTTGGGACGGTGACGTTGGTGATCACCCACGCGTCAAAGCCACTCGTGGGCGCCGATTGAGACACGGATGCAGTCACCCCGAGTTGGGTGACATTGCCGAGCCATAGAGTGGCCGTTGTTGCGCTGGGTGCGCCGGCCGGAGTGCCGGCGTTCGTCGGGGTGGCAGCAATGGACTGGGTCGGTGGAGTGGTACTACCCACACTACCGCTGCCGGCTCCGACAACTGTGCCCCCACCACCCCCGCCGCCACATCCAGCGGCCCAAACGGATATCAGGATGACGGCTGTGATCCGAGTCCACGCGACGCTCAACATTGAAATCCCTTTCTGTTCTGCTTTTTCTGAAGGCAACTTTCTCATACTCGACGATGGCTGGCTACGGGCGGCACGGGCGGGTCATTGATTCCAAACCTTCGAGCTCATCCCAGCCGTCGTGCGTGACTGGCGGCCTGGTCCGACTGAGTTATGCTGCGACGCAGCATAATAAACAATTGATTGTATTGGATAAATATCAGCAACCGTGCAAGGGGCCGACTAGTACCTCCCCTTCGATAGCGAGTATAATGCCGATAGCGCGAATATCAGGAGCTTGGTTTGATGACTCAAGCAGCTACCAAGGGCATTGCACTGGAGATCGGCAAAATGCCGAATCTTCGTCCGCTCAGTGGGCCGGAGGAGTTTTTCTCAGCCTCTCATCGCTGTGTCTTATATACGGCCACTTCAAAAAAACGAAATGGGTGGCGGAAGCTGCTGCGCGCGTGTCAGTCGATTCAGGAGTCATTCAGAAAGCAAGAAGACTTTCCGATTTCAGTGATTCTCCTCGATCTATTGATGCCCCATCAAGGGAAATCAGGAAAGCTCCTTGCGGAATCCATACGTGAGGCGCAGGCATCCGATCAGGTGGTGTTGTTCTGCGATAAGGAGTTGAGTCGTTGGTCGAGGCTTGAGACGACAAACTTTGATCAAGAGCTTGAGTCAACGATCGATTTCCTCTCGCAGTTGGAGGACACCGACGAACTATATGAATCGGCGACCGCCCCGGGCGCCATCGACTCTGAAAGGCAACTGCGGCTCGCGCGCGAGCGTCGCGATGATTTGCTTGCTAGCGAGAAGTGGATCGACGCATCGGCTGTGCATGCGCAGCAGGGAGGGAAATCTGGTGCTCAGGGAAGCAACAATACCGCGAGTCGATTGCGTCGCGGAGGGGAGTTGCTCGGCGCTTGGAACGGCCGTGAGTTCATGCATCCGATATTTCAGTTTCAGCCCGTCACGGGTCGATTGATGCCGGAGATGAAGGCGTTGTTGGATATCCTGCCGAAGGATCGCAGTGGATGGCGTCAATCATTATGGCTATTTCAGCGTCATGGGCAGCTGGACGGCAAGCGCCCCGCGGACGCCTTTCAGAAAAATCCGGATTTGGTGATCGAGGCTGCGCGAAGTGACTTCGAAGTAAATGATGAGCGGTGGTAGTGGGGCGAGCGGTGGAATCGGGGCGATACGCGAGCACTACACGCCATTGCCGGCTGGAACGGTGTTGTGGCATGTCTATCCGTCGAAGTTCAAGCCGCATGCATTTAACCCGGATTCGCGTAACCGCTTTGCGTTAGTGCCGCCGCCTGACCAGGCCATGTTCTACGCCGGCGACTGTTCGGCGTGTGGTTTGTGGGAAGCGGTCTTGCGCAACTTGGTGGTGGATGAGAAGCAGCCGCAGCACGTGGATCCTGCGATTGTGAAAGGCCGCTCGATTGCGCAGTTGAAGTTGTTACAGGAGGTGCTGGTTCTGGATTTGCGCTCACCGCATTTTCGAAACCTTAGTGTGAGCGCCGAGCGACATACAGAGTGGCAACGCCTGTGTATCGTGCCGGAACGGTACTACGACCTGACCCATGCGGCTGCTCGTGAGTTAGTGACTGCTGCTCCGCGCGCAGCGGGGTTGTCGTGGCACTCGCGGCAAATGTCCGCGCAGACGGCGTACGTATTTTATACGCCACCGCTCAAACCACCTGCCGAATTTGAGGTCATCGATGCCATTGAGCTGGATCGGCCAGCGGGCTGGGCGCTCATTGATGAAGCTTTGGAGGGCGTGGGCGTGGAACGCATGGGGTCCAGCGCTCTAGTGAAGGGGATTGTCGATGAGCTGCCATCGGATGAATTTGACGGCGGTTAGCGAACTGCGCAATTTCTTAAGGAACTTGTTCTTCGGTGCCGCCACCAACAAATCAGCGCAAGCGTGGCCTAGGCAATGCCGAGCTTGTGGCCGGTTTCTTCTTCAGTAACGGACAAACTTCAGCGCTCGTCTGATTCTTAGGTTTATGCTCAACGACTGCGAGGGGCGAGTGCGAGGCGAGGCCGCACGCTGGTTGCCATGATTGCAATCAAGTTCGAGTAGTCGAGTAGTCGGCTTTCGCGGATTCCGGGAAAACCCAACCTTGTTTGACAACGACGTCCCACCTAACCTACACGTCTTGCTCCTACGACAAACTTACCGAGCTCGAGCGACCGCGGGACACACTTTGTCTGCGATTTGCATTAGAAACTCAATGATTGCCGCGATTTTCACCCCGTATACGGGAATCCTCTTTATGAGCGCGAGAGCCAAGACAATTAAGGGGCGATAACGCTTGTAGATTTCACATAGCTTTGCCGGGTCGGCGCTAGCAACAGATTTGACGCTCACCGCGTGTGCGATCTTGTTCAATGCAGACAATGTTTTTGCTTCGGTTGCCATATATCCCTCTTCTAGTCGTGGACGTTTGTTACCAGCCCGCATGGAATCGCGCTCCTGCTTGTCAAAGGGTTCGGCTAAGTGCGCTCCGCGGGCATACAGCGCTCGCTCTTAACCTCTGTCACGACTTAGCTGGAGATTACAGACAAGGTTTAGGGCGCGACTCCCTTGCGCGACGAAGACTGTCACGTTAGCCGAACCGGCCGCGCCCAGGTATCAATTGCGAGGAGGGTGTAATCCGTGCGCCGCTCGCGACAGAGAACGACTATCAAGACTCGAAATCGACTCCGGGGAATACTGAAGCCATGAGTTACACTCAAACCGATCACGTATTTGGCGGTCTCGGAGAGACCGGGGTCGCCACATTCTTCAAGGCGCTCTTCGATGCGCGTCCGCGCTATCTCAACTATGCCACGCCGGGGCTGGCTCCCGCCGACAGCGTGAACGTGACACAAATTCCCGCTGGACCTTTCGGCCTGCAGTATTCCATTGCCTTCAGCCTTCCCGGCATCGATATCTTTCCGCCCGACACGGGCGATCCCGTGCCCCCTGCGACCGACCAAATAACGATCAGCACCCAGGCGAAGATCTCCATTGGTAGCGGATCATCGGCAGTTTCAGCCGTGTTGGACATTTATGTTGTCTGCTCGCCGTACCTTTTAGCCACTACGTCAGCATCGCGGACGATCGGTCTTCGCGTGGTGAGCGTGACAGTATTAAACGTACAGCCCAGCGCTCTCGCCGCTGTGCTGGGCGCCCTCCTTCAAGCGTTTGTTGAGCAGGCCCTTGCCAACACGGCCATCCCGCTTGGTGCCCTGATGTTCCCACCCATCACCCTCGTACTGAAGGACGGTCCCACTGCGGAAGCCGACCGTCTGGATGTGCGCGGCGACCTGCAATAAATGACATTCAAAACGAGGATCCTATGAGCGATCTCATTGTTGCTCTCGATAGCACGTCCGCGACACAACTGGTCAATGCAGCAGAAGCCGCGCTGGGAACGCTAGCGAGCAGCGGCTCTGGCCACCTCGGCCCGTTCGGGGTCAATTGGTCGGTCGCCGCGAACTTCTCCGGAGGCAGCGCCGGGCTGACTCCGCCCAAGACGATCTCGCTCAATACGATCCAGTTCAACTATCAGATCAAGCTTTCTTTTGAGCTCGATCTCAACGATTTCCTTCCGCACGGGTGCCTGCCGCAGGTCTGCGTCACCATTCCCTTCATAGGCCAGGTATGCACTCCGAAGATCTGTGTCGAGTGGCCCACCGTTACCATCCCGTTGTCGTACTCTGATGCCTTGAAGTTCTCCGCGGACTTCAATTTGAACCCGCATTTGCAGGGTAACCAGTGGCTCGTGGACCTTGTCATCGTCAAGGTACCGGATCTGCAGCTGAGTCTGAAAGCTGCAGCCATTGTGACCGCGCTCGGCGCGGTCATTGGCGCAGCGATCAGCGTCGTGCCCCTGATCGGTCCGTTTATTGGCGTTGTCGTGGCAGCTGTCATTGCCACGATCGGACTCGCCGGTGCGCTGGGTTTGTTGGGCGACATCATCACGCCGTTCATCTCCGGTCGTACGTTCACACTGGTCAAGCAGACCCAGACGTTACAACTGCTCCCTGCGGCCTCGGCGCTGGAACCGGCAGTGAATCTCACGATCGCCGCCCTCGCGTCCCAAATCGCTCAAAGCGATAAGCCCGAACTCGTCGTCTCCGCCAACTTTTCTGTCTGACAGACACGTCCTTAACAGAGCACCCAATATGAGGCCCACCGCATGAATTTCATGGACAGCAAGAATCTCGGGCGCGGCAATCTCTTTGGTCAGAAGATAATTGCCGCAGGAAAAATCACCTACCAGATTGGAGTCGGCGGCGTCTCACCGAGCGGTGACGCGTTCCAGGTGGACGTCGGTAGTACGCCGAACGCATCGCCTATGACGTACCCAATTGTCATCACGCTGCAGAACGGTCACTTCCAGGTGACTAATAGCCCAACAAAAATTGCAATCGGCGACGTCCTCACGTGGCACACAGAGGACAAAGGAACTCGCGGCTTCTCCGTGAGCGCTCAGAACACCTCCGGCTATTCGTTCGACAGCACCGCAATGGCCGACAACTCCGTGTTTACACACGTTTGTGGACATTTCGGCGTTCTAGAATGGACTGGCACGTATCTAGCCGGTGGAACTCCAAAAACCGTAACTGGCAAAATAACGACGACGGTTCCGAAGCTGAGTACACCGGCCGAACGGGTCGCTTACCAGGCCTCTCTGGCGGGTGGCGAGATCATCACACTCAAAGACGGCATCGTCGATAAGCCCGTTGTGAGCATCACCGTGGGTCAGACCGTATTTTTCGCCATCCAATCGTCGATCGGCTTCTCGATTGTACAGTCGGGATTTCAACCGCAGAAGCTGAGGGTCACCTGACCAATGGTCCGGAGTTCACCGTTCAATCCGCAACCGATAGCGTTGTTCGTTTGTAGCTTGCCCCTGCAGTGCGAGCGTGTATTCTCCCGCCACTAGACCAGCGGGGTTCATAAATATTGGAACCAAGCCATTGGCGTCCGCTGCGAGCTTGGTTGCAGCTCCGATGAGAACTATCCGGTCTCCTTCCTGCCGCCGGAGCGCGACCTGGTAGTTGCCGGAAGGAGCAGGATCGTCGGGAAGAACTCGGATCTCGAGCGGTCCTGCTAGATTAGTGACCTTGATCGACGGAACATCTGGACGCCCACGCGTGTGCGCCAGCGTGTATGACATTACCGTTCCGCTGTCGATGAGCCCCAGCCGGGCAGCAGAGCCCGCGACTAGGTCATGGGAATTCGTTGACTCTCGGAAATAAAAAAATAGTCCAGCGCCCAAGGCAAGAAGTGCCACGGCGGCCGCGGCCAGCGAGGCCCAAGATTTCGCTCGTGTCTCTGGCCCGGACGGAAGGCTCGGCTCGCCGCGCTCATCTAGGTGCCGCAGTCCTGCTATCATCTGCCTAGTGAGGCTCACGTACGACGCGATTTCTGGATGGTCAAGCATCTTGGCCTCAAATCGCTTCTCTTCTTCCTCGATCATCTGCCCTAGGACATAACGACGGGAATCCCGCTCCGTCGCGATTTCATCTTGGTCCCGGCTAGCGTCGCTAATCGCGATGTTCATGTTTGCGCACCTCACCTTCAGGCAAGAAGGAATACCATGAGGTCCACACCCCTTATACCACGCTTCTCCAGCAGTTCCTGAAAGCGGCCGCGAGCGCGAAAAAGTACCACATTGAACGTGGCCTCCGTGATCTCCAAGTCACGGCAAATGTGATCTCTCTCCTCGCCCCGGAGGTAATAGCGGACGAGCAACAATCGATCCCGTTCCGAACGCAATTCAAGGAGTAATTTCCGGACTGCGACTGCGACCGACTCCACCTGAGCCGCACTCTCCTGACCAATCGCGAGATCCGGCACCTCCGACATTGCGTCAGAGTCGATGTCGGTGCGCCGCCGCCGCTCTTTGCGCCTCTCCGCCAGCGCCAGATTGCGAGCGGTCTGAGCGACGAATCCCGCCAGTCTGGAGGGATCCTCCAGTGGCTGCGATCGCAGCCGTTGCAGTGTCACAATCAAAGTCTCCTGGTACAAATCCTCTGCCGCGGCGAAACTTCCAGTAACCCGGAGTAAGATCTGCCGCACCCCTGTCCGAAATCGCGTAAACAGCTCCGCTTCCGCTCGTTTATCGCCTTCGTATATCTGCTGCGCGAGTTCCGCGTTCGACAACCCCGATCCGTTCATGCAAAGCCTTCCTCTCCCAAAACGGCTATCCTCGCCGAAGTGCGGCGCAGCGTGAGTACGTTGTAGCGCGACGGCGGGCTCGTGTGAAGGGCTTGCTATCTTTTCCCGATGGGCTTGCGCGCTTGGGTTGCCCGGCTAACGACGGGAATACCGTGCATTTACATGGTCTAAGCGGCCGCCCGTATAGCTACAGCGCGCAGAGGGCGCAGCGCGTGCTCATTTCCCAGGTGGCGCGCGACACGATTCCGCCTCACGATTGAACCCGCAAATCTTCAACCCTGAGTTATAAGTCCAGTCCTGAAAGAAATTCTGTACAGCCCTGGCACTGGTGCTGACAAGGGTTGAACTCGTTTCCTCGTCCCCGAGTACGCTGACACCCACAATCATTCGTCGGGTGAAGGCTCCGGGTAAAAGAGGATTTGCCGCCGCAGTGTCGTCGATTGCAAAGCCAGGCGCGCCACTGTCACCTTCACAAGTCACCGCGCCTCCAGAGGTCTTGATCGCAGTACTTTGACCAGCGGGTAACCCCGCAATCGACGCCAAACCTATTCTGAACTCTGGGTCGTAGGTGTTGGCCCCGTGAGGCTTGGTGCAGCCGAATCCGCTCAGTAGCAAAACCTGTTGGTCGTGCAGTAGGCTTCCGTCCGAGTTAATCGTTTCGTGAATCGCGCCAGAGGGCTCGTCATTCAACGCGCACAATGCCAGGTCCACGGCCCTAGACCGCTTGCAGGTGCCCATAATTGGCCCGAAGGACGTTTGTAGCGTGACATTTCCACCACCCTCGGGGACACAATGTCCCGCCGTGAGGAGTACCTTCGTTCCCACCAGCGAACTCGTGCAGGGGCCATCACTGAACGAGTAGTAAATCGCCGAAAAGTCGGGAGGATTCTCGATGAGGTAGTTGATGAGCACAATCGTCATTGTCGGCCGGCTGTCGGTGCGAGTGAGTGATTGGAACACTCTGGGCGTAGGGGCCTGGCAGGCGACCAGGCTCACCAGCGCCAAAGACACCCAACCCCACCTTGCCGGCACACGCGCCCGCTGTTCGCCGGTACCAGCGTTGCTTTGAGTCACTCGAGCATCTCCTTGCATTGCAAATTTGTGACCCTTGAGCCCGTTCCAGACGAGGCGGCCACAAAACCTTCCTGCCACCAGGCTGCAACCTATTTCAACTCCCTTCCTCAGAGACTATGATTGATGAGCGCCTGCAGGGAGCTACGCGTGTTGACCTTCCCCTCAATCAGACTGATCGGTCGGGCCTCTATGGCCCTAGGCCTGTGTTTCGCCTCGAGTAACGCAGCGCATGGCTCCTGCGAATGGCCTGCAACCGCCGCCGTCTTGTACCACAAGCTGTTGATTTTCTCCGACCAGCCAGCAATCGAGGTACGAGTCCCCATCCCCGCAGCAGCGGATATGTTACTCGAGGCACGTCCCTCGGGCGTCGACATAGAGCTCAAAGACGTACGAACAATGGCATCGGCGGACAACCCCGTGCGTCGCCTCGGGACTCGCACAATGATCGTCAACTCCGGCGATCACACAGAGATTTTACTTACCATCGCAAAGAAAGAAGGCGGAGGCACGGAGGGCACAGTTCTGCTGCGGATCGCGCGGCTATCCGACATGGCAAATGCCTCCTGTACGCTCGCTTACCGCTCGGCCGCGGAGGCGGATCTTCACTACGCACGGGCGCAATCCTCAATTGCCGGTACACCCTCGGCAGGTGGTTTTGATGCAAAATCGGAGTATCGCGCTGCAGCAGCTGGCTACGCGGCAGCTGCGCGCGCATTCCGTGATGCAGACGCAGCTTCCAGTGTTCCCCTGGCACAATTGTCCCTGGCTGCAGTGTATTACCAGAACCTCCAGGAATGGCAGGAGGCCTGGGATGCCGCCGAGGCGGCCCGTCTCAAATTTCACGCTCTAGGCCTTGAATACGAAGAAGCCCGTGCTAAGGCCATGAGTGGCGCTGCTGAAATGGAATTAGCGCTCGCCCCAACATCAGCATCGAACACAAAGCGCTTCGAGGCAACGCGGTCTACTTTTATTAGGCTTTCACAGTTCCATGCCCGCCGCGGCGAAGTTTATGACGAAGCCCTGGCGCTGAACAACGCCGGATTGACGAATTACTACGCAGGACAATTCGATAGGGCGATCGCTACCTACGGCCGCGTGTTGCCGCTCTACCGGCGACTCAAAGAGTCCCAGCGCCAGGCGCAAGTACTACAAAACATCGCGCTCACCGAGTATGAGTTGGGCCGCTTTTCACTTGCAAAGCGCGACTATGCCAATGCCCTCGAATTGGTCGATTCGACATCGAAGGGCTCGCTGCGAGGCGAAATCCTAAATAATCTGGGGCTCACAGAATATGCATGCGGGGAACTCGACGTTGCGCTGCTTCATCACAGCGAAGCGATGAGCATCTTGACGCGCACCCAGTCGCAACGAGAGCAAGCCCGAAGCCTTCACGGCATCGGCGTCACATACTATGCTGCGGGCGACGAGAAATTGGCCCTGGAATACTTGTCTCAGGCAGTTGCAATGCGAGATCCGGAGCGCGACCCTCGTGGCCGGATGGCATCACTCCGCGCCGAGGCCAGCGTCCTCAGTGACCTGCACCGCTTTACGGAAGCTATCCAGCTTAGGCGCGAAGCATTGGCACTGGCGGCGACGCCCTCGGCCCGCATACGCATCAAGTCACAGCTCGCAAAAGATCTTCAATTCGTTGGAGACGTCACCCAAGCACAAGCTGTCGTAAACACAGCGCTGGAAGAGGTGGGTGGAAGCCATTCCGCCCGGGCGTTAGCACTGCTCACGCGCGCGGAGTTGGACTTCGCCGATTTATCCCTGACCCGCGCGGACGACGATGTACGAGAAGCGCTTCGGCTTTTGCAGGACAGAGAGGCATCCTACGAACAATTCGCTGCATGGCTCTTGTCAGCTCGAATTGCCCGAGCAAGGGGCGCCTTGCAGATGGCGCTTAGTCGCATCGCCCATGCGCTCAAAGTCGTCGAACAACTCCGATTGCAGAGCGCGAATCCTGAGCTCCGGGCCGGTGTCTGGTTGTCCTCGCGTCCACTCTTCGAACTGGAGATTGAATTGCTACAAGAGACAGGGCTCGCCTCGGCGCAGTCGCCATCGCCCCGGGAATCGTTATCTGCCGCGAGCGTCGCCCTGAAAACCCTGCAGGTCGCGGAGTCCTCCCGCGCGCGGTCTCTTGCCGACTACTGGCGTTTGCGAGGTGCCCCAGCCGACCGCACGAATGCCGCCACAGGGCAACTCGAGTACCTCTATCAAGAGATTGCATACCGACGCTTCGAGCTCGATGTCCGGCAAGACCGCTCAGGAGATGACGATCCGCGCAGTCGAGCCATTCGCGCAGAGATCACTACGCTGCGTCGAGAGATCGACTCGAAGCACCGCGTGCTACAGAGCGCAGGCCAAGTCAGGGACACGGCATCCGGCAATCAAACCGAAATGGCCCGAATCATTGAAACAATTCCTGCGGACGCGGCAGTAATTGAGTACTGGCTCGGAACTCACAGCACATGGGCATGGATCGTGACAAAGCAGGGTGTCCGAATGATCTCACTTGGCCCCAGTGAACCGTTGGACCATGCGGCCCGGAACCTTCACTCCAGTCTGCGTGATTCCGCATCGTCCTCACGGGAGGAGCGTTCCCGCCGTATCGCTAATCTCTCTGCCCTTGTTATAAGTCCGCTCGCGACGGACGTCCTAAAGTTCCACTCACTAGTCGTTATTCCGGACGGCGCGCTTCATTACATTCCATTCGCTATTCTTTCAGAAGAAGTCGACCACAAAACCCAACCATTGCTGGAGAATCACGTCCTCGTCGCCGCGCCCTCTCTGGCCTCTTCCGGATGGGCTGCGGAATCAACCACTAGAGGGGGACGCGTCCTCATCGTTTCCGACCCTGTCTACACGGATGACGATCCTCGTCTTGAGGCACATATTGCGGCCACACACTCTAGTGATATCCCCGCAAAAATCGAATCGGCGATCGCATTGAGACTTCGCAACCCATCGATGCCCGACAAGTTAGAGCGCTTGCCAGGTACCTCGACCGAAGCGGCTTCGCTACGCAACCTTCTCGATCCGCAGCTCGTCGATAATTTGAGCGGATTTGACGCCTCACGCGAGCAGTTCTTCAGACGCGACCTTTCGCGCTACAGAATCATTCATGTCGCCGCGCATGGTCAGACCGATAGCGATGCGCCTGAACTCTCGGCGATGATCTTGAGCCTACGCAACGAGACCGGAACCTCCATTTCTGGAGAGGTCTTCGCTGGAGAGTTATTGCTCAAGCCGCTCGCCGCGGAGCTCGTCGTCCTCAGCGCATGTGACACTGCGCTGGGACGCGAATCGGCCGGAGAGGGCTTGCTTGGATTGCGTTACGCTGTCCACGCGGCTGGCGCGCGGTCCGTGATTGCCTCCCTATGGCCAGTTCCTGACCAACCCGCGGCCGCTCTCATGGGCGACTTCTACAAGCGCTACATCGGAGCCCATGAAACGCCCGCGCAGGCCCTAGCCGAGGCCATGAGAGCCAGCCAACGCAGGTATGAAGATCCGAGCCTCTGGGGCGCGTACGAAATATCAGCGATCGGTCGCGAAGCGCTTTTCGCGTCGCATTGAACGGACTATATTCAAACAACGTAGGAGCACAGTCGATGTCACTGCAAAATTGGTGGGCCAAGATATGGACGATCCACGACTCTTTCGGCGAAGGCAAGTTCCTGATTCCGAAGAATGCGCAATTCTGGTTTGAGCCTGTAAGCATCGATGGCACTCCAGCTTTCTACTACTTGCGGTTTGAAAGTGGCACCCTGCACGAGTGCCTCAATAACACAAAGTTATATCCGGTCGGAGTCGAAGAACTGCGGGAAGAGACATTGCCGCCGTGGAAGGAAAATGACGAGCCCCTTCGCAAGAGATTTTCGGACCAGGCATTGCGCGTAAAGGGCGATGGAAGATCCAATCCCTTGGCCAGACGGCTTGAAGGAACATTTTGGGCTGCTTCGACCGAAAATGAAATGAAACTGGAAGTGCTGCGTTTTTACATCTTTTCGGGACTGGAAGATGGCCGCGACTGGATTGTGGTTGATGTTATGCCACCGGGCGAAGTAACCGAGGAGGATGGCACGGGACACGGCGACGGTTGAAATCGCCGCTTATCCACCAAACCCGGGGGATGTGTCGAGAGATTGGTCGATTTAGCTTGTGGCCAGAAAATATTGAAGTGATCACCAACTCTGGCACAGGCAATGCCCAGGTCGAGGGTTCCAGCCCCTCCCTCGAGTAGTGCCCGGCGATCTGACCTGCCTGACGTGGGACGCGCGGGAACATCTGCTTACCGAGAATTACGTTGCTCGGCATCTTCCACGATGCGGCAGGCAAGATCGATCGTTCCTTTGATGGTATCGAGATTGCCAACGTAGTTTTCCATGGCCTGTTCGGAACGACGGCGCAGTGCTGCGGACTTGATTAAACCGTGCTTGCCGAGCGTGGTGATGTCGTCGCGGTCCTGGCTGGAGAAGCGACTGATTTTGCTAACCGCGAGGTCGAGCGCGGAGAGTAGTCGGACGTCGAGGATCGAGGCATCGATGCGCTTGAGTGTCAACGGGACCGAGTCGTCGTGAGCATCCTCATGCATGAGGGCGAAGCTTTCGTTGTATTGGCGGTCGAAGTAGAGCAGTCGAGGGGCTCCATCGGGATCTTGGTAGGTGACTTCCAAGTCGCGGGGTAGTGTGATGCGTTTGGAAAACACGGCATCGACGTCGTTGGACACACGCTCGCCGGTATAAAAATGCATCGCTGCACCACCAGCCACATACATTTTGATGGGTAAGCTTTGCCTGGGTAATTCGCCGAGTGGCGAGGCGATGCGCTGGACGAGTTCTGTGAATGCCGCGACATATTCCGGCCGCGTCGAACTGCTAGGCCGCATACTTAGCCTCTGTCGCCAGCATAGGCAAGAAGCGCGAGGGACGGAGGGGGCTGCGCTTCAGCCAACGGGCGAATACGGGAACTTCGGTGGCGCCCGGGTGCAAGACTTCGGCAAGCGCGAGCAGGCCGCGGCGATCCGCGTCGGCATTGCTGGCAAGCATGACGGCGAGACCTGCCATGAAGAAAGCGGGGCCGGCGGCGGCCCACGAGGCCGGGTCGAGCTTCCGGGTAGCACAGAGCGCCAGCAGTTGCCGTTCGTAATCGCGCGATAACTCGCTGGGAAAATGACCGTCGGAGGTGGTCACGGGATGGGCGGCGACCGTGACGGACAAGCGGGCTCCTGAGGCGTCGGCGAGCGCTATTAACGTGGACAAATCGCAAGAACTGCGGCGACGCAACCGCGAGAGGGTTTCTTTGCTGAAACCCGCAGCCGATGCCCAGGCTGCATCGTTAAGCCCCTTGTTACGGGCGGCTACTGTTAGCGAATCCAGCAGCTTTTTGAGTGTGGTTGACGTAAACATCAACCATCAGAATACATGAGTTGCGTTAAAGATCAACTATTCTCGAGCGAGGGGACCATCTCCCCAGGACCTCGTCAACCCTGGCAGACACAATGCGGCATTCGCTATACCGACTCGAGGCGAAAATGTCGAGCGCAGCGGGTCAAATTATTTTTAGAAGTCGCGAAGCGATCTTCATATAATCGCGCGCTTCCTCGATCCAGGTATGCCGCATGCTGTTCAAGAATCTGTTCGTCTATCGATTGCCCGCTGATTGGTCCTGGACGGCGGGGGATCTCGAGACGCGACTCGGCGGCCATCTGCTTCGGCCCTGCGGACATTTCGATATGCTGACTCGCGGGTGGCAGCCGGTGACCAAGGGTGGCCGATTGCTGCACACGGTCGGACAGCATCACATGCTGTCTTTGGGCACGAATCAGAAACTTTTGCCCGCATCCATCATTCGGCAGGTTGCCGAGGAACGCGCCGAGGCTCAGGCAGCCGAACAGGGCTTTCCCGTTGGTCGCAAACAGATGCGCGATATCAAGGCGCAAGTCGCCGACGAGCTGCGAGCGCGGGCATTCACGCGGCGAATCACAACCCGCGCCTGGATTGATTCGCGAAACGGATGGTTCGTCATCGATGCTGCCGGTGCGCCCCGTGCGGAATCCGTGCTCGAGACCCTGGTGGCAACTCTTGACAGTTTTGTACCCGCACCCCTGGAGGGGGCGCGCTCCCCGCATGCGTTCATGACATCCTGGCTCATGCAGGGTGATGCTCCCTTGAGGTTTACGATCGAGGATGATTTGGAGTTGCAGGCGGCGGATGAGGGGAAATCAAGCATTCGTTACGTGCGTCATCCGCTCGATGGTAAGGACATCCGCTCGCATCTTGCCGCCGGGAAGCACCCCACGCGCCTGGGATTTACCTGGAACGGCCGTGTTTCGTTCGTTCTGACGGACAAACTCTGCTTGAAGCGGATCGAATTCCTCGAGGTGGGCAAGGATCAGACCGACGCTGAGGAAGTGGATCCCGCGGAGCAGTTCGATATTGACTTCGCCGTTATGGCCGGCGAACTCTCTGCGCT
>Ga0210398_10003472_pt1 | contig 15077 bp, 13 predicted proteins | sample IncBWC4OmetaG_FD_161047 | JGI IMG/M metagenome (GOLD analysis project Ga0210398, IMG submission 161047) | Forest soil microbial communities from Barre Woods Harvard Forest LTER site, Petersham, Massachusetts, United States - Inc-BW-C-4-O | ecosystem: Environmental > Terrestrial > Soil >...
CTGCTGTCGCGTCATTTCTATCGAAACATTGAGCAGAAAATTGCCGCTGCGCAGCGCCGGGGTCATAAGCGCCAGGCGAAGCGCCTGCACCGGAGAGCCGCAAGGCGGCGAAAGGAGGCCTTACATAGATTCTCAACCAAGCTGGTTAAGGAATACCAGAACATCGTCATCGGCGATGTGAGTAGCCGAAAACTGGTCAAGACCCGGATGGCAAAATCCGTGCTCGATGCCGGTTGGGGCATACTCAAGGCGCAGCTGCAGTATAAGGGCCAACAGGCCGGCAGGTGCGTGTCCATCGTCAGCGAGCGAGACACAACGCGAACATGCAATGACTGCAAGGCCCTCACCGGTCCAACAGGAATTGACATGCTCGTTGTAAGGACATGGGTGTGTAGTGCGTGTGGTGTTACGCACGATCGGGACGTCAATTCGGCCCGAAACATGCTGTCCGTGGGGAGGTCGCCCCCATCCGTCCGCGGGAACGAGTCATCGGTTTCAGATGCGCCGCCGAGCCAGACATCCAGTCGATGCGAGGCACGGAACAGCGCATTGAAAGCGGCGGCGTGAGCACCGGGGAGGTCCGCTGCAAGAGCGGAAATTGGCCGCGATCGGTAATAGACGCGGAGTAATGGTTGGCCCGCGTGTTGGGGATGCCCATCTCCGTCAGACGTTTTGCCATGGTGTCGGCTCGCTGTGCTGCCGCCGATGGGCAATTCAATGCCGCGAGGATGATCACCTGGTCGGGGGGAGTGCCGGGAGGTGTCTGTACAGGCACAAATCCGTTGGTGTCTTGAAACGGGAGCAAGCCGCGCTCGGCCACCGTGCGTTCATGTGAAGTCCATAAACCGTATACCGCGCCCAACGACAGTGCGGCGATCAAAAACACTCGACCAACACTCACGATGTCTGCTCCCGATCATCCGGAGATCATTCGATTAACCTTAGCCCTAGGTGCGCTCTTGGGCTTGAATTGAGTCACAAATTGAGTCGAAAGTTATTGTAAACAGGCTGCATACTGTCGTGATGTTTGGTACGCGCTGGGCTCGAATGTCATCGATTGTCGCCGCCCTCTGGCTCGTGCTCGGTACCTTCGTCTCGCCGCTGCCGACGGCAATCGCCGAGAACTCCGTCGCGATGCCGCTGTATCGCGAGGGCCGCGGCAGTCCCGACGGCATCGGTAAGTTCTATCAGGGACGCGAGATTGCCGCGGTCATGGGTTTCGAGGGCGCGCCGTGGCTCGAGCGGCCGAGCCGCGCAGATGAAGAACGGCCCGACCTGCTGGTGGAGGAACTGCGCCTGCAGCCCGGCATGACTGTCGCCGACATCGGCGCGGGCTCGGGTTATCTCTCGCGGCGTATGGCGCCCATCGTTGGACCCGGCCGCGTTTTCGCGGTCGACGTGCAGCCGCAGATGGTGGCGCTACTCAGGGAGTTGTCGCAGAAGCCGGAGTTCAAGAACCTGGTGCCGATCCAGGGAGACATCGACAACGTGAAGCTGCCGCCCGCTTCGATCGACCTGGCGGTCTTGGTCGATGTGTATCACGAGCTGGCTTACCCCTATGAGGTCATGCGCAGCCTGATTCGTGCGCTCAAGCCGGCCGGCCGGGTGGTCCTGGTGGAATATCGCGATGAGGACCCGGCCGTGCCGATCAAGCCCCTGCATAAAATGAGCGAGGCGCAGATCCAGCGCGAAATGGGTGTGCTCGCGCTCACCTGGGAACGCACTTCGGAGCGGCTCCCGATGCAGCACGTAGTCGTGTTCCGCAAGTCCACCCTGCCCTAGAGGCGTGACGCATCACTCCACCCGGTGGAACTGCTTCATAACGTAGTACATGCCGCTCGGCTCGGGCTCCGCGTTCATGGCTCGGGTGTTCGCCTCGTACTGAGCATTGGCGTCGTCCGTGAGTCCCTTGATGATTTGGTCGAAGATCACATCGGGCGTGCTTTCATCTTCGACCGCGTACACGCCGTGATTCGACCCCAGCAGCCGATCGACGCCGCTGGGGTCGCCCTCAGGCCGGTACAAGTCCGCCTGGTAGAAATAATATCGTGTCACGGAGCGCTCCTGGCCGCGCTACTGAACGTCGCTGACCTTGCCGTTCATGAAAATGACTTTCATGTCCTTGTAGCTGTAGATCTTCTTCGCGCCCAGATCGACGATGCGCACTGGGCTGCCGAGGGCCGCGATGACGCTATCGATGGGCTGCCCGATCGAGATGTTCACCGGGCCTCCCGCGGCGGCAGGTGCCGCTCCCGCCCCAGAAGCCACTTGCTGCGCCACATCCTGCTCGGCGGCGTCCGCTTCCTTCGCCTGCTGTGCGACTTCGGCGCCGGCGTTCGCCTCCGGCGGCGGTGCATCCTTGGCAAAGGCAGCCGGGACCGGCGGGGCGGCCGCACCGGTGGGTGCCGCGGGCAGTCCGCCCGTGCCTTGCTTCTTCTGCAGCTCGGCCAGCCCATCGTCGACCGATTCGCGCATGTGATTGTGCATGTCCTGCAAATCGGACAGCGCAATGGTCACGTTGGTATTGGCCGCGCACTCCTTGTTTCCCTTGCTGGCCAACACCGCGGCGGACACCGTCTCCGCATCGCCGGCCGGCAGCGAGGCGACACGCAGCACATCGCCCTGACTGACGGCGCACTCGCTGCCCGAGCTTGACACCACATCCAAGTCGCTGCCCGCAACGAACACATGCGGGCGATTGTCGCCGAGCAGCTTCATCACGCTGTTGGCGCCCGCGTCTGCGTCCTGGTTCTGCCCGTTTGTTTTGGATTCGTCGCCTTCCTGCTGTACCAGCTGCTTGATTTCATCGGATACCTGCTGCTTGACGTCCGCCGACAAGGCGGGCGAAGCGGCCGCCGCCTCCGCCGAACTAACGAGCAACTCGCCGATCGACGCCGAGAATTTCGCCAGCGTCGGGTATTGAGTTGCATCGGGCGCGAGGTAGGCGCCCGCGGCGCCTGCGTTGTGTCCAGCCTCGTAGGCGGCGGCGAGACTCGCGCCAAACACGAAATCGGCGAGCCAGAACGCCGGCGCGGGGTAGACGGGATAGGGGGCGTAGTAGAAGCCGTATGGCGCAACCCAGGGTGCGGGGGCCCACGCATAAGGAACCGGCGCCGCCCACGGCGCATAGGCGTAGCCATAAAAGCCAAACGGGTAGTAAGCGCGGGGTGCATACACGTCGTAGAAGTGACCGCGATAGCCATAGCGGCCGTAGAACCGGTCATAGGCGCGGCCGTTTGCATAGTAGGTGCGATGCCCGAACTCGTGGCCATGATACATGTATGGGTGCTGCACATAACCGCGGCCGCCGCGTTCCGACACGATCCGCGAATGATCGCCTCTTTCCACCGCGACGCGGCGGTTGCCGCTCAAGCCGTGGTGAATGTCCATGCCGCGCTTGGGGTCATGCACATCGCTGCGTGAACCGTCGGCGCGGGTGCGCACCGCGGCGCCGTTGGCGGCGTGCATCTCGTGGCTGTTGGCGGGCGCCGGATGTCCACCGAAGGACGAGTGACTCGCCGAGACTGGGGCTCCGGGATGAGCGGCACCGGCACCGCCCGGCGCACTCGCACCGCCCGGCTTGTTGCCTCCGGCTGTGGCCGGCTTGGCGCCGGCGCCGCCCGTCGTGACTCCGTGCGATGCACCGGCGCCGCCCGTCGTGACCCCATGCTGTGCACTGCTGGTGGTCACGGCGTGACTCGGCGCGCCGGCGGCCTGGCCTGCGGTCGAGGTCGGTCCGTGCGCGCCACCCGCCGCGGGTGCGGCGGCGTGAGCAGCGGGTGCCGCCGCAGGGTGCGCCGCCGGCGCCGGCGCCGGTGCCGGTGCAGCCTTCTTGGGTGGTTCAGTGGCGGCCATTGCGCCTGCGCAGACGAACAGCGCCAAAACGGCGGCGGCGCTGAGCGCAAGACCGCATGACATGATCATGTTGGAAGGCGAATTTCTCACAGTGATTTTCTCCGTGTCGCGATGCTTTCGGGCTTCCGCAGTTTTGCTGCGGCTATTCGACGTTCGTCACCTTGTTCTTGATGAAGGTCACCTTCATGTCGGGAAAGAAATCGATCTCCTTCGCGCCCAGCTGCACGACCTTGGTCGGCACGCCGAACATCGCGATCACCTCATCTCGAGATTGACCGACCGCGATGGTCTTGGTCGGGGCCGCGGCGGCGGGCGCGGCTGCCTGCTCAGGCTCGGCGGGGGCGTCGATCTTGATCACCTCGGCCACCATGGCCGCCACATTGTCCGACGAGGGCACGGTGCCTTTCGGGAACGAGAACTTCAGACTGCTCTTGTAGCGCTGGTCCTTGATCGGATCGCTCATGAACGAAAAAACCACACCGTCCGCGCCCGTGGAGATGTTGGTGACGAAGAACTTCTCGCCGGTGACGAATTCGCGCATATCGCCAACGGGTGCCGCGGCGCCGGCGGCACCCGCAGCGCCGGCACCGGGGACACCGACGGCTCCACCCAGCTTGCCGAAGACGTTCATCGCCTTCATGAAGCCGCCGAGGCCGTTCTGGGTGATGACGCCATTCTTGTAATAATTGGCGGTGGTCATCGGTTGATCCACCTTGCTCATTTGCAAGTGATCCTTCTGCAGCACCAGCACGGCTCCCGCGGTCACCAAATCCGTACCGTCGGCGGTGGCTTTGGCGGTCGGATAGAGCGACAGAAGTTGCTTCTGAATGTCCGCGAGCCCTGCAGAGCCCTGGGCTTGCGCCAAGTTGGGCAAGAACCCGCCGGCCGTGAGAAAGATCATCGAAATACCGAAGAGTCTTGTGGCGATCATCGGTGCGCTCCTTCTTTGTATTCGCTTGGCGCGTGATCTGGAGTGTCAAGAAACGTGAAGATGCTCCCATGGGGTCGAGCGCGAGTTTGAATAATTCTTCTGCTGCATGTCCTCACCGCCGCATCACCAATTCGTCACCGCGGTAGGGTGCCCGCCTGCACCGCAACCACCGAAAGCTCGCCGATATTGCGAAGTACGAACCGGAAGCTTCTGAATGCGAACGCTTTTGGCCGCTCTCAATCATTGCTCACCGCGCGCCATTTGCCGTCGAGCTTCACGAAGTTGACCGGCACGGTCTGCTGCAGACCGTTGATCGGGTTCTTTGGCAGCAGCACTTGGCACAAAAACGTTTCATCGCCCGACTTGCCGCATTTGAGGTCTGTCACCAGATGCACGCTGGGGTTGTTGATCTGCGAACCCACCAATGCCTGCAATTCCGGCAACTGCTTCACGGCCGTGTCAGCTTCGGCCAACGACGGTGGACTCTGGCCGCAACCTGCGAGCAGCAGCGCAGCAACACCCAGGACCCAGCGCGGATGGGCTTCTCTAGGCGGCGGCACCTCAACGCTGGCCATGCTGTCTCCCCGGCAGTCTCGATGCTGGATTGCCGCAAAAAGACTGTGCGGCTTCCCCTGTGGCCGTGCGACACTAATGGCGGGATGTACCTAAGTCTTCACCGGCACATCACCGATTGATAATTTGTGCATCACGCGCTGGAGCGTCGCGCAGAAAAGAACGGCGGTCAGAGTCGTCATTCAGGGTCAGTCAGGGAACCAGCGAATTGATATGGACGCATCAACGGAAGGCTCGCTTCGGCCGCGCTACCGATATCATTTCGGCAGCGTGGAGTTCGACGAGAGTCGATTCGAGCTGCGTGTCTCTGGATTGCTGGTGGACATTCAGCGCAAGCCAATGGACGTGCTCAAATACATCCTCGATCACGCCGGCTCGGTCGTCACCAAGGACGAATTGCTCGAGCATCTGTGGTCGGGAATGGCGCCCGTTGAAAACGTTGTCGGCAACGCCATCGCCAAGCTGCGCGCAGCGCTCGGCGAAGAGAATGCCAAGCGCATCGTCACCCAGCCGAGGATCGGCTATCGTCTGACGGGCACTGTCGATCGCCACCAGGTTGACCGGCGCCTCGAAGGCTGGCTGATGCTCCAGCAAGGCCAGCGCATCCCGCGGCGCGAGAACTTCCGCCTGGAGTCTCTGCTCGAACAGTCAGGCGCCGGCGAGGTCTGGTTGGCGCGGCACGAACATACGCATGAGCCGCGCGTCTACAAATTCGCGCAGCGCGGCGACGATCTCACCCGGCTCAAGCGCGAAGTGACGCTGTTCAGAATCCTCTCCGAGAATCTCGATGATCACGATGCCTTCGTCGCCATCATCGATTGGAATCTGGAGTCCCTGCCCTACTTTCTTGAATATGAATATGGCGGCGTCAACCTGAACGAGTGGGCGGATGCCGGGCACTTGATGCGCGCCGCGGAGCCGCAGCGTCTCGAGATCTTCCGCCGCCTAGTCGACGCGGTCGCAGCCGCGCACAGCGTCGGCGTGCTGCACAAAGATCTGAAGCCCGGCAACATACTCATGGCGGCGGACGGAGGCGGTTGGAGCGTGCGCTTGACAGATTTCGGCATCGGCGGCTTGGTGGACAAAGAGCGCCTTCTCAACCTCGGTATCAGCCTGTCCGCCACCGAAACGACGCGATCGGATGGCCTCAGCGGTACCCAGCCCTACATCGCACCCGAGATTCTGCGCGGACAGGCGCCGACGGCGCAATGCGACGTATATGCGCTTGGCGTCATGCTCTATCAATTGCTCTGCGGCGATTTGCGCAAGAGCTTGTCATCGGGGTGGGAGCGCGATATTGCCGATGCGCTGCTCCGCGAAGACATCGCCGCCGCCACCGACGGCGATCCGATGCGGCGGATCGCCAGTGCCGTGGAACTCGCCGATCGCATCCGGCGGCTCCAACAGCGGCGTACGCGGCGCGCAGACGACGACGCCGCCGCGCAAAAGGCGCTGCGCGATGCGGCGGCCGTGCGCCTATGGCGGGCGCGCCGCCCGTGGTTGATCGCCACCATGGTGGCTTTGTCGGCCGGTTTCGGTGCGGCTTTGTTGCAATCCAAGCGCGTGTCCGACGCCCAGCAGGCGCAGTCGCGCCAATTTGCCGTGGCGCAGGCGCTCAATAATTTCCTCACCAGCAACTTCATCGCGATCGCCAATCCGACTGAAACCGGACGCAAGGACGTAACCGTGGTGGAGGCGGCGAAGAATGCGGCGTCGAACATCGACGTGGTGTTCCAGAGCGCCGATCCACAGATCCGCGGTGCTCTGCACGCCGCGATGCAAAACGCCTTCGGAGGCATGAGCGACGTCGACGCCTCCATTGCCGAGGGTCACAAGGCGCTGGCCGCGCTCAATGCAGGGCAACCCGCCGATACCCGGCAGCTCGCGTTGGTGCGCATCGGCCTCGCGGCGATGTTCGCACAGTCCAACAAATTGGATGAGGCCGCCAAGGAGTTGACGTTGGCCGCGGAGCTCATGCGGGAGGGCCGCCTCACCGACAATGCCGTGGTGGTTCGCTATCTCTGGGCGCACGCTCGGCTGGAAAGCTTCCGCATGGCCCTGAAGGACGCGCTCGAGGATTACCGTCGGGCTTGGGAGCTGGCGAAGACGGATTTGAGCCTGCCGCCGGAGCTGCGTGATCAAGTGCAGTTCTCGTACGCGGACGCATTGAAGATGACCAGCCGATTTAGCGAGGCCCAGTCGCAGGCCACGGAACTGCTGGCGCGCCAGAGTGCGCGCCTCGGTGCGCACCACCCGCAGCCCTGTTATACGAGCACGCTCGTGGCGAGCGTCGAGGGTTACACCGGCGCCGACATCGACTCGGCGCTGGCGACGGCCAATCAGGCGGCGGCGTGTCTATTGGATAAACTGGGTCCGGCCACGATCCGAACCGCTACCGCCTATCGAGTACTCGCGGACCTGCAGTTTCAGGCAGGACATTATGCGGAAGCCGCCCAGGCGTACGCGCAGCTGGCAACCAGCTTTGCCGGCATTCTCGGCGCCGACTCGCTCCAGGCCATCAACGCCCGCATGAACGCCGGCGTCGCGCAGCAGTTCGCCGGCCGGCTGGTCGATGCAGAGATGACCCTGAGAGCCGCGCTCGATAGCGCGCGTACGGCGCTCGGCTGGAGCGCACCCACGACCCAAACGCTGCGCTACCACCTCGCCGATTGCCGGCTCGACCTGCACCATGGGGAAGAAGTAGATCAGCTGCTGGACGGACTGTCGGCGGAAAAACTGAACGCCGCGCAGATCCAGGAAGACTGGGACGGACGACTGCTTTACCAGGCCGGCCGTCTCGCCCTGCTCGACGGTCAGTACGACAAGGCGCTGCCGGCGCTGCAGCAGGCCGCTGCCATCATCGCCGCCAAGAATCCCGACGGCCATATATCAGAAGCCTCGATTAGACGGCTCATCATCGAAGCCGGGCGACTACACCGATCCAGCACGACTTGACGTCGCCGAACTGTCGATGGCAACGACACTGCATCTCGCGATCGTGCTTTGGATGATCCTCTTCATGGGACTGTTTCACGGTTTGCTGTTGCCGCTAAGCGGGTCCTCTTAGCGAGTCCTAATGCGCGGTAGGACGGCGTCGATCGCGAAAGTATTGACAAGTAGTTGAGCTGACCATGAAGTATTTAATCCGTAATACTTACGGATACTTTGATGCGCTCACCGATGCGTAACGCATGCGGACCTTGCGGCCTTGGGCTCATGCAGGGCCTCGCATCATAAGCTCATTCGCGCGAATACTGTGCCAGCCAGTTTTCCAGTGGTGCGAGTCCTCTGCGGGAGACGCGATAGATAACTGCGGCCGTCCAGCGATGCCTGCACCAATCTGGCGCTCTCCAGTAACTTCAGATGCTGGACAATTGCCGTGCGCGAGATGGGTAGACCGCGAGCAAGTTCTCCCGCCGTCATGGGCGTGCGCGCGAGGCGCTGGAAGACGATCACTCGGAGCGGGTGACCGAACAAGGCGAATACACGTAACTAAATCGGCGGCACGAATTTCCCCGTGCCGCCGATTCCATTCTGTCTATCAACTCACCTGTCCCTCGATGATCGCCGGATGCAGCAGGTCTTCTAAGCCGATGCGCCGAAACATCTCCGCGCGGACACGATCGGCGACGCCGTTGACGATCTCCGCCCCATCCTGGGAAGGATCCACGTGGACACGAAAGGGCCGCTTGCCGAAGGGCGCATCGACCACATTCACAATGGCCGCCGCGACCGAGCCCGCGTCAGCGTCTGCCGGCTCCAAACTCGCAAGTCCTTTGAGCGCCGTCTCGGGAACGCCTTTGTACGGACCCTCGTCATACTCGACGGCGCGAGCGGTATCGGAAGGTGCGCCTGCGTGCGCAAAATGGTTGGTTCCTTTGGTGAACGCTCCCGGCACCACTATGCTGGTCTCGATGCCCCAGCGGGTGAGCTCGCTCGCGTAACTCACGGCCAACGAATCCATGGCGGCTTTCGCGGCGAAGTAGGGCGATAGGTACGGAGGCGTGCCGCCGCGCGTACTGCTGCTCGATACCCACACGATGAGGCCCTTGCCCTGCCGGCGCAGCTGCGGGAGCGCGGCGCGATTGACTCGCTGGGTGCTCAAGACATTGACGTCGTAGAGCTCCGCGAATTGCTCGGGGGTGAAGGCCTCGGCGGGACCGAAGGACATATGGCCGGCGTTATGGATGACGACATCGAGGTGGCCCTGCTCCGCAATGATCTGGCGTATGGCCGAAGCACATGATGCCTCGCTGGCCACGTCCATTTCGACAGCCCGCAGGTCCACATCGTGCTCCTGCGCGTATTGATTTGCCGCCTCAACCTGGGTTGAGTTGCGCACCGTCGTGGCGCGCATACCGGCATATACCGTGTGGCCGGCATCTGCCAGGCGGCGGGCGGCGAGGGCGCCGAAACCGCTCGATGCCCCGGTGATTACGATGACTTGTTTCATGGTCTGCTCCTGTGAGACTTGAATTGTTGATTAGATGATGCCGCCGTTGGCGCGCAGCACTTGTCCATTGACCCAGCCGGCGTCGGGACCTGCGAGAAACGAGACGACATCCGCGATGTCGCCGGGTTGGCCCAGACGCTCGAGCGGAGCCATCTTGGCCAAGCGGTCCACGACTTCCTGAGGTTTCCCCTTGAGAAAGAGATCGGTGGCGGTAGGTCCCGGGGCGACGGCATTCACGGTGATGTTGCGACCGCGAAGTTCCTTGGCGAGGACGCTGGTCAGCCCTTCGACGGCGGCTTTCGTCGCCACATAGACACCGTAGGTCGGCATCAGCATTCCCACGACGCTCGAGGAGAAGTTGACGATGCGTCCGCCGGCGCGCAGCCGCTTCGCCGCCTCGCGGACCGTGTTGAACGTGCCCTTTAAATTGACCGCGATGTGCCGATCGAAGCTGGCGTCGTCAGTATCGGCGATCGGGGCAAGCGTCATGATGCCGGCGTTATTCACCAGCACGTCGATGCCGCCGAAGGCGACCTCCGCGGCATCGAACATCTTGCGGACGGCGCTCGGATCACTGATGTCCGCCTTCACAGCGAAGGCACGGCCGCCGGCATTTTCCAGCTTTCGAACCAGCGCTTCGGCGGGGCCCGCGTTCTCGGAGTAATTGATGATCAGCTTGAAGCCGTCGCGCGCCAGGCGCTCGGCAATCGCCATCCCAATGCCCCGGGAGGCCCCGGTGACCAAGGCGACTTTTGCGTTGTTCTGTTCCATTTGTTTTCTCCTTTCCGGCGAAATTACCGGGTAGGGAGAGCATGCAGTTCGTTATCGTTAAGATAATCTATGCTAGATTGCCAATACTGTTCGTATGATTCGAACAATGAGGAGCCCATGGACCGATTGGACGTGATGCGGCTGTACACCCGGATCGTGGATCGGCGCAGCTTCACCCTAGCCGCCCAAGATCTTGAGATCCCGCGCTCGACCGCCACACAGGTCATCAAGGAACTCGAGATCCGGCTCGGTGTGCGGCTATTGCAGCGAACGACCCGGAGCGTGCGCTCGACGCTGGACGGGGAGGCGTACTACCAGCGCTGCGTCGCGATCTTAGGAGAGATCGAGGATGCCGAATCCGCCTTTCGGGATGCCAAACCGCGGGGGCTGCTGCGCGTGGACGTGCATGGCACATTGGCGAGGCACTTCGTGCTGCCGGCGCTGCCCGCATTCCTCGCCGAATATCCAGAACTTCAATTGCAGATGAGCGAGGGCGACCGTCTGGTTGATCTCGTGCGCGAAGGCATCGATTGTGTCCTGCGCGTGGGAGATCTGCAGGACGGCGCGATGATCGCGCGACGGGTCGCGATGCTGACGGAAGTCACGTGTGCAAGTCCTGGGTATTTAGCCCGCTACGGTGTGCCTGCCACGCTCGCGGACCTTGACGGACATGTCGCCGTTGCCTTCACGTCCTCGGCCACGGGCGCCGCATTGCCGCTGGAATTTACCGTGGAAGGTATCTTGCGAAATCTCGTGCTACCCGCCACCGTCACGGTGGCCGCGGCCGAATCCTATGTGGCGGCCGCGCGATTAGGTCTTGGCCTCATACAGGTTCCGCACTACCACGTTGCCGCAGATCTGGCGGCGGGCACGCTGGTTGAAATTCTTCCACAACACCGCCCTTCGCCCACGCCCGTATCGCTTCTCTATCCGCATCGGCGGCAACTGTCGCTTCGCGTACGAGTCTTCATCGATTGGTTGGCGCGCGAATTTGCCAAGCATCCGGAGGTTTCGATCACGGCGGCGTGACGGATTAAAAAATGTGTCCACTGCGGTGAGTCTCAAACGTCTAATGGGCGGAAACACAAATTGAGGAGACTTCCATGATGGTCAAACCGATGCAACACCTTGGTAAGCGAGCCGCGGGGATATGCCTCTTCTGGTTGGTATTGGCATTGCAACTTGCCGTGAGCGGAGCAATTGCGGCTCAATCGAGCGGCCCGGTTGCAAATCAGCCGCCGCTGATGGATCGGCAAAAGGAAATCACGCTCGCGTTAAGCGCCTGTCCAACATCTGTGGCGGGCAAAGCCGCGGTGTACATATTGCAGCTGTCCGGTTATGTGAAGGTCCGCGAGGGCCAGAACGGATTCACGGCCATCGTCCAGCACCTGCTGCCGACAAGTGTGGAACCGCTGTGCATGAACGCGGAAGGCACGCGCACGCACCTGCCGCAGGTGCTCAAGGTGGCCGAGCTGCGTGCCCAGGGGAAAAACTTCGAAGAGATCAAGCGTTTCGTGGACGACGCGTTTGTCAAAGGCATCTTCCAGCTGCCCTCCCGGACGAGCGTAGACTACATGCTGTCGACGGAGAACGTGGTTCCCAACGACAAAGGCGTCGTGCAGCCGTTCCCGCCGCATGTGATGTTCTACGTTCCCTATGTCACCAACGCCGAACTCGGAGCGGACATCGGCCCCGACGGTAATCCAACCGGTGCCGCGTTCGTTGCTCGTGAAGGTACGCGTGACGCAACCATCATCATTCCGGTTGGGACGCACACGGGTCCGGCTCACGTTTCCGCCGACTCGGGTGCGGGTGGTTCTCCGTAGTCGATCCCATCAGCCGCGAACGGAGATGAGTATGATTCAGATTTTTGGAGCGACGGTTTCCAGTTACGTCTGGGTGGTGCGCATGGTCTGCGAGGAGAAACGGGTCCCGTACGAGCTCGTGCCGGCAGGGCTACACAGTGAAGAGATCTACGCCATCCACCCCTTCGGGAAAATGCCGGTATTGCGACATGGCGATATCAGACTGTGCGAGTCGAAAGCCATCGCAACCTACATCGACAAAGCATTTCCCGGCCCGAAGTTGATTCCGGAAGACGCGCGCGGCGCCGCGGAAGTCGAACAATGGGTATCGCTCGTCAACACCGCGATCGACCCGTGCATGATACGCACCTATGTCTTAGCCCATCTGGTTGCAAAAGGAGCGAACGGGCAACCCGACCCCGCCGTGGTCGACGGAGCGCTGCCGACGATGCAGGAGCAGATCGACGTCCTCGATAGGACCGTGGCAAGAACCGGGTATCTTGCCGGCGACGGTTTTTCACTTGCAGACATCAATTTACTGCCCGTACTCCATTACGTGCAGCAATGTCCCGAGGGCATCGATATGGTGCGCTCGGCCAGGAGTCTTAGTGACTACTTCGCGCGCCACTCTGAGCGGCCGAGTTTTCAGTCGACGAAACCGCAGCCGCATACGGTAGAAGAAACGGCGGCAGTTGGGAAACTCGCGGCGGCGAAACTCACCGAGCGGTCCGCGCGAGTGCGACTGCAGAATGGTCGATAGTGTCTTGCAACGTTCCATATTCACGACACACAGTCCAAGGAGAAAGGCTCATGAGCGAATTTCTATTCCTATATCGCGGAGCGGATCGGGGCGGATCCCCGGAGCAACTGCAACAGCGAATGCAGAAATGGACGGCCTGGATGAAAGACCTCGCCGCAAAAGGTCATATGAAGGACCAAGGTCACCCTCTCGAACGGACCGGCAAACGAGTGAAAGGTAAACAGAAGACGGTGATAGACGGCCCGTTTGCCGAGTCCAAAGACCTCGTCGGCGGCTACACGTTGATCGAAGCACGCGACCTCGAGCAAGCCGTCGAGCTTTCCAAGGGCTGTCCGATCTTCGAGGCCGAAACCGCAGTCCTGGAAGTCCGGCCCATCATGATCATGAATATCTAGTGGATTCCAGCGATCATCTTTTCCGTCGCGAAGCGGGACGAATGGTGGCAACGTTGACGCGCATCTTCGGCGTCCACAATCTCGCGCTCGCGGAAGACGTGGTGCAAGACGCTTTCTGCCGTGCACTGGAAGTTTGGAGTTTTCGCGGCATGCCGGAGAATCCTTCGGCGTGGCTCATGGCGACGGCGAAGAACCGTGCACTCGATGCCCTGCGACGCGAGCGCACCGCACGCTCGTTCGCTCCCGAGCTTGGCAGGCTGCTCGAAAGCGAGTGGACACTCGCGCCGGTAATGGAGGACCTGTTTGCGGCGAACGCCATCAAGGACGATCAACTTCGGATGATGTTCTCTTGTTGTCACCCACGATTGCCTGAAGAGGCGCAGGTCGCACTGATTCTTCACATCCTCTGCGGTTTCAGCGTCGATGAAGTCGCAGGCGCTTTCGTCAACACGCACGCCGCAATGCAAAAACGAATCACGCGCGCAAAGAAAATACTGGCCGGATCCAAGCGGCTATTCGATGTGACCTCGGCCGCCGAATTCTCGACCCGCTTTCCGGTGGTCCTGCGCACACTCTATCTGTTGTTCAATGAAGGCTATCACGGAGCATCGCCCGAGGCCGCAGTGCGCGCTGAACTGTGTCACGAAGCGATGCGTCTCGCTTCGATACTGCTGGACCATCCGCTCGGAAAGGCGCCCGCAACCCACGCGCTCCTTGCGCTGATGTGCCTCAACGCAGCGAGATTGCCGGCACGCATCGACTCGTCCGGAGATCTACACGCGTTGTTCGATCAAGATCGGTCGCAGTGGGATCGGCAACTGGTGAGCGAAGGCTTGGGATTCCTCGAATTTTCGGCAGTGGGTTCCGAACTGACTGAATACCACGTAGAGGCGGGAATCGCGGCCGCGCACGCCCAGGCCGCCCGCGCGGAGGAAACCGACTGGAAACTCATCGTTTCCCTTTACGATACCTTGATGACGTTGAAACCGTCCCCCATCGTCGCGCTGAATCGCGCCATCGCGATCGCGCAGAATGAGGGCCCGGAACGCGGACTCGAAGAGATCCAGTCAATGGGCGATCGGGATCGCCTTGTCGCGTATCCCTTTTATTTCGCCGCATTGGGAGAACTCGAACTTCGCCGCGGAAAACGGGAAGCCGCGCGCCGGCACTTCAGCGCCGCGTTCGCGGTCGCGCGCAATCCCATGGAGCGCCGATTTCTCAGCGGGCGAATTGAAGTATGCGAGCGAGAGGCGACACCTTAGCCCGGGCAAGTGAATCGGCGAGGTCTGTGCCGACCGTATTGTTTTGCGGTATCCCGCATGCGACCATCGGCCGTGCTCAATGAATCGTACACAACCGACGGGTAGCCGTAGCCATGTCCCACTCCCTGGTCTGTTGGCGCTGCGGCGCCTCTCTTTCCGCGCTCAGCCTGCCTCTGCGCCGCCTCGATGTGTGCAAGGCCTGCAATGCGGAGTTGCACGTGTGCAAGATGTGTGTCGAGTACGACACCTCGTATGCCAAGCACTGCAAGGAA
>Ga0210398_10003474_pt1 | contig 15076 bp, 12 predicted proteins | sample IncBWC4OmetaG_FD_161047 | JGI IMG/M metagenome (GOLD analysis project Ga0210398, IMG submission 161047) | Forest soil microbial communities from Barre Woods Harvard Forest LTER site, Petersham, Massachusetts, United States - Inc-BW-C-4-O | ecosystem: Environmental > Terrestrial > Soil >...
CTCAGGGCGCACAGTGATCGCTACTAGCCCTGCGGTCGCTTGCCGGCCGCGACCTCGTCCGGATATGCGTCGTAGAACGGCACATATCCCTCGTCGCGGCCGGCCAACACATACAGCGGGTCCTCGATGTCGGGGCCGTAAGCCTCGTCGCGCAGATCCACCTTGCGGCTCTTGAACGTGGTGGTGTGCTCCATCGTTTCGACCACCCGCAGGAACAGCGGCAGCGCATAGGTCGGCAGCTGGTCGTAGACGGTGTGGGCGAGTGCTTTCCCGTCGAACTCGGCGCCGTCGCGCAGTTTGACCGCGGCCATTCCGGCGCGCCCGCCAGTACGCGGAATCTCCACGCCGAAGACAGTGCACTCCTCGACGGACTTGTCGGACCCCAGCGCCCGTTCCACCTCGGTGGTGGCGACGTTCTCACCCTTCCAACGGAAGGTGTCGCCGAGTCGGTCGACGAAGGCGGCGTGGTTCATGCCCTGAGGGCTCATTAAGTCACCGGTGTTGAACCAGCAGTCGCCATCACGAAAAGCGTTGCGCACCAGCTTCTTTTCACTCGCCGCCGGGTCGGTGTAACCGTCAAACGGTTGCAGCCGGTTGACCGGGCTGAGCAGCAGACCGGGCTCACCCGCGGGCACCCGCTGCACCCGGCCGTCCTCGCCGCGCAGCGGCGCGCCGGTGTCGTGGTCGTACCGCACGTACGCCAACGGCGTCGGCGAAATCCCGGTCGACTTGGGAACATTGAAGATGTTGATGAACGCGGCGTTGCCCTCGCTGGCAGCGTAGAACTCGCAGACCCGCGCGATGCCGAACCGCGAGGTGAACTCGTCCCAGATCTCCGGCCGTAGCCCGTTGCCGGCGATCAGCCGCACCTTGTGCGCGCGATCGGTTGGTTTGGGGGGTTGGTTCAGCAGATAACGGCAGATCTCACCGATGTAAATGAACGCCGTGGCCCGGCTGGCGATCACTTCGTCCCAGAACTTCGATGCCGAAAACGACTTGCCCAGCGCCAGCGTCGATCCCGAGTTGATCACCGATCCGAGCGCGACCGTCAGCGCGTTGTTGTGATACAGCGGCAGACAGCTGTACAACGTGTCGGAACCCTTCAGCCGCAAACCCAGCCCGCCGAACGCCCCCAACGCGGCAAGCCACCGACGATGGGTCATCACGCTGGCCTTGGGGTGCCCGGTGGTGCCGGACGTGAAGATGTAGAACGCGGTATCTTTTGCCAGCACCGCCGACGCCGACGCGGGGTTGGTCGTGGGCGCGGTGGCGGCGAGGCGCTCCACCTCCTCGATCGTCGTCGGCGTGACGCCGGGCGCGCCGCACTCGTCCACCGTGTCAACCAAGTCGGATTCGAGGACCAGCACTTTGGCGTCCAGCAGCCCCAGGCTGTGCGCGAGAACCTCGCCGCGCTGGTGGTAGTTGAGCATCCCGGCGACCGCGCCGCATTTGACCGCGGCCAGCATCATCAGCACCGCATTGGGCGAGTTGCGCAGCATGATCCCGACCACGTCGCCACGACCGACACCACGCGCTGCCAGCACCGCGGCATAGCGGTTGGCGGTCGCGTTGGCCTCGCGGTAGGTCAGTTGCTGCTCGCCGAACCGGACGAACACCCGGTCGCCGAACCGGGCGGCGCGTTCCTGGAACACTTTGCCGATCGACGTCTTGGAAGTCGGCCGGGCCAGCAGCCCGGTGAGCACCCCGCGGATCATCACCGGAGCGTCCGTCAACAAGCCAGGCACCCGGGTCGCGATATCGATCAGCCCGACCGACGTGCGGGCCCCGGAGTCGTGTTCGGACACTGTTCTCCCTCGATTCGCGCGACGACAGATGGCGGCCAGCCTAACCCGCTCAGCGGGGTGTGCAGGCCGCCAGTGCCGCGCTCACCTCGTCGACTACCACCAGCCGGTCCAGCGCGGCTTGCGACACATAACCGCTGTCGACAAGTCCGTCCAGCCACGCCCGTAACCCATCGAAATGTCCGGCCGGGTCCAGCATCACCACCGGTTTGTTGTGCATACCGAGATACCCGCCGGTCCAGGCCTCAAACAGCTCCTCCAGCGTGCCGATGCCGCCCGGCAGCGCGATGAACGCATCGGCGCGGTCCTCCATGATCTGTTTGCGCTCCCGCATGGTGTCGGTGACGATCAGCTCGTCGGCATGGGTGTCGGCGACTTCGCGACGCACCAGCATCTTGGGGATGACGCCGACCGTCCAGGCGCCGCGGGCCCTTGCCGCGGTGGCCAACGCGCCCATCGCGGAGACGTTGCCGCCGCCCCAGACCAGAGTCCAGCCCCGGTCGGCGATCGCTTCGCCGAGTTCGGCGGCCAACGCCAACAACTCGGGGTGAATGGGACCGGAAGCGCAATACACACAGACCGCCCACGCCTGCGATGCATCGCGTTTGGATTGCACAGTCGAAACCCTAGTAGACCTAGTAGACGCACTAGACCGCCTTGCCGCCGAGTGCATTTGGGCCTATTGGCATGCTGCCAGGGGTGCGCGCCATAAAATCCGGCGGTGCCGACTGCTTGGGTTACCGCGCCGGCGGAAGCCGTCCTGCAATCGATCGCGGCCACCTTCGACGACCCCCAGACGTCCGGCGTGGTGCTGGTCGGCGTCGACGGCGCCGGCAAGACGCTGCTCGCGCGCACTGCCGCCGAAAGGTTCGCCGCGGCTAAGCCCTCGACTGTCACGCGCCGGGTGGTGGGCACTGCGACCAGCCGGATCGTGCCGTTCGGCGCGTTCCGCGCCCTGCTCGACATCGACGAGGCCGGCAGGCCCGCCGAGCTGCTGCGGGCCGCGCAGGAATCGCTGACCGCTGACGGCGGCGAGCTGCTGTTCGTGGTCGACGACGCACACCATCTGGACCACCTGTCGGCCACGCTGGTGTACCAATTGGCGCTGAGCCGCGCGGCGCGACTGGTCGTCACGGTCCGTGCCGACACCGAGCTGCCGGACGCGGTCGCAGCACTGTCGGCCGATGAGCTGCTGACCGTGGTCGACGTCGAGCCGCTGGATGAGCCGACGACCGCCACACTGCTGGCATCGGCCCTGGGCGCGCCGCCCGATGCCGCGGTCACCGACGAGGTGTTTCATCGCAGTCAGGGCAACCCGCTGTACCTGCGGCATCTCGTCGACGACGGTGGCCTGGTTCGGGTCGACGGCGGCTGGCGCTGCCGCGACCAGAACCGCGTGTCGCTCCCGGCCCTGATCGACGGCTATCTGTCCGGTCTGCCGACGCCGGCTCGCGCCGTGCTGGATTACCTCGCGGCCGCAGAACCACTGCACCGCGGCGACCTGGCGGCGCTGGCCGGCGAGCCCGCCGTCGAGGGAGCGGAAACCGTCGGCGCGATCGCCTGCGATGAGCGGGAAATGGTGTACGCGGGCCATCCGCTCTACACCGACCGGGCCCGCGCCGCGCTGGCACCGGCCACCGTACGGGCGCTACGAACATCGCTGGTCGAACAGCTGGCGGCTCGCCCATCCGGTCACATCGGCGACCGGCTGCGGCTATCGGCGCTGACCGTGGACAGCGACACTCCCGAGGCGGTCGCCGACGTCCTGACCGCGGGCCAACAGGCGCTCCGGCTGGGCGAGTTGGAGCTCGCCGAACGGTTCGCGCGCGCGGCCCTGGACCGGTCGGGGGGACTGGCCGCGCGGCTTGCGTTGGCGCACGCGCTGGCCTGGCAGGGCCGTGGGCGAGAAGCCGGCGCGGTGCTGGAGGCGGTGGACCCTGAGCGGTTGTCGCCGTCCGAGCTGATCGAGTGGGCACTGCCGCGAGCCGCCAACCAGTTCTGGATGCTCAGCGAGCCGGAGCGGGCCACTGCGTTTCTGCAGACAACGCGGAACCGGATCTCGGCGCCGACGGCGTTGGCGACCCTCGACGCGCTCGCGGCGACCTTTGCGATGAACGCGGGCACTCCGCTGCGTGCGTTGCGGATCGCAGGCGAGGTGTTGGCGTCGCCGCACGCCGACGGGGTGGCCGTGGGATGGGCTGCGTCGGCGGCGGCACTGAGCTCAGCGCGCACCGGCCGGTTCGACGACGTCGAGGCGTTGGCCGGGCGTGCGATAGCCGCCGACCATCCCGGTTTGCTGCGATTCACCAGCGGCTTCGGCCGGATCACCACCCTGCTCATGGCCGGGCGGCTCGACGAAGCCCGCGCATTGGCGCAGCGCTACACCGACTTCGCCGAGCTGCAGCAGCCGGGCCGGGCGATCGGCGAGACGTTGGTGGGCTACGTGGCAATCGCCCAGGGTGATTTCGACACCGCCGTCAAGCTGCTGAGCCGCGCGGCCGATCCGTTGGGGCGGACCGGCTATTCATGGGGTGCGCTGTCATTGACGCTGCTTTCTCAGGCGCTCGCCCAGCAAGGTGAACACCTCGAGGCCGCAAAGGTCTTCAGCCGGGCCGAGTCTCGGCACGGCCTCAAGTCGACGCTGTTCGCTCCGGAGTTGGCGCTGGCCAGGGCTTGGTCGAGAGCGGCTCGCGGCGACTCGACCGGCGCGATCGAAGCCGCCCGTCAGGCCGTGCAGGCCGCGGAACGCGGCGGGCAGTCGGCGATCGCGCTGCGCGCGCTGCAGGACGCGACGCGGCTCGGCGACACCCGTGCGGTGCAGCGGGCCGAACGCCTGTCGGTCGAGGTGGACTGCGTGCTCGGCAGGCTCACACTGGCGCACGCCCGGGCGCTGGCCGACGGCGATGCCGCGGCGCTGGCCGACGTCGCCGCCGACTTGGCGGATCGGGGAATGCATCCTGCGGCCGCCGACGCCTCGGCGCAGGCGCAGCGTATCTAGCTGCGCAACCGCTCGGAGAAATTGGTGCGTGGGGGGCGTGCTCGGGCGACGTAGCATCAAGTCATGGATTCGCTGCAGGTTGATCCTGGAGTCATACGCGCCACGTCTGGTCAACTTGCCGGGGTGGCCGGTGAACTAGCGGCACAGAGTCTTACCCAATCATTGGGCAGTGCGGCGCACGGCATGGCGGGCTTGCAGACCGGCGACGCCTGCACCCACGCGGCGACGGTGTTCGACAGCGAGTTTCACCAACTGGGCTCGAACCTAACCACGATGGCGCAGAGCCTGCAGAAGGCCGCGGACAGCTATGCGTCCACGGATGCAGCCGCTGGACAAAACATCAAGCATGCGGGCGACAGCTTCGGGCCGTAGCGCGTGAATCAGGTTAACGCAGTGGACTTTTGACGGCCGACGGATATTACTGGCGCAGTTCCCCGGTGATCTCGTCGCGTCCGCTCTGGTGATGGTCGTTCATGTTGCGGCACTCCCCAAACAGCTGGACTGAGCCGCGGTCGGGGTAATTTCCCGGGCCCACGGTCACCGCGACGTTGCCCTTGTGCGCGAGCTCGCCGAACAGGTGCATGTCCGGCGGAGGGCCCGGCGCCCAGCCGGGTTGTTTGGCGGCCGCGGCGGCGACCTGTTTGCTCAGCACCTCTGCGTCGACACCCGGCGGAATGACGAACGCCACATCGACCCGACCCTGGTAGGGCGGATCGCCTTGGTCATTGCAGGATTCCCACTCGAAGGTCGCATAGGTGATCTGCAAGCCGGCGGCCTTGACGACTTCTCTGGCCGGATCGACGACTTGTGCCCGAGCCTGTTCGTCGGAAAGCGGCTGCGCGGACGGGCCCGCGTGGGCCGGACCGGCCTGCGCCTTTCGCTGGGAGGGAAACATGACCGAACATCCTCCTAAAACTGTTGCCCCGCATATGAGTACGGCAACAAGCGTTGCGATGCGGCGCAAGGATTCTCTGTTAAAAGCCATGGTCATCCTGCACTGAGCTGCCCGGGCGGTCCCATTCGGGATCGTGAATCACGGGAATGGTTGTACCGCCGATCGGCAATGGCACGTCGCCGATCACGGGGATGTGCACCACCGGCGGTTTGACCACGGTCTGGTCGGTCCTCGGGGCGGCGAGCATGCCGTCGCCGGCCAGGTTGGATGCATGGCCGGAGACGATGTCGGTCATGCTACGCAGAGATTCACTACCCAGCTTGTAGTAGTGCGAGTGGTCGGCGGTGCTGATCATGTTGGAGCCCGGGACTTCTGCGCGGAAGCGCACCGCTCCGAAACCCTCGTGTGCCGGGTCAGCACCCAGACCGGCCGACGACCCAACCAAGTCGCCGAGAGTGTGGTTGATGGCATTGGGTATTCCTGGGCCGGATTCGCCGATCCAACCGACCGGGTCGGTCGAGGCGTCACCGACGTACACGTTCCCGCCATTGAGGTGGAAATCGGCTGCGCTGTGCGCCAAGTCGGTTCCCGGGCAGCCCAACAGGACCGCATCGTTGGCCTGCATGCCACTGTGCGCGAAGGCATCCGCCACCGTCGTCGACCCGTAGGAGTGGCCGATCACCGTAAGGTGCTGAGGAACACCGGCGTCATGGGTTACGCCGAGGCTATTGACATCCCATGCCAACGCGTCACCGCCCGCGCGCGCCAGTCCCGGGTTGGCGATGTTGGGGTCGGTGAAGCTTTCCGGGGTGTCATAACCCATCCAGGCGATGACCGCGGTCGGGTGGCTCGGGTCGGCCCTGCGGGATTGGTCGTACAGATTGTTCGCGTCGTCGTGGTTGTCGGACAGCCAGCCGTTTTTCACGCTGCTGCCGGTCCCGGGCACAATCACCGCGGTGTTCGGTGACTTGTCCGGGTTGCCGATCGCGATGGCCGCTTTGCCCCTGCCGTTGAACGCCGCGGGGTCGTACGCCCACAGCATCGTGGGCCGCAGGTTCCTGTCGTGCCGTTCCTGCTCGCTGATGTCGCTGTAGCGGCGGTGATCGGTATTCGTGTTGATGCCCAGATCGTGCAGCAGGCCCTCTTGAGTCCTCTGCGCGTTCTGGTAGCGAGTGATATCGCTCGCCGAAAGCCCGTAACGGCCAGGGTCTTTGACGACGTCGTCGACCGACACCCCGTGTTGGTGTGCGGTGTTCTCGACGCGGTCGAGGTCGTCGTTCATCACCTGCACGTTGACGTTATCGCGCACATCGGCGGGAATGCCGTCGAGGTTGCCGAGCAGCGGCGGATGTTGGGCGATGAGCTGTCGCTTCTGGTCGTCACTGAGCGAATCCCACCACCGCTTCACATCAGCGGGCGCAGCATCCGGCGAAGGAATCTGGATCTCTTGGCCGTTCACCTTGACGGGCGTGTTCGGTATCGGCGATCCCGCTGCCTCGGCGATCGCCGAGGCGGTCTCCCGGTCGACATCCTCGAACGTTTGCAAAAGCTTCTTGAGCACCGCGGAGGCCTTGTCGGCGATGCCATTGAGGAAGCGACCGATCAGCCACTGGTGCGGTGTCACAGTTCCGTCGTCGCCAACCGAGAAGCCCAACTCGCTGAGCGTCGACACCATATCGAGGATCGCGCTCCGAAGCGCCCCCAGCTGTTCGCCGCCGTTCTGCAATGCAGACTGCAACTCCTGCAATCGGATCCCGACGCGCTCCTGCATGCCGATCTGCTTGAGGCCCTCTGCCAGGGCCGCCGACGCCGCCTGCCCCGTCCAATGCTGTTGCATGAAGGACAACATTTCACGTTCATCGGTGATGACCGTCTGCAGCTCTGCGTATTTGCGTCCGGCATCAGCGGCGGCGTCGAGCAGCGCATTTGGCTGCGACGCACGCACCGTCGAGACCGAAACCGACATGAGACCTTCCTTGGCTTGACCAACTCTGATGCTGCCACAACCAGAACGTGCGCCAATGCACCAAAAGAGCGATCAGCTGCTCAGGTATCCCCGCAGCATCGTCACGGCGGCGGTGATCTGGTCGACGGGCACCCGCTCATCGCGGGTGTGCGCGAGATTGGGATCGCCGGGCCCATAGTTGACCGCGGCGGTGCCCCTGGCCGCGAATCGCGAGACGTCCGTCCACCCGTACTTTGCCCGCACCTGCCCGGCGGCCGCCTCGACGAGGGCCTTAGCGGCGGGTTTGGCGAGTCCGGGCAGCGCGCCGGCGGCCAGGTCGGTCTGCTCAATCCGCACGTCGAGGCCGTCGAAAACCTGGTGGACGTGGCGCAGAGCGGCGTCCGGCGAACGGTCCGGCGCGAAGCGGAAGTTCACCGTCACCGACGCCGCGTCGGGGATGACGTTGCCAGCGACGCCACCGTCAATGCGCACCGCCGACAACCCTTCGCGGTAGGTGCAGCCATCGATCCCGACGCTGCGGGCCTGATAATCGGCCAGCCGATCCAGCACGGCGCCCAGTTTATGAATAGCGTTGTCCCCCAACCACGATCGTGCTGAGTGCGCTCGGGTCCCGGTCGCGTGGACGACAACGCGCAGCGTGCCTTGACAGCCGGCTTCGATGTAGCCGCCGGTCGGCTCGCCGAGGATTGCCAGATCAGCCGACAGCCAGTCGGGCAGCTCACGCTCTATTCGCCCCAAACCGTTTGCCGTTGACTCGATTTCCTCGCAGTCGTAGAACACCAGCGTCAGATCATGCGTAGGCGCGGTGACCGTGGCGGCCAGATGCAGGAACACCGCGTCACCCGACTTCATGTCGGAGGTGCCGCAGCCGTGCAGCGAATCGCCGTCTCGGCGGCTGGGCAGGTTGTCGGCGATCGGGACGGTATCCAAATGCCCGGCCATCAGCACCCGGGTCGGGCGGCCGAGCGCTGTGCGGGCCAGCACGGCGTTGCCGTTGCGGATGATCTCGAAATCGGACGTCTGGGCCCGCAGCGCGGCCTCCACCTCGTCGGCGATGCGTTCTTCGTGCCGCGACTCGCTGGGGATGTCGACCAGAGCCGCGGTCAGCTCGATCGGGTCGCCGCGTAGATCCAGCACGATCCCAGCGTAGTGGGTGGGCCGGGTTCGCTGAGCAGACGTAACGGCCCCCCCGACCACCGGCGTGTCGGGGGCCTTGACGTCTCTTCGGCCGGAGAAAGTAGCGTGGAGCGCGTGACTGCAGCTTCGGGTATTGGGTTGGCGACGTTGGCCGCCAACGGGTCCGTCCTCGACACCTGGTTTCCCGCACCGGAACTGATCGAATCGGGCGACAGCGGCACGGTGCGGCTGTCGGTGGCGGAGGTTCCCGACGAGTTGGCGGCGCTGGCCGGACGAGACGACGATCGCGACACCGAGACCGTCGTGGTGCGCACCGTGATCGGCTCGCTGGATGACAAGGCCGTCGACGCCTACGACGCCTACCTGCGACTGCATTTGCTCTCGCATCGACTCGTCGCGCCGCACGGATTGAATGCCGAGGGCTTGTTCGGGGTGCTGACCAATGTGGTGTGGACCAACCACGGGCCCTGCGCGGTCGAGGATTTCGAGATCGTGCGGGCCCGGCTCCGCCGCCGCGGCCCGGTCGCGGTGTACGGCGTGGACAAGTTCCCGCGCATGGTCGACTACGTGGTACCGACCGGCGTGCGGATCGCCGACGCCGACCGGGTCCGGTTGGGCGCACATCTGGCGTCGGGCACGACGGTGATGCACGAGGGCTTCGTGAACTTCAACGCGGGCACACTGGGCGCCTCGATGGTGGAGGGCCGCATCTCGGCGGGTGTGGTGGTCGGCGACGGCTCCGACATCGGCGGCGGCGCGTCGATCATGGGCACGCTGTCCGGGGGTGGTACCGAGGTGATCTCGGTCGGCAAGCACTGCCTGCTCGGCGCCAACTCCGGGCTGGGGATCGCCCTGGGTGACGACTGCGTCGTCGAAGCCGGCCTGTATATCACAGCGGGCACCAAAGTCGCACTGCCCGATGGGACTTCGGTCAAGGCCCGCGAGCTCTCCGGCGGCAGCAACATGCTGTTCCGTCGCAACTCATTGACCGGCGCGGTCGAGGTGGTGTCCCGCGACGGCCGCGGCATCGCGCTCAACGAGGATCTGCACGCCAACTAGGCGCGTCAGACGAGCACTTTCGTGGGCATCACGGTTGGCTTGACTCCGTAGCGCGGGCCCATGCCGTAACCTCCGCGACCGGCCGAGGCATACGCCGGCATACCGGCCGCCACCGTGCTCATGCCGCCGCCTCCTTCGGCGGGCGCGGTCCACCCCGAGCCCGCCAACGGAGCAGCGGCGGCGGGCTTGACCGGAGTTGCTGCGGACCAACCGGCCGGCACCGACAACTTGCCGACCAAGGACGCTTCGCCCATTCCCGCCGACAGCGGCGCTCCGCCCACGCTCGCAGCACTCGCCGAGGAGCCAGCTGGCCAACCCGCGATACCCATACCGCCGTAAGCGAGGGGAAGGCTATGACTGAGAAGGCCCGCGTCCGCGGTATGCGCATACAAAACCCCGGTCGTGATCCCATTGAAGGCGTTCCAGGCCCCCATATCGAAAAGTCCGTTCGGGATGTTTTGCACCAGACTGTTGCTGAAGAAATCGGCCAAGGCCTGAGCGGGTGCCGCTGCTGCGGAAACCGGAGATGACAGCGACTGCGTCGCGGCAGGCAGCGCGGACACCAGCCCGGGCAGTCCGACCGACGTGCCGCTGGTGCCAGCGGCCTGGGCGACCGCGGCGGCCTGGGCGCCAAGTCCGCCGGGATTGGTGGTCGACGCCGGATCGCTCAATGGGACCAGCTTGCCAGCGCTGGCCGACGAGCCGGCATACCCGTACATGGCAGCCGCGTCCTGGGCCCACATCTCGCCGTAATGAGCCTCGGTAGCTGCGATCGCCGGGGTGTTCTGCCCGAGGATATTCGTGGCGACCAGGGCCGCCAGCTGAACCCGGTTCGCCACGACAACCGGCGGGGGCACCGTCATCGCAAACGCGGCCTCGTAGGCGGCTGCGGACGCCATCGCCTGGTCGGCCGCGTTTTGAGCGGCCGTGGCGGTGGTGTGCATCCATCCCACATAGGGCGTGGCCGCGGTGGCCATCGCGGCCGCGGACGGACCCCGCCACTCGTCGTCGGTGAGCGTCGAGATCACCGACTGGGAGGCATCGGCGGTGGTATTCAACTCGGCCGCCAGGTTGTTCCACGCCGCCGCGGCGGCCATCATCGGCCCCTCCCCCGGGCCGGTGTACATGCGGGTCGAGTTGACCTCTGGGGGTAATGCTCCGAAATCGAAAGTCATTTCTTTTCGTCCTTTTCTGGCTGGTGAATTTCGGCGGTAAAGGCGGGCTAAACGACGGTCGGCTTGGGCATCACGGTGGGCTTGACGCCGTAGCGTGGCGCGCCGAGGCCATAACCCGAGCGTCCGGCCGAGGCCACCGATGGCACGCCGGCCGGCATCGTCGTCACCGACGGGGCATGTGGCGCAGGGCCGGTCCAGCCCGCGCCCGTCAATGTCGCGGGAGCGGAGTTGGCCGCACCTACACCCGCCGCGGCCCAGCCGGGCGGCACCGACAACCCGCCCAGGGAAGACGCCTGACCCACGCCTGCAAAGACCGGGCCCCCAACGGCGGCCGCCTGCGCCATTGGGGCAGTCGGCATGAAGGGGGCGCCCGCTGCGGCGGGCCATTCAGGCTCCCAGTTCACCGCGCCGGGAAGGAACTGACCCTGGCCCAGCGCGATGAAGTCGGACGAGGCCGCGCCGACGTTTTGGAACCAGTTGAAAGGGGTCCCGATGGCGGCGCCCGTCGAGGACGACACCTGCGCCGGAGCCGTTGCCCCGGAAAGTGCCGACGAGGACGTCCCAGATCCGGTCAGCCCGCCGAGCAGGCTGGACAGCGACGTTGAACCGGTCGCGGTCTGGTTGGCCGCTTCGGTATCCCCATAGGAACCAGCGCTGGTTCCCAGGGTGTTCACCAGCATCTGGTGGATCGTCGCGGCTTGGGCGCTGACCTGCTGGTACCAAGTACCGTAGGCGGAGAATTGTGCGGCCTGCAGCGCTGATACCGGGTCGGCGGCGGCCGGAGCGACGCCTGTGGTGGGCGCAGCTGCCGCCACATTCTGAGCAGCCATTGACGTGCCGAGGGTTTGTAGTGTGCTCGCCGCACCCGTCAACGCTTCCGGCTGCGTAGTCACGAAAGACATGAATTTCTCCTCACGCAAAAAAAGCCGACCACTGAGGGTTCGGCGGTGGTTGTGTTCTGTGGCAGGGCAAGGAGGAGCCCATGAATGCCACTTTCCCAAAATCTGCCGGAAATACTCCAGTAATGCGCAGGTAATACGCGCAGCAATTTTGGGCACGGATGCCTGCTAATCACCCATGGTGGAGTTGAACCCTGCCGAACAGCCGATGCGGTCAGATCAACCGCTGGCAGACACCTCTGCTACACCGGTACCCAGAGTGGATTGCAGCGCCGTTCCCTTGGTTTCGGGAAGCAGGTAGGTGCACACCAGGCTGGCCAAGGCGAGGATGGCCAGCATGGGACCGACCGCCCAGCTGCCATAGGTTGCCTGAAGCGTTCCGGCAATCAGTGGCGGCAATGCGCCGCCGAAGATGCCGGCGGTATTAACCGCCAATGCCGATCCGCTGTAGCGGTAACGGGTGGCGAACAGTTCGGGAATGAACGCTCCGGTAGGCCCGGAGCCGATCGCGGCGATCGCGGACATGCCGACGATCGCGACTGCGTACAAAACCGGGTTGCCGGTGTCCATCAACGGAATCACCGCAAGCGCCCACGGCACGCATGCCGCCCAGCCCAGCAACATCATCCGGCGGCGCCCGACTCGATCGCACAGAGTGGCCGACAGCGCGACGAAGGTGATGCTTGCCAGCCCGGCCAGCGCCCCGACGGCCCAGATGAAGCTGCGGGTGTAGCCGAGATGGAAATGGGCGTACACGGTCAGGTAGGTGTTTCCCATGTAGGCGAAGCCGAAGCCGCCCAGGATGCTGCCCGCCGCCAACAGGATCTCCCGGCGCTGCAAGCGCAGCAACTCCGCGATCGGCGCTGATGGGACCGGGTTTCGGGCCTTTTCCGCGGTGAACACCGGAGTCTCGTCGATCCGCAGCCGCACATACAGGGCGATACCGATCAGGGCCGCGCTGATCAGAAACGGTATGCGCCATCCCCACTGCATAAAGGCGGGGCTGTTTTCGCCGATGCTGAAATTCACGCCCAGAAATGTCAGGCTGGAAAGCACCGCCGCGGTGCCGCCGCCGAGCAGGGTGAACATGCCGTACCGGCCACGTTGGCCGTCGGGCGCGTGCTCGGCGCTCAGCAACGCCGACCCGGCCCATTCGCCGCCTACGGCGAAGCCTTGCAGCAGCCGCAGCGCAATCAGGATTATCGGGGCTGCGGCGCCGATGGCCGCCGTGCTGGGAACCGCGCCGACGCTCACGGTGGCAACGGCCATGATCAGCAGCGTGGTGATCAGCGTGTTTTTGCGGCCCAGCCGATCCCCGAAGTAGCCGAAGGTGGCCGCGCCGACCGGCCGGGCCAGAAACGCACTGGCGAATGTACTCATCGAAGCGATCGTGGCCAACGTGGAACTGAGGTGCGGGAAGAACACGGTGGGAAACACCAGCGCCGCCGCGGTCCCGTAGATCAGGAAGTCGTAGAACTCGATCGCCGAACCGACCAGACACGCAGCGGCCACCCGGCTCATCGGTGTTGGGCTGCGTCCGTGCACGGTAACGACGGTAGGGAAGGTGCGTCGACTTGTCATTGAGAACGTAGGTGTCGCCCAGTAAAGACGCTGTAAAGACTCAGCCTCGGGTCAGCAGTTCCTTCTTGAGCACCTTGCCCATCGCGTTGCGCGGCAGAGTATCCACGATCCGCACCTCACGCGGCCGTTTGTGTATCGAAAGTTGTTGGGCAACATAGTCGATCAACTCCTGCGGCTGCGCGTCACCGACGACGAACGCGACGATGCGCTGGCCCAGGTCTTCGTCGGGCAGTCCGATGACTGCCGCCTCGGCCACCCCGGGATGCCCGAGCAGCGCCGTCTCGATTTCGCCGGCGCCCACGCGGTATCCGCCGGATTTAATAAGGTCGACCGACTCGCGGCCGACAATGCGATGCATGCCGTCGCCGTCGATGACGGCCGCATCGCCGGTGCGGTACCAACCGTCGGTGTCGAAAGCCTCGGCGGTGGCGTCCGGCCGATTCAGGTAGCCGTCGAACAGAGTGGGTCCGCGAACCTGCAGCCGCCCAATCGTTTCCGCATCGTGCGGTACCGGGCCACCGTCGTCGTCGACCAATCGCGTCTCAATACCCGCCAGCGGCAGGCCGACCCAGCCGGGACGGCGTTCGCCGTCGGCGCGGGTGGACAGCGTGATGAGCGACTCGGTGGCGCCGTAGCGTTCGACGGGCGCGTGCCCGGTGAGCCGCACCAACTTGTCGAACACCGGCACCGGCAGGCCGGCGCTGCCGGACACCAGCAGCCGCGCCGGCCGTAGCGCCTCGGCGGCCGCCGTGTCAGCCACCACCCGTGACCACACCGTCGGCACGCCGAAGTACAGCGTGCCGCCGACTGCTGCTGCGTAAGCTTCCGGTGTTGGTTTTCCGGTGTGCACGAAGCGATTTCCGACTCGCAGCGACCCGAGCAGACCCAACACCAGCCCGTGCACGTGGAATAGCGGCAACCCGTGCACCAAGGTGTCCTCGGACGTCCACTGCCAGGCCTCGGCGAGCGCGTCCAGGTCGGCGGCGATCGCCTGGCCGCTCAGCTGCACTCCCTTGGGCGGGCCAGTGGTGCCCGAGGTGTAGATGATCAGCGCGGTGTCCTGCGGGGACGGCTCGGGATGGCGGTGCCAGGACCGCGCATGCGTCCGTACCGGGATGTGCGACAGGCCCTCCGGCTGGTCGGGCACCGGACCCAGCCAGGCCTGCGCACCGGAGTCGGTGAGGATGTGGCACCGCTCGGCCTGCCCGACGTCGGCGGGCACCGGCACCACCGGCACGCCGGCGATCAGGCATCCGGCGATGGCCAGCGCGGTGGACGCGCTCGGCGTGGCCAGGACCGCGATCCGCTCCGCGCCGCCGACGCGTTCGGCCACCGATGTCGCGGCGCCGACGACATCGCTGCGGCTCAGCGTGACGTCGCCGATCCGGACCGCGTCGCCGATATCGCGGCCGCCGGTGACCGCGGCGGGATCCAGCGAGGTCAGCAACACGTGTGCAGGCTACCCGGCTTCGTCGAGAAACTCCGCGGTCACTGCCGGTTACCCCGAACGGTGAGTACAGAGCAGTCGGCGTGGGCGGATATCGGCAGGCTGTGCGGGCCCACC
>Ga0210398_10003475_pt1 | contig 15071 bp, 12 predicted proteins | sample IncBWC4OmetaG_FD_161047 | JGI IMG/M metagenome (GOLD analysis project Ga0210398, IMG submission 161047) | Forest soil microbial communities from Barre Woods Harvard Forest LTER site, Petersham, Massachusetts, United States - Inc-BW-C-4-O | ecosystem: Environmental > Terrestrial > Soil >...
CGATCGAGATCCTGCGCGGGCTGCGCGACCGGTACGAGGCACACCATCAGGTCCGCTTCACCGACGAGGCGCTGGTCGCGGCCGCGGAGCTGTCCGACCGGTACATCACCGACCGGTTCCTGCCGGACAAGGCGATCGACCTCGTCGACCAGGCGGGCGCGCGGGTGCGGCTGCGTACCAAGACCCCGGCGCGAGACAGGCGCGAGCTCGAGCAGCGGCTCGAGCAGCTGCGCCGGGAGAAGGACGAGGCGGTGGCCGTGGAGGACTACCAGCGGGCCGCCGGGCTCCGCGACGAGATCACATCGCTCGCCGAGCGCGCGGAGAGCGGCCTCGGCGAGGGCTCGAGGGCGGTGCCCGAGGTCACCCCCGCCGACATCGCCGAGGTGGTGTCCCGGGCGACCGGCATCCCGGTCGCGCAGCTCACCGAGGAGGAGAAGGAGCGGCTGCTTGGGCTCGAAGAGCACCTGCACCGCCGGGTCATCGGACAGGACGAGGCGGTGGTCGCCGTGGCCGAAGCGGTACGCCGCTCGCGCGCCGGGCTCGGCGACCCCAACCGGCCCATCGGCAGCTTCTTGTTCCTCGGGCCGACAGGCGTCGGCAAGACCGAGCTGGCCCGGGCGCTCGCCGAGGCACTGTTCGGCAGCGAGGACCGCATGGTCCGCATCGATATGAGCGAGTTCCAGGAACGGCACACCGTGTCCAGGCTCGTCGGCGCGCCGCCTGGGTACGTCGGGTACGAGGAGGCGGGGCAGCTCACCGAGGCCGTGCGCCGCACCCCGTACGCGGTGCTCCTGCTCGACGAGATCGAGAAGGCGCACCAGGACGTGTTCAACGTCCTGCTCCAGGTGCTCGACGACGGGCGGCTCACCGACGGCCAGGGCCACACGGTCGACTTCAAGAACACGGTGGTCATCATGACCAGCAACCTTGGCTCGGACCTGATCGGGCGGCGCGCGCTCGGCTTCGGCGCCACCGACGGTGCGGCCGCCGGCGCCGACGACCAGCAGCTGCGGGACCGGGTCATGACGCGGCTGCGGGAGTCCTTCCGCCCCGAGTTCCTCAACCGCATCGACGAGATCATCGTCTTCAGGCACCTCGACGAGACGCAGCTGCGGCAGATCACCAGCTTGCTGCTCGAGGAGACGACACGGCGGCTGCACGCGCAGGCGATCACCGTGGACTTCACCGTCGAGGCGATCGACTGGCTGTCGCGGCGCGGTTTCCAGCCGGAGTTCGGCGCCCGGCCGCTACACCGCACGATCCAGCGGGAGGTGGACAACCGGCTGTCCGCCATGCTGCTCGACGGACGCCTCCAGCCCGGTCAGCACGTCACGGTGGCCACGGACGGCGACGCGCTCGCGTTCCAGGTGAGCGACGGGCAGCCATCGGCGCCCGTGCCGAGCCAGCAGGCAGGCGACGCCGACCAGCAAGGCGCCGAGCAGCGCGCATAGTCGGCCGGCGCGCCTTTGGTTCTGTCGCAATAGCAGCATTACCGGTGGGTCTGCGCGGGGACGGGGCATGGTCTGTCAGCTGCGGAATGCGAATTCGTTGAGGATTTCCCGGCGGAACAACTGCTGCCGCTCCAGTTCGGTCAGCCGTGCGGTATCCGCCGCGTCGCGCCATTGGGTTTCTATAACGTTTATCTGGGCGTCGATGATCGACTGTGCCTGTGAGGTGTCAAGCAGGTAGACCTCGCATGCGGCAAGGCATGTGGCTAGCTGGCTGGAGCGTTCACCGTTTCGGCCGATAGCCATCGCCTGGTTCGCCTGCGGGACGGACCTTGGCTGCGGGCAGATGTCATATGCGGGCGTGAGCGTGAGGCTGCGATCGGCGTTGACGAAGGCCGCGTGGTTACGTGGGTGATCGTCGGTATTGCCGACCAGGATGTTGAACACGATCCGGGAGAACAGTTCGCGCAACGTGGCTGCGGGGTGGGTGAAGGACCGGCGGATGTGATCGGCTAGGAGTGCGTAACTGCCGTAGCGGGCGCCAGTGAACTCGTCCAGACCGAGGATCGTCAGCGCCGACACGAGATGACGCCGCTGTCCGCCCCCGGGCCGGTCGAACCGCTCCACGAGCAGGACATCCTTGCCAGCGACCTGCTTGACTCGGGTAGGCGCGACGTTCAGCCCGGCGCGGCGCGCCAGTTCCATCGCTACTCCTTCGGCCTTGACCACCGGCCGGATGTCGGTGGTGGACGGGAACTTCGCGATCAGGCTCCGGTCGGCGTCTGTCAGCAGCACCTTCGGGCGGGCACCGCCGATGGACGTGCCGCGTGTGAGCGCCTCGGCCAGCGGCAACGGGAGCACGCGTCCCGCCTCGATGTCGGCGGCGGCTGTCATCAGTTGCTCGAGCGTGGCCGACGAGGTGCCGCGCGGCACGTACTCGCTGCCGCTGACCTGGAAGTCCAGCCCGCCGATCCGGTCTGAGCCTGATTCCAGCAGGTATGTCAGCAAGCTCAGCTCACTGACATCGCTGGCACCGGTCAGGTGGCCGACATGCCGGGCCAGGATGACCCGCTGCCCCCACGAGTCCGGCCCGCAGTCACGCAGGCAGCCCGCGACCGTGAGGCCCCCGGCAGGACGCAGCGCACCCGGCACCAGCGGAAGCTCTGGCTCATACAGCGGAACAGCATCATTGCGTTCCCGGTACGAACGAGCGTACGTGAATGTGTGCATGGGCCGGTCAGCGTCAATCCGGCCGGCCACGACCGGTGCGTCCGCACCAGGCATCCAGGTCCAGACGAATGCCGTCTGCTGGTCAGAAGTTGTCATCGACGTTCACCTGCCGCCGATAGACGTGCGCAGGCAGCAATGCGAGGCGGTCGCTTTCGCGGGCCGCCAGGTCCCGCAGGTCACCAGGCGGGAGCCCGTACAACTCCACGCCAACAAGCGTCGCAAGCTCGAACATCACACCAACGGCCACCGTGGGCTCGCCTCGCTCGGCATTGCGCAGCGTGGCCTTGGAAACTCCGGCGCGCTCGCACAGTTCCGCCTGCGTCCAACGTCGCCGCCGACGTCCCTCGGCGATCCTCAGCCCCAGTACGTGGGCGGCATCCAGCGTCTGCGGAGAGTATGTATGACTACGCCGCACCGAAGCCCTCCCATGTCAGAGACTGGTATAACGCGCTTACTGCGCGATAAAAGCAGTATAACGCACCCCAAGCATATTGACGTGAGCTCCATGCAGCATGCCGAAGTCCCTGCGCCGGTGGGCGCTATCGCCCACCGCACACGCTCGAGCCGCCTCTAACCGGCCGACTGTCACATTCATCCGGTCCTAGCCCAGCCCCGGGGGCGGCGCGACGGTGCGCCGCGTGATCAGCCAGGAACCTTCGGCGCGGCGGAGTTCCTGGGAGATCATCGCGGCGGCGCGGATGGCGGGCGGCGCGGCCGGGTCGATGATCAGCAGCACGGATCGCGCGACCGCCTGGTCGCTGGTCGGGCCGGGCTCGATGACCGGGTTAAGGGTGAGATGGAGGGTGGCCGGGCCTTCGGCGGTCCAGATCGGCCCCACCGACGCACGCAGTTCCTGCCGGCCGGCGTGCCGGCCCTGGGCGCCGTCCAGCACCGCGTCCGGGCTGAACAGGGCGACGTAGCCGTCGGCGTCCCGGCGGCTGGCCGCGTCATCCGCACGGGTGATGACCTCGAGGATTGCTAGCCGGTCGGCGGCGGGCAGGGTCACGTTGTCGCCTGCTCGGGGCGTAGCCACCGGGCCACCCGGTCGCGGATGTCGGCCGGGAAGACGTTCTTGGGGATGACGCCGTGCACCGCCTTGGGCGGGATCGACGTGTAGGCCGACCCGGTCTGGTTGGCGTACTGGGTCACCCGGAAGCTGACCGCCATGCTGGCCAGCGCGTAGGCTTCCGGGCCGGTAATGCCCGCCGCGGCGGGCAGCCAGTAGATGACTTCGCGCAGGCAGGCCACCAGCGCGTCGTCGAGGCTGGCCGCGAAGGCGACCACGATCCAGGCGGCGTCGGTCTCGCCAAGCGGGCCGCGCAAGCCGGCCTGCTTGTGGAGGTCGTAGCGAATTTCCAGGTTCTCCGCCGCGGTCTCGATGGCGGTCTGGTCCACCACCCCGTCGCCCTGCAGCGCGTGCACGTCACCGATCCACATCCGGCCGCCGGGCTTGGCTACCGGCAGGAACAAGTGACTGCCGACGCCGAGATCGCGCAGTACCAGGTTGCCGCCGTAGCCGCCGGACACGATCGCGCTGACCGAGTCCTCCCCGGTCGGCTCGGCCGCCACCACGCCAAGGAACGGCGCCATCGGCAGCTTGATCCCGTGTTCGTACTCCGCGGTGGTCCTGGCGTCATCGAAGGTGAAGTAGTGGACATACGGTTCGGCGAAGTCGTGCGGCAGCGCCCCCACTCCCAGCGGGAAGGAGTTCCAGCCCCATCCGATCGTCCGCAGCGCCGTGATGCTGACCTCGATCACGTCACCCGGCTCCGCGCCGGTCACCTCCACCGGGCCGAGCATCGAGTACGGCCCGTGCGGGTACCGGTGCCGCAGCGGCTCCCGGTCCGCGAAGCTCATGCCGAACTTCGCCTCGTTTCCCCAGTGCGTCCACGTATTCGGATAGCGGACGGTATCCCCTGGCCGGATCACCGCGACCGGCTTGGCGGCAGGATCCAGGTAGCCGGAGCGGACCGTGTCCGGTGTCGACTCGACCGTGTGCGTGGTTGCCACTGCTGTCGGCCTCCGTCCCGGTCAGGCGAAACGCTTGATGAAGTTCAGCGCGGTCTGTGCTACCTCAGCCCAGCCGCTGTCGATGGTCAGCGCGTGGCCGCGGCCGGGGATTTCGGCGAACTCGGTGACGCCGGAGTTGTGTTCCTGGCGCTTGTACGCGGCGTGGGAGATGGCGCGCGGGACGGTGTTGTCCTTTTCTCCGGAGATGATGAGCAGCGGGCCGCGCTGCGGGTTGCGGGTGTCCACCTGGGCCTCGGTCCTCGGGTTGAAGTTCTCCGCGGCGGCCTGGAACAGCGGGGCGCCCGATGCCGGGACCGCGAACGTGTCATACAACTGGTGGGCCTCGTCCTCGCTGACGGCGTTGGCGAAGGCGTACCGGAACTGCTCGAACGTTAGCGGTACGGCGCGGTGCCGGTTGGCCGGGTTGCCGAGCACGGGGAACGCGGCCTTCAGCGAGGAGAGGGGCAGCGGCAGGACGCCGCGGAACGGGGCGGCGTCGACGGCCACGGTGGCGGCAGACTGGCCGCGGCCGGCGATGATCTCGGCGATCAGGCCGCCGAAGGAGTGCCCGATCACCGCGGGCTTGCGGTTCAGGGTGCCGATCACCGCCGAGTAGTGGTCGGCCGCCTGGCCGACGGTCTTGCCGGCGAAGACGTCGGGGTCGGCGATGGCCTCGGCCACGGTGTCCGGGTCGTCCGGCCAGCCCGGGCTGACCGGCGCGTAGCCGGCCTCGTCGAACAGTCGCGCCCACCGGTCCCAGCTGGAGGGCAGCAGCCACAGCCCGTGGATGAACACGACCGGTACGCGCCCGGACCCGTTGGCCTGCGCCACCTGCTCCTGGATCGGGACCACGGGTACCTGGCCCTCGCCTGCTTGCTCGCTCATGTGCTCATTCTCTTCCCACAAGGTGGCGCGGAGGAACTCTCCACCCTGGGCGGTGGCGGGTGACGCGTGTCAGTGCCAGGCCGGGCCCTCGGTGAGGGGGTGGGCGCCCGGCCGCGCCTCGATGCCCGTGATCGTCAGGTCTTTCACCGGGCGGGCTCGTCGTAGAACGCGAACATGCGGATCTCGATGGACGCGCGCGGCGGAGCGCTGGACGGGCAGGAGGTGTCCACGAACGCGCTGTGCGGCACCTGCTCGGCCCGCGCCGGGTCGGAGTCGAAGCTGCGGAACACGTACGCCTCGTCCCGCGTCATGTCCGCGCAGTACCACCAGCGGTGCCGCTCGCTGTGCAGGTAGGTGATGTTTTCCCAGCTGAGGGTCTCGCCGCTGGCGGACTTCATGGTGATCTCGCAGTACTGCTTGTCACCGGGCGCGACGGTTCGCGTGTCGCACAGCGCGAGCGGCAGGTCCTGCGGCGGCCCGGAGAAGGCCCGCCAGATGTTGAACACCGAGTACCGGTTCTTCAGGCGCTCCGAGGCCTCATCCGGCGGCAGGTTCCGGCGCAGCATGGACTGCGCCGCATCGGCACTGAAGTCCGCGTGCGCGAAGTCCCCGGTGAACGTCGTGCCGGCGGGCCGTTCGCCGACCCGGCCGCTGACCCGCACCACGGGGCTGTTCAGCACGGCGGTCGCGGTGCAGCCGGTGAGACCGCGGAGGAGTTCGGCGGCCTCCTCGGTGTAGGTTCGCAGCACCTCGTCGCGGTCATAGAAGTCGCGCACGCCGGTCGGCGCCGCGACGATCGTGAAGCCCTCGCGGTCCAGCGAGTCGGGGGAGAAGTCGCCGTCGCGCATGTCCCCGATCGTGACGGGCGCGGCGGACAGCGGCAGCGTCGTGAAGTCTGGGCGGACGCCGGGCGCGGGCCGCTGCGGCGGGTCGTAGTAGGCGATGGTGGCGTCCAACGCTGCGCCTCCTTCTATGGCTGGGCGGCGGCCGCGCCGGCGTCGTCGGCCGCGTCGTCGGCGGCCTGCTGGCGGAAGGCGTCGGCGGCCTGCTGGCGGAAGGCGTCGGCGATGGCCTCGTGCCGCTCCTGCACCCGCGGGTACCAGTCCGGGTGGGTGAGCGCGTACAGGTAGCCGCGCTTGATCGCCCGGACCACGACCGCGCCGGCGTCATCCGGCCCGATCCACCGGTGCTCCGGGTTGTCCTCGAGCTGGATGTCGACGTCTTGAAGGCCGCGGTCTGACAGGTCGGCGGGGCGGTTCCGCGAGCTGGTCCCGATGTTGGTGCGCACGGTCCCCGGGCACAGCACGGACACGCCGACCCGGGAGCCTTCCGCGGCCAGTTCGGCCGCCAGGACCTCGGTCAGCGCCACCACCCCGTACTTGGCGACCGCGTACGAGCCGAGCCGGGGCGGGGCGGCCAGGCCGGCCATGGACGCGGTGTTCACGATCCACCCGCCGTCGGGGTTGGCGCTCAGGATCGGCAGGAACGCGTGCACGCCATGGATGACCCCGTACAGGTTCACGCCGAGGATCCAGTGCCAGTCGTCCATGGTCAGGTCTTTGATCGCCGCCATCGGCCCGATGCCGGCGTTGTTGCAGACCACGTGCACGGTGCCGTAGAGCTCCTGGGCGGCGCGGGCGAGCGCCCCGACGCTGTCGGCGTCGCTGACGTCGACGGGCACGCCGATCGCGCCGATCTCGCCGGCGGTCTTGTCGAGCGCGTCGCGCTCGATGTCGGCGACGATGACCCGCATGCCCTCGGCCACGAGCTGGGTCGCGATGCCCTTGCCGATCCCCGACGCCCCGCCGGTCACCACGGCGACCTTGCCGCGCAGGTCCGGCAGCCCGTTCACCGGCCGACCCCAGTGTCCGCCATGGCAGCTCCTTCGCGCCATCGGGTTATCTCACCCTTGAGACTCGCCGATCACAGCGGCCGCCGCAACGTCCGCCACCACAAATAGGCGCTGCTCATCGTTGGGTGTACTTTCGGGTGCTATTGCCCCCGTAACTACACCCGATGATGAGTGACTGGCCTAGCTCGCGGGAACCGCGGCGGCGGCCGACTCCGCCGAGCCAGCGGCCAGCGGATGCCCGATGGACTCCCCGCTCGCGGGGTCGAAGAAGTGCATGCGGCTGGTGTCCACCGCCAGCTCGAGGGGCTGCCCGGACCGGGCCGCCGACCGCGACGACACCCGCGCCGTCCACAGGGACTTGCCGCCGGACAGCGCGGCGACGGGATCGTCATCTTCCCCCTGCGCCTCGGCGGCGCTGGTGATCGAGTGGTGCTCGACCGGCGGCGCGTCGATCGTGAAGATCACGTGGATCTCGGTGCCGAGTTCCTCGGTGACCCCGACCGTGACCGGCAGCCGCGCCCATGAGGCTTCGCCGAGCGAGGCGTCCTCGAAGTCGGACGGCCGGATGCCGAGGATGACCTTGCGCCCGAAGTAGTCGGAAAGGCCCGGCTTCCCCTCGAGCACCGAGGCGGGCACCGGCAGCCGGTACCCGGCGAAGGTCACCGCGGGGCCGTCGTCGCGGACCAGGTCCGCCAGCGCGAAGTTCATCGCCGGGGATCCGATGAAGCCCGCCACGAACAGGTTCACCGGCGAATCGAACAGCGTCTGCGGGGTGTCTACCTGCTGCAAACGCCCGTCCCGCAGCACGCACACCCGGTCTCCGAGCGTCATGGCCTCGACCTGGTCGTGCGTCACGTACACGGTCGTGATGCCGAGCCGTTCGTGCAGCTGGTTCAGCGCCGCCCGCATGGACACGCGCAGCTTCGCGTCCAGGTTCGACAGCGGCTCGTCCATCAGGAACGCCTGGGGCTCGCGGACGATCGCCCGGCCCATGGCGACCCGCTGCCGCTGGCCGCCGGACAGCGCGGCCGGCTTGCGCTTCAGGTACGGATCGAGCCCGAGCATCGTCGCCGCGTCGCCGACACGGCGCTTGATCTCCTCCTTGGGCGTGTGCCGCAGCTTCAGCCCGAACGCGAGGTTCTCTTCCACGGTCATGTGCGGGTACAGCGCGTAGTTCTGGAAGACCATGGCGATGTCGCGGTCCTTGGGCGGCAGGTCGTTCACCACCCGCGAGCCGATGGAGATCGTGCCGCCGGTGATCTCCTCGAGGCCGGCGATCGACCGCAGCGCCGTCGACTTGCCGCATCCGGAAGGCCCGACGAGCACCATGAACTCGCCCTCCTTCACCTCAATGTTCAAGTCGTCGAGGGCCTTGACGCCGCCCGCGTAAACCTTCTCCACATGGTCGAGGACGATCTGTGCCATACGGAAACTCCCTTGTCTGCCGGTGTTCAGATGCTAAAGCACCGGATGGCTAATCAGGAAGGTCGTGCACCGACACGGGAGTGTCGAGGATCCTGTCGGTGCCCACGGCGCGCACCGGGCCGGTGAGCGTGAACTGCCCCGTTAGCGGCAAGTTATCCGAGGCCCCGCCGACGGCCACGGAGATCTCGCCTGGCTCGACGATCCTGGTGCCGCTCCGGCCGGTGAACGACGTCCGGTCGGCGTGCAGCCGGAACGCCACCCGGCATGCCTCGCCCGGCGCGAGCGGCACCCGCGCGAACCCGGCCAGCCAGCGCAGCGGCCGCACGACGGACGCGACGGGATCGCCCAGGTAGAGCTGCACGACTTCGGTGCCCGAGCGCGCCCCCGTGTTGCGGACGGTGCAGGAGATCTCCACCGTGCCGCCGGTCGGCACGTCGTCCGCCGACTGCACGAGGTCCGAATAGCCGAACGTCGTGTACGAGAGCCCGTGCCCGAACGCGAATTGCGGCGTCGGGTCGACCGAGCTGCCGCCGTGCCTGGCGGCGTTCGGCGACCTCAGGTAAGTCGACGGCTGCGCCGCCGGCGCCGCCGGCAGTTCGACGGGCAGCCTCCCGCTCGGCGTCACGCGCCCGGTGAGCACCCCGGCGATCGCGGGGCCGCCCTCCTCGCCGGGGAAGAACGCCTGGACGATGCCGGCGAGACGCCCGGCCACGTCGCCGATCGCGTACGGGCGGCCGGTGACGAGGACGGCGACGACCGGCTTCCCGGTGTCGGCGAGAGCGTGCAGCAGGTCTTCCTGCACTCCAGGCAGCCGCAGCTCGGGCACGTCGCAGCCCTCGCCTGACGTTCCCCGGCCGAACAATCCCGCCTCATCGCCGACTACTGCGACTATCATTTCCGCCGAACGGGAGGTTGCGACTGCCTCGGCGAACCCGCTCCTGTCGTCGGTGCGGACGTCGCAGCCGCGCGCGTGCACCACGTCGCGCAGTTCCGCGCGCAGCGCGTCGAGGAGCGTCGTGACCTCGACCCCCGCGCCGTCGGTGCGGCTGGCCAGGTGCCTGGGCATGCTGTAGCAGCCGAAGAAGGCGAGCGGGTCGTCGGCCAGCGGGCCGACCACTGCTACCCGCCCGCCGGGCGCCAGCGGCAGCGCCTGGCCGTTGTTCGCGAGCAGGACGACGGACTCCTCGGCGAGGCGGCGGGCCAGCGCCCGCTGCGCGGGCGGGTCCAGGTCGATGCGCGCGCCCTCGTCCTGGTCTACCCCCGGGATGGCGGACCAGCCGGGGTCGAGCATGCCGAGCTCGAACTTCTGCCGCAGCACGCGGGCCGCCGCCCGGTCCACGACCTCCACAGCGACGTCTCCCGCCTCGACGGCCGCGCGCAGCGGTTCGCCATAGCAGCGCACGCTGGGCAGTTCCACGTCGATGCCCGCGGTGAGCGCCAGCGCGGCGGCGCCCGCCGGGTCGCTGGCGATCGCGTGCTGCAGCTCGAGGAAGGAGATCGCGTAGTAGTCCGAGACGATAAGGCCGTCGAAGCCTAGCCGGTCGTGCAGCAGCTTGCCGAGCAGCCCGGGATCGGCGCTCGCGGGCACGCCGTCGATGTCGGTGTAGGACGGCATCACCGAGCGGGCGCCGCCGAGCCTGATGGCCATCTCGAACGGCGGCAGGATGACGTCGGCGAACTCCCTTGGCCCCATGGACACCGGGGCCATGTTGCGCCCGGCGCGGGACGCGGAGTACCCGGCGAAGTGCTTCAGCGTGGCCTGCACGCCGGCCGCCTGCAGCCCCTGCACGTACGCGGTCCCGATGCTGCCGACCAGGTAGGGGTCCTCCCCGATGGTCTCCTCGGTCCGGCCCCACCGCGGGTCGCGGGTGACGTCGAGAACGGGGGCCAGGCCCTGGTGGACGCCGACGGCGTGCATCGCGGCGCCGAACGCCCGCGCCATGTCGCGGACCAGCGCCGGGTCGAAGGAGGCGCCCCAGGCGAGCGGTGTCGGGAAGATGGTGGCGGTCCAGGCGGCGAAACCGGTCAGGCACTCCTCGTGCGCGACCGCGGGGATGCGGAACCTGCTGGCCGCCACGATCCGCGCCTGGAGGCCGGCCAGCGCGCGCACCCCTTCGGCCGGCGCCACAGGGCGGGTGCCGAACACCCGGGTGACCTGGCCTATCCCGCGCTTGATGAGCTCGCCGAGCGGCGGCCCGTCGTGGCTGAAGAACAGGTCGTGCATGGGGGCGACGTCGCCGCCGTCCCCCGCGGCGCCCATCCAGACGCTGCCAAGCTGAGCGATCTTCTCCTCCAGGGTCATCCGGCCGAGCAGGTCGGCGACCCGCTCGTCGACCGCGGCCCCTGGATCGCGCCAGCTTTCCACGTCGGTCTGGGTCACTTGCCGCTCTCCTTCGGGGCGGTCGATTCGCGGACGATGAGCTCGGTGGACAGCTCCACCCGGTTCGATCTCAGCGGCAGCCCCTCGATCAGCTCACCGAGCATTTGCGCGGCCGCGCTGCCCATCTGGGTGAGCGGCTGCCTGACGGTCGTCAGCGGCGGCGACGCCCAGCGCGCGACGGGCAGGTCGTCGAACCCGATGACGCTCAGGTCCTCGGGGATCCGCAGGCCGCGCTGGCGGGCCGCCTCGTAGACGCCGAAGGCCTGCTGGTCGCTGCCGGCGAAGATGGCGGTCGGCGGCTCCGGCAGCTCGAGCAGCTCGACGGCGCGGGCGAAGCCGCCCTCGTGCTGGAAGTCGCCGTACCGCACAAGCGCCTGGTCGGGCGCGACACCGGCCCGCTCGAGCGCCGAGCGGTACCCGTCGACCCGGGCCAGGCTGCACAGGAAGTCGGCCGGCCCGGTGATGGCCGCGACCCGCCGGTGCCCGAGGCTCAGCAGGTGCTCGGTCGCGGCGAGACCGCCGGCCCAGTTGGTCGCGCCGACGCTCGGGATGTCCGGCGGCGGGGTGTTCGCCGGGTCGATGACGACCAGCGGGATGCCGGCGCTGCGCAGCTGCCCGAGCTGCGCGTCGGTCAGCTTGGTGGTCACCAGGATCACCCCGTCGGTGTGGTGGCTGGCCAGCGCGCTGGTCCAGCTCGCCGGGCGGGCATTACCATGCCGCACCGAGGACACCGCGACCGCGGTCTCGTGGCCAGCGCCCCACTCCTCGATGCCGCGCAGGATCTCGACCGCCCACGGGCTGTCAAGGCCGGCGAACACGACGTCGATGAGCCCGGACCTGCGCTGCCTGCGCAGCCCGTTCCTGGTGTACTGGTGCTGGTCGAGCAGCTGCTCCACCCGGGCGCGGGTCGCCGGGGCGACGTCCGGCCGGCCGTTCACCACCTTCGAGACAGTGGGCAGCGAGACCCCTGCCTCGGCGGCGATCACGGCGAGCGTGGTCCTCCGCTCGAGCAGCCGGGCGCCGTCGCGCCGTCTTGCGGCACCGTTTTGCTGCTGCCGCGCGGTGCCCTCTTCCTGATGCCGCACAGCCCCACCTTTCGACTGTCATCCCGAAAAAATTTCGGCCGTGTGTGGCCGGGCTTCGGGTGATATCCATGGTGCATCGTACGCGAAGAGCGTGGTCAAGGGAACGTCCCCGGGTCCTTGTGAAACACCGAACGTCGGCTGGGGCGAGCGTCGGTAACATTGCGGAAACCAGGGGTTGACCGCTGCTCAGCACCGAATCTACGATGACGGCACCATCGAAAGTCTTCCTAAACTTTCGGAACGGCTATCGGCCGCTACCCCCTTGGGGAGATGAGCATTTTGAACAGAACACGGGCGATTTTCTCTGCCACGGTGGCGGTGGCAGCCGCAGCTGCGCTCGCCGCGTGCGGATCGTCGGCCGGCGGTGGCAAGACATCATCGACGTCCGCGAGCAGCACCGGGACGACGGCCACGATGTGGCTGGTGACCACGGGTCCGAGCCCCGCCAACACCGCGGTGCAGAGCCTGGTCACGACCTTCGAGAAGAGCCACCCTGGCGACAACATTTCCATCAACTTCATCGAGAACCAGTCGTACAAGCAGAAGATCCAGCTGGCGATGGGCGCTGGCAACCCGCCGACTATCTTCTGGACCTGGGGCGGCGGCACCCTGCAGCAGTACATCAAGGCCGGGGACGTCGACTCGCTGGGCAACCCGTCCTGGCTGTCGGACTTCCTGCCATCCTCGCTCGGGGCCGTCACCTACCAGGGGCAGGTCTACGGCGTGCCGGTCGAGGGCACGCAGCCGGTCTACTTCTTCTACAACAAGCAGATCTTCAGCAAGTACCACCTCACGTTCCCGACGACGTGGAGCGGCCTGCTGTCCACGGTCGCCACGCTCAAGTCCCACGGGGTCGTGCCGATCTCCCTCGCCGAGGGCGACCAGTGGCCCGGCCTGATGTACCTGGAGTACCTCGCTGACCGCATCGGCGGGCCCAGCGTCGCCGACGCGCTCCAGTCCAACAGCCCAGGCGCGTGGTCCAACCCCGCGGTCACCCAGGCGCTGACCGACATCCAGCAGCTCGTCAAGGCCGGGGCGTTCCAGAGCGGCTACGACTCGCTGCACTTCAGCGGCGGCGGCTCCGACGCGCTGGTGTACAGCGGCAAGGCCGCCATGCAGTTGATGGGTGACTGGGACATCTCCAGCATCCTCGGCTCGGACGCCTCGTTCGTGAACGGCGGCAACCTCGGCATGGCATCCTTCCCGACCATCCCCGGCGGGACCGGCAATTCAGCCGACCTGGCCGGCAACACCGCCAGCTACGTGGCGATCTCCAGCAAGGCGAGCGTGACCCAGAAGAAGATCGCCGAGGAGTTCTTCCAGGACTCGCTGACCTCGCAGGCGTACGCCAAGGCGCAGGTCACGGCGGGCGAGGTGCCGGTCACCAAGGGCGCGTCCTCGCTGTTCACCGGCCAGTCGCTGGCCACGTACGACACCACCATCTACAACTCCGTGTCGACCGCGCCGAGCTTCCAGTACTCCTGGGACCAGGCGATGACGCCAACGGTGGCGAACGTGATGCTCGCCAACCTGGCCCAGGTCTTCGAGCTCACCGAAACCCCGGCCAAGTTCGAGTCGACCCTCAACAGCACGGCGGCGTCGGGGACGTGACCACCCGAGCCTCCGCGAGGGGCGCCGCCGAAGAGGTATCCGCTGCCGCCCCGCCTACCCGGCGGGGCGGCAGCGGCCGTCCGCACCGGAGCGCCCGGCTCGCCGACGTGATCGGCGTCGGCCCTCCCATGCTGCTGTTCTGCCTGTTCATCGTGGTGCCGATGATCGCCGCGATCGTGCTGAGCTTCGTGAAGTGGAACGGGCTCGGCACCCCGACCTGGGCGGCCGGGTCGAACTGGGCGGAGTTCTTCCGCGATCCGGTGGCGCGCACATCCGTCGAGGTGACCGCCAAGGTGGTCGTGCTCAGCTACATCGTGCAGACGCCGATCTCGATGGCGCTCGGCATGTTCACCGCGGGCAAGCAGCGCTACAAGTCCGTGTACGCCACGATCTTCGTGCTGCCGCTGCTGATGTCCACCGCGGGCATCGCGCTGATGTGGGAGTCGCTGCTCGACCCGACCTTCGGCGCGCTTACCGCGCTGTCCAAGTCGTGGAACCTGTCGTTCCTCAACCAGAACTGGCTGGGCAGCCCGAACCTGACGCTCTACGTGGTGATCGCGATCATCGCGTGGCAGTTCATCCCGTTCCACACGCTGCTGTACGCGGTCGGCCGGCGGCAGATCCCCGAGGTCCTCTACGAGGCGGCGCGACTTGACGGCGCGAGTCCGGCACAGATGTTCTGGCGCGTGACTCTCCCGCAACTGCGGTACACGATCGTCACGTCAGGCATCTTGATGATCGTCGGCGCGCTCACCTACTTCGACATCATCTACATCATGACCGACGGCGGTCCTGGCTACACGACGCGCGTGCTGTCGCTTGACATGTACGACGTGGCGTTCCTCCAGGACCAGTACGGCTACGCGAGCGTGCTCGCCGTCATCCTGAGCGTCTTCGGCATCGCCATCGCGGTCGGCCTGGCCCGGTTCACGGGGTTCGCCTCGATGGCGAGCCAGCAGGAGGGAGCGGCGTGACGCGGAGCGGCATCCTGGGGCGGTTCCGCACCGGGAAGCTGGTAGCGATCGTCCTGGCCACCATCTGGCTGGTCATCGTCATCGCGCCGTTGTACTACATGATCCTCGCCAGCTTCCGCACGCAGGGCACGTACCTGACGGCCAACCCCTGGATCCCGTCGGGCGGGCTGT
>Ga0210398_10003476_pt1 | contig 15070 bp, 15 predicted proteins | sample IncBWC4OmetaG_FD_161047 | JGI IMG/M metagenome (GOLD analysis project Ga0210398, IMG submission 161047) | Forest soil microbial communities from Barre Woods Harvard Forest LTER site, Petersham, Massachusetts, United States - Inc-BW-C-4-O | ecosystem: Environmental > Terrestrial > Soil >...
ATTGGGAAAATGGATATTTCGCTTCGTGAGCCCAAATGGGGTGCTGTATACCCCCACCCCTAGAACTACCATCCTGGCGGTCGCAGGGGCAGGAAGGGCGCTTCACTGGCGGTAGGCAGGTAAACAGCGCGGCGGGTTGATCCTGGTGATACAGCCGAGCAGCCTACATCGGGATTTACTGCTGCACGGATTGAAGAGAAGCTCGGGATAGAACCCATATGCACGCACGATATGGGGGCAACTATAGGGGCAACTCCCAAAAATCGAAAGTGGAATGTCGCATATTATCAATGGTTTACGGATGCTATTCGGTAGTGACCAGGCCACCAAATTCCCCAATAACCTAGCTAACGCGATTCTTCCCGGCGGGGAGATTTGTGTCATGGTTTGTGTCATAACCCGTCACTCTGCTATTGGCGAGGGTTAGCCTGCCACGAACCGTGGCAGTTCTCCGCTTTCAGGAACCTGGTCTAGCAGCATCAGATAGCAAATAGCCTCCGTTCAGGTCTTCTGATCAGGCATGCATCCCCCAGTTATACCCTCCCAATCCCCCAAAGGTACCATTTCTGATGGTTACTTCATGGGGTTACTTTTGACTTAGTCAAGTTGCTCTTTGGAGGGCATCTATGCAAGCTCACGGCCCCGCTCTTATCGGCTTTTACGACTATCGCCTCGTTGCGTTGTCGGTTCTCATTGCAGTCTTTGCGGCGTATGCCGCACTCGATCTCGCCGGACGTGTGACGGCCAGCCGGGGCATGGCCCGGGCTGCGTGGCTGGGATGTGGTGCCTTGGCCATGGGTATGGGTATCTGGTCGATGCACTATATTGGCATGCTGGCCTACCGTCTGCCGGTTCCGGTGCTATATGACTGGCCCACGGTTCTGCTTTCCATGGTAGCGGCTGTCTCTGCCTCGGCTGTGGCCCTTTTTGTAGTGAGCCGAAAGACGATGGGGATTATGCAGGCCATCGCCGGCAGCATCTTAATGGGTGGCGGCATTGCGGCGATGCACTACATCGGTATGCGGGCCATGCGGCTGCCTGCGATGTGCAGCTATTCATCCGGATTGGTTTTCCTTTCTGTTGTTCTTGCAATCGTTATATCTTTTGTTGCGCTATGGTTGACGTTTGCCGTAAGAAGCCAGGCGGTAGCGTTGAGCTGGCAAAAATCCGCCAGCGCACTTCTGATGGGCATGGCTATTCCTGTCATGCACTACGTCGGCATGGCGGCTGTCCGCTATAGTCCAGCTCCTCTGCCGGCTTCTGCGCTCACGCACACGATAAGCGTCTCCCCTGTTGCTCTTGCCAACATCTATATGGCCAGCTTTGGGATACTTGCGCTGGTCATCGTGATATCGATAGCGGACCGGCTCTACTGGACACAGCGACAGCTGCTGGACGCCTTTCTGGAAAATATTCCCGACCGTATCTATTTCAAGGACCTTAATAGCCTGTTTCTGCGCATCAGCCGGGCAAAAGCGGAAGCCGCGGGACTGGACGATCCGGAGCAGGCCATCGGCAAGAGCGATGCGGATTTCTTCCATTCGGAAAACGCGGCACAGCAGCTAGCAGACGAACAGGAGATCATCCGTACCGGCCAGCCGGTTGTCGGGAAAGATCAAGAGCTGGTCTGGCCGGACGGCCGCATAACGTGGGCTCGCTCCAGCAAGGTCCCGCTGCGCGACCGGAGAGGCCAGATCATCGGCACCATGGGAATCTCCCATGACATTACTGCCCGCAAACTGGCTGAGCAGGAACTGGCCAGCAAGGCGGAAGAACTGGAACGCACCAACGTTGAGCTGGAGCAGATGGCGAAGGCGGCCAATGCGGCGAGCCAGGCGAAGGGAGATTTTCTGGCCAATATGAGCCATGAGATTCGCACCCCGTTGAACGGCATCATCGGTATGACCGATCTGACTCTTGGAACGGAGTTGACGCGGGAGCAGCGAGACTATCTGGAGACGGTGAAATTGTCCGCCGATTCGCTGCTGAGCGTCATCAACGACATACTCGACTTCTCGAAGATCGAAGCGGGCAAGGTCGACCTGGAAGAGATCGACTTTAACCTGTGCGAGTGTATTGAGGGAGCCATGAAGACGCTGGCCCTGCGCGCCGACGAGAAGGGCTTAGAGCTGCTGTGCGAGGTCTCTCCCAAAGTTGCCGAGACGGTAGTCGGCGATCCTGGCCGCCTGCGGCAGATATTGATCAATCTGGTTGGAAACGCACTCAAGTTCACTTCAGAAGGCGAGGTCAGTCTGAAGGTTGAAGCGGACATGATCGAAGCAAAAACCACCACGCTTCACATCGTCGTCACGGACACGGGCGTGGGCATACCCCAGGAAAAACTGTCGAATATCTTCGACTCATTCACGCAGGCAGATACTTCGACTACGCGCGAATACGGCGGCACCGGGCTCGGTCTGACGATCTCCAGGCGCCTGATTGAGATGATGGGCGGCCGCATCTGGGTGGAGAGCGAACTGGGTGTGGGATCGCGCTTCCACTTCACGGTGAAGCTGGGCACCGCGGTATCGAACAAGGTCATGGCGGAAGACCTGATCGCACCAGCGATCCTGCGCGGCGTCAAGGTTCTGATCGTGGATGACAACCGCACGAACCGCCGCATTCTGGATGGTCTGGTGAAACGGTGGGGAATGAATTCGACCGTTGCCGCCGACGGTGAAAAGGCTCTTGCCGAACTCTCAGCCGCCTTTGAAGCGAACGAGCCATTCGGTCTCGTTCTGACAGACATGCACATGCCCAAGATGGACGGGTTCACTCTTGCGGAATACATCAAGCAAAGGCCGGAGCTCTGCAAATCGACGATTATGATGCTTACGTCTGGCGGTCAGCGTGGAGACGCGGCGCGTTGCGGAGAGCTCGGCATCTCCGCCTATCTTCTCAAACCGGTCCGGCAGTCGGAGCTGCGAGAGGCCATCGCCCGCGTACTCGGTGCTAAGGAACAGACTGGAACTATCCCCGTGATCACTCAAAGCGCGTTGCGAGAGAGCAACACTGCAAGGAGCCTGCATATTCTGCTGGCGGAAGACAACGCGGTGAATCAAAAACTGGCGATTCGACTGCTCGAAAACCGTGGTCATCAGGTGGTCCTTGCCGCCAATGGCCTCGAAGCTCTCTCGGCCCTTGAGGCAGGCTCCTACGATCTGGTGTTGATGGATGTGCAGATGCCCATCATGGATGGACTGGAGGCGACTAAACTGCTCCGCGAAAAAGAAAGAGGGTCAGGGCATCATCAAGCGGTGATCGCCATGACGGCTCTGGTGATGAAAGGCGACCGCGAGCGGTGCATGGCGGCCGGCATGGATGGCTATCTTACCAAGCCGATTCGCCAGGAGGGGTTAGACGATGTGCTCGAAAGCTATATGTCCAAAAAACATAAAGAGGTCTCAGGCGAGGCGCCGGTGAGTGCGCCGGTCAGCGCGGCAGCGGAAGCTTCAGTATGCACAAGAGAGCTTCTCGAGCGGGTTGATGGCGATTACAGTTTTCTTGCGGAGTTGCTGGAGCTCTTCCGCGGAGATTATCCCGTACTTATTCAATCCGCGCGGGAGGCTGTGAGTAACGGCGACGCAGTGGTGTTACAAAGAGCAGGACATACGCTACAGGGCGTGCTGGGAAATCTGGCGGCCCCGGTCGCCTTGAGGATCGCGGGCGAACTTGAAGCGATGGGGAAGGCCGGCAACCTCGCGCTTGCCGGGGCCAAAGTAACCGAACTGGAGCGGGAGCTGGTCCATGTGCTCGAATCGCTGGAAGGGCTCTGCATGGAGAAGGTCAAATGAAGATCCTCGTCGCGGATGATGATCGTGTTTCACGCCGGCTGATGGAGCGCATGCTGCAGCAAAACGGGTATGAAGTGATCACGGCTGAAAACGGGCGTCAGGTTGTTGATGAATTGGCGAAGGAGGGCGGCCCGCGACTCGCTGTCATTAATTGGATGATGCCGGAGCTGGATGGGCCGGGTGTCTGCCGTGAAGTTCGGGCCACGCATGGCGATTCCTATATATACATTCTTCTGCTGACGTCAAAGCAAGCGCATGAGGATGTCGTGGAGGGTCTTCAGGCGGGGGCCGACGATTACCTGACGAAGCCCTGCCATCCCGCTGAGTTGAAGGCGAGACTGCATACTGGCCGGCGTGTTCTTCAACTGGAAGACAAGCTGGTCGAGGCTCGTGAGGAGATGCGTTTCAAGGCGACGCATGATGCACTGACCTCTTTGTGGGACCGTGGCGCCATCTTCTCACTGCTTCAAAGCGAACTTTCCCGGTCGATTCGTGACCATTCACCGGTCTCCGTGTTGCTTTGCGATATTGATCACTTCAAGCAGATCAATGACGTTTATGGCCATCAGACGGGTGACGAAGTTCTGGAGGAGCTGTCCACGCGTCTTCTGGATGCAGTCCGCGCGCATGATGCCGTTGGGCGTTATGGTGGGGAAGAATTTTTAATTGTGCTCGGCGGCTGTGATAGGGACAATCTGAAAGAGCGTGCCGAACATGTGCGCAAATCGATCTGTGCTTCGCCTTTTATGACGGCGCAGGGACCTATACCAGTCTCCTTAAGCGTGGGGGCCATCACCATCGAGAATTGGCGGAACTCGGATGCCATTGGGCCGTATCTGAAGCAAGTGGATGCCGCGCTCTACCAGGCAAAGGCATTAGGCCGGGACCGGGTTGTTTATGCCGAGACGCTGGTTAGCGTGTAGACGCGACTTTACACGGGTTCACCAAATTTCCCAGTAAATGAATCGTGATCTTAGAGCCTGAGTGCGGAGTCGCGCCCGGAGTTCCTTCTAGATAAGGTGCGAGGCCTTGGCGGCTGCCGTCAACTTCATCGCGAAAGCACGGACTGGTAAGGCCGATCAGCGCATACAGGCTAACGGACAAACTCCGCTCTCTCCGTGACGTGCGTCACAGGAGAATTAAGGCGATGAAAGTGTCATGAAAGCAAAGGAAATAGATGCGCTCCGCTGTGTTCATCGATAGACTCTTCAGGGTTCAGGCTTCGCCGATGCACTCTTTCCAGAGGTCGGGGCGCAGCTTCTGGAATTTCGCGATCAGGTCGATGCACTCCTGAGAGTGGAGGTCGACCACGTCAAAGCCCTGCTGCACGAGCCAAGACATGCCGCCCTGCGCATTGACCGAGTCGCCGACGATGATCTGGCGGAAGCGGAACTGATTGATCAGTCCGGTGCAGTACCAGCACGGCGCGAGTGTAGTGACCAGGATGGTGTCATGCCAGGTGGGGCGGCGGCCGGCGGCGCGGAAAGCGTCAGTCTCGCCGTGGAGCGAACCGTTGCCCTCCTGCACCAGGCGGTTGCGGCCCGCGCCGAGCAGCGTGCCGTCGATGTGGAAGATAGCTCCGCCGACAGGGACACCGCCTTCCGCGAATCCGATGCGTGCCTGCTCCAGCGCGACGGCCAGCATGGCGTGCGGATCGAGAACTGAAGTCATCGCTACATCCCACCCTGTCCTATGTCCGCAGCCGCAGCGGCTTCGCTGCGTTCGTCGATGTACTCCTCGGTGACCTTTTCCAGCAGACCCTTCGCGGCCAGGATGAACTCGACGGCGTCGCGGCCTGCTCCTTCGCCGCCGTTGTTGGGTGTTATCCAGTGCGCGGTCTGCTTCACTAATTCGCGCGCATTTTTCACCGCGATGGAAAGACCGCAGAGACGCATCACCGGCAGGTCGATGATGTCGTCGCCGACGTAGGCGATCTCCTCGAGCGTGATGCCTTCCTTTGCCATAATTTCGTTTACGGCGTTCATCTTGTGCGCCTGGCCCATGTAGATGTACTCCAGCCGCAGGTCGCGGGCGCGCAGGGCCACCGTCTCCGAGATGCGCTTGGTGATGATGCCGCACTTCATGCCGCCGAGGCGAGCGAGCGAGATGGAGGTGCCGTCATGCGCGTGGAAGCCCTTGGCCTCTACCGTGGTGCCGGACTTGATAGCGTAGCCGCCTTTGTCTTCCAACTTATGGATGGCCTCGGAGGTCTTGCCCGTGGCGGTCTCCGTGCCGGCGGGTGCGGGAAAGAGCCAGATCTGGCCGTTGGTCAGGACGCCGTCGACGTCGAAGAGAATGAGCTTGATGCGCTTGGCGCGTTCGATCGCATTGAGTGACATGATCTCCATGATAACGAAGTGGGCTGACCCGTGGGTATATTGGCTATTAGCGGTTCAACCAGGAGCGGTATCTGGAAGATCTGGAGGAGGTCCCAACGAGCTGATGAGCGAGATAAAGCCCCCACTTGCGCCGGAGGATTTCTATTTTGAGGACGGCCTCATGGTCTTTACCGCCGCCTATCACCTGAAGCGCGGAAGCTGCTGCGGTAAGGCCTGCCGTCACTGTCCATACGATCACGAGAACGTGCCGCAGGATGCCAGGCGCGATGGATCGTGACTTTGGCAGAGCTGCTACCGCTGTTGGTGGTGCTGTAGGAGTTAGAGATGCCGGGGCGAGAGACGCGTTCCACCGCCATTATTTGAGCAGAGTTCTTCACTTCCGGCGCACTTGATTTACACTGCCTGTCTATGTCCGCAAATGGATCCGAGATAACGCAACCGCATCATCACCATCATCACTCGCACGACGAGGAGCATTTTCAGTCCGGCGACAGTGTGCGCGATGTCGTCATCGGTATGTCCGACGGCCTGACGGTGCCGTTCGCGCTCGCCGCCGGACTCTCCGGCGCGGTGAACTCGACGCACCTGGTGGTTCTGGCCGGTTTTGCGGAGATTGCCGCCGGCTCGATCGCGATGGGCCTGGGCGGCTATCTCGCGGCGCGTGGCGATGCCGAGCACTACGCCAGCGAACGCCTGCGCGAGGAGCGCGAAGTGGTAGAGCGCGTCCGCGACGAGGAGGAGGAGATATACGTCATATTTGAAAAATATGGTGTAGCGCGGCATGAGAGCGAAGGCGTCTTGCAGGCGCTGAAGCGGCGGCCACAGTCTTGGGTGGACTTTATGATGCAGTTCGAGCTTGGCCTGGAGACGCCAGTTCCCGGCCGCGCCTGGCGCAGCGCGCTGACGATCGCGATCTCCTACATCGCCGGTGGCATGATCCCGTTGCTTCCGTATATGCTTCTGCCGCGGAATGGTCCGGCGCTGCGTGACTCGGTCGCGATCACACTGGTCGCGCTTGCAGTCTTTGGCGCGGTGAAGGGCAGGCTTGTCGGCACCGGATGGCTGCGCAGCGCACTGCAGACGGTGATGATCGGGGGAGCTGCCGCCGCAGCTGCCTTTGGACTGGCGCGCTGGCTGAGTGCCACGCACTCGTAAAATTTTTGAAGAGCAACGGGCCCGCGCAGCATCTGCATCCTAAAGAAGCAATCTCTAAAACGCCACGAGAACGGAGATGCGTACTATGCCAACGCCTGCACTAACCGCCCTGCCCGGTACAGAGAAGTCTGCCGCGCGGCTGCTGGAGCACTACCGCGCCGTGCGCGCGCAAAGTGAAGCTCTTACCGTCCCGCTTTCGGCGGAAGACCAGATGGTGCAGTCCTGCGCCGAGGCCAGCCCGGTCAAGTGGCACATGGCGCACACCAGCTGGTTCTATGAGACGTTTGTGCTGCGCGAGTTTGTGCCCGCCTATCGCGACTTCCATCCCGACTTTCACTGGCTCTTCAACAGCTACTACCGTACGCTGGGCGGCGAACTGCCGGAAAAAAAGCTGCGGGCATCATTTTCACGCCCTGCGCACACGCTGGTCATGGCCTATCGCAAGCATGTGGATGCACATATCGCCAATCTGCTGCGGCATACGCCGGAGGACAGGGTCGCCGGTCTCATCGAGCTTGGCCTGCAGCACGAGCAGCAGCACCAGGAACTGATCGCCACCGACATCAAGCACGCCTTCTTCACTAACCCGCTGCATCCGGCCTATGCGGAGAGCAAGGTACAGCCCTCGGTTACGCCGAATGCGCTGCGGCAGGAGTGGGTGGAGTTTGCCGGAGGATTGAAGCAGATCGGTCATAACGGCGAGGGCTTCTGTTTTGATAACGAGCTTCCACGGCACAACGTCTTTGTGCAGCCGTTCCGTCTGGCCACGCGGCCGGTGACCTGTGCGGAGTACCTCGCCTTCATGGAAGAGGGTGGATACGGCCGGCCGGAGCTATGGCTCTCCGAAGGCTGGGAGATATGCGAGGCGCAGGGTTGGAACGCGCCGCTCTATTGGCAGATGCAGGGTGGCGCGTGGCAGATCTTTACGCTCGGCGGCTGGGTCTCGCTTGGACAGCTGAGCGAATCGCCGGTCTGCCATGTGAGTTTTTTTGAGGCCGACGCCTATGCGCGCTGGGCCGGGCATCGTCTGCCCACGGAGGCGGAGTGGGAGTTGGCCGCTTCAGCGATCCCGATCGCAGGAAACCTGCTTAATGCGGGCCGCCTGCATCCGGCGGTCGATGAGAATGAAGAGAGCCCATCGCAAAAGCTGTCGCAGATATGGGGCGATGTGTGGGAGTGGACGCAGAGCCCCTACACCGGCTACCCCGGCTATCAGTCGCTTCCCGGCGCGCTGGGTGAATATAACGGAAAATTCATGAGCAGCCAGATGGTGCTGCGCGGCGGCTCCTGCGTGACCCCGGCGGACCATATCCGCGCCAGTTATCGTAATTTCTTTGCTCCGGCCACGCGCTGGCAGTTCTCAGGAATCCGCCTGGCGCATGACAACGTATCTGTAACATCCGCAGTCTAAAAACAGACCTTATGAGCACACTTGCCGCACCACTCACGGAACGTATATCAGTCGCGCCTGCTCCGGCGGCTTCGCTGTCACTGGTGGCGCGTGCCGCGCTGCGCGGGCTTACAGCGACTGACCAACGCACGCTTCCGCCGTGGCTCTTCTATGACGCCATCGGCTCGGCGCTCTTTGAGCGCATCACCGAACTGCCGGAGTACTACCTGACGCGTACAGAACGCGCGATCTTTACCGAACATGCTGATGCGATCATCGCCGAGGCTGCAGGCGAAGAGATATTGAGCATCGCTGAACTGGGCGCGGGCACGGCGGCCAAGACCGGCCTGCTGCTGGCGTCCGCTGTGCGCAGGCAGGGCAATGTCTTCTACCGTCCGGTGGACGTCTCACCGACGGCGCTGGAGATGGCCAAGCGGCATCTTGAGACCAGTGTGCCCGGCGTTCTGGTGGAGCCGCAGCTGGCCGACTATGCCCGCGAGCCGATCCTGCTGGATACGGCTGCCGCGCGGAGACTGGTTCTCTACATCGGCTCGAGCATCGGAAACTTTTCGCCGGAGGATGCCGTGCGTGTGCTGCGCACAGTGCGTGAACAGCTTCTGCCCGGCGATACTCTATTGCTGGGTGTCGACATGGTGAAAGACGAGCCGGCGCTGCTTGCGGCTTATGATGATGCGGCAGGCATAACCGCCGAGTTCAATCGCAACATGCTGCACCGCCTGAACCGCGAGCTGGGCGCCGACTTTGATGTAGCCCGATTTTCGCACCGCGCCCACTGGAATGCGGCAGAGTCGCGCATGGAGATGCATCTGGTGAGCAACGGGCCGCAGCGCGTGACCATCGACGACCTGGAGTTGAACTTTGCAGCCGGCGAGACGATCCACACCGAGAACAGCTACAAGTTCACGCAGAGGTCGATTGCGTGGCTGTTGAAGCAGTCCGGATTTACTCTGGGGCAGCAGTGGACGGACGAGAAGGATTGGTTTGCCGTGAATCTTGCCGTGGCGAGCTAGTTATTTGCGCTTGTACTCGCCGCTTTTGCCGCCGGATTTCCTGAGCAGCTGTACCTTGCGGATGCGGATACCCTTATCCAGCGCCTTGCACATGTCATAGATCGTCAGCGCGGCGACAGTTGCGGCCGTCATCGCCTCCATCTCCACGCCTGTGCCTGCGGTGGCCGCCGCGGTCGCGTGGATCTGGATGCCCTTCGCGGTGAGCTTCATTTCCACATCAATAAAACTGAGCGGCAGCGGATGGCACATCGGGATCAGCTCGGAGGTCTTCTTCGCGGCCTGCATACCGGCGAAGCGCGCAATCTCCAGCGCGTCGCCCTTGGGATTCTCCGGCAGCGCGGCCAGCACCTCACGCGAAAGCTCGACGAAGGCTTCGGCCACGGCCTCGCGGCGCGTTGCTGGCTTGGCGCTGACGTCTACCATCCGCGCGCGGCCTGCCTTGTCGAAGTGCGAGAGTTTTTTCTTCGTTGCCATTTTTATCTCGTGACCCACAAGCCTAACAAACTACCGGAGTAGGATGCTGACGCTCTCTCCTGTTGCCAGACGCTCACACTCCGCCGGCAGCACAGCGTAGCAGTTGGCGCGCGCGTTCGCTGCGAGATCGCCCGACCCTTGTGTGGTGATGACGCGCACTGTGGGCTGAGGCAGTGTCTGCATCAGAATGGCAGGCAGAAAGCGCGTGAGGCCGGGCTTGACCTTAACCTCTTCTGCAAGCTGCGCCGCAACAAAACGTGGCGGCTGTGCGCCGGCGCCGCCCAGTGCGGCCAGCAGCGTACGCGCGAAGACGAGGAACGTGACCTGTGTCGAGACCGGATTGCCCGGCAGACCGAAGAAGTACCGCGCCGGCCGCTGGCTGCGTGCAGGGATGCGCCCGAAGACGACCGGCCGTCCCGGCTGCATGCGCACTCCGGTGAAGTAGAACTCCGCACCTTCGGCTGCCAGCGCATCCTCCACTAGGTCATGTCTTCCCACCGACACGCCACCGGAGAAGAGCAGTAGATCGCAGTCGCGCGCCTGATCGATCGCGGCTGCCAGCGCCTCGCGTGTATCGGCCGCATGTTGAAGACGCACAGCCTCGCCGCCGGACTCTTCCACCAGCGCGGCGAGAGCATGGCTGTTCGAGTTGCGGATCTGGTGCGGAAGCGGCGACTCGTGCAGCTCAACAAGTTCATCGCCCGTGGTGACAATCGCGACCCGTGGTCTGCGATAGACCGCGAGAGATACAGCACCGCACGATGCAGCCAGCGCGATCTCCGCCGCGCCGAGACGAGTACCGGGTGTGAGCAGTATCTCTCCACGCCGCGCCTCGCTGCCGGCGGATACGATGTTCTCGCCTGCTATCAGCGTTCGCCCAGCATGTAGCGCGATGTTTTTTCCAGTCTGCGCGACATGCTCGAGCATGACCACGGCATCCGCGCCTGCGGGCACCGGCGCGCCGGTCATGATCTCAATCGCTGACTTGCTTCCCCGTGTTCCGCCAGTCCAGGCCTCACCTGCGCGCAGCGATCCGGTAACCGCGACAGCTCCCGCATTCAGCTCGGCCGCACGGACCGCGAAGCCGTCGCGGGTGGAGCGATGGAAGGGCGGCTGGTCGCGGTCCGCTGCGAGCGGCTCAGCCAGTACGCGGCCGCGTGAGTCCGCAAGCTCCGCAGTCTCCGCGGCCGGAGCCGCGAGGCCGGCTGCATGGCGCAGGACCAGCGCCAGCGCATCGTTAAAGTCGAGCGGGGCGGGTGAGGGAGAAGCATTCATCGCACTCTCAGGGTAAGTCAAAAGCAGGCCGCGCTGTGCGGCGCAGGTGCAAAAGCCCGGCATCCACCGGAATGGGCGGCGGATGCCGGGCTCTTCCGCGCAACAGCGGTTAGTTCTTCTTGGCCTTGTAGGAGCTGTGGATGGTCTCACCGAGCGAAGTCAGGACGTCGGTGGCATCCTGCGCATACTCACCGTTGGGAGCAAGCTCAATGTACTTCTGATAGGCCTCTGCACATCCCGGCGGTGCAATGATCTTGCCGGACTTATCCACGGTTGCGTTTTGGATCAGGGCAGTCGCGCGGATGTAGTAGGGCATGGCTTGCGTTGGATCGACTGCAATGGCTTTGTCCGCCGCGGCGAGTGCTGCTGTGAATGCTGCTGCGTCGCCATTCTGGCCCTTGTTGAAGAAGATAGCCGCCTCATTGAAGTAGTACATGCTGGCTTGCGAGGGCTGTGCCTTGACCGCGGCTTCGAAGGCGGCAACCGCATCCTCTGTCTGGCCTGCCTCGGCCTTCGCCTGCCCGAGATTATTGTAGGCAGCAGCGTCCAGCTCCGGATTCGGCTTCTTGCTGGCGTCGTTCAAGGTAACGGCCTTGTTGTAGGAGACGGCTGCATCGTCATACTTCTTCTGGCCGCGCTGTGCGTCGCCCAGCGTGAACCAGAGGATGCTCTGGTCCGGCTTGGCGGCTACGGCGTCCTGCAGCAGCGAAGCTGCTTGATCGAAATTGGCCGGCGGTGGTGGGCAGACAACGTTGTCCGGCTTTGGCGTTGTGCAATTTGCGTGAGTCGACTCCATATCTGCGCGCGCCTGTTGCAGGGCGTTATTCAGGCTTGCGATCTTCGCGTTCTCGGTTGAGGCGGCAGCTACCTTGGCCTTGTAATCCGCCAACTGCTGCTTCTCCTCCGGCGTCATCTTGTCGATGAAATCCTTGCGCGTCATGTCGAAGTCGGCCGCGGTGTCGGTGTTGGCGGTGATCTTTACCTTGGAGAGCAGGTCGACAGGGCTAGCTCCCTGCATGTAGACGGCGGTGTAGAGGCCCTCCGCGACTCCATCGCTCTTATAGTTTCCGTTCTGATCCACCGGAAAGTCGTACTTGAACTGCGAATTCGCGGATGGGGTAACATCCCTGGTGAGCTTCACGTCGCCTGTGGTCACGGCAACACCGGCAGCATTCTGCACGTGCCCGTGGATGCTGCCGGTTGGTCCCTGGGCAACGGCCCGCGGCCCTGTTACGGCCATCAACGCGCCAGCTGCCAGCGCGCCTGCCACCATCGTCGTCTTTATCCATCGCATGCTTCTTGTGATGCTCATCTTGGGCTCCTTCAGCGCTCTCGTTAGACGGCGCCGGTTGTAGAAAGAATCAAAACAGGTCGAATATCGGTCAATAATTGTTCAATGGGCGGTCTCATAGGGTAATGGATCCGCGACACCTGCCTGCTGGAATGCCCGCAGCCGCAGCACGCAACTATCGCAGACACCGCACGCCGCCGCGTTACCGGAATAGCATGACCACGTTACATGGAACGGTGCATGCAGTTCAAGGCCCAGCCGGACGATCTCCACCTTCTTCAGAGTAATCAGCGGCGTTATGATCCGGATGTCACCCTCTTTTGTGCCCACCTGAACAAGCCGGTTGAAGGCCTCGTAGTAGGCGGGCCGGCAGTCGGGGTAGCCGGAGCTATCCTGCTCCACCGCGCCGATATAGACCTTCTTTGCGCCCAGCACCTCCGCCCAGCTTACGGCGGCGGACAGGAAGTGCGCATTGCGAAAGGGAACATAGGTGACAGGGATGCCCGCTGCCGGATCGCCGTCCAGCGCGGCGCCCGCTGCGGTACGCGGCACGGCGATATGGGAGTCCGTGAGTGCGGAGCCGCCGATGCGGCGGAAGATGTCGAGGCGCAGATGCATCACCTCGCGGATGCCGAGCGCCTGGGCGACATCGCGCGCGGCGTTGAACTCGCGCGTCTCGGTGAGCTGGCCGTAGCTGAAGTGGATGCCGTAGGTCTCGTAGTCGCGCGCGGCCAGCGCCGCCGTCACGCAGGAGTCCATGCCGCCGGAGAGGCAGACCACGGCGCGTTCGCGTTGCTTTTTAGATTGAGTGGTGGCCATTAGAGTCCGTCGCTCCCTTCGTTGTGCGCTTCTTCAGTGTCTTCCGGCACTTCGCCCATCTGCTCGCTCAGGGCCTGGCGCGCGGCCTCGGCATCCGCCTTTTTGACCTGGATGCGTACGCCGCCGAAGTAGGCGGCTTCGAATCCCATGATGCGGTTGGTGTTCTCGTTCGCCAGAAAGTAGGAAATGTCGGCAGATTCCAGCACGCTCTGGACGATGGCGATCTCAGCGGGCGAGATCAGGCGCAGCACCGTGACCCACGCCTCGGGGTTCGTCTCCAGCCTTTCCAGTTCTTCGTCGCTTATGGCCATGTCTAGACTCCCTTCTTCAGCGGCTCCCATATGAACTTATGGATCTGCAGACTCAGCCGCGTATCCAGACCGTCTTCCAGCATCCACTCCACCAGCAGCCGCGGATCCAGAGCGAAGTTCTCCGCCGAGCGTACTGGCGTGGGCAGCTTCTGGAAGGCCGGTGAAAGCAGAACGCTGTTCACCTTTGCTGGCAGATTGTGTGCTTGGATAAAATCGCGGGCGAACTCATAGTCGACGCGGTCGCTGATGACGAACTTCACCTCATCATTTGTTGTCAGCGCATCCAGATTCGGCAGGTGGAAGCTGTTCGCCGCCGAACCGGCTCCGGGACACTTGACGTCGACGATCTTGTGTACCGCCTTCGGCACATCGGTCAACGGACGCTCGCCGCTGGTCTCCATCATCAGCGTGTAGCCCTTCGCCAGCATCCGATCCATCAGCGGGAGCAGTTCTTTGGCCTGCAGCATGGGCTCGCCGCCGGTGAACTCGATCAGTTTGCAGGGTGCTAGCGCGGCGATCTGCGTCTCCACTTCTGCCTGCGAGAACTTCGTGCCGCCGGTGAACGTGTACTCCGAGTCGCACCAGGCGCAGCGCAGGTTGCAGCCCGCGAAGCGTACAAAGATGCACGGCAGCCCGGCGAAGCTGGATTCGCCCTGAACGGATTTGTAGAGTTCGATTAAATACATAGCGTAAGTGCTGCGGAAAGCCAAAGCAGATTCCCGCTTTTGCGGGAATGACAAAAAGAAATTATTCGTAGTAGACGGCGCTACTGGTGTCGGTCTCGAAGATGGTGGAGCTCTTCACCGTCACGCGGCCTCCGGTCATGCCGGCGAGCTGCTTGTTCGTTTCGTCATAAAAATACTTGGCAAGATTCTCCGCCGAAGGGTTCACGGTGGTGAACGGCTCCAGGTCGTTGATCATCTGGTGGTCCAGATACTCCACGACGGGGCGCAACACCTGCTTGAGCAGTTTGAAGTCGAGCAGAAGCCCGGCCTCATCCAGATCTTTGCCCTGCAGCGTGACCTGCACCTTGTAGTTGTGCCCGTGGGGGTTTTCGCACTTGCCGCGGTAGTTGCGGAGATAGTGGCCGGAGGAAAATCCGGCATCGACTGTGACTTCGAACATGGTTCGATCCTTCTTACTGGTCTCCGGACTAAGGAATCGTAAAGTTTCCGGGCCAATTGCTTTTCT
>Ga0210398_10003481_pt1 | contig 15059 bp, 16 predicted proteins | sample IncBWC4OmetaG_FD_161047 | JGI IMG/M metagenome (GOLD analysis project Ga0210398, IMG submission 161047) | Forest soil microbial communities from Barre Woods Harvard Forest LTER site, Petersham, Massachusetts, United States - Inc-BW-C-4-O | ecosystem: Environmental > Terrestrial > Soil >...
TTTTTATCGACGAGAGCCACGTGACGGTACCGCAGATCGGCGGCATGTATCGCGGCGACCGCTCGCGCAAACAGGTACTGGTCGATTTCGGCTTCCGGCTGCCGTCCGCGCTGGACAATCGCCCGCTCAATTTCGAGGAATGGGAATCGCACATCGTGCAGGCGGTCTACGTGTCGGCGACCCCCGGCGACTACGAGCAGCAAAGATCAGGCGGCCTCGTCGTCGAGCAGCTGATTCGCCCGACCGGACTTATCGATCCTCAAATCGAAGTGCGCAAAGCAGGCACACAGGTCGATGACCTGCTCGAGGAAATTCACAAACGCGTGGCGGTCAACGAGCGCGTGCTGGTCACGTGCCTCACCAAAAAAATGGCCGAGGATTTGACCGACTATTACCACGACCTCGGCATCCGCGTGCGCTACCTGCATTCGGACATCGAAACGATCGAGCGGGTCGAGATAATCCGCAGTCTGCGCAAGGGCGACTTCGACGTGCTGGTCGGAATCAACCTGCTGCGCGAAGGCCTCGACCTGCCCGAGGTGTCGCTGGTCGCGATTCTCGACGCCGACAAGGAAGGCTACCTGCGCTCGGCGCGCTCGTTGATTCAGACGACCGGCCGCGCTGCCCGCCATATCAACGGCCGCGTCATCATGTACGCCGACGTGATCACCAAATCGATGGAGCAGGCGATTGGCGAGACCAACCGCCGTCGCACCAAGCAGGTCGCATACAACGAGCAGCACGGCATCACGCCGATGTCGATCACCAAGGCGATCGACGCGTCGCTGGTCGAGATGTACTCGCCCGAGTGGGCCGTGGTCCCGGAAATCGGCGACGACAAACGCAAGGAAGAAGAATTCATCCCCGCGCACGAGCTGCCGGATCGAATCACGGCGCTGCGCCAGGAGATGATGGAGGCGGCGGAAAAACTCGACTACGAACGCGCCGCCGACCTGCGCGATCAGATCAAAAAGCTCGAGCGCCACGCCTTCGGGATGGATCAGCCACGCCATCCCGTGCAGCCATCGCAACCGCCAGGCTCCGCGCATCAACGCCCCAGCATCGAGAAAGGCATCCCGGCAAAAGCCCGAGGCCGCCGCGGCGCCGGCGCCGCCACCGGCGCAGCATCAGGCGCGTCGCGTCCAGTGAAGCAAGGGCGGCTGAAGCTGATCCCCGACAATCCGAAATAACGCGGAACAATTGAAAGCGGGGCTCCTCGCCCCGCACCCGCGGCAGGGGTGACCCCTGCACCCAGTGATAAGAAAAGGATGCGGGACTTCGTCCCTGTTAGGAAGTTTTGGCGCGCGGACGTGCAGATGTCATCGCGCTCGCGCGATGACATCTGCACGATCCCTGAAGTCCTAACAGGCGCGAAGCGCCGCATCTTCTCTTTTCGGAATACTGGGTGCAGGGGTCACCCCTGCCGCGGGTGCGGGGCGCGCAGCCCCGCTCCTATTTCCCGCGCTCGCGCAGTTGGCGCGCGGCGCCGGCGAAGAAGTTGCGCGCGATAAATGACCGTTCGGCGGCGGCCATCGCTTCGAGGATTTCGGCGTTCAATATGATCGCGTCGATATCCGTCGGATTCGCGTTGAGCGCGATTTCGGCAAGTGCCAGCGCGCGTTTCAGTTCGGTTGCGTTCTTGAGCTCGCGCGCGCGCTCGAGGATCTTGTTGCGGCCGCATAGCGCGACGATGTCTTCGCCGCGTTCTTTGCGCCGGGCGGGGAACATTTGGGACGGCTCGCCCGACCACCATCCGGCGTAGCGGCGGATAACGTCGCGGACGACGAACGGGACGCATCCGTAAATCGGTTGCAGGTACGGTTTCGATGCGAGCTCAGTCGGTATCGAGATGTCGGCCTCGATGATTTCCACCGGCCACTCGCAGGCGTTGAGCCGCCGCACAACTTCGTCGTGGATCGAACGGATTGCGCGGGCCGTGTCGTTCAGCACTTCGCCGCATAGCTGCTCGCCGCGGTACGCGGGGCCGTGGCCCGGCAGGATAAATTGCGGCGCGCGCTTCGCGATTGCCTCGAGCGTTTCCGCCCACTCCAGCGTATAGCGCTGCACTTTGTTGGGATTGCCGGTGTTCGGCATCGACGAGACGATCAGATCGCCGACCATCGCGAGCCGCCGCGTCGGCATCCAGACCCACGTCGCGTCGTCCGTCTCGCCCATCGCATGATGCAGCTCGACCGGCTCTCCCACCAGGTCGAGAAATTGTTGATCGCGATAGACCAGGTCGGGGTAGCTGAATGATTTGTCCTCGAACAGTCCGTGGGTCGCGAACGCGCCGCCGAATTGAAGCCGATTGATATGCGACTGCCATCCGCGGGTCAGCGCGTAACGCTCGAAGCGGTTCGCGACATTTTCCTGCGCCCAGATTTTCGGCCGCGCATGCCCGCGCGTGATCGCGTCGTTGATGAACGCCTCGGTGCCGAACGCATGATCGGCGTGGCCATGGGTATAGATGATAAACGCGAACGGCTCCTCGCTGACCTCGCGAATCGCGCGCACTGCCTGCGCGCCCATCTGCCGCGAGCTGGTATCGACGACGATCATCTCCCCGCGGCCGTATGCGAACGCCACGTTGGCGAAGCCGTGGAACATCGCGATTCCCGGCTCGATCACTTCGAGCTGCCCCATCATCGGGTCGTTGCCGGGCAGGTTGTTCGATTGTTTTTGCGTGGGCGTGGAACTCATCGTCGTACTCCTGCAAGCGCGCGGGTCGCTTAGGACGAATCTATCGTTTAGACTTTGCACTTGGAATGAAGGCTGAAGTCATCGCGTCGAGCGCGCCCGACAACCAACTGGAACGTCTGCTGGCGCTGCAGCATCACGATCCGCATTCGATTCTCGGGGCGCATCTCGACGGCAAACGCCTCGTGGTGCGCTCATTTCGCCCCGACGCCACCCGCATCGATCTAATCGTGCCGGGCGAGGCGCCGCGCCCGATGCGTCTGCGCGATCAGGCGGGACTGTTCGAGGCGACGGTCGAGGGCCGCGTCTCGCTTTTTCCTTATCAGCTCGAGATTCACCGCGCCGACGGCGAAAGTTTCACGATCTACGATCCTTACTCGTTCATGCCGACACTCGGCGACCTCGATCTTCACCTGTGGGGCGAGCAGCGCGACGACCGCGCGTACGACAAGCTCGGCGCGCACGTGCGCGAAGTCTCCGGCATCCGCGGCGTGTCGTTCGCGGTATGGGCGCCGAACGCCCGCGGCGTCAGCGTCGTCGGCGATTTCAATCGATGGGACGGGCGCGTCCACATGATGCGCACGCTCGGCAGCTCCGGCGTGTGGGAGTTGTTCATCCCGGGCGTCGGTGCGGGCGCCAATTACAAATACGAAATCCGCACGCGCGACGGCGGCTTGCTGTTGAAGAGCGATCCGTTTGCGCAGCGGATGGAAGCGCCGCCGGCGACGGCTTCTGTCGTTTACCAATCGAGCTACGAGTTTCACGACGCGGAATGGCTTGCAGAGCGGGCGCGCCGCGAATGGATCAAATGCCCAATCGCGATCTACGAGGTCCATCTCGGTTCATGGCGCCGCGTGCCGGAGGAGGGCAATCGTCCGCTGACCTATCGCGAGATGGCGCCGATGCTCGGCGACTACGTCACCCGCATGGGCTTCACCCACATCCAGCTGATGCCCGTGATGGAGCATCCGTTCACCGGCTCGTGGGGTTACCAGGTCAGCGGCTACTTCGCGCCGACCTCGCGCTACGGCAGCCCCGACGACTTGCGCTACCTAATCGACGAGATGCATCGCCGCGGCATCGGCGTCATCCTCGACTGGGTGCCCGCGCATTTTCCCAAAGACGAGTTCAGCCTCGGCCGCTTCGACGGCACCGCGCTGTTCGAGCACGCCGATCCGCGCCAGGGCGACCATCCCGAATGGGGCACCTACATCTTCAACTACGGCCGCGCCGAGGTGCGCAACTTCCTGACCGCCAGCGCGCTCTACTGGCTCGGCGAGTTCCACGCCGATGGCCTGCGCGTCGACGCAGTCGCTTCGATGATCTATCTCGATTACGCGCGGCGCGACGGCGAATGGATTCCCAACGCGTTCGGCGGCCGCGAAAATCTCGACGCGATCTCCTTCCTAAAGAAACTCAACCAGGACGTCTACCGCCTCAATCCCGGCATCATGATGATCGCCGAGGAGTCGACAGCCTGGACAGGAGTCAGCCGCCCGGTCTTCCTTGGCGGGCTCGGCTTCGGCTTCAAGTGGGACATGGGCTGGATGCATGACACGCTTGAGTACTTCACGCTCGATCCCATCTACCGCCGCTATCACCATCGCGATCTCACCTTTGGCCTGCTCTACGCGTGGAGCGAAAATTTCGTGCTGCCGCTCTCGCATGACGAGGTCGTGCACGGCAAGCGCGCATTGCTGTCGAAGATGCCGGGCGATCGCTGGCGCCAATTTGCCAACCAGCGCGCGCTGTTCGCGTACATGTGGGCGCGATCGGGCAAGAAGCTGATTTTCATGGGTGAGGAAATCGGCCAATGGCGCGAATGGGATCACGACTCGAGCCTCGACTGGAACCTGCTCGAATATCCGGACCATCGCGAGCTGCAGGTGCTCGTGCGCGATCTCAATCGCATCTACCGCGCCGAGCCCGCGCTGTGGGAAGCCGACACCGATCCCGCGGGTTTTCGATGGCTCGAGGCCGATGACGCCAACAGCAACACGATCGCTTTCATGCGCACGGCGCCGAGCACCAATCGCCGGCTCATCTGCGTCGGCAATTTCTCGCCGGTGCTGCGCAGCCGGTTTCGCGTAGGCGTACCGGGGCCCGGTTTCTATCGCGAGATTCTCAACACCGACGCCGAGGCGTACGGCGGCTCAAACGCCGGCAACATGGGTGGCGTCGAGGCCGCGGCAATTCCGTGGCACGGATTTTCGCATTCGATCGCAGTCGAGATGCCTCCACTTGCGGTCATTTGGTTCTCCGTCCCCTAGCATCGGACACGCCGCATCCCTTCTGAGATACCTCTTTTAGGAAGCCCGCCCGTGGTGTATTACGATCCGCAGCGCGTGATTTCCTGCCGCGACGGATTGCTTGAGCTTCGAAACAGGCGGACGGCCGCCGCAACCGTAGTTGAGAGGAGAACTCGATGCGGACCCAAAAAGTTGTCGTCTCGAAAATTCGCGCAGCCGGATTGCGAATCGTTCCTGCCGCCGCTTTCGCAACGATGCTCGCGCTCGGCGGATGCTCGTCGGATAACGCGCAGACGCCCCCGGCGAATCCCATCCAGGTAAATTTCGCGCTCGACAAGTGCCAGCCGCTCGAGGCGAACCTCTACAAATGCCCGGCCATCGATCAGCCGATCTGCACGCCCGAGTTCACCCGCGCCGACGTGAATTGCGTGCGCATAGGGCCCAAAGGCAGCGTCTTCGTCCAGCGCCAGGGCGCAATGTAATTTCTGTCTCCTCTCCCTGTTAGGGGGCTTTGCACAAAAACCCCGACTAATTGTGCAGGACGATGATCCTGCACAAAAAAAGGGGTAGCCATCCGAAGATGCTACCCCAGTTCGAAGCAAAGCGCTTAGATAGGAAATATTGTTCGCGGTCCCTCGCACTCGTCAGATGAAGAATCTGCAAATGCGGGAGGGGGCATCATTGCCCGCGAAAAATCGTCGACAAAAGCACCAAGACGACCGACAGTAAAGAGGTCGTTTCTGGCAACGAATCGCCAATGTGAGTTCAGATCGCAGTGATGAGCGATGTGGCTAGGAATCATTATGTTGCCTAGCAGAGTGATTCCCGGTTGCAAACCTTGAAAATTAAAGACCACCATCTGGTTAGAAGAATACTCTAAGACCGCGTTCCGGATAATATTCGCGACAGTGACGCCCATCGCGTCGGCTTGCTTGCGAATTCCTTCCAACTCACTCGGCAAGAAGCGAACGGAGAACACTACAGCGGGTTCTTTCTTGCTCTCAACCGGCGTCGATTTGGTTTCCCAGATCGTCGGATCATCCCGATGTTCCTGAAAATAAGCTGCCATCTCTTTTTCGGTCATGTTTTTCCTCGGACTGGACATATAATTTACGCTACCACCTCAGCAATCGTTTCATTTCATCTTCGTACATGGTCATCAAGTTCGGGCCTGCTGGGAATCCGGTGATCGGTCTCCAAACCCCATACCCACTCGTCGGTACAATCGGCACACCCCAAAACCGGTCACCATAGTCGGGTCCGATCATTATGTGCGTACCGCGGCGTGCCGGGCCGTCATCGCTTTCCTTGTTCGGGAAATATAAGGGTCTGTTAGCCCAAATTTCAATCATACGCCAATAGTTAAGTCCATGATATTTGCATTCCGTCTCGTTGACGTTGTCCCATTCAAATTCGTCAACCTGGATTCTGACTGAAGCCATTTACCACTCTTCCTCTTGATCATCGGGCCGCCTTCGTATTACGATATCCCAAAGAGCGTATGACGCGCTAGAGGGTGACGGTGCCAATGGCTCAACAGGAAGTGGAACTAGAATTTTTGCTTCTCGGCGAATCCGCCGACAACCCGAACGGCAAGCTGTACCTAATGGGCGGAGGCTGGAGCCGAATCCAAAGTCCGGTCTTTCCTACGGTCGCGCGGTGCGGGATCGCCGTTTGTGTCAAAGTTACATACCCCGCAACGGAGTCTGTCTCTATCCATCTTCGGTACTCGAACGACGCCAAGACAGTGCAGATGGAGATGGACGGTCAAATTCAGCCACGCCAGATTCATCCGGGTGTTTCCAATCATAAATCTCAGCGTATTTTCTTTGTGTTGAACGGCAATTTTCCCGTGCCGGCTCCTGGTATGTACGAGATCAGCGCATCATTGCCGGACGGCCAAGTCAAAACCGTCAACTTTGAAGCAAACGCTATTAAGATGCCTATCCCTAAGGGAGTCGGTTAAGAGGGGTGTGGATTCAATGTCGGAGATCAGCTTGCGACCGCGCGTGCTGGTACGTACATTCGGGGAAGTCGGCGGCCCGTATGACCGGGCCGCCCTGAAAAGAACGGTGGAGAGGTGGCAGAGCGGATTATCGCACTGGACTCCAAATCCAGCGGGGTCATGGCTTCGTGGCTTCCGGCCCCCGTGGGTTCGAATCCCACCCTCTCCGTGCTCTCTGTGTATTATAGTTTGGACGTTCTGGTGAATAGCTGATTCAAACTTTTCATACAGATTGTATGACACGGGGGTGTCTATGGCGATACTGCAAGCAAACGCAACTACTGGAAGAATTGTGGAGCTAAACCGACTGCTGGTAAAGGCGCGCGCCGAACGTGACGAAAAAGACGTGATTGTGCGCTGGCTTGAGCAGCAGATGGCCGAGGCGATACGTAAGCCGGGAGCGGTATTGCCACCAGAAGACCTAATAGCGGCCACAGCGAATGCGGTAGCACAGCTATCTGAACTTCAGGCAACTTTATCCGTCCGCCAGCTTTCCGCCGCTATCCTGGCCGCTCAACCGGAGGGATTGACGATTCCAGCTCTCTTACTGGAGCTTCGAAAGCGCGGATTTCAGAGCGCTTCGGACAATCCGGCAAATATCGTGAACTCGATCTTGAATCGAGCGAGCCGTCCTTTCCGAAAAATGGGTGATCGTTGGTTCCATGAACGATTCTTTCAACAAGAGCCAAATGGCCCCGCGACTCCAACTGCGACACCCGCTGAGGTGGGAAGTCCTTCCGCCACTACAAAGACCGCTTCGTAGATAATCGGATGCGATATCGCCGATCAGCTTCGCCAGTGCAACAGGTTTGCTGGCGGGTCGGTGCGACCGTCTATCTCATAGTCATTTACGGCTCGATTCCCAATTCGTGCATACTTCGAATCAAGCAGCAGACGTTGTACGCCAGAAATTTGCAGAGCAATTCGTTCACCTGAGCGACGGGCGTTTTCGAGCGGATGAAATCTCCGAACTTTCGCTTGATGGCGCTGAACGTCGATTCTGCGTTGCTCCGCTTGTGGTACGCCGCATAAAATTCCTCCTGATGCATGCTGTAGAAATGGAACAGCCGATTCCAAGTCTGTGATCGGTTTCCCGCTTTCGAGTAGCTCTTAAACGGAATGAACGGGGTCGCACCCAAACTCTCCGCCAGTCCGAGATTGTAGTGAGAGGAATACGCCTTGTCCGCGAGCACGCGCCGCACGTCGAAATTGCGAACTGTATCCTTGAGCAACGGCGCAAACTGCGGCGAATCCGATCCGTTGCGCGGGGTAATCTCGACTGACGTGACCACGTTCGTGCGCACGCCGGACATGACGTGTGCCTTGAGCCAATTGTGAACGATCTTCTGTTTGTCCTTCCCGTATTTCTCCGATCTCCACAAGCCGCAAAATACGGACGTGGTGAAGCCGGACGAATCGATCGCGAAATCCGTCTCTATCGTTTTCAGCGGCAGTGCGCTTTCGGTGATCAGTTCGTGCAGAATCGGCGTGAGTTCGGGAAGCTCAAGGTAGTTGAAGATGCTGTTGAAGTGCGGCGCTCGCGAGATGTATCCACTGGCGCATGCTTCTCGCAAATCGGTCATGAAGCGCCGACCACTGAAAGTCGAATACGATTTGTACGTCGCCGCGAACACCATGTCCGACAACGGCAGGCGCGGGCGTCCAGCTTCTTGCGGAAGCGTCGGAAGCGGTTCGCATAGGCCGTGAAGCAGGAGTGTGAATAGCGCCTTCTCCTGCGTCTGCGATTCGTTGTAGGCGCTCCAATCGCGTGCGTACGTTGTCGGGCTGACTGGCGGAAGGTGTCCATTGCCGTTACCAGTATGCGGAAATTCGCGAAGGTCCATCGGAAGTCTCCCTTGGCTTGACGCATCGCGATCACGGGGAGACAATCCGCTTGCAGGCTGTGATTGTGTCCGTTCACGCGGCCACGTCATGGTTGAGACCGGTGCAGGCGTTAGCGCGCTTGCGCCGGTCGCGTTTTGAGTCATAGTTCCCACGGTTCCTTACCTAGCGAGTATATTACTCAATAGTAATATATCTGTCAATCTCTGATTGACAAGTATCTTACTGCGGAGTATTTTACTGGCGAGGGATAAAGAGATGGGTAAACTTCCGATCACCGTTATGGGCTTCCGATGCGACCGTTGCGGCCACGAATGGGTGCCGCGTGACTCCGAGAGCGAGCCGCGCGTATGTCCGAAGTGCAAAAGTCCCTACTGGAACAAACCGCGCAAGATCGCGAGCGCGACCAGCTACGAAGACTTCCGCGATAAAATCGTCGCCACGCTAAAGGCGTCCAGTCAGCCGTTGACATGGACAGATATACGCACGCGCAGCGGGCTTCCACAGAAGTTCCCCAATAACGGTTGGGTACACCGAATGGAAAAAGAGGTAGGACTGCATAGACAGCGGGATCAGCACGGGGTAATTCATTGGCAGGTGCGGATCGGCACGAGCGTACCTGATAAAATAGACGCCAATGCAGACGCTTCGACGCCCGCTAAAACTCCCCACTCGACCGGCACGCCAGCAAGCCGAAAGAAAGGCGCTCTGGAATGAGGCGCGGTCAGTAGAGGACGCCAAGTTTTTCACTATTGGGTATTCAGGACGAACCGCAGAGGAATTTGTCCGACTGCTCAAGGGCGCTGGCGTCGATTGCGTGATCGACGTTCGATACACACCGGTAAGCATGTACAAGCCGGATTTCAGTCGCACGAATTGTCAGCGGATTCTCAAAGAGGCGGGCATCGAGTATCTGCACATTAAGGAACTGGGCGTGCCGCGCGACATTCGCGCTCGCGCGATCAGCACCGGAAGTCGAGATGTGATCTGGGAGTGGTACGATCAAAACGTCGTTGAGCAAGGTCTCGGAACTAATTTGCGCGCCTTTATGCAGTCGGAACGGCGATTCGCGCTTATGTGCGTAGAGGCCGACCCCACAGAATGTCACCGTCACCGACTGTTTCAGGCACTGGAAGATTACGGGCTACAAGGCTATGACTTGTAGTGAATGCCTTGGGAGAAAAAACGCGTCTTCATCGTTGTGAAGACATATCCCAATCCAGCCAAAACCGGCACTGAAGTATCCTGCACCGCAGCAATAACCAAAGAAGGTTCCTGGATTCGGCTATTCCCTGTCCCGTTTCGGTTTCTGGATGAGGACAAACAGTTCCCGCGATATTCTTGGATCGACGTCGCGGTTGAACGAGCCTCAGATTTCCGTCCAGAAAGTTACAAGCTCAATCCAGATTCGATTCAAATAGTATCGAACGTTTCGACTAAGAATGAGTGGCGGGAGCGGAAGCGACTCATTTTCCCACTGATGCGGCATTGCTTGTGCTGCATCAAGCGGGAGCAAGAAGCGGGAGGAAATTCAGCACCGACGCTCGGATTCTTCAAACCTGCCAATATCAGGCGATTTTACATGACACCTTGTGCACCCGATTGGACTCAGGAAGAGAGAATGATCTTATCCCAGCAGTCGCTAGGATTCAGCAAGACACCCGATCGAATCCTAGAAAAAGTGCCCTTCGACTTTCACTATGAATTCAAATGCCCGCACGATGACTGCAAAGGGCACGCACCAAAGTGTTCAGATTGGGAGATATTCCAAGCTTATCGAAAATGGCGTCCGAAGTATGGCGAAGCGGAGTGGCGGGCCAAATTTGAGCAGCGATTCTCCGACGAAATGATCCACAAATTCGATACCCACTTTTACGTCGGAACACTCAAAGCTCATCCGAAGGAATGGACTATCGTCGGACTGTTCTGGCCCCCGCCAGTTGCACAGGCCGGATTGTTCGGTGCCCGATGAAGCCCCGCCACGCTGCCGCGCTCGCGTTTGTCGCATTAGGTTTCTGTTTAGCAGCTAACGGCTCGCCAGTCATTGCGCAAGTCGAAGTTCAGGGCAATCATCGCGTATCTGAAGAGCAATCCGCGATCATATTTCTTCACAAGTAGGGCAACCGTTCGACCCTGACAGAGCAAGCGGCGACATAAAAGCCATCTACCATATGGGCAGCTTCAAATCGGTCCACGTATTCATGCAAGGGAACATCTTGGTGTTCACCGTCGATGAGAAATAGAAAGCCGTCCGCCTTCTTCCGGTCTCCGCACTGGTCCGCCATCCCACTTGATCCCGCTTCGTTCCGGTTCATCCCGTTCTTTTTGTGCAGCGGGCTGACTTCTTGTGCAGGAAGGGGTTAAATGTGCAAAGCCCTGTTAGGGAGAGGATGAAGGTGAAGGGTCCGAATCCAGCGCGCATTTTTTCGCGCGCGATCTCAAATTCCGCGCCCAACATTGCGCAGCGTGCGCTCATCTGACAATTTTCTAAGACAGGTACTTTTCAATGACCTGCCCCATCTGCAAAAAGCCCGCTGACCTTTCCGCCAAAAATCGCTTCCGTCCCTTCTGCTCCGAGCGATGCCAAATGATCGATCTCGGCACCTGGGCCGCCGGCGACTACAAAGTCGAAGGCTCGTCGAAGCCCGCGGACAACGAGCATCACGACGATCTAAAAAAGCGCAGGCTCCTCAATTGACGGGCGCGGAACCTCCGCGCATTCATCCAACGTCGGTGATTGGGCCCGACGTCGAATTGTCCGACGGCGTCGAAATCGGCCCGCTCTGCCTGCTCGACGGCAAAATCCGTATCGGCCCGCGCACCCGCCTGATCGGTCACGTGACGATTCTCGGCATCACCGAACTCGGCGCCGACAACGTGCTGCATCCGGGGGCGGTTATCGGCGACGAGCCGCAGGACCTGGCCTACACGGGAGTCGCGCGCTCGGTGAAAATCGGCGACCGCAACGTCTTTCGCGAATACACCACTGTTCATCGCGGCTGCGAGCACGGCGACGTCACTATCATGGGCGACGACAACTTCATGATGCAGAACGCGCACGTCGCGCACGATTGCCGCATCGGCAACTCGACCATCATCGCCGGCGGCGCGCTCCTTGCCGGATGGGTCGAGCTGGGCGACCGCGCGCTCGTCTCGGGCAATTGCGTCGTGCATCAGTACACGCGCATCGGACGGCTCGCGATGATGCGTGGGTTATCGCGCACCAGCCGCGACGTCCCGCCTTTCTGCATCATGGACGGCACCCACACGCTGCGCGGCATCAACGTTGTAGGCCTGAAGCGGGCAGGCGTCCCGACCAAATCGATTCAAGCACTGCGCAAGGCTTTTACGATCCTCTTCGGCACCCGCCAAAACCTGAAGCTGGCAATCGAGCGCCTCGAGAAATCCACCGTCCTGACTCCGGAAGTAATCGAGATGGTGAATTTCATCCGCGCCGCAAAACGCGGCGTAGCCTTCGGCCCGCTTGACGCGCATGCCGATTATTCCGACTCCGATTCCTGAATCCTGATTGCCGCTGCTGAAACCCGGCGCGGGTTGCATTAGAATTAAACCGCAATGCGCATTCGTCCACGATTTTTTATCGGCGTCGGTCTGATCGCCGCCGCGATCGGCTACCTTATATTCAGTGCGATTCGCACCACCTCCGAGTATTACCTGACCGTCCCCGAAGTGGCAGCGCGCCAAACCGAACTCGGCGGCCAGGCCCTCCGTGTCGCCGGCCGCGTCAAAGCCGGCAACATCGACTGGGATCCAAACTCGCTCACTCTCAAATTTGAAATCGTGCCGATTCCCGACGTCGACAACGGTGCGGTAAAACCGGTCGTGGCTTCCGATCCCGTGTCGTTCCGCGTCATATGCGCCGGCGAGCCCAAGCCCGACATGTTCGCGCCCGGCCGCGACGTTATCGTCGAAGGCAAGCTGGGCGCCGACGGAACCATCGCCGCAACGCAGGTGATGACGAGTTGCCCTTCCAAGTACAAGCCTAAACAATCACAATAGCGGCGGGTTTTTTCGATGCCGCAACTTGGCAATCTCGCGCTCGCGATCGCGCTGATTCTTGCCGTTTATTCGATCGTTGCGAATATCTACGGCGCGCGCCGCAACTCGCCCGATTTCGTCGTCAGCGGCCGCCATGCCCTGTGGGCGATGTGCGCGATGCTCACTATCGCAATGCTCGTGCTGTGGAGCGCGCTGCTGCGCAGTGATTTCTCGCTCGAGTACGTCGCCTCATACTCCAGCACCACGCTGCCGACCGTCTACAAGATAACCTCGCTCTGGGGCGGACAGCAGGGCTCGCTGATGTTCTGGACCTGGCTGCTGTCGATCTTCACGTCGATCGCCGCGTTCCAGAATCGCCGCCGCAATCCCGAGATCGCGCCGTACGCGCTCGCGGTGCTGGCCGGCGTCGCCATCTTCTTTTTGATGATGCTCAATTTCGTGACCCGTCCATTCGACTTGCTCGCGACGGTTCCCGCTGAAGGCTCCGACCTGAATCCGCTCCTGCAGAACTACTGGATGGCGATACACCCGCCGAGTCTCTACACCGGCTACGTCAGCGCGACCGTGCCGTTCGCGTTCGGGGCGGCCGCGCTAATCACGGGCAAACTCGATGACGGATGGATTCGCTCGACGCGACGCTGGGCGATTTTTTCGTGGTTCTTTCTCACGCTCGGCAACATGTTCGGCGCGCGATGGGCTTACGAAGTGCTCGGTTGGGGCGGCTACTGGGCGTGGGATCCGGTCGAGAACGCCGCCTTCATGCCGTGGCTCGTGATGACGGCGTACCTGCATTCGGTGATGATCCAGGAACGCAAGGACATGCTGAAGGTCTGGAACCTGTCGCTGATCGGACTCGCCTTCGGCCTCACGCTCTTCGGCACCTTCATCACGCGCAGCGGCGTCATCTCGTCGGTGCATTCGTTCACCCAGTCGGGCCTTGGCCCATATTTTCTCAGCTTTCTGATAACGGTCACGCTTGGCTACTCGGCGCTGTTGATTTTCCGATCGAAGCAATTGCGCAGCCCCGCCGAATTCGAATCGTACCTGTCGCGCGAGGCCGCGTTCCTGTTCAACAACCTGATGCTGGTTGGCATCGCATTCGCCGTTTTCTGGGGCACGATATTCCCGGTGCTGTCGGAGGCGGTGCGCGGCGTGAAGATCACCGTCGGACCTCCGTTCTTCAATCGCGTCAACGGACCACTCGCGCTCGGCCTCGTCTTCCTGATGGGAGTCGGGCCGTTGATCGCATGGCGCCGCACGACCACTAGCAATCTCGTGCGCAGTTTCGCGGCGCCCGTTGTGATCGGAGTCGCGACCGGCATCGTCGCTAGGGCTGAGGGTCTGCGGATATGGTACGTGCTGACCGCGTTCTCGCTGGCCGCGTTCGTTATGGGGACCGTGCTCGTCGAGTTTCGCCGCGGCGTGAATGCGCGCCGTCACATGGTCTCGGAACCCCGCGCCAAGGCGCTGGTAAATCTCGTCGCCAAGAACAACCGGCGCTACGGCGGCTACATTATTCACGTCGGAGTGATCGTCGCTTTCGTCGGTATCGTCGGCTCGTCGTTCTTCCGCACCGAAGTGAAAAAGAGCGTGCACGCCGGCGACAGCTTCTCGATCGGTTCGTACACGCTGCGCTTTCAGGGCCTGGAGCAGAGCGACACGCCGCATCTCGAGAGCGCGACCGCGCTGGTCGAAGTCCTGCGCCCCGATGGCCGCGAGATCACCGTGATGACGCCGGCGAAGCTGTTCTTCAAGCGCCCGCAACAACCCGCGACCAAAGTCGCAATCCGCTCGACGCCCTTGAGCGACCTTTACGTCGTGCTCGCCGGAATCGGCGACGACGGCCAGACGGCGACCTTCGAAGTGTTCCTGACCCCGCTGGTCTTCTGGCTATGGGCGGGAGGTCTGATGATGGTGCTCGGCACCGTCGTCGTGATGTGGCCGAACGTGCGCGAGCGCGCCGCGATCGCAACCGCCTTGAGCCGCCAATCCACCGGCGCACGCGAACTGGCCGACCTCGGCGCCCCCGGAGGCGACTAGCGTGCGCGCGAGACTCGTACTCGCATCGTCGCTGGTTTTTCTGATGGCGGCGATATTCGTTTTTCTTTCCCCTGAACTGAAGAACGTTTCACGCGAAACATTCGCGGCGGAAACTCCCACCAACGCCGAGGTCTCTGAGGGTTTGACCTGCCAATGCGGCTGCGGATTGACGGTCGCCAACTGTAACATGCCGACCTGCGGCTTCT
>Ga0210398_10003482_pt1 | contig 15054 bp, 18 predicted proteins | sample IncBWC4OmetaG_FD_161047 | JGI IMG/M metagenome (GOLD analysis project Ga0210398, IMG submission 161047) | Forest soil microbial communities from Barre Woods Harvard Forest LTER site, Petersham, Massachusetts, United States - Inc-BW-C-4-O | ecosystem: Environmental > Terrestrial > Soil >...
AGACGGTCGGCAGTTTCTTGAGAAAGGCGACGATCGACCAGATTTCCTCGTCAGGCACGCCGATCGCGCCGAAACTCGGCATGCCCGTCATCTTGATGCCGTTCTTGACCACCCAGAACAGCTCGCGCGGCTCAAGACCGCCAACGACGTCCTTGAGGTCGGGCGGACCAGGGTTCAGACCTTCGGAGAACTTCGCCCAACCGACGCCCGGTCCGCCGTGGCAATTGGCACAACCGCGTTCGGCGAAGGCGTGGGCGCCTGCCTTCACCGTGGCGGCATCGTCCAGCGAGCCCGGCGGCGTGTTGGTGGCGTGCCGATCGATTGAGGCCTCCCGGACATGGATCAGCGCCCAGGCAACGACGCCGCTGTCCTGTTCGGTCGCTGCGATGCTGTAGAAGCCGCCGAAGAAGAACGCCGCGGCAGCGACTGCAACGATGATCGCGAGGACGCCGATCAATGCCAGAAGTCTCACTCTGGTCCCTCCCGGTGATGCCACTTTCATACAATGTGCCGAGAGGCTCTATTCCCCGCAAGCAGTAGACCACGGTGGTTTGATTGCCGCTTGCTCGGCTGATGGAGGTCCGCCCCGGTCAAGGTGCGACGCACTGACGCTTTGATCCAAATCAATGTTCGCCGGACTGTTGCGTGCGACAAGGGTAATTGTAATTGAATTGGGCTCGGAGGGTTCGATGCAGACCCTTATGCTCACCATGCCAGAGCTGGAGCAGGCTGCGCGCCAGTGGGCCGTCGACTTCCTGTCCGAGAAATGGGAAGGCGTAGCCGTGGTGACAGATATCAGGCGAGTGCTTGACGCGCGATGTGAGAACAGGAACATCATCCTGTTCCAACGGGCACCCGCCGCCCTGTTGCGGCACGTCCTGCAAAGCGGCGCCCGTCCGTGGCTCGTGAGCGACATTGTCAGTCAGGGAGCGTCGGGGGTGCGTTACACGACCTGAACGCCAACGGGGGAACCGAGGTGGACAAGGACGAACTGACCGGTTGGGCGCTGGCGAACGGCTGGCAGATGATTGCCGGCTGCCCGAGCCTGACCAAGCCGTCCTCCCCGAAGGAGGCGATCGTTCGCATGGTGTTCAAGGCGACGGTCGTGAACCTCGAGGTGAAGAAGCCGGCTGGGAAATGGGAGAAGGTCGCGGGCCAGAGCTACGCGCGGGTCCAGCCCGACCCCGACACGGCGCTGCCCATTGGCCTGGGCTTCGATACCATACCCAGCTTCACGGCCCTGATGCGCGAGAACAAGGACCGCATGGCATTTGCCCGGATGACAGGCACGCCAAAATCCTAGGGAGTTCACTTGCGACGGGAGCGACGAGCCGCGTAACGCGCGTCGCGGGCCGCCTTTTGCTCGCGCGCCTCGGCTGCCGCGCGCGCCTTCTCCTGCGCCACGCGTTCTGCCTCCTCGGCCGCGCGGGCCCTCTCCTCGGCGGCCTGCTTCGCCGCTTCGGCCGCCCGAGCTGTCCAGCGTTCGGCGTTACGCGCTTCACGGGCGTTGGCGATGGCCTGAAGCTCCGCCTGGCGTTCGAGCGCCTCCGGACTGTCTGGTGCCGGCCTGGCGCGGAACTTTGCCAACTGGGCGGCCTTCGCGTCTGCCGCGGTAGTCAGCCGTTCATTGAACGTGTCGCGTCTGGGTGACTTCATCAGCCTGATTTACCAGAACCGCGGCGCGCGGGAAAACAGGACTGATCCGCGGTTCCGTCCGGCTACGTCCCGATGCCGCCGAGCGCCAGGTATTTGATCTCCAGGTAATCCTCGATCCCGTACTTGGAACCCTCGCGCCCCAGGCCCGACGACTTCATGCCACCGAATGGTGCCACCTCGGTCGAGATGATCCCCTCGTTGATGCCGATGATCCCGTATTCCAGGGCCTCGGCCACGCGGAAGATCCGCCCCACGTCGCGTGCATAGAAATACGACGCCAGGCCGAACTCGGTGTCGTTAGCGAGCCTGATCGCCTCCTCCTCGGTCTTGAAGCGGAACAGCGGCGCCACCGGCCCGAAGGTCTCCTCGTGGAAGATCATCGCGTCGTTCGGCACGTTGGCGAGGATCGTCGGTTCGAAGAACGTGCCGCCGAGCTTGTGGCGATGTCCGCCGGTCACGACTGAGGCGCCACGCTTCACCGCATCGGCGATGTGCTCCTCGACCTTCTTCACCGCATCTGCATTGATCAGTGGCCCCTGGCTCACGCCGGGTTCCATGCCGTTGCCGACCTTCATCGCCTCCACGGCCGCCTTCAGCTTGGCGGAGAACGCGTCATACACGCCGTCCTGCACAAGGATGCGGTTGGCGCAGACGCAGGTCTGGCCAGTGTTGCGGTACTTGCTCGCCATCGCGCCGGTCACCGCCGCATCGAGGTCGGCGTCGTCGAATACGATGAACGGCGCGTTGCCGCCGAGCTCCATGCTGGTTTTCTTGATCGTCGGCGCGCACTGCGCGAGCAGTTTGGCGCCTACCTCGGTGGAGCCGGTGAATGTCAGCTTCCGCACCAGTGGGTTCGAGGTGAGTTCCGCCCCTGTCTCGCCCGACGGCCCGGTGATGATGTTGCACACGCCTGCCGGCATTCCCGCCCGTTCAGCCAGTACGGCCAGCGCCAGCGCGGAGAACGGCGTCTGGCTCGCCGGACGGATGACGCCGGTGCATCCCGCAGCCCATCCCGGACCCGCCTTGCGCGTGATCATCGCGGCCGGAAAATTCCATGGTGTGATCGCGGCGAACACGCCGATTGGTTCCTTCAGCACCACGATGCGGCGGCCCTTGGCGTTCTGCGGGATAGTGTCTCCGTAGATCCGCTTACCCTCCTCGGCGAACCACTCGATGAAGCTGGCGGCATAGGCGATCTCGCCCTTGCTTTCGGCCAGTGGCTTGCCCTGCTCGGCGGTCATGATCACCGCGAGGTCATCAGCATTCGCCAGCATGAGGTCGTTGATCTTGCGCAGGATTGCCGCCCGGTCTTTCGCCAGCATCGCTCGCCAGGCACCCTGCGCGCGGTGCGCCGCCTCGATGGCGCGGCGTGTCTCAGCGGCGCCCAATGCCGGAACCTCACCGATCGCCTCGCCGGTCGCAGGGTTCTTCACAACGATCGTACGCTCGCTATCGGCCTGCACCCATTTTCCGTCGATGTAATTGGCCTGACGGAACAGCGTCGGGTCCTTCAACGGCAGCGGAGAGGTCGGGTTCAGCATGGCGGAATCCTCCTTGCCCTGGCCCCTGCGTGCGCGGGGGCGATGTGTGCAAGATAGGACCGCCGGGGCGGGGTGTCAGGACCCCGCCCGAGGAGGCTCTGCGTCGGGCAGAGCCTCCTGGTCGGTCACCACCGCTCGGTCATCGGTGCGGTCTCTGGACGCAGTCGGTAGCCACCACCTTCGGTCACCAGCAGTGACGGGTGCGCCGGATCGGGCTCGATCTTCTGTCGCAGCCGGTAGATGTGCGTCTCCAGCGTATGGGTTGTGACGGTGGCGTTGTACCCCCACACCTCGTGCATCAGGATCTGCCGGTTCACCGCCGCTTCGGAGCGATAAAGGAACTTGAGAACCGCCGTCTCCTTGTCGGTCAGGCGGATTCGCTTGTTGTTCGCGACATCCTGCAGCAGCTTCTTCGCAGGGCGGAAGGTGTATGGCCCGACCGGGAATACCGCCTGCTCGCTCCGATCGAAAATCCGCATCTGTGCACGCAGGCGCGCCACCAGCTCGCTGGCACGGAACGGCTTGGCGACGTAGTCACTGGCGCCAGAGTCCAGCCCCCGCACCACATCCGTCTCCTCGTTGGCACCAGTCAGCATGATGATCGGCATGCTATGCCCCTGCCGCCGCAACCTGGCGCAATAGTCGCGTCCGTCGCCATCAGGCAGGCCAATATCGAGGATCACGGCGTCGAAATGCGTGTCTTCATGGCCAAGAATTTTCTCGGCGGCCTCAATGCTCGCCGCTGTGGTCACAGAAAATTCCAGCGTTTCGTCCAGGCATTCACTAAGCATGTCCAGTAGCGTTTCGTCGTCCTCGACGATCAGTATTGGTCTCCGGTTCGGCATGATGCTCACTCCCCCGCGAACGATGGTGCATGACTTGTCGAAGGACGTTTCGACATGTGCAGGAGGGCCAGAGTTCGTGGCGAAATTCGGTCCGCGAGCGGTCGCTTTGCCGTGAGCGACCTCCAAGCGATCAAGTCAGCGCGATCAGGGGCGGATAGCCCCGGCCACTTCGTGCGCGCCGCTCCAGATCATAACCACTGCGATATAGAGCACGATTGCGAGACCGATCCAGGAGATCCACCGCAGACGTTCGAGCATGCTGGCGATCAGGTTGGCGGCAACCCCCATCAGCACAACCGACAGCAGCAGCCCGACAGCGAGTATCCAGGTGCTACCGTGCGCGGCGCCGGCCACCGCGAGCACGTTGTCCAGACTCATCGATACATCGGCCAGGATGATCTGCGTCATCGCCTGGCCGAGCGTCTTATGTCCAGCGGTCTCGGAGTTCTCATGACCACGCTGGCGGCGAAGTTCGCGGAACATCCTCCAGCACACCCACAGCAGCAGCAGGCCGCCGGCGAGCAGCAATCCGATGACCGCCAGCAGCTTCAGCGCGATGGCACCCAGGGCAATGCGGATCGCCGTCGCGCCGAGAATGCCGAGCAGGATTGCCGGGCGTTTTTGCTGCGCGCGCAGGCCGGCAACCGCCATGCCGACGACGATCGCGTTGTCGCCGGCCAGCGTGACGTCGATCACGATGACTTGCGCCAGTGCGGCGAGGTCGGCGGTCAGAGCTATCTGGTGCAAGCGGTTCGCCCTTGTCAGCCACCGGCGCAACGGTCTAGCTGACCTACCACCACCACGGGACAGGGCAGCGATGGTTCCGCGTTACACCAGACCCGAGATGGCGGCCATCTGGGCGCCTGCCAACCGCTATCGCATCTGGTTCGAGGTCGAGGCGCTGGCCGCCGAAGGGATGGCTGAATGTGGTCTGATCCCGGCGAACGCCGCGCGGACGATCCGCGAGAAGGGGGGCGCGAAGCTCGCTGCCATCAGTCAGGCTGACATCGATCGCATCGACGCGATCGAGCGGGAAACGCGGCATGACGTGATTGCCTTCCTGACCTGGCTGGCCGAGGCAGTCGGTGAGGACAGCCGGTTCGTGCACCTGGGCATGACAAGTTCGGATGTGCTCGACACCTGTCTGTCGGTGCAGCTCACCCAGGCGGCGGATCTGCTGCTGAAGGACCTCGACGCGGTGCTGTCCGCACTGAAGGCGCGTGCGCTGGAGCACAAGTACACGCTGACCATTGGGCGCAGCCACGGAATTCACGCGGAGCCCACGACGTTCGGCGTGAAGCTGGCCGGGCACTACGCAGAATTCGCCCGCGACCGCGTCCGGCTGCTGGCGGCGCGCGCCGAGGTGGCGGTGGCGGCCATCAGCGGTCCCGTCGGGACGTTCGCCTCGATCGATCCGCGGATCGAGGCTTACGTGGCGGCGAAGCTGGGGCTGTCCCCGGAACCGGTGTCGACGCAGGTCATCCCGCGCGACCGGCACGCGATGTTCTTTGCCACGCTCGCGGTGATCGCTGCGGGCATCGAACGGTTGGCGACCGAGGTGCGGCACCTTCAGCGCAGCGAGGTGCGCGAGGCGGAGGAGTTTTTCCATCCCGGCCAGAAGGGTTCGTCCTCGATGCCGCACAAGCGCAATCCGGTGCTGAGCGAGAACCTGACCGGTCTCGCGCGCGTGGTGCGTGCCGCCGTGGTGCCGGCGCTGGAGAACGTGACGCTCTGGCATGAACGCGACATCAGCCATTCCAGCGTCGAGCGCGTGATCGGGCCGGATGCGACGATCGCGTTGGATTTCGCGCTGGTGCGCTTGGCGGGCATGACGCAGCGGCTGGTGGTGTATCCGGAGCGAATGGCAGCGAACTCGGAAAGCCTCGGCGGCGTGGTGCATTCCGGTGACGTCCTGCTGGCGCTGGCGCGAGCAGGCATCTCGCGCGAGGACGCCTATGCCATCGTCCAGCGCAACGCGATGGCGACATGGGAAAAGTTGGGCACGCAGCAGGGACGCAGCTTCCGTGACAATCTGTTGGACGATTCGGACGTGGCGCGGCGGGTGTCGGCGGCGGAACTGGATGCGGCGCTGGATGGGAAGGCTCACCTGGCGCAGGTGGACCACATCTTCGCCCGTGTGTTCGATTAGGCTTTCAGGTCTGTTGCCGGCCTAGCTAGCGGGAGAAACGCAGTAAAGCAGGAGAGGAAGCAATGCCGGACCTCATTGGCACTTGGCGTCTGGTCGCAGCGAAGTCGTTTGATGCCGAGGGTCGGCCATTACCGCTGCCGTACGGACCTCAGGCAATCGGTCGTATCGTGTTCACTGCGGACAGGCGGATGATGGCCGCGCTCTCGGACGGACGGACGGACCTGCCGGCCGGCACCAGACGCGATTACGGCGGCTATTGTGGCGACTACACGTTCGACGGCGCGACTTTGACGACGCATGTCGATGCTGCGCCCAATCCGGCGCTGATCGGCACCGCACAGGTCCGTGGCGTGCGGTTCGACGGTGACCGCATGGTGCTGAAGCCGCCACCGCGCGAGATCGACGGCGTGCTGCATCATCGCGAGCTGACCTGGGAACGGATCAGCCCGGTCTAGCGGTCGAGCTGCCCCATCAGCGCAAGGTGCGGCACAAGTCCCCACCGCAGCGGCCGTCCTCGGTATGCAGTCGCATTTCCAGGATACCGAGCGGCGCACACCTATGCAGGAATACTTCGTCGTGTAGCTGCTAACTCGCTCATGGGGTCCCCTCCCAGGATCATCCATCCGAGCGACGGATATCCCGGAAATTGACGGGCATTGCCAGTTGTGACGTATGGCCCGGACCAACACTGCCACCGGCAATATGTGCACCGTCGTCGTCCTGATCCGCCCCGGCCATGCTTGGCCGCTCGTGCTCGCCGCCAATCGGGACGAAATGCTGAACCGTGCATGGGATCCTCCAGCCGGTTACTGGCCCGATCGGCCGGGCATCATCGCGGGTCGCGACCGTTCGGGGGGCGGCACGTGGATGGGCCTGAACCGCGACGGCGTGGTCGCCGCCGTCCTGAACCGTCCGGGCAGCCTGGGGCCGGCCGCCGGCAAGCGAAGCCGCGGCGAACTGCCGCTTCTCGCACTGGAGCACAGGTCCGCCGATGCGGCCGCCACCGCGATCGCCATTCTCGATGCCGGCGCCTGGCGCAGCTTTAACCTGTTGCTGGCCGATCGGGCCGGCGCGATCTTCGTGCGCGGACTCGGTCACGGCCGCCCGGAAGCCCGAAGTCTGGCCGCAGGCCTCCACATGGTCACCGCGCACGATCCGGACGACCCAGACAGCCCCCGGGTTGCCCGCCATCTGGCGCGGTTCCAGGCGATGGAGGCGCCGAGGCCAACCCCTGATCCGATCCGGGGCTGGCGGGCCTGGCAGGAAATCCTTGCCGATCGACGCGGGGACGCCGGCGAGCAGATGAACGTGGTGCCGCGTGCCGGGTTCGGCACGGTGTGTTCCTCGCTGCTGGCGATTCCTGAGGCCGCCCCCCCGGTCTGGCTGTTCGCTGCCGGCGCGCCGGACGAGGCGCCGTTCAGCCTTGTCTGATGACCCTCGGCATGGCGGCCGGGGCCATGCACTGCTATATCCAACCCAGCCATCCCGGCCACGCAGGGCGGGACGGCGTACTGCCCAAAAGGGGATCGCGATGGCCCGCCGCCGCCAGCTCTACGAAGGGAAGGCAAAAATCCTGTTCGAGGGGCCCGAACCCGGCACTCTCGTGCAGTACTTCAAGGACGACGCCACCGCCTTCAACGCACAGAAGAAGGGCGTGATCACCGGCAAGGGAGTGCTGAACAATCGCATTAGCGAATACCTGATGATGCGGTTGGCAGAGATTGGCATCCCTACCCACTTCGTCCGCCGCCTGAACATGCGCGAGCAGCTCATCCGCGAGGTCGAGATCATTCCGCTTGAGGTGGTGGTTCGTAACGTCGCTGCCGGCAGCCTCTCCAAGCGGCTGGGGATACCGGAAGGTACACGGCTGCCGCGCTCGATCATCGAGTACTACTACAAGAATGATGCCCTTGAGGACCCGATCGTGTCGGAGGAGCACATCACCTGCTTCGGTTGGGCCAACGCCGCCGATATCGATGACATCGTGGCGCTGACACTGCGCATCAACGACTTCCTCGCCGGCCTGTTCCTCGGCGTCGGCATCACGCTGGTGGATTTCAAGCTGGAGTTCGGCCGGCTGTGGGAGAATGAGGAGATGCGCATCGTTCTGGCTGACGAGATCAGCCCGGACAATTGCCGGCTGTGGGACTCGAAGACCAATGAGAAGATGGACAAGGACCGCTTCCGCCGCGACCTCGGCAAGGTCGAGGAGGCCTACCAGGAGGTGGCCAAGCGCCTTGGTATCCTGCCCGAGGCCGGTGTGCGCGACATGAAGGGCCCGGAGCTCATGCAGTGAAGGCCACCGTGACCGTGATGCTGAAGCCGGGCGTGCTGGACCCGCAGGGCAAGGCGATCGGTCACGCGCTGCATACCTTGGGGTTCGGCAATGTCGGGGAAGTGCGGGCGGGAAAGGTGATCGAGCTTGAGCTGGCCGAGAGCGATCCGGAACGCGCCCATGCCGTCGCCGAAGAGATGGCGCGGAAGCTGCTGGCGAACACCGTGATCGAGAGCTTCCGGGTACTGGTGGATGCATAACGCAACCTTCCGCAAGGGGAGGGGGAGGGTTAGGCACCCGTGAAGGCAGGCATTGTCATCTTCCCCGGAATCAACCGCGAGCGCGACATGGCGATCGCTTTGCGACGCTCCGGGGCAGAGCCGCGCATGATCTGGCATAAGGAGACCGATCTCGCGGGTCTGGACCTCATCGTGATCCCCGGCGGCTTCTCACATGGCGACTACCTGCGCTGCGGTGCGATGGCGGCGCATTCGCCGGTGATGACCGCGGTGCGCCGACACGTCGCGCGTGGTGGCTACCTGCTGGGCGTATGCAACGGCTTCCAGATACTCACCGAGGCTGGCCTGCTGCCTGGTGCCCTGCTGCGCAATGCCTCGCTGCGCTTTCTGTCGATGGACTGCCACCTGCGTGTCGAACGCACCGACACCGTGTTCACCAGCCATTATCAGCGCAGGCAGGTGTTTCGTGCGGTGATGGCACATGGTGATGGTAACTACTTCGCCGACGATGCGACGCTGGACCGTCTGGAAGGAGACGGACTGGTTGCGCTGCGCTACGCGACGCCCTCCAGCGAGATCGCGCCGGAGGCCAACCGCAACGGCAGCGCGCGTTCCATCGCCGGCATCCTGTCGCCCAACCTCCGCGTGCTTGGCCTGATGCCGCACCCAGAGGATCTGGTGGATCCGCTGATGGGCGGCACCGACGGCAAGCCTCTGTTCGACGCACTGGCGGCGGCGTAGGGCGGCAGTCAAACGGCCAACCTGCCTTGGGCGGGCGGGCGGCTGGGTGACTTCGGGATTTGTGTTGGCCGGAACCGGCAGTTTCCGGCGACGCGCGCCAGCAATCGCCCATCCGCTGTCACCAGCCGCGCACCCCGTTGCTCTGCCAGGGCGAGTGAAGTGAAGTCATAAACTGTCGATTACCAAAACCATGCTTCGTCACGCCTCTCATGTGCCAAGTCCGTGGCGAGCCGGCGTGATCCGCGTGGCGTCATTGCCCCACCGCGGGCAATTCGGCGGCAAGATCGGCCCGTGCATCTGGCGCGCGAGCCAGCACATACCGCAGTTCCCCTCCAATGACAGCCCGCGAGCCGTTGCCCTGGCGCGCAATGTCGCGATAGAGCATCGACGGATATCCCCGGATGCACGGCGCGAGGAGAACGTCCAATGTTGTATGATCCCGCTCGCCACGAGGGCCTGGCGGATACGACGTGGAATTCGGCGGGAGCCCGAGCAGCTATTGAACGGATTTTCAAGGACACGGTGGCACGGGTGTTGCCGGACGGTGTGTGGCCGGCGTCTCCGCTTGAAGTGGTCCCTGACGTCGAGCGCGGTGTCTGGATTGGCGCCGCTGGCGTCATCTGGGCGCTGCATTATTTGGCGGAGCGTGGCTTCGGCAACCACCGACCGGACTTGTATGCGACGGTGGCCAGTCTGCTCGAACCGAACCGTGCGCGGCTACTGCAAACGCAATGGCTGATCGGCCTACGGGCTCAAGACTTGTCAGCGGGGCTCCACGGCCTGTTGGTGGGCGACACCGGCATCCTATTGCTTCAAGGGCGTGCGGGGAATGAAGACGATCGCCGAGCCGCTTGGTGTTGCAGTCGACGAGAACGCTGACAGCGTCATCCGTGAGCTCATGTGGGGTTCGCCAGGCACCATGTTGGCCTCGATTTGGCTGCACGAGGCCGATGGCGGGACGCCATGGGCCGACCGCTTCGTGCGCGATTCCGATCTGCTGTGGCAACGTATGACCCATTGCGCCGAGGTAGGGTGCCACCTTTGGGAGCAGGCGGTGTACGGACACAGGGCCATTCATATTGGCGCCGTCCATGGCTTCGCCGGAAATGCCTTCGCGATCCTGCGTGGGTGGGATCTGCTGGCCATGGAGCCACGGATTCGCTGGTCCTCGCAGCTGACGGAATCATTTCGGCGCACTGCATTGGTCGAGGATGGTCTGGCGAACTGGCCACAATCGGTCGCGATGCATCGGCCAGGTCGCACGGCGTTGCTGGTGCAACAATGCCATGGCGCCCCAGGTATGGTGACCTGCTTCGCCGGCTTCCCCGATGCGTCGGTTGATGACCTGTTGGTGGCCGGCGGTGAACTCATTTGGAAAGCGGGCCCACTCGCGAAGGGGGCTGGCTTCTGCCACGGAACGGCGGGCAACGGGTTCGCCTTCCTCAAGCTGTTCGCGCGCACCGGCGACACGATTTGGCTGGAGCGGGCCCGCCGTTTCGCGATGCACGCGATCGAGCAGAGTGAGCACGCCTTGGCCGTTCACGGCAGGCGCCGGTACACACTGTGGACTGGTGACCCTGGCCTCGCCGGCTGCATCGCCGGAACGGCTCAGTTTCCAACCTTTGACATCGTCTGACCCCGCCCGACGAGACATTGGTTGGAATACCCACAAAGTCCGCGCTTACGTCGCGGGGGCGGCCTCGCGACACGGCCGCCTGTCGGCCAAGCGGCGCCACTGAACGCCAGCGGTGAACGGGCGGCACGGCGCGGGAACGGGGCCACCTCGTCGACACGCTCAAAAGTCCGCTTTGGGTCGACAGCGGTCATCCAACGGAGCCGCTGATATGATTGTCCTTACCACCGCTCCAGCGAAACCCGCAGGGCTGGTTTGGTACTCAGGCATCGCGATACCAGTCCTGAACCGCCCAGGTGTTATTGTCCCAGCCGCTCAGCGGGGCGTGCAGTTTGTTTGACACAGCGGACACCCCAGGGCGATGGACGACCGGGATGACCACCACATTTTTAATCACCATGTCGTTCATGGCTATGAACAGCGCCGCCCGCTTGACAGCATCGAGCTCGTTCTCGGACGCATGGTACAGATTGTCATAATCGGCGTTCTGCCAGCGGGTGCTGTTCCGGCCAGTCCACTTGTTCGCCTTGCTTGCAGCTTGCGACGACAGAAACTGACGCATGAACACGGCGGGGTCTGGCTGCGTCATGGTCGTCATGGACATTTGGTTGTCGCAGTAGAAGTGGGCTAATGTATCTGGATTGGCAACGTCCGACGAGAAGAAAACCGACGCCGTAACGCTCTTGATCTCGACCGAGATGCCGGCCTTCTGACAGGCCTGCTTGACGATCTCCAGGGTTTTCTGGCGGGGCGCGTTGATCGAGGTCTGGTAGACAACATGCAGCTTCACGCCGTTCTTCTCGCGCACGCCGGCGGAATCGGGCTTCCAACCAGCGTCGTCCAGCAGCTGAATTGCCTTGTCGATGCTGAACTCGTAGTGCGTGTTTGTCGATGCAAAGCGCTTCGGATTGTTCACGAAGTTGGCGGTGTCGAAGCCGGTGCGGCCGTAGATGAATTTGTGCACCGAGGCGCGATCGACCAGCACGTTGAGCGCATCGCGAACCGCAGGGTCGGCAAGGAACGGGTGCTTCGTCTTGAGGCTTGACCGTTCACCGTCAACCTCCTTCCAAGGGTCGGTGTTGTTGAGCGCGATATATTCAACGTTGCCGGTGTCGATGATCTCAGCGTGACCCTTGCCGCCTGTCTCCAGTCGCTTCAGGATCTCGTCTTCGACCTGCATATTCCAGGCGAAATCGTACTCGCCGGTTTGCATCACAGCGCGCACAGCCGACACCGCATCGCCACCGCCCTTCATCTCGATGGTGTCGAAGTACGGTCGGTTCTTCTGGTGGTAATCCGGGTTGAGCTTACCTTGTACGAGGTCGCCCGGCTTAAAACCCACAAACAGGCACGGGCCCGTGCCAATGGGTGCCAGGTTCGCCGGCGCCTCGCGCGATCTGGCCCCCTTGTATGGTTCAAAGACGTGCTTGGGGAGCAGCATGCCGGCGGTTCCGACGAAGGCGTCCGCCCAGAACGGCGTCGGCTTCTCGAACTCGACGCGCGCCGTGTAGTCGTCGACCTTGACCACATTAATGTCCTGATAGGTTCCGATGGTCGTCGCCGCAGTCGCAGGGTCGGCGGCGTACTGCCAATTGAAGATGCAGTCGTCGGCCGTGAATGGCTGGCCGTCGTGCCATTTGACGCCCTGCTTGAGCTTCCAGGTGACCGAGAGGCCGTCCTTGGCGACGCCGCCATTCTCGATGCTCGGGATCTCGGCGGCGAGCATTGGGGCTAGGTCGCCGTCAGCGTCCCAGCCGCCAGCGGCTCGTAAAACACGCGCGAACCGTCCTGGTCCTTGGTGCCGTTCGCGAAGTGCGGGTTCAGCAGCGTCGGCGCTTGCCACCACAGCACCTTGAGCGCCCCGCCGCCGCCGCGTTTGGTCGGCTTGTAGATCGGCTTTTCAGCCGCTACAGCCACACCGGATGAAGCCAGCATCTGCGCCGCCAGGGGGGCGGTGAGGCCAAGCGCGATCATTCTCCTAGTGAACGCGCGTCGCGATAGTCTGCCTTGCCTAACGTCGGCGATGACGCCACGCAATTCGCGTTCGTTCATTGTGATCCGCCTTCTCCCAGAGCACTGACGCCGGATCATGGCCGGCTATTGCCGTGCCACCACCACCGTCGCGCGGGCGGATGCTAGGCACCATTGGAATCAGGCACAACTTCAATGCGCAGCGGGTCTCGTAGTTGCTTCTACCACCACGGGTATATGCCGGGAGCCAGAAAGGGATCCAGCGAAAGGCCACCGTACTGAGGTTGCCCGTGCGTTCGTGGTGCATAAGCTCGGCAGCCGCGGTGGAGGTCTGCGCCATGCCGCAGATCTTCGGGCACGCACTGCTGGGCGCCTGCTGTCCGATATGCAAACCGCTGAGCCTAGCCATGTTCTTGGGAACCAAACTAGGACCTTCCTGACCTCCGAGAAGGAGACGATTCCCCCTCAGGACATCCCCGCACCTGGCGCGTACTTTCTTTGGCGCATGTTCTTTGGCGCATGCACTGCCGCGATGTCCTTGTTGCGGAAAGATGCGTCAGTAGGCCGTCGTGCAGAATGATTGACGCAGCGTAGTAGGAGTGGGAGTAGGCTAGGCTGGTGATTGCTCAACGCGGCTCTGCTGGACGAAGATCCTGCTAGCAGGGATCGTCACGCCGGGCAGCGCTTCGACCTGCGGCGTGCCGGACGTGTCGACAGCGGCGATTGAGGTGTATCCGCCGCGGTTCGGGTCGCGGTGCACCAGCACGCGATTTGTCGTCAGGTCCACCACCCAGAACTCGCTGATGCCGGCCCGGGCATAGAGTTCCAGCTTCGCGCCGAGATCGAAATCCAGGCTCGAATCCGCGACCTCGATCAGCAGATAGACGTCGGGGGCCGCGGGTGCTCCTACGGATAACCCTCCCAAGGCCGCCGCAGCAGAGTGAAATCCGGCTGTGGCTCCGAGCTGTCATCCAGCATGATCGGGTTCTGCACCGGCACGACCGCCCGCCCGGCCGCCGAGCACACCAGCAACTCGGTCAGTGCGTCAACTGCCAGAGCGTGGCGTGGCCCGATCGCCGCCATGTCAACCAGTTGCCCTTCCAACAGCTCGACGCGATCGTCCTCGCCCAGAACCCCAGCCTCGGCCAGGCGATGATAGTCACGCACCGTCAGCCGGTGCCGCGGCACCTGATAGCGGGCCAGAATGTCCGTGGCGTGGATATCGTCCATGCCGGCAGCTTAGCGCCTTCGCCAGCCCGATGGCAGTCTGTCACCCGAGCGGTTATACCAGCCGCACCGCATGACCGATTCTACCAGCCCCCCTACCGTTTCCCAGGCGCTCGCCGCGGAGTTCGGCCTCAGCGGCGATGAATACTCACGTATCCTGGAGATCATGGGGCGCACGCCGACACTGACCGAACTCGGCGTGTTCAGCGTCATGTGGTCCGAGCACTGCAGCTACAAGTCCTCGCGCGTCTGGTTGCGGCAGCTTCCGACCAAGGCGCCGTGGGTCATTCATGGCCCGGGCGAGAATGCCGGTGTCGTGGATATCGGCGATGGACTTGCCGCTGTCTTCAAGATGGAGAGCCACAACCACCCGAGCTTCATCGAGCCCTACCAGGGTGCGGCCACCGGCGTCGGCGGCATCCTGCGGGATGTGTTCACCATGGGCGCCCGTCCGATTGCCAACCTCAACGCGCTGCGCTTCGGGTCCCCAAGCCATCCAATGACAAAGCGCATCGTCGATGGCGTGGTGCGTGGCATCGGTGGCTACGGCAATTGCGTCGGCGTCCCCACCGTGGGCGGCGAGATCAACTTCCATCCGGCCTATGACGGCAATCCACTGGTGAACGCGATGACAGTCGGTATCGCGCCGAAGGATCGTATCTTTCTCAGCGCCGCGGCCGGCGTCGGCAACCCGGTCGTCTATGTCGGGTCGAAGACCGGCCGCGACGGCATTCATGGCGCCACGATGGCTTCCGCCGAGTTTGCCGCCGACGCCGA
>Ga0210398_10003484_pt1 | contig 15047 bp, 9 predicted proteins | sample IncBWC4OmetaG_FD_161047 | JGI IMG/M metagenome (GOLD analysis project Ga0210398, IMG submission 161047) | Forest soil microbial communities from Barre Woods Harvard Forest LTER site, Petersham, Massachusetts, United States - Inc-BW-C-4-O | ecosystem: Environmental > Terrestrial > Soil >...
TCGTCGAAATGGGTGCGCGAGGCCGGGTCGGCTTTGACGCGCGCCATGATGCGGCGATAGCGCCAGACCAGCCGCAGCCATTGCGCCGAAGTTTTCAGGAAATCGACGACGCGCCACGGATAGAACGCAAACGGGTTGAGCACCGGCATGCCGTAGCGGCGCTGCGTGCGCAGCTTGCGGCGCAAAAAGCCGAATTGCAGCGGATGCACGCCTTCGATCCGCGACGCGCCGGAGAAGATGGTCAGCGAATCGAGAATTTTTGTGCGGTTGATGCCGGACACCACGGCGCGGCGCATGATGGTCTCGACGTGTTCGTCGGTGTAATAGCGCGTCCAGGCATCGGCGTAGACTTTCATCCACGTTTCCTTCGACATCAAAGGATGCGCGGTGCAGGCGTGTTCGAGATCGTATTTGTTCATGTCGGGGTCCATCGCCACCCCGCGCATGAACAGATTCTTGTGATCTTCCGAGCCCGGCAACGGCGTCAGATAGAAGAACTCGAGGATGTCGACCGGCAATTCTTTCTTGATGATCTCGATGTCGCGGGCGATCGATTCCGGCGTGTCGGTCGGAAAACCAAGAATGTAGCCGGCATAGGTCATGACCTTTTGCGCCCGCCACGCCAGCAGCATCTCGCGATATTCCCAGATCTTGTTCTGGCGCTTCTTCGCCCCCATGAGCGATTCGGGATTGATGTTCTCAAGCCCCAGGAAGATGGCCGTGCAGCCGGCGCGCGCCGATTTCTCGATGAAACCCGGGATGCGGTGACACAGCGTGTCGACTTGCAGCAGGAGGCGGATGTTGAATTTGTCGCGCTCGCGCAATTCGATCAGGCGGTCGAGGATAGGCTCCCAATTGCGGTTGCGGGCGAAATTGTCGTCGGTAATGAAAAATCGCGTGATGCCTTGCGCCTCGTTCGCCCGCACGATGGCCTCGACGTCGTCGGGCGTGCGGTAGCGGGATTTTCGCCCCTGCACGTTGATGATGGTGCAGAAGCTGCACTGGAACGGGCAGCCGCGGCCGGCGTCGAAACTCGAATAATGTCCGGCGACACGCGTGACCACATGGCGCGGCAGGATCGGATAAACGGCCGCCGCCATTTCCGGCATGTCGGCCAGATAATTGTAGATTGGCTTGGCTTTGCCGTCGGCGACATCGCGCAAAACGTCGGCCATGCGGCCTTCGGCCTCGCCGGCGAACAGATGGATGCCGAGGTCGAGCGCTTCCTGCAAATCCGCAGGCAAGGTCGGCAGCATGGAGATGCAGCCGGAGACGTGAAAGCCGCCCATGACGACGGGCAGCCCTAGCGCGCGAAACTGCCGGCCGAGATCGAGCGCGCGCGGATATTGGTTGGACTGCACGCCGATCAGCCCCACCATGCCGCCGCCGGCGGCGCGGATGCGCTTTGCCACCGCCGCCACATCGACGATGGTGTTGCACTCGTCGCAGGCTTCGACCTCTATATCGACGTCGGGGCCGAGCACGCGGTTGTCGGCGCATTCCCGCATCAGCCCATAGACGCTGGCCAGCGAGTTCGACGGCAAGGTCGAGCGCAGCCATTGGATGACATAGCCGTCCCGGTCGTAATGCGACGGCTTGATCAACTCGACCCTAAACGCGCGCCTGGCCAAATTACCGTGCAAACCACCCCTCCGAACGGAACCCGATTGTTCCCGCGGCAAGCGCCGACGACTCTGCGGGTTAAGCCGGCGTTTTGCAACATTTACCTTACCCGCTTGCGCGGCGCTTCGCTTCACCTTCCCCTGGAGGGGGAAGGTCCATAGGGGGCTTTCGGCCGCCGTCCTTCTACGTAAAGAACGCCGACGCGGAGCGTCGGCTGTGGCGAAGCGCGGCGGGATGGGGTGAAAGCGCGCGTAGCGCGCCGCGAATCCCTGCATCGCCGCGCACCCCACCCCGCGTCCCTACGGGCCGCGACCCTCCCCCTCCAGGGGAGGGTGAAGCGAACGCATTCTCGCAACGCAATTCAACAAGCAGCCCGCAAGACTGTAGCGACAGGCGGAGTTATGGCCGGGACGCCACACCCCGGATATCGCTTCGCTCATCCGAATTACACCCGCCGGCTAATCCCAGCCGAACCGCTCGCTCAATGATTCCGAAATCAGCGACGTCGCCCGGACCGCCTGGTCCGGCGTAAATGTCCGTCGCCATTCCATCGGGTCGGCCTTGCGGAAATGGGTTTCATCCATTGTTCTGGCAAGGTTTGGCATGGCGTAGTCGATAGCGATCTGATGGAACGCGAGGATCGCGTCGAAGAAAGTCTTCTCTTCCAGTCTGAGATCATTCTGATGGGTGATCAAAATCGGAATCGTACCGCGGTCCGCGATCTCCACCCACCGCGTCGCCCAAGCCACCAGTTGCGGCAAGTAGTTGTCGATCTGCCAGTCGATCTGGCGGGAGAGCGATAACGCGAAATATCCGGACGGCGTCCGCGGCGTGAAATAGAGCAACTGCTCGCTCGTGTCGTTGCCGCCGGTAATATAATGCAGATAGTGGATCCAGCTCAGCAGGGCCTGTCGTGGATCGCGCAGGTGCAAGACCATCTTTAGTTTGAAGTGCTGCAGGATCTGCAGGTTCTCAGGTGACGGCGCCAGATGATTCTGTGAAACAAACCCGCCGCCGCTGAAAGTAAGGGCGTCTTTGACGTCGATCTGATCGATGAGGCCATATTGGTTGCCGATATACATCGTGCGCAGCCGCAAGATTTTCGCCAGCGATTTTTGAACGTACATGCTGCCGGACTTCGGCATTGTGTTCAGCAGAATGCTTTCGCCGCATGTCCGCGGCCGGGGCGGCCGCAACCGCGAGGCGCTGCAACCCACGCGCTGCGTGATCCGACGGAAAAGCGAGGCCGTGCGTGCTTCCACGCGCATCGAGCAATCCCCGACAAGCCCCCGGACATGTGAGTGACTCGCTTGAGTCCCGTCAAGGCAGCCGCGATTAAACTTCCGTAAGATCGGCCGGCCCAGCCGGATTGCGAATGCTGCGGGCCTAGCCTGCGCGTTATGAGTCAATGCGCTTGATTATATGGCGCAAATCCGTCGTATCATGGCGGGCCGTTATAGAAAATTTATACTGCCTGGCACGATTGCCGAAACCGCAGTGGGGACGCGTGAACGAAGGCACAGCCATCCATTTGACCGACGAGCAACGGCTCGACTGGCTGCGCCTGATCCGCAGCCAGAATGTCGGACCGCGCACATTCCGCGCACTTGTCAATCATTTCGGCGGAGCGCGCGCCGCGCTTGAGGTGCTGCCCTCGCTGGCGCGGCGCGGCGGTGGGGCTGCGCCGCAGATTTGTTCGCGCGACGCGGCCGAGCGTGAGATGGAAGCCGCGCAAGACCTCGGTGTCGCGCTCATCGCCATCGGCGAAGCCGGCTATCCGCAGCGCCTGCAGATGATCGACGATGCGCCGCCGCTCATCGCGGTGCGCGGGCATTTACCCGCGCTCGCCATGCCCGCGGTCGCGGTGGTCGGCTCGCGCAATGCGTCGGCGGCCGGCATCAAGATCACGCAACAGATCACGCGAGGCTTGAGCGAGGCCGGCTTCGCAATTGTATCGGGCTTGGCGCGCGGCATCGATGCGGCGGCGCATCGCGCCAGCCTTGCCAATGGCACGATCGCGGTGCTCGCCGGCGGCCAGGACAGAATCTATCCGCCGGAACACGGCGACCTGCTCGACGAGATTATGCCGGCCGGCGCCGCGCTCACCGAAATGCCGCTCGGCTGGGAGCCCCGCGCGCGGGATTTTCCGCGGCGCAATCGCTTGATTTCCGGGCTCGCGCTCGGCGTCGTCATCGTCGAGGCGGCAAAACGCTCGGGCTCGCTGATCACGGCGCGGCTGGCGCTGGAGCAGGGCCGCGAAGTCTTTGCCGTGCCGGGCTCGCCGCTCGATCCGCGCGCCGAAGGCACCAACAGCCTGATCAAGCAGGGTGCGACGCCGGTGACCGAGACCGCCGATATCGTCGCCGTGCTGGAGCCCATTATGGGGATGGCGCTGACCGCGCGGGAGCCGGAGCCGACGGACGGCGAGCGCTCGCAAGACGTCGATCTCGCCGCCGACGAGCGCGCTCGGATCGTCAGCCTCCTGAGCCCTGCCCCGGTTCAGGTCGACGACCTGGTGCGGCTTGCCAAATCGTCGCCGCGGGTGGTGCGCCTGGTGCTTTTGGAACTCGAGCTCGCCGGCCGCCTGGAGCGCCACGGCGGTGGACTGGTTTCGCTCCTCTAAAGCGGATTGCGCTCATTTGGCTGCACCGCCTGCATGCGCCGAGAAACGCTCCGGCGATTTCGCAAGCCTGCATCACTACTCGTTGAACTTGAACCCGACATAGGTCAACCCGGAGATGCCCAAGAGGATGAGCAGGTTGGAATCGAAAGTCGGCAATCGAAACGAATGGTAGATCTCGGCGAAAAAAACCACGCCGAGGATCGCGGTCCAAACCGCGATTTGCAACCGATGCAGTGCTATGCCGTCCTTGTCGCTCAGAATGTCCGTCCAGAAGTGCTTGGAGGACGGGTCCGGCGTGACCTTCTTATCGAGGGTCGTCGCCATCAGCCCGGTCGTGCCGGAAATCCCAAGCAGCGTCAGCGACTGGGGGGTCAAGACGCTGTTGTAGTCGCCAGTGACCAGCCAGATGAAGACGAAAGCGGCGGTAATGAGGTAGAGCCAAAACGCCATCTGAACGCGTGCCAGGCTATAGGTGGAATTAATATCGCCGTCACGCAGGATGGCGCTTATTGGCGCCGCGAAGATCAATGCCAATACGGCGGCGAGAAACGCCACAAGACCTAAGAGGGATGCCCAAGGATCGACCATCGTCAGCACCACGGGCGTCTCAATCGCACTTTTAAATTCGCCGTCCTTGTCCGTGCCGGCACCGAGGCGGACAGGAACGCGGGCTCCCCAGGTCCCCCACTTGAGCTGACCGATGACCTTGGTCCAGACATCCGCATCTTCGGCGGCGCGTGTAACATCGAACTCCACAAGATTTTTCTTGCGATCGACGACCGTGCCTACGGAACCTTTTAGCTCGACACTGTCGAGGAAGAGATGCAGCGCCGGATTGCCGTCCTTGTCGACGGTGGCGACGTTCGCAAGCCCCGCAATGGCAACACAGAGTGGCGAGCCCAGCCCAATCTTGTCATTCGGGAAGAGACTGACGACCGAGGGTGTCGTCGGGGCGGTCCCGCTCGCATTGTCGGCGACGGAGATTTTGTCGCAGGGTTGGATGGCGACTTGCCGATCCAGCCAGAATACACGAACGAGAGTGCCGACAAAGAACACAATCGCCAACCCAGTGAAAATCCACGCCCGGCGCTTCGGGTCCATCTCCCCCTCCCCACTTTATATTGGTGGCACAACTACCGAGAGATGTGCCGCGACGCCCAGTTGGCTCTCGATCCAAGCTGAATATACGGCGCTATCTCGCCTTCCGGCAAGTCGGAAGCAATTTTTGATGTCTGTCGTCACCTCGGTCGATACGACCAGTGATCGAAAGGTTGCTTTGTCCATTTTTCATGACCATTTGGATGTCCTCTCCTCTCAGGTGCTGTCCAATGCATGACGATCGGCGTCTTACGCGAGCGGGGGTGGTGGCCGCGGCCGCTGGCCGCCAGCCAATCGCGACATCTCTCTTGAATGCCGTCGTCACCGCGCTCGCAACGATGCTGCCGCGCGCCCTGCCGATTGCGGCGCTGGCGCTCATGCTCGCGATCGGAGCGGCGCGCGGCCAATCTGACGAAACGTTCGATGCGTTCCTTGCCAACTTATGGAAAGACGCAGCGGCTCAAGGGATTTCGCGCTCGACCTTCGATCTGGCCTTTGCGGGGGTGACGCCGGATGCCCGCGTGCTCGGCGCCATGCAGCACGCGCCGGAATACGGCAAGCCGTTCGGCGCTTATGTCGAGAGCATCGTGTCGCCGTCGCGCATCGCCATCGGCACGCGCAAATCCGCGCAATGGGCCGACATGTTGCGCAGGATCGAGACCAAGTACGGCGTGCCGGCGACGATTTTGGTCAGCATCTGGGGCATCGAGTCCTCGTTCGGCGACAGCCCCGATCGCTGGGACGTGTTCCGCAGCATCGCGACGCTGGCGCAAGCAAAAATCCAGCACCCCTACTTCCGCGACGAGCTGATCAGCGCGCTGAAGATTTTGCAGTCGCACGCGATCGCGCGGCCGCAACTGCTCGGCTCCTATGCGGGCGCCATGGGCCAGACCCAGTTCATGCCGTCGAGCTATCTCAAATACGCCGTCGATTTCGACGGCGACGGCCGTGCCGATATCTGGGCGAGCGTGCCCGACGTGCTGGCTTCGATCGCCAACTATCTGCAAAAATCGGGGTGGCAGCAGGGCGTGCCGTGGGGCTTTGAAGTTTTGGCGCCGCTCAAGTTCGATTATGGCGTCAGCCGCGGCACATTCCGCGAGTGGCGCGCCCGCGGTTTTGAACGCCTCGACGGCGGCCGCTGGCCCGACACCGGCGACGCCATTTTGTTCTTTCCGAGCGGCGCGCCGGGGCCGGCCTTTCTGGTGACGCAGAATTTCGTCGTGCTCAAGACCTACAACAATTCCGACGCCTACGCGCTCGCGGTGGCGCATCTCGCCGACCGGCTGCGCGGCGCAAACCCCTTTCGCAGCGCCTGGCCGATCAACGATGTCCAGCCGTCCCGCACCGAGCGCATCGCGCTGCAGAAAAAACTCGCAAGCCTCGGTTACAAGGTCGCCGATTTCGACGGGCACATTGATTTCGATCTGCGCGACGACATCCGCAAGCTGCAGCAAAATTTTGGCATGACGCCCGACGGCCATCCGAGCCGCGCTTTTCTCGACCGGCTCGGCCTGCGTGGGCCTTAAGTGAGCCGGTGGCCTCTGACCCGTCATCCTGAGGTGCGAGCGAAGCAAGCCTCGAAGGATGCACGGCCCGGGCCGTCGCCCTTCGAGGGCCGCTTCGCGGCCACCTCAGGGTGACGGATCAGATTTTTCAACCAAGAGGAGCGTCCTCGGAACCGGCTTCGGCGCCCCGCTCCAGCCCTATTCCGCCGTCATCGAGACGCGGCCTTGCCCCGGTAACGATTTGACAGGCGGGGTTGCATTACCCATGTTCCCGGCGACTCGGCGGCCGGTATTCGGCCCCAAACGCCAGAAAATGGCTTTTTATCAATGGCTTCCATGAACTTAGTGCTCGTAGAATCGCCCGCCAAGGCGAAGACCATCAATAAGTATCTGGGCAAGGGCTACGAGGTTTTGGCCTCGTTCGGCCATGTCCGCGACCTGCCCGCAAAATCCGGGTCGGTCGATCCGGACCACAATTTCAAGATGGTCTGGGAGGTCGATCCCAAGGCGCAAAAGCGGCTCAACGACATCGCCAAGGCGGTCAAGGGCGCCGACAAGCTCATTCTCGCCACCGACCCCGACCGCGAGGGCGAGGCGATCTCCTGGCATGTGCTGGAATTCCTCAAGGAGAAGAAGGCGCTCGGCAAGCAGGTGATCGAGCGCGTGGTGTTCAACGCCATCACCAAGCAGGCGGTGACCGAGGCGATGCAACATCCGCGCATCATCGACCAGGCGCTGGTCGATGCCTATCTGGCGCGCCGCGCGCTCGATTATCTGTTTGGCTTCACGCTGTCGCCGGTGCTGTGGCGGAAACTGCCGGGCGCGCGCTCGGCCGGCCGGGTGCAATCGGTGGCACTGCGGCTGGTGTGCGACCGCGAGCTCGAGATCGAAAAATTCGTCCGCAGGGAATATTGGTCGCTGGTGGCGATTTTGGCGACGCCGCGCCAGGAGACGTTCGAGGCCCGCTTGGTCGGCGCCGACGGCAAGAAGCTGCAGCGGCTCGACATCGGCTCGGGCGCGGAGGCGCAAGCTTTCAAGCAGGCGCTCGAAACCGCGACCTTCACCGTCACCTCGGTCGATGCCAAGCCGGTCAAGCGGCATCCGCAGCCGCCGTTCACCACCTCGACGCTCCAACAGGAGGCCAGCCGCAAGCTCGGCTTTGCGCCGGCCCATACCATGCGCGTGGCGCAGCGGCTTTATGAGGGCGTCGACATCGGCGGCGAGACCGTCGGCCTCATTACTTATATGCGCACCGACGGCGTGCAGATCGCTCCCGAAGCGATCACGTCAGCGCGGCAAGTCATCGGTGCCGATTACGGCGCGCGGTATGTGCCGCCCGCCCCGCGCCGTTACGAAGCCAAGGCGAAGAACGCCCAGGAAGCCCACGAAGCGATCCGGCCGACCGAGCTTACGCGGAAGCCGAGCGAGACCCGAAGCTTCTTGGATGCGGATCAGGCAAAACTCTACGAGCTGATCTGGCTGCGCACGATCGCAAGCCAAATGGAATCCGCCGAGCTCGAGCGCACCACCGTCGAAATCAGTGCGAATGTCGCAAGCCGCGTGCTCGATCTGCGCGCCACCGGCACCGTGGTGAATTTCGACGGTTTTCTCGCGCTCTACCAGGAAGGCCAGGATGAGGATCCCGAGGACGAGGAGTCGCGCCGGCTGCCGCAAATGAGCTCAGGCGAGCGGCTCGCCAAGCGCGAGATCAAGGCCGACCAGCATTTCACCGAGCCACCGCCGCGCTATTCCGAAGCGTCGCTGGTCAAGCGCATGGAAGAGCTCGGCATCGGCCGGCCCTCGACCTATGCCTCGATCCTGCAAGTGCTGAAAGACCGCAAATATGTGCGGCTCGACAAGCGCCGGCTCTATCCGGAGGATCGCGGCCGCATCGTGGTGGCATTCCTGGAAAGCTATTTCGCCAAATACGTCGAATACGATTTCACCGCCGGCCTCGAAGAGCAGCTCGATCTCATCTCCAACAGCGAGGTGGCGTGGCGCGAGGTGCTGCGCGATTTCTGGCGCGATTTCATCGGCACGGTCGACGGCACCAAGGATTTGAAGATTTCCGGCGTCATCGATACGCTCGACGACATGCTGGCGCCGCATCTGTTCCCCGCGCGCGAGGACGGCAGCGATCCGCGGCTGTGCCCGACCTGCGGTAACGGCCGGCTGGGGCTGAAACTGTCCAAATTCGGCGCCTTCATCGGCTGCTCGAATTATCCCGAATGCCGCTATACGCGGCCGCTCACGGCCGACGGCAACGGCGAAGTCAGCAACAAGAAACTCGGCGAAGATCCGGCGACCGGGCTCGACGTCACCGTGCGCTCGGGCCGCTTCGGTCCCTATCTGCAGCTCGGCGAAGGCGTCGACGGTGAAAAGCCGAAACGCGCCAGCCTGCCGAAAGGCGTGGCGCCCGACGAGATCGATCTCGATCGCGCGGTGGCGCTGTTGTCGTTGCCGCGAAAGGTCGGCCTGCATCCCGAGGACGGCGAGCAAATCCTCGCCGGCATCGGCCGTTACGGGCCTTACGTGCAGCACGGCAAAACCTACGCCAATATCGAAGACGCCGACGAGGTCTTCACCATCGGGTTGAACCGCGCGGTGACGTTGATCGCGGAGAAACTATTGCGGCCGTCAAAAGGCCGCCGCTTCGGTGCCGATCCGGGCCGTGCGCTCGGCGATCATCCGGCCAAGGGCGGACCGATTACGGCGAAGAAGGGCCGCTACGGCCCCTATGTCAGCCACAACGGCGTCAATGCCACTCTGCCGGCCGACAAGACGCCCGAGACCGTGACGCTCGACGAGGCCGTGGCCTTGATCGATGCCCGGGCCGAGCGCACCGGCGGGGCCGCGCCGCACGCGCGCCCGCGCAAGGCCAAGCGGCCGTCGCCGGGAACGGCGCGCGTTGTCAAAGCGTCGTCGAAAAAGCCCGGCGCCGGCAAACGGCCGGCCACACGCAAGCCGCCCACGGAAGCGGCCGAATAATTTGTACTTGCTACGAATAAGGGCCGCGGGGTTTGGTTTCATGAGCGGCCCGAAGAACTGTCCAAAGAACTATCTATGAAACAATCCCGCCTGCCCTCCCGCGAGGAGCTTGCAGCCTTCATCCGCGAGCGCAGCGGCAAGGTCGGCGCCCGCGAGATCGCCCGCGCTTTTGGCGCCAAGAACGCCGACCGCGCCGCGCTCAATCGCATGCTGCGCGAGCTTGCCAACGCAGGCGAGATCGACCGCCGCCGCAAGCGCCTGCATCATCCCGGCACCTTGCCGCCGGTGGTGCTGGCCGACGTCACCGGCCGCGATGCCGACGGCGAATTTTTGGCGCGGCCGACCGAATGGGACGAGGCCGCCCACGGCGCGCCGCCAAATATCCGCATCGTCACGCCGCGCCGGCCGCGCCCGGGCGAAGTCGCAGGTGTCGGCGACCGCGTGCTGTTGCGCATCGAGCACAGCAGCGAGGAAGAGACTACCGCGCGCGTCATAAAACTTTTGGACCGCGCCAAGCATCGCGTGCTCGGTATTTTTCGCGGGCTTCCCGGCGGCGGCGGAAGGCTGGTGCCGGTCGACAAGAAACAGCTCGGCCGCGAGATGGCGATCCCGGCCGATCGCGCCGGCGGTGCCGTGGACGGCGATCTAGTCGCCGTCGAGGTGGCGCGCAATGGCCGACTCGGTCTGCCAATGGGCTCGGTCGTTGAACGACTGGGCTCGATCAAGAGCGAACGCGCCATCAGCCTGATCGCGATTCATTCCCACGACATCCCGCACGTTTTTGCCCGCGCCCTGCTCGACGAAGCCGACGCGGCGCGGCCGGCGACGCTGGCAGGGCGCGAGGATTGGCGGCAGGTGCCGTTCGTCACTATCGATCCGCCCGACGCCAAGGACCACGACGACGCCGTTCACGCCGTGCCCGACCCCGATCCGCGCAATGCCGGCGGCCATCTGGTCTCGGTCGCCATTGCCGACGTGGCGCACTACGTGCGGCCCGGCTCGGCCCTGGATCGCGAGGCCGTGCGCCGCGGCAATTCGGTATATTTCCCCGACCGCGTCGTGCCGATGCTGCCGGAGCGCATTTCCAACGATTTATGCTCGCTGCGGCCGAACGAAGACCGCCCTGCGCTTGCCGTGCGTATGGTGATCGGTGCCGATGGCCGCAAACGCTCGCACACGTTTCATCGCGTGATGATGCGCTCGGCGGCAAAGCTCAGTTACGAAGAGGCACAGTTTGCCGTCTCGGGCCGCGCCGACGAACTCACCGATCCGCTCGTGGATCCCGTTCTCAAGCCGCTCTATGCCGCTTACGAGACGGTGCGCCGCGCCCGCGACGAGCGCAGTCCCCTCGATCTCGACGTGCCCGAGCGCAAAATTTTGCTCAAGGGCGACGGTTCCGTCGATCGCGTGATCGTGCCGCCGCGATTGGAGTCGCACCGGCTGATCGAAGAATTCATGATTTTGGCCAATGTCGCCGCCGCCGAATCTTGCGAGCGCGCGCGCGTACCGCTGATCTATCGCGTGCACGACGAGCCGTCCCAGGAAAAGCTCAATGCGCTGCGCGAATTTTTGGCGACGCTCGACATCGCGCTGCCCAAGGGTGGCGTGCTCAAGCCCGACGGTTTTAATCGCATCCTCGCCCAGGTCAAAGGCCGCGAGGTGGAGCGGCTGGTCAACCAGGTCGTGCTGCGCAGCCAGGCGCAGGCTGAATATTCGCCGGAGAATTTCGGCCATTTCGGCCTCAACCTGCGCCGCTACGCCCACTTCACCTCGCCGATCCGCCGCTATGCCGACCTGATCGTGCACCGCGCCTTGATCCGCGGGCTCAAACTCGGCGCCGACGGGCTGCCCGAAGACACCGACACGCGCGCGCTGGCCGAAGTCGCCGCCAGTATTTCCGCCACCGAACGCCGCGCCATGAAGGCCGAGCGCGAGACCGCCGACCGGCTGATCGCGCATTTTCTGGCCGACAGGGTCGGCGCGACCTTCGACGGCCATATTTCCGGCGTCACCCGCGCCGGCCTGTTCGTCGAGCTCGACGACACCGGTGCCGATGGATTCATCCCGGCGCGCTTTATCGGCGACGAATATTTCCGTTTTGACGAAGGTCGTCGCGCGTTCATCGGGCACGCGGAAACGCATCGGCTCGGCGATCCAGTGACCGTGGAGCTGGTCGAGGCCGCGCCGGTCGCCGGCGCCCTGCGTTTCAAGCTCGTGCGCCATGCGGGCGCGCCTAAGCAAAACACTGGACATCAGCCGCCCGGCGGGTCGAAGTTCCGCGACCGCCAAAGCAGAAGCCCAAAACATCGCCGCCGGCGCTAGAAGCGAGACACACATATAATGAGTAGCACCAGTGGAGACCCGCCGATCGAGAGCGGCATCGCGGCCGACCGGGTCGAGCGGCTGACCAAGACCATCCGCGACCAGACTTTTCCAAACCTGAAACCGCGGGATTCCGCGACGCTGATCCTCATCGACCGCACCGAGAGCGTGCCAAAAGTGTTGCTCGGCCGCCGCCACGAGCGGCACCGTTTCATGCCAGGCAAATTCGTCTTCCCTGGCGGCCGCATCGAGCCGTCGGATCGCCAGATGGCGACGCTCGCCGCTTTGCATGACCGCCACGTCGCCCGGCTGATGACAAAAGTCAGGCATGCCAGCGCCACCAAGGCCGCGGGCTTCGCGCTGGCCGCGATCCGTGAAACCTACGAGGAGACCGGCCTGATGCTCGGCGCGCCGAGCACGAAGGCCATCGTTACGCCGCCCGGCCCGTGGGAAGCCTTCGCCAAAGCCGGCATCGTACCGGACTTGAGCAAAATCCATTTCATCGCCCGCGCCATCACGCCGCCGAAGCGGCCGCGGCGTTTTGACAGCCGTTTCTTCGCCGCCGATATCGCTGCCATCGCCCACCGCGCCGACGGTTTCGTCGGGCCCGACAAGGAGCTGGTCGAACTGGTCTGGCTGCCGATCACCGAGGCGCGGCGGCTGGATATGCCCGGCATCACCGCGATCGCGCTGGAAGAGCTGCAGGACCGCATGGCATCGGGCATGAGCTACGATCACCCGGCGCCGCTCTATCGCATGCTGAATAAGCGGTTTGTGCGCGAGGTGCTCTAGGCACTATCGGGGTTTTTTGCGGGGTTTCTTGACATTCCCCGGCCGCCGACTAGGTTGGCGGCCAACAACGAGGATTTAGACATGGCCAAAGCGACCACGATCAAGGTGAAACTGGTGTCCAGCGCCGACACCGGCTTCTACTACGTCACCCGCAAGAACTCGCGCACCATGACCGACAAGCTGGTGATGAAGAAATACGACCCGGTCGCCAAGAAGCACGTCGAGTTTCGCGAATCCAAGATCAAGTAAGGCGCGGCGCAAGCCTGATCTGATGGGCGCCTGTGGGCGCCCTTTTTGCGTGGACGTGGCCGACTTCATCCGTTCCCCTCGTCGGCGGCGGCGAGCCGGCCCGGTGGAATGGTCAGCCTAATCGTTGACGATGAACTTGGAGCGGCTGCGCCTTGCGATATAGATGTCGCAAGTCGAGCATGGGATGTCGTCTCGCGCCGGCCTTCGGCCGCTGAGCATGTCGCGCGCGTAAGTCATCTTTTCGTTGTTGATGCTGTTCATCAGCCCGCCGGTGAATGCGTTGCCGCCGAAGTCGCCCCAAAAATTCCGGCAGCAACCGAGGACCTTACCGTCCCAATTGATCTGGGGAGAGTCCCAGAGTTGACGGCAAATCTCGCTTGCAAACTTTTCGCCGTGCTGCCGCTCATACTCTTCACGACTGGTCGATTGCCACCCGGTCTGGGAGCGTACAAACTCGACGTCGCGGATGGGTGAGAATGTCTCGTCCCAAGTCAATTTTGCCGAAAATTCCATCCCGAGTTTTTCCGCCATCTCGCGCGCGACGGGAATTTCGTGCTCGTTGTGGCCGAATACGACGAACTGCCAGACGAGTCTCGGCAGGGCCGATTGATGGCGATGTTTGTAGGAATTGATGGTTTCGATGTTACGGATGACTCGGTCGAAATCGCCGCGAACGCGATATTTCCGGTAGCTTTCGGGCGTCGCGCCGTCGATCGAGCAGGTGATCAAGCGCACCTCGTATTTCACCAGGCCCTCGAGAACTTCGTCTTCGACGTGATTGAGATTGGCGCCGTTGCCGATCGAAATGGCGACTTTTTCTTGGTGAGCAAATTCGAGGATTCGCAGCAGATGAGGGTTGAGAAAGACTTCGCCGTAATTTGAAATTTCCACCTGCTCCAACTCCGGGTTCGATTGCAAAAGCTCGCGGAAATCATCGAATTTGAGGAAGCCACTCCCGATCGCGGGGTGGATATGCCCGCTTGTGGTCGGACAAGACGGACATCGCAATTGACAAAATGAGGAGGTTTCGAGGCGGATGCGGCGCGGCTCGATCCTTCTCGAAGCACGGTTATGCGATCTCGGTTTGATGTTGAGGAGTCGACCGATCACGCCTGCGGCGCGGCCGAATTGGCCGCGAGTCGCAAACCATTGCGACTGCACCCAATATTTCAACGACACGGTCCAACTCTTCGCTTCATCGGCATATGCTGGAGGCGCAGCTTGGCATTCACGCCATTTCAGGGACCATCCGGGGAATCCCGGGTAGGATCAAGGGTTCCATAGCCCCGACCGGCAGTGGAAACAAAGCATGGTATCAGGCTTGACGCGCAATCGGATGAATAAAGATAAATGATCGCTGTCCAAACCGCGCCAAATCATCGCTCGGTCATATGCCATCTGGACAATACAAATGATTGAAAATTTCTCTCGTGGGATTCTCTACATTGCCACTGGCGAAGCATTTCGCAGAGAGGCGATGACCTCCGCCCGCTCTATCAAGTCTGTCTGGCCCGACATACCGACCGCCATTTTTTGCGACGGGCCGGTCGACGCAGACTGCTTTGATCTCGTAGAGATCATCGAGGCGGAAGGCGGTAATATCGACAAGGTACGACATATCTCTCGTTCGCCTTTCGAGCGCACAATCTTTTTGGATACCGACACGTTCTGTCTCCAGGCATTTCCCGAAATGCTCGATCTGCTCGATTGTTATGATCTGGTGATAACGCACGAATCCGGCAGATTCAGCACGCGACGAATTGGCAGCGACCCCGAGATCTACATCAAAGTCGGCGATGTTCCCGACAGCTTTCCGGAATTCAACTCAGTCGTCATCGCATTCCCAG
>Ga0210398_10003485_pt1 | contig 15047 bp, 12 predicted proteins | sample IncBWC4OmetaG_FD_161047 | JGI IMG/M metagenome (GOLD analysis project Ga0210398, IMG submission 161047) | Forest soil microbial communities from Barre Woods Harvard Forest LTER site, Petersham, Massachusetts, United States - Inc-BW-C-4-O | ecosystem: Environmental > Terrestrial > Soil >...
GACGCCGACCTCGCCTACACTCCCACCCCCGCGCTCTCTCACGCCATCCTCACCTACAATCGCGGCCGCAAGCTCAACCTCGCCGACGGCATCGTCATCACCCCCTCGCACAACCCACCCGAAGACGGCGGCTTCAAGTACAACCCACCCAGCGGCGGCCCAGCCGACACCACCGCCACCAAGTGGATCGAGGACCGAGCCAACGAGATCATCGCCGCCGGCCTCACCACCATAAAAAAAGTCCCATACTCCCGCGCCCTCACCTCCTCCACGACTCACCGCCACGACTACATCACCGCCTACGTCAACGACCTCGCCCATGTCATCGACTTCGAAGTCCTCGCCAGCACCACCCTCAAACTGGCCGTCGACCCATTGGGCGGAGCAGGCGTCCACTACTGGCCACGCATCGCCGAAAAGTATCAACTACCGTTACAAATCCTCAACCCCAACGTCGACGCCACCTTCCGTTTCATGACCACCGACTGGGACGGCCGCATCCGCATGGACTGTTCCAGCCCTTACGCAATGGCATCCCTGATCGCCAACAAACAAAAATACGACGTGGCATTCGCCGCAGACACCGACCACGACCGCCACGGCATCGTTACCCGCACCACCGGCCTCCTCAACCCCAACCACTACCTCGCCGTCTGCATCCAGTACCTCTTCACCCATCGTCCTCAGTGGTCCCCAGACGTCGGCATCGGCAAGACCCTCGTCTCCTCCAGCATCATCGATCGCGTAGCAAAAGGCCTCGACCGCCCCATGCTGGAAGTGCCGGTGGGTTTCAAGTGGTTTGTGGCAGGCCTCATCGACGGCACCCTCGGCTTCGTCGGCGAAGAGTCTGCCGGAGCCACCTTCCTCCGCCGCAACGGCCAGGTCTGGACCACCGACAAGGACGGCCTCATCCCCGGCCTTCTCTCCGCCGAAATGACCGCCCGCACCGGCAAAGACCCCGGCCAACTCTACGCCGAACTCACCGCAAAATACGGCGACCCCGTCTACGAGCGCATCGACGCCGCAGCGACCAAGGAACAAAAAGCCAAACTAGCCAAACTCTCGCCCACTCAAGTCACCGCCAAACAACTCGCCGGCGAACCCATCACCGCCATCCTCACCGAAGCCCCCGGCAACCACGCAGCAATAGGCGGTCTCAAAGTCACCACAGAAAACGGCTGGTTCGCTGCGCGCCCCTCCGGCACCGAAGACGTCTACAAAATCTACGCCGAGTCCTTCAATGGCAATGACCACCTCAAACAAATCCAGACCGAAGCCCAGCAACTCGTCAACAAAGCCATCTCATAGTCCTCGATAAGCAGCAGGCGTTGTCATCCTGAGCGAAGCGTAGCGGAGTCGAAGGATCCCACATCTGTCCGTCTTTCCACAATTAAACGTGCTTTTTTCTCGATGACTCAACCCGTGACACTCGTGAACTAAAATGATCACTCACCCGGAGGTCAGTTTCCTGATGGTCGTTCGCTCTCTCGCTCTTTGTCTCGCACTCATGACCCTGCCCGCCATCGCCCAGAACAACTTCTCCATCACGATCCACGGCAAACCCGCGGGCAAGGCCTCCTATACGATCGACAAGACCAAAGACGGCTTCCACGTCAAAAGTAAGGTCAGCTACCGCCTCACCGCTACGCCCGATGAAGCGGCCGCTGTCCCAGCCAAGGGCCGTTCCGGTTCGGCAGCCCCCGGTGTCGCGAAGGACTTTCAATTTGTCGGAGACTACAAGCTCGACGCCGACAGCTGCTTTGCAGGCGGCTTCATCAACAACATGGTCACCCTTGTCAACGCCTCCTACTCCCTCAGCAAATCTCGCGACAAGCTCTTCATCTCTCAGAACCAAGTGGGCGGAGCCAGCCTGCCGACCATCGTCGACCTCAAGCCCGATTTCGTCTTCTTGCCGGACTACGACCCCAGCTTCTTCCAATCTCTGCTCCTGCAAACGGCGGCACGTCCCGCGCCAAAGGACCTCTACTTCGCCGTCATGCCCGGGAAAAAACCGGGAGAAGATGCCGCTCCCGCAATCTGGCTCACAAACCAGCCCGACGCACACGGCACTCTCAACGGCGGTCCCATCACCCTCCACCACTTCGTGCTCCGCCTCTACAAGTCCGAGTACGATCTCTTCGCCGACGAAACCAACACCCTCATGCTCGCTACCAGCACGGATCTGTCCGCCATCTATACCCGCGACGGCTTCGTCCTGATCTCAACCAAATAGCAGCAGCGCAAAGTGCTTCGAATTGTCTTACGGAGGGAGCAGCGAGCTTTAGCCCGCTGAATTGCGACAAAGGGTGAAGGGGCTTCAGCCCCGGGCGCTTTCCAAGCCGCTACTGTACCGTGGGCATCTTCAAAAAATCCCCAACCCCAAGAGCCGACCGCGTAAACCGCGAAGAATAGATGCTGCCCTTGTAATGGTCCACCAGATTGATCCGTACGCCCACCGACGACCTCCCGGGCCGCTGCGGAACCAGATGCACCTCGCCTTCACCCTGCAACTCGTCCCCAACATAATTCTTCAGCATCTTGCCATCATACACGGTCGTCACGCGATACCACCTTCCAAACGGATATCGCTTCTCGCAGTTCAACAGCGGCAGTCTCTGCCCACCCGAAGTAGCAAAGCTATCCAGGCACCACTCCCCCTTCACAATCCGTATCTCAAACAGCATCCGCTCCTCCGGCACGTCGGTGCCAGTCGACGGATCGATCGATTGCAGATGAAAGACCCTCTGCTCCGGCCTCCCATCAGCGTCCGGCTTGAAGATCATCTCCCAAGTCCAGGTCTCGGCCCCCGCCAGCGGATGCACATCGAAAAACATCGCATCATCCACACCATTGAACGAGACCGCCTTGCCCATCGGCGTATCAATCACCTGCGGATGCCCCAGCACCTTCGCCGCATGTCCACCCAAGGAAGCCGTGTCATCGAACCGCCAAGTAATTTGCTTCGCCGGTTCTTGAGCTGTAACGAAAAAACACATCACTCCAGTCCAGATTGCAACCGACGTCCGCTTCCAGAACTGAGTCAGTTTGATCTTTCTAAAATCGCAGTACATTTCTAAGTCCCAATATCCCTAGAATCAGCAAAAAAAGACCTGCCACGACTCCAACAACAGCGCCTACGCTCCCCAGTGAAAGCAAATCTCCCTCTCGCAACGATCCAATTGCAAGCGCTGCAAAAAAAAGTCCGAATGCGAAAAAGCAAAGAGAGACGATGGCGAATCCAACCCGCTGTACCCAAGTCAACCTCTCGCCATTTTTCATCCAGGCGACGTTGAAAGTCTGGTTTTCCCGCCAACTCTTACGGATCGGATCGTAATCAGGAGCTTCATTCATTCGGCCATGGTCTCACGCCTCTAGCAACCCAACAAGCCACCACCAACTTGTTCTAGTCATTCCTCACCCGCCGCTTCGCCTTCAACAACACATCCGCCGCCTCCGGTCGGTCGTCCCAGTAATCCAGCTTCACCCTTCCATTCGGCAATTGGCTCACCGTCGCCGGCTCCGCACTCTCCGTGCAGTACCACCCGCTCGGCAACACCACCGCGTTCCTTGGCCTTCCCAAACTCCTGTCAAACACCAGCTCATCCCCATCCAGCCTATAGCTCACCGGCGCGGTGTACGTCTCTGCGATTCGCAGTCGCAGCGTCTCTCCCTGCTTCACCGCTGGAAACGGAATCACCACCACCCTGTCCTTCGGGTCCACCGTCTCGCCCGTCTTGATCTTCGAAGCGATCATCTCCGCCCCACTCATCTCCTGCGTCTTCAGCTTCTCTCCCGTATCGAGAACGTAGGCTGAAGGATTACTCGCCACGCTTCCCGTCCGCACAACATTCGCATATCCATTGATGCCCGCCCGACTCTCCGTGTAATCGTGGTAGAGGCTGAACGCATGCGTCTCCGGCTGCTGCAAAAAATAAACAATGTCCCGGTCCTGGTACGCCCGTTCCGACAACCGCTCGCTCTCAATCTCACCGACAAACGGCGACTCCCAACTCTTGTCCTTAGTCAGGGCCTTCGGCAGCGCTGCCTCTCCGATCTGCGCGTCCTTCGCCGCCCTCAACACCAGAGGCGCCTCACCCGTCCCCGCATGCATAAAGCTGATCGCGATCCGCCCGTCCTTCTCTGTTCGTATCTGCGACGGGACCGTCAACCCGACCACCTCGTACCCCGCAGGCAGCACGACCTTATTCCGTTTGATCCCCAGCGGCCGATTGAACACAATCGTCTTCCCATCCACGTAATAGCTCTTCGCGTCCTTGTACGTCTTCACAATCACAACGCGACCCTGCCCGTTCTCCGGCACCGGCCTCGCCAGCGTCACCCTGATGTAGTCCGTCCCCTCATCGGCCTTCACCATCAGCGGGTCCTTCTTTGCCTCGGTCCCGCTCACCACCGCAAACTCAAGCGGCTTGCCACTCATCGCGTCAAACACACTCTCATCGCTCGCGACACTCCCCTTGCGAATGGGGTTATAAAAAAACTTCGCCCCCGCCGTCGTCGCCGTCACCTCGTAGTAAATCTTGAAGCTCGCCGTCTCCGGCGCCAGCAGCTCATACCGCGTATATTCGTCAGTCTCAGTCTGCGCCCCCGTGGCCGACGGCAGCACCACACCGTCCTTCACCGCCTGCGCACGCACACAGACAGAAAGTGCAAACCAAAGCACAACTCCAGAACAAATACTCTTCTTGATAGCCATGACACCGAGAATACGATATCGTTCACCCGCTCGCCTGTCGGTCACACAAGTCCCTGGGAGATTTCGTCCATACATCATGTAAATAATCCCTACCCTTTAGGGACATTTTTGCGGCCACCCGCAAGCCATGGTTCGCGTCTTATCACCAGTAACATGAGGTGAGTTCATGCACATTCAGATTCACAGTGACAGCACGATCTCAATGCACAACAAATTCTCCGACTCCATCGCCGCCTACATCACCAATGTCCTTCAACGATTTGACCCGTACCTCACCCGCGTTGAAGTTCACCTCACCGGCGAAGCCAACACCAACTCGGGCCCCCGGGACAAACGTTGTCTCCTCGAAGCCCGTCCAAAGCGCCACCAGTCCCTCGTCGTCTGGGATCAATCCGCCAACATAGAAACCGCCTTCTCAAGTGCCGCAGAAAAGCTGCACCGCCATCTCGAAAACACCTACGGCCGTCTCGCCGACAAACGTCGCCGTTCCGCGAAAATGAAGCAGCGCATCGGGCGCCTGCAGCCGATTTCTGCAGAATAGCCAGCAAAATCGCTTGTCAAGCCCCAAATAGCCCTAACCCATTTCCCACCAACAACATCCCGTTGGCACGTTAGTTCCACTCAACCCGCTATAATAGAAATAGAGCAGAAGAAAAAGCCCCCAGTGTTCGGGGGCTTTCTTCTGCTCATTGTTTTCATGGAGCTAAGTAAAGTAGAAGTCCAGACCTAAAAAACGTGCAATGAAGACTTTGCACACATTTCGGCGGGTGGGGGGCTAGCGCGAGAACCGGATCCCACCCAACACCGTCACAGGTGCCCCGAGCGTAAGGATCGGCGTCTTGCCCGCCTGGAGAGGCTGGTTCAACAGGTTTTGGGTCCCGAGGTAGACCTGCCACTGCCGCTTGAAGACATGCTGAGCAAACAGGTCCACCTGCGCATACCCGGCCAGCCGGTACTGGTTGGCCGAATCATCGAACTGTTGCCCGCTGCTCCGCAGGTCCACACTCAACACCCCCCACCGCTCGCTTTGAAAGCGAATCTGGACCGTCCCCATATTGCGCGGCACCTGAGGGGTCCACTTCCCGACCAGCGTCGGATCGGCCTGAAATTTTGTCACCGTAGAAAAGGCCAGCTGATACCCGCCGATCACCGACATGAACCTCAACGGCTGCAACTCCCACTCCAACGATAGCCCGTCGCTCCTCAACTGCCCAAGGTTCTCCCGCATCAACAGAGTAGAAGTCGGTGTCGAACTCAAGGTCACCGTCGACACCGGCCGGTTCACCTCCGTCCAGAAGTAGCTCCCTCTTATCGACCCGAACCGCTCCAGCCCAACCAGCGCCCCGACCTCAAACCCAGTCGCCCGCTCCGCCTGCAGACTCGCATTCGGCAACGTAATCTGCTGCCCCACCTGCCCCTGACGATAAAGTTCATTCATCGTCGGCCCACGAAACGCCCGAAACCCAGACCCTGTCAGCGACAGCACATTTGTAATCTTCTTCACCACCCCAAGCCGCGGATTAAACACATTCTGGCTGATGCTCGGCAAAGGAGGCGGCGTCCCTCCAACCTGGTGCGCATCGAAGCTCCCAAAGTGATCGAACCGCGAGGAGAACGCAATCGACCAGGTCGTCGGCTGCCACAGAACCTCCCCATATACACCCCCACCTCGCTGACGCGAACTCAAACTCACCTCCGATATCTCCTCCAGATCGGTCCCGCGAGTGTCCAGTGCATCGCCACCCGCCAGCACCGTCCACTTCCCATATCCACGCGCCCACTGCACCGCCCCACCCACCTGCTGCGAAGGGTCAAAATGAATACTCGTCAACGTCTCCGAGGTCCGCGTCGCATTAATCGAAGAGAAGCTCTGCCGAAAGTGCTGCTCAGTCCCATACAACCGAACCAGAAATCTCCCGGCGTTACCCGCAGACCAATCGCTCCCCGCAAGATACCGCCAGATCCGAGTCGCGTTCGTCTGCAACGGCGTCCCATTGCTTCGCGCCTCATTCAACAGATTGCCCCGCACAAAGATGTCTCCATCCGTTCCCAGGGTCCGCCGCAGTTCCACCCGACCACTCTGCGAATGCACATTCGAGGGGATATCCACGGGCCCACGAAACTCCGGAGCGGTCAAAATGTACCCGCCAGTCCAAAACAGACTACTAGCCGCCAACGCGTTCCATCCTCCCGTCCCGACAGTCAACAACCCATCAACGATCGCGGTGTCCTCACTGGCGCCAGCCGCATTCAACCCATAATCAAGGCTCTTCGGCACAACCGGTACCACATCGATCACGCCACCAATCGCACTCGAACCATAAAGGTCCGAACCTCCGCCTCGCATCAATTCCACGTCCTGAGTAGCCAGCGTCGGCGTCTCGTCCCAGTGGATCCACCCTCCATACGCATCGTTCAACGGAACCTGGTCACTCAACACCAGCGTCCTGCTCGCGGCTGTCGAACCCAGCCCCCTCAGCGTCGTCCCCTCTGTCGTCGGATTCGCCACCCACGAACTAGTCCGTCGGAACAGCTGGAACCCAGCCACCTGCCTCAACCGATCATCCAACGTATAGCCGGGGGCCTCCTCCAACTGCTCTCCCGTCATCACCCGCACGCTGCTCGCACTCGCATCAAGCGCGAGCGGCGCCCGTGCCGCCGTTACGTCCACCTCTTGCGCGACCCCGGCCACGCGCATCACGACCACCAGCCGGCTCTGTTCCCCAAGGGGCTGCACCACCGGACTGAAGCCGTCCCTGGTGACCTCAACGAAGTCCTGCGTTTCGACATTCACCGCCGCGCAGCCGATGGCATCGCTCACTACCGTCTGCGGCGGGTTCCCCGGCACCCGTACTCGCGCACCTGCAATCGCCAGCCCTCGCTCATCGTGTAGGCAAATCTGGATCGTGCGCGTTACAGCACGGGCCGGCAAAGCACCGAACAACAATCCAGCCATCACCAGGGTCCAAGATTGCAACCAAGCTCGCATTAACACAATCCTATCGTCATACCAACGACATGACCGCTATCTAACCTGCCGCGTCCATCGCCAACGTGATACCCTTCCGGCAAAAGTCTCAATGATCATGGCAACTACCCGTCGCAACTTCTGCTCACAAGCCGCCACCCTCCTCTTCACTCCGCGGCTCCTGTTGTCCCAGTCCGCCGCACCAACCTCCCGCCCCGACGTCGCCGCCATCGACCACGACCGAATCCTCCAATCCGCGATCCACTTTCTGACTCAATCGCCTACTCCACTCACCTCGCTCCCCTGCCCTCGCAGCCCAGGCACGCCGAACGACTTCTACTCCGAGGCCGAAGACTACTGGCCCGACCCCGCCAACCCAACCGGCCCTTTCGTGCAGCGCGCCGCAGGCGAACCAAACCCCGGCGCTTTCACTGCTCACCGCGACGCTCTGGTCAACTTCAGTATGTGCGTCCCGGCCTTGACGGCGGCCTTCGTCCTTACCAGCGAGTCACGGTATGCCCAGGAGGCCATCGCTCATCTAAAAGCGTGGTTTATTGAACCCGCGACCCGCATGACGCCCAGCCTGCTCTACGGCCAGACCATTCCACCCGCAAAGGCCGGCCGGCCCGAAGGCGTCATTGAAGCCGTGCATCTGGCAGAGGTCGTTCAATGCGTGCCATTCCTCAGCAACACAGAGGCGCTTACTGAATCTGATCGCGTTACATTGCAAAAATGGTTTGCGGAATACTTCAACTGGCTGAACACCTCGCGCCTCGCGGGCCTTGCACGCGACACAAGAAATCACTTGGGGAGCTCATGGCTCCTTCAAGCTGCTGCCATCGCCCATCTCACTTCGACCAACGATGACGCACCTCTCACCACCTTGCGTCATCAATTCAAATCCAGCACAATTCGCGCGCAAATTGTGGCCGATGGTACATTTCCTCGCGAGCTGAGTACGCCCAATCCCTATCGCAACACGCTCTTCAATCTGGATATGCTGGCCGGCATCTGCCTTCTTCTCTCTACTCGATTTGAGAGCGTCTGGGACTATGAGCTTCAGGACGGTCCCGGCATGCGTACCGTCATCGCTCGCCTCTATCCGTATATTCTTGATCGCGGGACGTGGCCCTTTCTTGCAGATTCGAAGTACTTTCTCGATCTTCCGATTCGCCCGCCCAGCTTGCTTTTTGCTGCGCGTGCTTATAACCGGCCTGAGTACGCCAGCCTTTGGAAGACCCTCAAGCCTGACCCTACCGTTCCGGAGCTTCAGCGCACTTTTCCGATCCGGCAACCGCTTCTCTGGGTCACTCGGCCGAAGCCTTAGTGCGGGTTTTTTGAGATATTTTCTTTGCCGTGGTGGAAAGTGTGATTTAACAGGGGGTTTTGCGGATTTTGGGGTGCAATTTGATGGTAAATTGTGGTGAGTTTGTGGTGGATTGCATGGTGAACGTGGTGCGTTGACGACCACTTTTCAGCAGTCGAAAATTTTCCACTTTTTTCAACTTTATTTTTGGTTACTTTTGGTCTTTGCGCGAAACTCTCGCACGATTTCCATGTACTTCTTTGCGATATCGGTGATTACCTCCGGCCTGCCGTCAGCGATCGCCTTCAGGGCCACCAGGTCCGAGCCAACGCCGAGCGCGAACGCACCTGCCTCTAGAAATTCAGCAGCCGTCCCCAGCATCACTCCGCCGGTAGGAATCATCTCGACCTGCGGGAGTGGTCCCTTGAGCGCGGTCAGATACTTTGCGCCACCCATCGCGCTGGCGGGAAACACTTTCACAACGTCCGCTCCGGCTTGCCATGCAGTCACGATCTCAGTCGGAGTCAGCGCACCGGGCAGAACTGCGATCGAGTAGCGGTGGCACATCTCAATTGTCTGCAGATTCAGGGCCGGGCTGACGACAAACTGCGCGCCTTCAAGGATGCACATCCGCGCCGTCTCGGCGTCGAGCACTGTTCCTGCGCCGATGAGGATATCCGGCCGCTGCTCCGCCAGCCGGCGCATCACTTGAATTGCGCCCGGCACCGTCATCGTCACTTCCAGCACTGTGACGCCACCAGCGGCTATCGCGTCGGCCAGCGCCATCGCTTGTTCAACCGACTGCGCCCGCAACACCGGAACCAGCCCAATCTCCTTCAACGCCTTCAGGACCACAATCTTTTCCATCTTCCAGCCTTTCTTGTCTGCTCATCACTCATCAGTAAAGCGGCTTTCTGTTGGTGCAGGGGAAGCAGGTGCGAAATACAAAAGCAAATACGGGGATCCTTCACTTCGTTCAGGATGACGACCTCAAAAACAGTTGGCTAACACGTAGAGAAGCAGGATGACGACTTGAAAGAGGCTTCACCTCTGTACGCGGGCGCCGCCGCCCTTCATGATGCGCTGGACTTCGTCGAAGGTGGCCATCGTCGTATCGCCGGGGGTCGTCATCGCGAGTGCGCCGTGGGCGCAGCCGCAGTTCACGGCCCAATCAGGCCCCTTGTCGTTCAGGAAGCCGTAGATCAGTCCCGACGCGAACGAATCTCCTCCGCCGACACGATCGAAGATTTCAAGATCGGGCATAGGCCTTGCCTCGTGGAACTGGCCCTTGTAGTAACAGACCGCGCCCCAGTCGTTAACCGTGGCGGTTTTGGCATGGCGCAAGGTCGTCGCCACTACCTTGAAGTTGGGGAAGGTCGCTACGGCCTTCTCGATCATTTTGCGAAAGCTGCCCGAGTCCAGCTCTCCCAGGTCCTCGCCAACGCCCTCGATCTCAAATCCCAGCGCCGCGGTAAAGTCCTCTTCGTTGCCGATCATCACGTCCACGTACGATGCCAGTTCGCGGTTCACCTCGGTGGCCCGGGCCTTGCCGCCGATCGACTTCCACAACGAATCGCGATAGTTCAGGTCGTAGCTGATGATCGTGCCGTGTTTGCGCGCAGCCACCATCGCTTCTTTCGCGACCTCCGGGGTCGTCTCGCTCAACGCGCAGAAGATTCCGCCGGTATGAAACCAGCGTGAGCCTGCTTTGCCGAAGATCGCGTCCCAGTCAATCTGTCCGGGCTTCAACTGGCTGACTGCCGTGTGTCCGCGGTCCGAGCAACCCAGCGCTGCGCGAACACCAAAGCCACGCTCGGTAAAGTTCAACCCGTTGCGCGTCGTGCGGCCGACGCCGTCATATTTCGTCCATGCCACATGCGACTGGTCGACACCGCCCTGCAGCATCAGATCTTCGAGCAATCGTCCGACGGGGTTGTCCGCCAACGCCGTCACAATGGCGGTCTTCAGTCCAAAACATCGCCGCAGACCGCGAGCGACGTTGTATTCTCCGCCGCCCTCCCACACATTGAACTGGCGCGCGGTGGCCACTCGCACATCGCCCGGATCGAGCCGGAGCATCACCTCGCCCAGGCTCACCTCGTCCCACCTGCATTCGTCCTTCGGTCGCACCACGATTTCTTGCGAACTACTCGCTGCTTTGGTCACGCTAGCCTTCCCTTCGAACATTGGCCAAGAGGCCTTCGTCTATTTTCTTTATTTCAGGTCCGCAATCGCTACGGGATCCATGTCGTCATAGGCCTGGTTCTCTCCGCCCATGCCCCAGCAGAAGCCGTAGTTTTTCGTCCCTACACCGGCATGGATGGACCAACCGGGAGACACTACCACTTCCTTATCTGCAACGACAAGATGGCTCGTTGCATTTGGCGGCCCCATCAGGTGCATTACCCGGTGTGCGGGATCTACGTCGAAGTAGAAATAGACCTCACTGCGGCGCATGTGAGTATGGGCCGGCATGGTGTTCCAGTTGCTCCCCGGAGCCAGCAGCGTAAATCCCATTACCAGCTGACAGCTCTTGATTCCGTCGCGATAGATCGCCTTGTAGATCGTCCGCTTATTACAGGTCTCCAGGCTGCCCAGTTCCAGCCCCTTCAGATCGGCAAACTTCACCATCGCCGCCGGGTACTCGGCGTGGGCGGGATAACTGAGCAGATAGAAGTAGGCCGGATCGTTGCCGTTCTTGCTCGAGAAGGTCACTGACCTGCTTCCGCGGCCGACGTACAAACAATCGAGCTTGTCCATATCAAAGCTTCTGCCATCGACGACGACGGACCCGGGACCACCGACGTTGAAGACCCCCAGTTCGCGCCGTTCCAGAAAATACTCCGCGCGCAGTTCAGGCTCGGTCTCGAGCGACAACGACTCCGAAACTGGCACTGCCGATCCGATCACCGTCCGGTCGAGGTCCACGTATGCAAACTCAATCTCTCCGGGTTCGAACATTCCCTCGAGAAGAAACGTCTCTCGCAACTCCTCGGTGTTCATCATCTCGTACCGCACAGCATCTGCCATCTGATAAAGCCGCATCTATCTCCTCCAAAACGTGCGTTTCCAGTATAGCCATGTGAAACTGTTTCACCGGGCACTCTGACGCCAACGGAAATGGGTCCTGGAGATTTCACTTGTAGTTGTGTCAAAGACCGTGGACCAACGGTAAAGGAGGACGGTGCGTCAGTTGGGCATTGCCGACTACTCCGCCGGCGCGCCCTTGGCCACCTAGCCGAATTGGATTACCATTGCTCACCTTCAGGGTCAGCGCCAATTCTGATATAGTTTCGACCACAATTCAAACCGACGGAGGTTTGCTATGAAAAAGCTCTACTTCTTTGTAGCGTTCGCGGCCCTGTTCGTGCCTAAGCTGGCGGTGGCGCAAAGCGTCTTCGACGGTACATGGAAGATCGACATGAACAAGGTCGATTTTTCCAAGAAGCCAGACGAGTTCGTCCTGAAGAACGGCATGTATTCGTGCAAGACATGCGCTCCACCTTACGAAGTGAAAGCTGACGGAATGGACCAACCCGTCAGCGGGCATCCGTACTTTGACAGCATCGCGATTAAGGTCATAAACGACCACTCGATCGAAGAGACGGACAAAAAGAATGGCAAGGTCGTCGCGACCTCGACCACGACGGTCTCGCCCGACGGCAAGACCGCGATGTTCAAGTTCAGCGACAGCAGCAACACGAACGGCGGGCCTCCGGTCACCGGCAGCGGCGAAGCGACGCGCGTGGCGAAGGGCCCAGAGGGTTCGAATGCAATCTCCGGTTCGTGGCGGACCACCAAGATTGAAGGCCTGTCGGCCAATGCCATCGTCTGGACGTACAAGGTCGCTGGCGACGAGATCACGATGACCAATCCGACCGGCCAGAGTTACACAGCCAAGCTGAACGGTACTGAGGCGCCGATGAAGGGCGATCCCGGCGTCACCAGCGTGTCGGTGAAGATGAGGGGCAAAGACACGCTTGAAGAGACTGACAAGCGCGACGGCAAGGTGATATCCATCTTCAAGATGACGGTCGCGTCCGACGGTAAAACCGCCAAAGCAACCGCCGATGACAAGCTGCAGAACAGGACTACCGAATTCGACGTAATGAAGCAGTAGCTTGCGGTCGCGTTCGAGTTTAGGTGAAACACCGAGGTCCGCCGAAGCTGACGGTCTTCTTGGCAGAATGCGAAGGAATGTGGTTAACTTTCGCATGGTCAAAGATCAAACTCGCCGCAATTTCTTACGGTCAGCGCCTCTCGCCGCCGCAGTCAGCCTTCCGCTTACAGAGAAGCTTCTTTTCGCATCGGGCGCCGCTGCGGGTGACGCGCAGAATGTGACTCCGGAGCCGATACAGGTGTTCACAGCCGGCAAGCTTGCGGACGCGATGAAGGCGCTTCAGGCGAAGCCCGGTAATGACAACCTGTTCGCCTCGAAGGCGCTGCCTTTCACCGTTGTGATGACGACCGAGGAGAAGAAGAGCGGCAAGGAGTTCGAGTACCACGAAGGCCGCGATCACATCTTTCAGATTCTTGAAGGGTCGACGGTCTATGAGCTGGGCGGGACACCAAAGGACGCGCGCAACACCAAGCCCGGAGAGTGGCTAGCTCCGGCTTCCGAAGGCGCGACAATGTTGACGCTCCACAAGGGAGACATGCTGGTGATTCCGCGTGGCACACCGCACAAACGCAGCACTGAGGCCAGTGTCACATTTACGCTGATTTCAATCGAGGGTTCGGTAAAGGCTTAGGCTGCTCGGCCCTTCAGCTCGCCCTTCTATGATCATCCGCCCAGCAGGCCCCGCCGATGCGAACGCTATCTGGGAGATTCTGGAGCCTACGATTCGCGCGGGCGAGACTTATACGCTCCCCCGGGACATGGAACGAGAGCAGGCGCTTGCCTACTGGTTCGCGCCTGAGCACAGCGTCTTCGTCGCAGAACAGGACGGCGAGATGCTTGGTTCGTACTATCTTCGCGTAAATCAAAAGGGCGGTGGCAACCATGTGTGCAACTGCGGTTACATGACGGCCGCGTCGGCTGCGGGCCGCGGCGTCGCAACTGCGATGTGCGAACATTCGCTGGATTACGCGAGGGCCCAGGGCTTCCTGGCGATGCAGTTCAACTTTGTCGTCAGCAGCAATGGGGCCGCGATCCATCTGTGGGAGAAGTTCGGCTTTGCAACCGTCGGACGCCTCCCGAAGGCGTTCTTGCATCCCTGTCTCGGCTACGTGGACGCTCTTGTTATGTACCGTACGCTCTGACTGCGCACTGCTTCTGACGCGCCGGGGTTGCCCGGACTCCGGCCCACAACGTACATTGACCTAACGATGCAAAATATGCCAGCTAACATCCTCGACTGCTTCCGCCTCGACAACAAAGTAGCTCTCGTCACCGGCTCCGCCAGCGGCCTGGGTGCGGCCATTGCTATCGCACTCGCGCAGGCCGGGGCCGCGGTCGCCTGCCACGGCAACCGCCGGGCCGCAACCGAGACTGCAGCAACCATCGGCGGAGACGCCGCGGCCTTCCGCGCCGACCTCTCCTCCACCACGGGCGCCGAAGACCTCTTCGCCCAGGTCAAAGCAAAGTTCGGCCGTGTCGACATCCTCATCAACAACGCGGGAACCATCCTGCGTGCCGCCGCCGAAGAGGTCACGCTCGCTGACTGGCAGCAGGTGCTTCAGGTGAACCTGACGAGCGTCTTCCAGCTCTCGCAGCTCGCCGCCCGCGACATGATTCCGCGTGGAGGGATCGGGACCAACTGCGGCAAGATCGTCAACATTGCGTCGCTGCTTAGCTTCCAGGGCGGCATTCGCGTTCCCGCCTACGCAGCCAGCAAAGGCGGGGTCGCGCAGCTCACCAAGGCGCTCGCAAATGAGTGGGCGCCCAAGGGTATTCAGGTCAACGCGATCGCCCCCGGCTACTTCGCCACGACAAATACGGAAGCGCTGCAGGCCGACGAGACCCGCAATCGCCAGATCCTCGAGCGCATTCCCGCCGCTCGCTGGGGGGAGCCGCAGGACCTTGCGGGCGCTGCGCTGTTTCTTAGCTCTTCCGCAAG
>Ga0210398_10003486_pt1 | contig 15045 bp, 14 predicted proteins | sample IncBWC4OmetaG_FD_161047 | JGI IMG/M metagenome (GOLD analysis project Ga0210398, IMG submission 161047) | Forest soil microbial communities from Barre Woods Harvard Forest LTER site, Petersham, Massachusetts, United States - Inc-BW-C-4-O | ecosystem: Environmental > Terrestrial > Soil >...
ATAACACCGTGACGTACGGCGATGTGTTTCATCAAAACGAAGTGGAGCAATCCACATACAACTTCGATAAGGCGGATGTTCAGGTGCTGGCGGGACAATTCGACGCGCACGAAACAGCCTGTCAGAAATTGCTGCAGGACAAACTCGTGCTGCCGGCTTACGAGCAGATGGTGAGAGCCTCGCACACCTTCAATTTGCTGGACGCGCGGCATGCGGTTTCCGTGACCGAAAGACAGCGCTTCATTCTTCGGGTGCGCACTCTGGCGCGCGGTGTGGCCGAGGCCTATCGCGACACGCGCGAGGCACTGGGATTCCCTTTGCTCAAGAACGCAGCTCAGCGAGTAGCGTGAATGAGCGCGTCCGATTTGCTGTTTGAAATCTGCACCGAGGAATTGCCGCCGCGCACCCTGCAGGCGTTGTCGCAAGCGCTGACCGAGGGGATAGCGCGCGGTATCGACGCCGCAAATGTGCCGCGTGGCAGGATTCGCGGCTTTGCAACGCCGCGGCGCCTTGCCGTATTGATAGAAAAATTGGCGCAGCATCAGCCGGATCGGCAGGTGGAACGGCGCGGACCGCCGCTCGCGAATAGCTTCGATTCGGAAGGAACGCCCACCGCCGCCGCCATGGCCTTTGCCAAAAGTTGCGGAGTGCCGGTGGCGGAGCTGACCACGCTCACCACCGACAAAGGCGCTTGGCTGCAATTTCGCGGCCTGGAGCGCGGCGCCGCGACTACGACCTTGCTCGGCGGCATCCTGCAACAAGCCATCGCTGCTTTGCCGATTGCCAGGCGCATGCGCTGGGGCGCGCACAGCGCAGAGTTCGTGCGGCCGGTGCACGGCGTGGTGCTGCTCTACGGCGAGTCGGTGGTTCCCGTCGAGATACTGGGCCTGACGGCGGACCGCATCACCAGGGGGCATCGTTTTCATTCGCCCAAACCCATAAGCCTCAAGTCCGCCCGGAACTACGAGAGCCGCCTGCGCAGGGCCAAGGTGATCGTGGACTTCGCAAAGCGCCGCGAGGCGATTCGCGCCGGCGTCGAGGCCGCGGCCGCTGCGGTCGCACCGGGCGCCCGCGCTCGAATTGACGATGCCCTGCTCGACGAAGTGACCGCCCTGGTCGAATGGCCGGTAGCGGTGACGGGACAATTCGAGCAACGGTTTTTGAATTTGCCGTGCGAAGTGGTCATCGCCACTGTGCAAGACCACCAGCGCTATTTCGCCGTGCAAAATCCCGATGGCACGCTATCCCGCTGGTTCGTGACGGTCAGCAATATCGAGAGCCGGGATCCCTCGCAGGTGCGCGAAGGCAATGAACGCGTGGTCGGGCCGCGCTTGAGCGATGCTGCATTCTTCTGGCAACAAGATTTGAAGATCAGCTTGAGTCGGCATGCGGCGGCGCTTGCGGGCATGACGTTTCAGGCCAAGCTGGGCAGCTACGCCGACAAGACCGCACGCATCGCAAAGCTTGCGGAGCTGATCGGCAGCCGCATCGGGGCCGGCGCGGACGTCCGGCGCGCAGCGGAGCTGTGCAAGGCCGACTTGATGACCGCCATGGTCGGCGAGTTCCCGGAATTGCAGGGCACGATGGGGCGCTACTATGCCGAGGCGCAGGGCTTGCCTAAAGACCTGGCGCTGGCGATCGAAGAACACTACCGGCCCCGGTATGCCGGCGATGCCATACCGAGCACCAGCACCGGCCAGGCTGTGGCGCTGGCGGACAAGATCGACACACTGGTGGGAATCTTTGCCATCGAGCAGCGGCCGACGGGCGCCAAGGATCCTTTTGGCTTGCGGCGCGCCGCATTGGGCGTGCTGCGCATTCTGCTCGAAGCCCGGCTGGATCTGGATTTATTCGAAATTTTGCATGCCGCGGCCGCCGCGCAGCCGCTGCAGCGCGCGGCGGTGGCAATGGAGGTATATGATTTCATTGCCGAACGCCTGCGCGGAATGCTGCTCGAACAACCCGGCACGACCACGGAAATGTTGGATGCGGTGCTTGCGCTACGCCCGCCGTCGCCGCTCGACGTGGTCGCGCGCTTGGCGGCACTGAAAGAATTTCTGTTGTTGCCCGATGCTGCCGTGCTCGCGGGCATCAACAAACGCATCGCGAATATTTTGAAGAAGACGCAGGTGAACAACGTCGCCGTCGAACTTGCGGGTCTCACTGAAGAGGCGGAGCGCGGACTGCACCATGCGCTCGTCGAGCTTGAGGGGCCTGTACGCGAAGCGACGCTGCAGCGCCGTTATGCGGAAGGCTTGCAGGCGTTGGTGGCGTTGCGGGCGCCTGTGAACGATTTCTTCGATCGTGTCATGGTGATGGACGAGAACATCGGCCGCCGCAACAACCGCCTCGCCTTGCTGCGCGATGTGCAAAGCCTGCTCGGCGGCGTCGCCGATCTCTCGCGCCTGCCGGGTTGACGGGACGCATGCAGCTCATACGGTCGCTGATTTTTACCGCCTACATGATGGTCTCCGCGCTGCTGTTCGGCGCCTTCATGACGCTGTGCTTTTGGGCGCCGTATCGTGCGCATTTCGCGATTGCGCGCAGCTGGGCGCAAATCTGTTTTTGGGTGCTGGATAAAGTGTGCGGACTCGATTTCAGCGTGGAAGGCCGCGAGCATATTCCGGCGGGAAATCACATCGTGATGAGCAATCACACGTCCGCGTGGGAAACCATCGCGCAATTTCTGATTTTTCCGCCGCAGGTCTGGGTGCTGAAGCGCGAACTGCTGTGGATACCGTGCATCGGCTGGGGCCTGAAGCTGCTGCGCCCGATCTCGATCAACCGCAGCGCCGGGCACCGGGCCGTGAACCAGGTGGTCGAACAAGGCAAGGCGCGCCTGGCGGACGGCTTGTGGATCATCATTTTCCCGGAAGGCACGCGGGTGGTCGCAGGCGAGACGCGCAAATTCGGGGTAAGCGGCGCGCTGCTGGCGACTGAGACCGGCAAACTCATCGTTCCCCTGTCGCACAACGCCGGCGAGTTTTGGGTGCGACGGGGCATCGTGAAAAAGCCCGGCACGGTTCGCGTGGTGATCGGCGCGCCGATCCAGGCCGCAGGCAGGAACCCGCGCGCGGTCAACGAGGAAATCAGGCAGGCAATCGATGCGGGCCTGAAGCGAATCGCCAGAATTGCGGTAGACAGCGCGGCGTAACGGTTCGCGGAGGTCGCATGCTGTGGCGCGCGCTGTTTGCTTTTCTGGTGCTGCCTGGAATCGTGGCCTTTGCGGTTCCGCTCGCGCTGGTTGCCGAGCGCCTGAATACATTCAGCCCGCGGCCGCCGGGCTTGTTGAGCTTGTTCGCCGGTGTCATCGTGCTGATGTGGTGCACCGTGGTGTTCTATGTCTCAGGCCGGGGCACCCTGGCGCCGTGGTCGCCGCCGCAGAAACTCGTCGCGGTCGGGCCCTACCGATTCTCACGCAATCCCATGTACGTGGGCGTGACGCTGATCTTGAGCGGCTGGGCCGTGCTTTTCTGGTCCCTCACCCTGATGGTCTATTGCGCCTTGGTGCTGCTGGCGTTTCATATCAGGGTCATTGTCGGCGAGGAGCCCTGGCTCCAGCGCACCTTTGGCGCGGACTGGGAATCGTACCGCGCACGGGTGCCGCGCTGGCTGTTCTGACCCGCTACTGGTTTGGCAGCGGCTTCGGTGCGCCGGGCACGCCATTGGGCCGCGCTACCTCCAGCATCTTTTTATACGCTGGACGGCTTTCCACGTTGGCGCGCCACGCGACGATATGCGGGTACGGCGCGAGATCCGCCACATTGAATGCCTCGGTGATATTGGTGGGAAACAACATCATGATGTCGGCAGCGGAAAATTCGGCTCCGCCGTAGTAAGGATGCTTGCTCAAATAATCTTCCATGAATTTCAGCACCGCTTCGGTGTCCACCAGCTTGTAGCCGCCGGCCGGTGTTTTCGGTTTACCCTGTATCAAGGCCACGCGATAATCCGCGATTACACGGGCAGCGAATGAGCCCTCGGCGAAGTGCATCCATTGCAGGTAATAAGGATAGTCCGGTGAGTTCACCGCAGGCGCCAGCCGACCCTTGCCCTCGCGGGCCAGAATCAGTTCGATGATCGCGCCCGACTCCACCATCACCTGATCGCCAATGCGCACCGTGGGAGCAACCGGCATCAGTGGACTGACGTCATGGATGGTCTTCATCGAACCTGCTAGATCCCCACGCTTGTATTCCAGCTTGTAGGGAACGCCAAGTTCCTCGCACAGCCACACGATGCGCTCCGAGCGCCGGCCTTCCAGGTGATAAATGGTCAAGTCCAGCGGTGCTGCGGCGGACTTCGGCCCGGCGGCCGCTTTCGACGGGGCCGCTGCGGCGGATCCGATTGCCGACGCCATGAGCGCTGCCATCGCGGCGCATTGAATTTGCTTGAGCATTTTTCCCCCAAAAATCCTGTTGGTTCTTATCCGGCCGCTGCCAGCGGTGGTTCAATGATAAAGCAAATGCTATCCGCCGTTGCAGTGAATGGTGTACTTCACAACGTTAATAACGCCGCGTCCTTGAAGTTCAAAGGCTTGGGCGAGTTGGTAGCGACGATTTCGCGGTGAATGAACTGGGTTGTACCGCTGGGATCGTGAAAAAATCGGCGCCATCAATGCGGGCATTGATTTCAATATTGCGCGGCATGGTGATAGCGTAACTGCTTCCATGAAAACCTTCGTCATGCATTATCTCTGCCTGGCTGCGCTGGCCGCCGCGCCCAGTGCCCTTGCTCCCACGGTTGCGCAGGCCGCTTCGCAGCCGCCAAAAACACATCGCCTCGAAGCGACACCGGCCACGGTCGCCTACGGTTATTACTGGTCGGAGGCGCCGCCGGTGCTGCGCATCGATTCGGGCGACATCATCGATGTCGATACTTTGCTCACCAACACCCCGGCGGGTCTGGCCAAGGCCGGGGTACCCGACGAGAAGATCCAGGATTCCCTCAAGGCAATCGTCGGCGAAGTCACGGGCGAGCGCCGCGGACCGGGCGGTCATATCCTCACCGGGCCGGTGTACGTCGAGGGCGCGGAGCCTGGCGATGTACTGGAGGTCAAGATTCTGTCGATCGATCTCGCCATCGATTACGGCTACAACGGCTGCAGCGGCTATTTGCCGGAGAATTGCCAGAGCGGCGTGCCCCTCAAGATTCTCACCCTTGATCGCAAGAGGATGACGGCCGAGTTCCTGCCGGGCATTGTAATCCCACTGCAGCCCTTCTACGGCAGTATTGGCGTGGCGCCCGCGCCGGAACTTGGCCGCGTCAGCAGCAATCCGCCGGGCAGGCACGCCGGAAATCTGGACAACCGGGAGCTCATTGCCGGCAGCACTCTTTATATCCCGGTATTCGCGCGCGGGGCGCTGTTTGAAATCGGCGACGGCCATGCTGCCCAGGGAGACGGCGAGGTCGACCAAACCGCCATCGAAACTTCGCTGCGCGGCCGACTGCAGCTCAAGGTGCGCAAGGACCTGAAGCTGACCTGGCCGCGCGCCGAAACCGCAACCGATTTCATCAGCATGGCGACCGATCCTGATTTAACGGTGGCCACCAAGGCGGCGATCCAGGAGATGGTGGAGTTCCTGGTGTCCGAGAAGAAATTGACCCGGCATCAGGCCTACCAGCTGGTGAGCATTGCCGGGCATGTCGTGGTGACGCAGCTGGTCGACAAGCCCAACCTCGGGGTGCACGTGAAGCTGCCGAAGAGCATCTTCGTCGGTAACTTCGCGAAACCTACGAGATGAGCATGCTGAGGAGCGCCGTTGCCGCCAGGGTCAGCGCGATTCCAATCAAGTAGGTAAAGCCCACGGTGCAGAGTTTTATGAACGTCAGCAGTCGCCCCTGTCCGTAGTAGACCCGCATGGCGCGATATACGTACCAGGCGCTATACAAGCTGATGATCGCAGCGACCCATTCGACGATGCTCCATGCCGCCCAGTTGGCGATCCAACTGAGCAATACTTGAATGAGCAGCAACAGGAAGACTGCGGCATGGATGTGGAGGAAGAAAACCAAATGCTCCACGTAGTAGCGCCGCGGCCGCCGGTACAAGATCAACATCACCAGCGCCATCATCGGCACGAACAAGAACATCATTTTCGGTATTGTGGCGAAGAACGCGTGCTCGACCGAGACGCCGTTGTCTTCCTTGTTGCGCACGCAAGACTGCCGCATTGAATTTTGCAGCCAGGCGAAAGGGATCTTGATATCGTCGCAATTGTCAAAATCGAGAATGGTGCTCCGCGACTTTTGCCTCGCCGCCGAGCCTTTCGGGGCGGCCTTGCTGGGCGCCGCCGCATCCGGTGCCGCGACCGTCGGCGGCACGCTGGTTTTTTCCGGAGTGGCCAGACCGAATGCAAAAAACATCACGCTTAAGACCAGGTACAGGCGCACCGGCGGCAGATAACGCGCCCGGTGCTCTGCGAAGTATTCCGTCGTCAGCTTCCCAGGCTTGAACAGCAAAATGTACAGGGTCTGCCACAATCGGCCATCAAGATGCGTCGCGAGATGCCAGGCGTCGTGGAATAGGACGCCGATGGAACGCGCGCTCTCGTGCGCGTGCTGGCCGCAGGCGGAGCAGTAAGGGCCGCTGAGCGCGGCGCCGCAGTTGCCGCAGTCGGAGCGCGGCGCGATCTTATCCAAATACCACCACCAACTGCCGGCTGAGCGCCGCGGGAACCCCCGCCGGATCCAGCACCACGCTGGTCTCGCAGGCGTAGCCGTCGCCCGCGGAATCGACTTCGGTATCCATGCGCCACCACGCGTCGGGAGCAAATGTGTAATCGTGGCGCTGAAACTGCAGTGTCCACGTCAGCGAGTTCGAGGGTGCGGGCTTGGTCATCATTTGCATCAGCGGCGAGGGAATGCAATCGATGAGCGCGACCACGTGGGATTCCGTGAGCGGAGCCGGGTCTTTGTGGCGGATATAGGCTTTCGAGAGGCGTGACTTCAAACCCGTGAAGGGCCGGCTGCCCTCCGCGAAGCGCAAGCCGAAATGTTGCACGAATGCCGGTGCGGGTGTCCCCGGCGGGAAAATCGAGTCCGGCAGATCCTGGGCCGCGCGTACTCCAGAATTCGCCTGGGGTGAAATGGAAATCTGCGTGGTGCGCGGCGCGCCATAAATCCCGGTGAACGTGGCGGCGATCTGATCGGCGCTCCATAAGCGCGCGCCCGCGATCGTGACCGCCTTGCCAACGCGTAGAATCTCTGCCTGCATGCGAACCGCCCCGGGGAAGGCGGGACCGACAAAAACAGTCTCGAGTCCACGCAATTGGCGATCCACGGGCACCAAGCGGCGCATCGCTTCGTTGCCGAGCGCGGCGACGATGCCGCCAAAAGCGCCGCGTCCCTGCGACCAATCCTCGCCGATGACCGCACTCCAACCCTGATCCATGGCTTGCATCGACGCCAGCGTCTCGGAAAATAGCATGCGCACTCCGGCGGAAAATTCGATCTTACCGGGTGAGCGCAGCGACCTCTAGGGAGAATCGGAACGAGGCTTGGGTCCGATGTAGTTTGCCGAAGGACGCACGATCCGATTGTCCCTGCGCTGTTCCACGATGTGGGCCGACCAGCCGAAGATGCGGGCCATCGAAAAGGTCGCCGTAAAGAAATCCTTGGGCAATCCCAGCGCCGAATAGACTATGCCTTTGTAGAATTCGAGATTGGCGCGCAGCGCTCGCTTCTTGTGGGCCGTCTGCGCGACGAAAGCCTCGTCGACCGCCTGCAAGGTTTCGAGCAATTGTTTCTCGTAGCCCCTCGAAGCGATTTCTTCCGCCAAAACCTTGACGAGTTTTGCGCGCGGATCGACGACGCGATATTCGCGATGGCCCATGCCCATCACCAGCCGGCCACTGGCAAGACACCGCGCCACGAATTCCGCCGCTTTCTCCTTGCCACCTACCTCCTCCGCCATTTCCAGCGCCCCTTGATCGGCGGCACCGTGCAGCGGGCCATACAGCGATCCCATCGCCGCAGCCAAAGCGGATGCGGTGGGCGCCAACGTGGAGGTCACGACGCGGGCGGTGAAGGTACTGGCATTGAAGCTGTGATCGATCTGCAGAATCTGCGTCTGCTCGAAGACGCGGACTGCCGATGCCGGGGCATGGGTCTGAATCAGCTGCAGGAAGCGCTCGCCGTAATGACGGGTGTCTGGATACGCAGTCGGTGCCTTTCCGGCGCGCAGCGACAGCAGCAGTGCATGCGCGGTGGGCAATCGCGCCGCAGCCACGAGCGCCTGCTGTTCGTCGTCGGTGCGTCCGATTGTTCGTGTCGACGCGTCCATCGTCATCAACGGCATTGCGGCCTGCAGGGTGGCCATCGGATGGCCGCCGAGGCGGGCCAGCGACTCGAGGGCTTCGGTCAAGCCTTTGGGTAAGCGGCCGGCGTCCCATAAGAATTCTTCGAACTCCCGTAGCTGCGCGGCGTTTGGCAGGTCGCCGAATACAACCAGATGTGCGACTGCCGCAAACGGGTATTTCACCAGCGATTCGATCGGATAACCGCGGTAGTACAGGCGCCCGGCCTCGCCGTCGACCAGGGAAATCGACGTGCTGTCCACGACGACGCCTTCCAGCCCTTTTTTGATATCCACAACTGCGTTCATAGCCCACCTCCACTGCAGATCAACTTAAGGCTTAGGCGAGGCCAAGACCAGTCAGTGGAAGTGATCGAGCTATCAGTCCAGGGTATAAGTCGGGTCGGTCGGTTATCCTAGGTATATGCAGATTGAACGTAATGAATTGCGCTGCTTTCACGCGGTGATCGAAGCGGGAGGCTTCAGCCGCGCGGCCGAGCGGTTGGATCTATCGCAATCGGCGGTCAGCCAGACCATTGCCAACCTGGAACATCGGTTGGGCACCTCGCTGCTGCATCGAGGTAGCCCGCCGCAACCCACGGAAGCGGGCATTCGGCTGTTGCGGTTTGCGGAAACCATGCTGAACGAGGAGCGCGAAACGCTGGCCGACATCGGTCAAATCAAATCCGGTGCGCTGTCGACGCTGTCGCTTGCCCTCTCCCCGGCCGCCAACTCGCGCATCGGCGTGGCATTGCTCAAGGAATTTTGCGAGCGCAATCCGCTGACGCGGCTCAAGGTCGTCGTTGCACCGAGCCGCGAGATCGTGCATGGCGTCGCCGAGGGACGCTGGGAGCTTGGATTCGGTCCGTTCCATCACAATATGCCGGCGCACTTCGCGCTGCACCCGTGCTTCTCCGAGACGCGCCGCCTGATGATTGCGCGCGATCATCCGGCGCGCGGTGCCTTGATGCGCGACCCGACAAGTACGATGCGGGAGTTGCCACTGCTTACCTCGTATCTTGACGAGACCGCTCGCCGCCCCACCGGCGAGCGGCTGCGTGATGCTTTTGGTTCCGTGTGGGAGGTCAGTCATATGGAATTGCGGCTGGCGCTGGTGGCCGACGGCAAGGGCGTCAGCTATGTTTCAGATTTGCTCCCCGCGGTGCCGTCGCAGTTGGTGCCGGTCGAGGGCTTGCCCTACTCGAATATCGACCGCCAAGTCGGCGCCTATTGCTTGAAGCACCGCCCCATGTCGCAGGCGGGAACCCGCTTTTTGGCTTTGTGCCATGAACGATGGCCCAGGGAAATTCGTTTGCCCCGCGAGTCGTAGCGGGTTTGCGCAAATGCTTACGTTAGAATGGGTATGGAAAAAATCACAACCTTTCTAGGAACTCACGAAGATGAACACCAAGGATCTTTTCTCTCTCAAAGGGCGCGTCGCGCTGGTAACCGGCGGCTCGCGCGGCATCGGCAAAATGATTGCCGAAGGATTCATCGCGCAGGGCGCAAAAGTCTACATATCGGCGCGTAAGGTCGAGGCCTGCAATCAGACCGCGCAGGAATTATCCAAGGGCGGCGGCACCTGCATTTCGATTCCCATGAATATTTCGACCCTGGCGGGCGTCAGTTCGCTCGCCGCCGCGGTCATGGCGCGCGAACCCAAGGTGGACATTCTGGTGAACAACGCCGGCGCCGCATGGGGCGCGAAGTTCGATGAATTTCCCGAGGAGGGCTGGGACAAGGTGCTCAATCTGAACGCCAAGACGCCGTTTTTCTTGACCCAGGCCATGGCACCCGCGTTGCGCAAGGCGGCAAGTTTCGATCGCCCCGCCAAGGTGATCAACATTGCCTCGATCGACGGTATTTACCTCACTCACCAGGAAACGTATTCGTACGTCACCAGCAAAGCCGGCCTCATCCAGCTGACGCGACTGCTGGCCGCGCGGCTGGTAAAGGACAACATTTATGTCACCGCCATTGCGCCGGGCGCCTTCAAATCCGACATGAACCGGGACGCTCGCGACCGCGGCGAGGAAGTGGCCAAACGTATTCCGTCGCGACGTATTGGTACCGATGAAGACATGGCGGGCGCCGCCATATTTCTGGCCTCGCGTGCCGGCGACTACGTCATCGGATCAACACTGACGGTGGACGGCGGCGTTGCGTTTGCAAGCCAGGCACTGCGCGGTCTCACAGCGGGCGAGTAGCTCAACATGCAGACAGCGGCGGCCACGCGTCACTACCAGACCCATCTGGCGCCGATTTATTCCTGGATGCTGGGCGATATTGAAGCCGCGTTCGCGCGCGCTGCCGCCGAACTCGAAGAGTTGCGGCTGCCGCCGGCGGCCGCTGCCGTCGCGGTGGATCTGGGCGCCGGGTTGGGACTGCATACGAGAGCGCTCGCCGATCGCGGCTTCAGTGTCACGGCAATCGACAGCAGCGAATTGTTGCTCGACGAGCTGCGCTCGCGCTGCGCAGCGCTGCCGGTCGTCGCAATCAACGCGGATCTGGTGGATTTTCGAGATTTCGTGAAGCGGCAGCCGGCCGTCATCGTGTGTATGGGCGACACGCTGACGCACCTGCCGAGTTTCGCGGCGGTTGAAAAACTGCTCGCCGCGGTAGCGCTGTCGCTGGCGCCGGGCGGCGTGTTTGCCGCGACCTTTCGCGACTACGCAACCAAGGCGCTCGAGGGAGATCGGCGATTCATTCTGGTGCGCGCCGATGAGCGCAGGATTCTCACTTGTTTTCTCGAGTACAGCCAGGACTTCGTCAACGTCCATGATGTGTTGACGGAGCGGCGTGACGGTGAATGGCAGCAGCGTGTGAGCAGCTATCCCAAACTGCGGCTGGCTCCGGAATGGGTTGCTTCCAAACTGGTTGCACACGGGCTTGAGATTCGCCGCGGCGCCACCCAAAGCGGCATGGTGCACATCGTCGGCGTCAAAACCTGACACCGCGGTTCAGCTATTGTCGCGTGCGCTGTTCAATGCGCTTGGCCAGTTCATCGAGGCTGACATCTTCTTCTATCGATATTTCCAGGGCCTCGTCCTTCGGCACCTTGGGCGGCGTCTCGCGCCGCTGGAGCTTGGGGGGTGGCGGGGCGATCCGGTCCTCCGCCAGCGGCGCGGCAAGCGTGGGCAGGACCCAGTCCTTCTTTTGCGCCACCCAGCGTTCGTAGCGGTCGAAATTCCACATTCCGGCCTCACCGCCGGTCTGCAGGACATTGGCTATCTGGCTGAATTGTCCGCCGCGAATCGTTCCCTTTGCAGCGGCGCTCGGCAGCAATATTTCGCAGACCGGAACGCGCAACCGGAATTCACTGAGAAAATCCAGCCGCTGGCAGACCACGCCCACGAAGCAATCCGCGAGTTGCGCGCGGATGCTGCCCTGGATCTCCGCCGGAAACGACATGCAAATTCGGGTCAGCGCTTCGGCACAGTTCGCTGAATGCATCGTGGCGATGACCAGGTGCCCGGTTTCGGCCGCGCTCAAGGTCAGCCGCATGACCTCGGGAGTGCGCATTTCGCCGATGACGAGGACGTCGGGATTCTCGCGCAAGGCATCGACCAGGGCCTGCTCGTAGCTCGGCGAATGCGTCGGAATTTCCCGCTGGCGTATGAACGACCGCCGGTTGGTGAACAAATACTCGATGGGGCTTTCAAGGACGATCACATTGCGGCTGCTTGCCGTATTGATCTCCTCGACCAGCGCCGCCAGCGTCGTGGACTTGCCGCTTCCGGTGGGGCCCGATACCACCACCAACCCGGTTGTTACATCCGTCAATCGCTTCAAATCGGGGTGCAGGTTGCAAGCGCGCAAGTTGTTTTGAAATGCACTCAACAGGCGCACCGCCAGCGCCAGCCCGCGAACCGTCTGGAAAATATTGATGCGGCAGCGCACACCCGCAATCGTCCGGGAGAGGTCGGCGGACCCTCTGCTCAGAAACTGCGGCCAGCCATCGCCCAGTAGCTCGCGCGCGGCTTGCACGAGAACCGCCCCCGCTATGCTGGCGCCGACGGATGACAGCTGTCCCCTGACGCGCACCACCAGCGCGTTCTCCGCCTCGATGTGCAGATCGCTGGCGCCCAGCTCGCGACCCTTGCGAACCCACTCTTGGACCGTCATGCCGGTATCATACTGCCAAGCGAGCGAGTCCCGCAGCCTCGACGAACTTTTGCCATAGATGGCGAAAGGTGCGCGCGCCTTTGCCGTAGCGGCTCGGATGCGCCAGCGCCAGCGAGGGTATGGTCTGAAACAACAGCAACGCCCACAACTGGGTGATTTTCTCGACGGTGAACGCCGCGCCGCGCCGCCGGCCGTGCTCGATCATCGCCCGGTATAGTCCGGGTTCGCGCTTCAAGCGCAGCACGGCCGCCTCCGCCTCGGCGATATTGCGCACGGCGAGGTAATCGAGCGGGCTCTCGCGCAATTCCTCGAAGGCGTAATCCGGACTTAACAAGGCCGGTATGCCGGCCTGCCAGGCGTTGACCAACTTGCTCGCAGGCTTGGTCCTTGCATCGCCGCCCCGTACTGCCAACACCAGGTCCACTTCACGATAATCGTGAAACCGCGTGCGGATGGGACGAGCAAAGGAATCGTCGAGCACCGCGTCGTCGTCGAACACCATGCCCTGTTCACGCAGGAATTCCAGCCAGCGCGCACTGCGAAATTCCTGCACGAGGTTGCCGACAAAACCCTTGTAGGCGATGCGTTCCATCCGGTCGCCGCGCTCGAGGTCGCGCGGCAGCAACCCCGGCTGCGGCCAGTGCGGCATGAAGAACGAGCGGCGCCCGTCCGCGTAGTAGCCGTTCTGCAGAACCTCGAAGTCAGCGTAAGTGCAGGCCCTGAAATCCGCCCGTACACCGACCAGCACCGGAGTTGCGCCGCGTGGCAGGCGCTTAAGCAGCAGGCGCTGATCTTCCTTGTGATAAACGACGATGCCGGCGCGCGGCGCTTGATCGCTCATCGTGAGCGGGTAGCCCGCGTGGCACAGCCGGTTCCAGGTCTGCACGATCCACACCTCGCGCGCGCGGCGCAGATCAGTCCAGTCCCGATCCGGATCGAGCGTCAGAGCGCGCTCCAGCGTAATTGCCTTGGGCTGCAGGAAAAAATGCACCGGCAGCGCGGCTTCGATGCGATCAATCATTGGTGCGAAAATTCGACTGAACGAAGCTCTGCAGGCGCGCGCGCATCTCGCCGGAGTTTCGCGATTTTGACATGACGGCTCGTTACGCCAGCGCCGCCTCGAAATGACCGCTGTTGCGCGCGGCCGCCGGTTGTCGCATGGATTTCAGGAATCGGGGTGTTTCCAGAACCAGCTGCTGCGCCGCCGCCGGCAAGCTGGCCGCGGGTGTGCCCACCGGCAGGCAGCCCGCATATGCGCATTCCGTATATTTCAGGAATTCCAGATTTGCCCGGGACGGGTCAACAAAGAAATATTTGTAGCCGCTGATGAATTTCACGAAGTCGTCAAAAATGAGATTGTGGCGCCTTGCTTCGCCGAGATTAGGATATCCGGGATGCTCGAGCAGGTCGAAATTGCGGCGGTATCTGGGCAGTAAATAGCGCAGCCGGTACACCCTCGCTCGACGCGGATACTTGCGGCCGCTGAGCGCGCCGCTCAGGAGCGCGCGGTCCAAGCGCGCGCTGAAGCTTGTCAGCTCGAGCGGTTGTTCAGCCTCCGCCACATAAGGATATGGGAGTACCAGCAATTTGGGATTGAATTTCTCCACCACCATCTTCAGCCATTCGCTGGGTTGGTAGGGCGAGAGAATTGCAACGTTTGACCGAGCGCAGTGCGTTTCGACCAATGCTGCATAGGCGGATTTGTGTCTGCCATAGTTGCCGCGAACCCAGTACGGGTCCACGATCTTCAACAGCACCGGCCCTTGTTGTCGTTCTATGACCTCCTGGACGATGCCCGCCTCGCCCGCGGTCAGGTTGTTGTCGATGATCAACGCATCCCGGGACGCGTGCTCGCGGAGCGAACTGATTCCGGAACAGGGCAGCAGCAATGATTTCGCATAAGCGGGTCCGGCGTCCCTGCACATCAAACTCGCGAGCGTCGGATTTTCACCAGTGATGAACCGTAAGGGCATGCTTAAGGGTGGCCCTTAGGTCAACTCGTCAGGCATTGCGGGTCGAACGCATATTCACCGCGCAGCCAGGCGGCTATTTCTTGCGCGTAGGGATCGGTTGCCTGCGCGCCATAAATATCGAGCAGGCTGCGCCGCATCTTCGCATCGAGCTTCGCGAGCCCCGTATCCTGCAGCAGGTCGATGTCCTCGAGCAGACGCTGCGCCAGCGGCTGGCCGCACAGGTGCGTGCAAATCTCACGCACAGCCTGCCGCCGTTGCGGCGCTGATGCCGGCGCCAGCAGACGCCGGTATCCCAACAGCGCAATGCGCGACAGGCGCGGCTGATTCATAGGATTGATCGCGAGACCGGCAACCTGATCCGCGGGCAGCCGCCATGAGCCGGCGGCTGGATCGAGATAGAGATGGTCGGTGCGCGTTCTCGCATCATTGGCGATATGATTATCCCAGATAAATGGGCGGCGCCCGATGGCCTCCGCAACATCGCTCAGATGTTCGGACGAATAACCATCTGAAATGATCTTCTCGCCGGTCCAAAAGAAATCGATGCGGGCATCGACGATGCGGCCCAGATCCCGCAAATAAGCCTTGGGCGGCGGCCCGAACTCACGCGCAAGGCGCACATCGTACGAATAGTACGTGGGACACGCGATG
>Ga0210398_10003487_pt1 | contig 15044 bp, 17 predicted proteins | sample IncBWC4OmetaG_FD_161047 | JGI IMG/M metagenome (GOLD analysis project Ga0210398, IMG submission 161047) | Forest soil microbial communities from Barre Woods Harvard Forest LTER site, Petersham, Massachusetts, United States - Inc-BW-C-4-O | ecosystem: Environmental > Terrestrial > Soil >...
CGGCTTCGTGCTGTGGCTGCCCTCGATCCTGCGGTCGGGCAACCAGATCGGCATCGTCGAGGTCGGCTGGCTGGCGGCGGTGCCTTACCTGCTGGCGACGCTGTTGATGCTGATCGCCTCGCATTATTCGGACCGCACGCAGAGCCGCAAAGCCTTTGTCTGGCCGTTTCTTATCATCGGCGCGCTGGCTTTTGCCGGGTCGTTCCTGCTTGGCCAGTCGAATTTCTGGCTGGGCTTCATCCTGCTGGCGATCGCCGGGGGTGCGATGTATGCGCCGTATGGCCCTTACTTCGCCTGGATCGCCGAACGCTTGCCACGCAATGTCGCCGGCGGCGCAATCGCGCTCATCAATAGCTTTGGAGCATTGGGGTCGTTTGTCGGCTCCTACGCCGTCGGGTGGCTCGACGCCGCGACCGGCACCCCGAAAGTCTCGTATCTCTTGATGGCGGGCGCGCTGCTCATCAGCGGCGTCGTCACGCTGGCGGTCGGCGCGGAACAGGTTCAGGCTGAGCCCATGGCCCGGCTGGCGCCGCAGTCGCAACCTCACGCCGGAGGTGCCGCATGAAGCCCGAGATCCTGATCGTCGAGTCGATGATGCCCGAAACCGAGGCCCAGCTCGAAGCGGCTTATCGCGTGCACCGGCTCTACAATGCCAAGGATCGCGCTGCCCTGCTCAAGGAGGTTGGCCCGACGGTGCGGGGCATTGCCACTGGCGGGCGGCTTGGCGCGAGCGGCGACATCATCGACGCGCTGCCCAAGCTCGAGATCATCGCGATCAACGGCGTCGGTACCGACGCCGTTGATCTGGATCGCGCGCGGGCCCGCGGTATCCACGTCACGACCACGCCGGACGTGCTAACCGAGGATGTCGCTGATCTCGCTTTGGGACTGATGATCGCGGTCTCGAGGCGTATTTGCGTCGCTGACCGGATTGTCCGCACTGGCCGCTGGCCGAGCGACCACGTGCCGCTCGCGGCAAGCGTCCATGGCAAACGGCTCGGTATTTTCGGGCTCGGCCATATCGGTCGCGCAGTCGCGCGTCGCGCCGAAGGTTTTGGCATGCCGATCGCCTATACCGAGCGCCACCCGGTGGCAGACTGCGTCTACCGCTTCGAGCCCGAGCTAGCGGCCTTGGCCCGGGATTCCGACTTCCTCGTGCTCGCAGCGAGCGCCACCGCGGCGACGTACAACATTGTCAACCGCGCGGTGCTCGACGCACTCGGGCCGAGCGGGATCCTCATCAACGTCTCGCGCGGCAGCGTCATCGACGAGGACGCGCTGGTCGGGATGCTGAGCGAAAAGCGGCTCGGCGGTGCCGGGCTCGATGTCTTCGCGCACGAGCCAAATGTGCCACAAGCGCTGTGGAGCATGGACAATGTCGTGCTCCTGCCGCACCAGGCGAGCGCGACGATCGAGACTCGACGCGCGATGGCTGATCTGGTTCTGGCCAATCTCGCGGCGCATTTTGCCGGGAAAGAACCGCTGACGGCGGTCGTCTGATAAGCGTCCGGGATCAGACCTTCGTGTCGCGCCTCGAACCCTGGCTTGTTTCTTACGGACTGCTTGGGTTGACGCAAAGCGGCCTGGTGCCGGTTCTGATGCCTCTCGTCGCGCCACACGGCACATCCGCCGGTCTCACCTTCGCGGCGTTCTCGCTGCTCGGCGTATTCGCCCCAATTCTGGGCAGCTGGGCCGATGGAACCGGCCGGCACCGTGATCTGCTGATCTGGGGGACGCTCGGCGCGGGCGCGCTATTCCTCCTCTACGACGCAGTTTCGGCTTCTCTACGCATTCTGTTCGCAGTTGGCGCCGGGCTGGGTGCTGTGGCGGCTACAACAGCCGGCAATGTGATCGCCGTTCAGGGGATGCCGGAGAGCGCGTGGGAAAGCCGCGTGGCGCTGCTGCAACGCTTCGTCAGTGCTGGTCAGGTCATCGGACTGGTCGCTGCCGGCCTATTGGCGCGAACTCATCCGAACGACGGCTTCGTCTTCGCCGGCGTGGCCCTACTAGCCGCGGGTGCCCTGGCATTCGTGTCGGCGCCCAACCGCCAGGCGCCCGGCTCTCGCACCATGTTGCTACCTCGACCGATTAGGGGTGGCGATGCCGGCGTCTTTGGGCCGCATCACCACGGGCATCATTTCTCCCGGCGGGAGCTCACCGCGTATTTGAACGTGATCAATCGGCCGATGCGGCTATTCCTGCTTATCTGGCTGATCTCCTACGCCGCCATGAACGGGTTCGCCACGCTGTTTCCGGTGGTGATGGTCCGCCAATTCGGCATGAACCCGATCCTGCCGTCCGGCGCCTACGCCATCGGCGTCGCGTTCAGCCTCGCGATCTATTCACCCGTGGGCATGATGACGCATCGACTGGGCGGTGAGCGGATGTTGGCGGTCGGGTTTGGCGCCCGGCTTGCCGTGCTGGGCCTGCTCTTGGCGCTGAGCTTGCTACATGTCGGGTCAGCCGCTGGATGGGTGGTGCTGGCGGGATTTGCACTGATCCAGTTCGTCTGGCCGCTTATTGCGATCGCCGCCAATTCGCTTTCGGTACGGCTCATGCCAACGGCGCGGGGAGAAAGTGTCGGACTGTTCAATGCGGCGACTTCACTGGCCTCTGCAATTGGCTCGGCCTTAGCTGGCGTGATCTACGACGTCAGTGGGTTCACAGGGTTAGCGGCGGTCGTGTTCACGGCGGTCGCCGCCGGATTGTTGCTATGCGAGTTCAGGTTGCGGCCGCACATTCTTGCTCGATCTGACCTACGCATCCCCAAGATCTAGGCGCCGCCGAAATTCGTGCGGTGAACCCGTCCAGCCGATGTCGCTATTACGCTGTGCTGCTCCTGGCTCATACGCTGATTTAGATGAGGGCTCGGTGGTTTACGCGCCTGTCGGAGCGCGGGGGCTATCAACGCTTGCGCCAGTAATCGAGGTGGTCCTGCATTGGGCCGCCGCAGGCAAGATTTTATGAGAGGAGATAGCAAAATGGGCTGGGATACGCTGTTCGACGGAAAGAACCTCAGTAACTGGAACGCGATTGGCGACGCCGACTGGAAGCTCAAGGAAGGCGCCGTCGTCGCCACCAAGGGCAACGGGTTTCTTGTCACCAAGACTTCCTACGTCGATTTCCGGATCAAAGTGGAATTCTGGGTCGATGAGGATGGTAACAGCGGTGTCTTCATTCGCTGCATCGACCCGCAGAATGTCACCGGCGACACGGGTTACGAGGTCAATATCTTCGACAAGCGGCCCGATCCTACCTACGGCACCGGAGCGATTGCCAATGTCGCGAAGGTCGATCCGATGCCCAAGGCCGGCGGCAAGTGGAATACCTACGAGATCACCGCCCAGGGTTCGCGCTTCGTGGTTATCCTCAACGGCACAACGACTGCCGACGCTCAGGACGACAAGTTCAAAAGCGGATACATCGCGCTGCAATACGCGCCCGGCGCCAACGATGCCGGGGTCGTAAAATTTCGCAGGGTCGAGATCATCCGGCTTTAGCTAGTTGTGAACAGGCGCTGACGAAGAATTCCCTAGCTTCCGCGCCGCCCTAGATGTTCAGTCTCGGCATTTGATGGAGTGGATTGAGGGCGAGACGGTTCGGCTTTGTTGTCCAGGCCTTGCGGATGAACTCGTAGGGGGTGAGGCCTTTGAGGGTCTTGAGCCGGGCGAAGTTGTAGGCCGTGACGAAGTCAGCCAGGTGGCCGCGGAGTTGGTCGTGGGGCCGCGCTCCCACGGGGGACAGGAACCCGCGCACGCGCAATTCGCGCCGCCCGAGATCGACCTCGCATTCGCCTGTCTGGTAAACTGTACGTTCGTAACGTGCAGGCATCGCCCCGCGCCCCGCGTTAAGGACTTTCTGGTTTATCTAGGGTCGCCGCACTCAGGGTGTTCGTCATCGGTGCCTTCGACACTCGGATCCACCTTCTATTCGCAACAAGTGTGGGCGCGCTGTCACTCGTCCAGGCCTTCGCGATCTCGTTGAACCTGTACATTGGACCACGCACCCTCCTGAAATCCAGAAGGCGCACCGGTAGGTCTCCTCCCGGATGTGAAGAACTTAACTCCGCGTCATCTCCAATGCCGCGCGCGTCAGGTCTTGCTTCAGCAGATAAAATGACGTGATCAGGAACAGGACGTCCTTCGTTAGGAAACCGGTTGGCAGGGTCATGATCGGGAATCCGCCCGCCTCTTGGGCCCAAGCGCCAGGCAGGAAAGGAATAATGCTCGTGGTCCCGATGAAGGTCACGATCGATCCAAGCGCGCCCAGGATGCCAAGCCTCGGGATCCAATAGCCAAGGAATATGAGAGTACCGAAGAGCGTTTCGCTCGTCCCGAGGAAGTACCCAGCTCCCCGAACACCGAAAACCGGGAGCAACCAAAAGACGACAGGGCTGTGGCTGATTAAGGGAACCAGCATCTCGCTGGTATATTGGCTCCACTTTTGGACGCTGAAGGCAAAAAATGTGAAGACCATGGCAGCACGAATTAGATGTCGGTCAAGACCGCTCCGGAACGGCATAGAACTCGAAACATAAAGAATAAGCTGGTTTAACTGATCCACCTCAGCACCCCTTCTCACCCCTATTTCCGCCGTAGTGAGTCGGTTCATCTTCATTCCCTCCGGCCTTGAACATCCAACACACGCCGCAATCGCCGAGCCGCAGCTTCCGTAAGCATGTGCCGTGTCCTTTGACCCGACTTAGTAGGTCTTAGTTGGTCCCTAGCTTGCCGGCACATTGACCGGCCACGAGCCATACCCAGTAATCGTTGACCTGATAGATCAGATTTGCGCCGCACCGCCATCGACAAAGAGCTCGATGCCGGTGATGTAGGCGCTGTCGTCGGACGCGAGAAACACCGCCGCCTTGCCGAGATCGTCCGGCACAGCGAGGCGTCCCAGCGGGACGGAGGCGGCAGCGGCGGCCTTGACGTCATCGGTCATAAACGGCGCCAGTCCCGGCGTGTCGGTGTATCCGGGACTCAACACGTTGATCCGGATGTCCCGTCCCTTGAGATCGACAATCCAGGTGCGCGCAAAGGAGCGTACCGCCGCCTTTGACGCGTTGTAGACCGAGCAGGCGGCGAAACCCTTGATCGACACCATCGAGCCCGTGAGGATCACCGAGGCCCCCGGGGCAAGCAGCGGCAAGGCCTTCTGCACGGTGAAGAGCAGGCCGCGGACGTTGGTGTTGAATGCCTTGTCGAAGTGTTCCTCGGTAATCTCACCGAATACGCCGAATTCATAGAACCCAGCATTCGCCGCCAGCACGTCGATGCGTCCGGCCGCGGTCTCGATCCGTTCGAAGATGCGGTCGAGATCGGCAAGGTTCGACGTCGCCTTGAACCGCCGTGGCATCGCTGCCGATCGCGGCTACGGCCTTGTCCAGCTCGGCCGGGCGACGCCCTGTGATGAATACCCGCGCACCTTCCTCGGCGAACCGCTTGGCGATACCAAGACCGATCCCGGCGCTGCCGCCGGTGACGAGAGCGACTTTGCTTGTGAGCTTATGCGTCATGGTGAAGTCCCGGTGGATCGCGCCAATGGCCACGCCGTGCGCACTTTCGTGTCGGGTAGGTCCGCCGCTCGGGAGATATCGCTTTTCCCCTTACCTTCGATACGACTCGCCTCGGCATCCAGATGATCCGCGGTGAACAAACGCGCCTCCCATATGGCGGGATTGCCCGCCCGTGCCGCTAAGGCACGGTACCAGGCCGCCAGTTGCCGTAGCCTTTGAGCTTTTGACCGCGGATTTGCGTCGATCTCGCAGGCGTAGCGGGCGGCGAGGCTGATGCGCCCAGGCTGGGAATTGTCGGAAATCGAACTCATCGAAGTTCACCCGATTGCACCCGATCTGCGGCCCGCAGTATCAGCACCGTTCGTTGGGCCTAGGAACTTAAGAGTGCTTAAAATTCCTGGAAGGCAGCCCTATCATGCGGGCCAATGAATTCCGGATCGCAATTGCCCGCGAGGATCGCGTTTGGGCATTTCCGCTTGATGCCGCGCCGTCGTGAGCTCCTCTTTGAGGATCAACTGGTCAGGCTCGGCGACCGCGCATTCGACGTGCTGATCGCGCTGATCGAAATGCGCGGGTCCGTAGTGAGCAAAGACGCACTAATGGCGCGCGTCTGGCCCAACCAAGTGGTCGAGGAGAACAATCTGGAAGTACAGATTTCGACCTTGCGCGCTGTCTTCGGGGCGGAGCGTGGGCTCATTCGTACCATCGCTCGACGCGGCTATCAGTTCACCGGGGAGATACAGAGCCTGGCCGAGAACGGGAAAGTGCACCTCACTATGGGGCGAGCCGCCGTCGCGCCAGCGACAACCTCCCGCAATCGGTTTCCGAGCTTATCGGGCGGGATGAGAATCTACTTGAAGTCCTAAATCTTGCTACCGCCTACTGGCTCGTAACTCTGACCGGGACTGGTGGAATAGGCAAAACTCGACTCGCGCTCGCGGTTGCTCATCGGCTGCTGCCGCAGTTTGACGGCTCCATCTACCTCGCCGATTTGGGCCCCCTCTCCGAGCCGGGGCTCGTCGCGCCCGCGGTTGCAACAGCAGTCGGGCTGGAACTCGCCGCCGGTGCCGTAACAGCGGGGCGCGTCGCAAGCGCGCTGACCGGAAATAAGCTCCTGCTCATACTCGACAACTGCGAGCACCTGATCGACGCCGCGGCCATGATGACGGAGGCGCTGCTGCGCGCAAATTCATCTGTAGGCGTCATTGCGACAAGCCGCGAGCCGCTTCGGGCCGAAGGGGAGCAGGTCTATCCGGTGCCCGCACTGGCAGTGCCCGCGGTGGATATGGACAACAAGACCGATCCTCTCGGCTACGGCGCTATCCGGCTGTTTGTCGAAAGGGCACGGGCGGCAGAACCGCAGTTCGCGCCGGACGAACGTTTGATGGCGCTGATCGCGATGACCTGCCGACGGCTGGATGGCATTCCCTTGGCAATCGAGCTGGCGGCTGCGCGTGCCGCAACGCTTGGCGTTGAGGAACTTGCGGACAGACTTGACGAACGCTTCAACATACTCAACGGCGGCCGACGTACCGGGCTCCCCCGGCATCGAACGCTCCGTGCGACACTGGATTGGAGCTATGAGCTGCTCCCGGCAGCCGAGCAGCTGCTGCTGTGCCGCCTGGCCACGTTCCCGGCCGGTTTCAGCCTCGATGCGGCCGTTGCGGTAATGGGAAACGCCGCAGCAGATCCATCGACGGTGACGGACGGGATTGCCAATCTCATCAACAAGTCTCTGGTCATGCCAGCGCGATCTGAAGGGCGCAGGCGTTGGCGGCTGCTGGAGACGACGAGGTCCTACGCACTCGAGAAGCTGGCGGAAACCGGTGACGCGGCGCAGGTCGCGCTATATCACGCCGAATTTTACCTCGCGCTGTTTGCGCCTTTCTCGACCGCGGGTGGGCAGCAAATGGCGATCGATGTCCTAAGCGGTTATCGCCGCGACATCGACAACCTCCGAGCGGCGCTGAACTGGGCTTTCTCCCCGCAAGGCGATACTGCGCTAGGAGTGAGGCTTACCGCCGCTGCGACGGGTTTTTGGGTCGCGGTATCGCAGGTCGAGGAAGTAAGCGAGTGGGCCGACAAAGCGTTGACACTCATCGGCGAGGCGGCAGGCACCCGCTATGAAATGATCCTGCAGGGCAATCTCGGTGTGGCGCTGATGTACACCCGAGGGATGAGCGCGTCCTCGCGCGCTGCTTTGACACGGGCGCTGGCACTCGCTCAGGAGCTGGGTGATTTCGACTATCAACAGCGTTCAATCCGCGTCCTTTGGCTGTTCTCAGCCCGCGCGGGGGCGTCGAACGAGACGCTGATTCTCGCTCAGCAATACGAGGAACTGACACGCGATTGCGATGACCAGTCTCGAGCGATGGCCGACTTGATGGTCGGTATCTCCCAAATCTACGTTGCCGCGTACGATGAAGCCGGCGAACGGCTTCAGCAGGCCATCGGCCGATACCCGGTCGATCGAGGCGGCAGCGACCTGCATCGGTTCAACGCGGAGGTGCGCGTCGGGCTTGCGGTGAGCTTGCTGTCTCGGGGGGCCTTGGAAGCGGCATCGCATGCGGCGATAAGCGCAATCGAAGAAGCCCGCAGCGCGAACGACGTGGTCGAACTGTGCATTGTGCTAGCGTGGGTGACCGGCACTGTCTTCCTCCGCCTTGGTCAATTGAAGATGGCGGAGCGCTACAGCGAAGAGCTCATCGATCACGCCTCCCAGCAGGGGTTACGCCCGTTCCACGCTGTTGGTCTTTGCGTGCGCGGTAGTCTGGCGGCTAAGCGCGGCGATCCCGAGAGCGGGCTCGCGCCGCTTCGCCCTGGGCTCGCCGAGATGCAGGAAGTGGGCTATCTGTTGTTCTATCCTCTCTTTAAAGCTGAGCTCGCATTGGCGTTGAGCGGCGTGGGGCGCGTTGGTGACGGGCTTGCCGAGATTGATGAAGCCCTGAGTTTCACCGATAAGACTGATGGTCGATGGTTCGCGCCGGAAATCTTGAGGACCAAAGGCGAACTCCTCGCGCTGCGTGGCTCGGACAGCCCCTCGATGATCTTGGAGCTGTTGCTCCGCTCGATGAACCAAGCGCGCAGCCAGCGGGCCCTATATTGGGAGTTGCGCGCAGCGATGAGCCTCGCTCGGGTGTTTCGAGATCTGGACCGGTCAGGCGAAGCCTTCGCGTGTCTACAGCCAGTTTACGACCGCTTTAGCGAGGGCTGGGGCACACTGGATCTAATCACGGCGAAAGGGCTGTTGGACGAGCTTCGCTTGCACTAATTGACTTGATCTCGGTTCTCGGTGTTCGGCAGCTTCCCTAGGCGGTGAAACTGACCGCCGGGCCTTTGCTGCGCATGATCACGGCGCGGACAGGGGAGATGTACATGTCCGCTGTACTTCACGCGTTTTGCGATACTACCACTGCGCGATCTGTAAAGGCGGCGAAGGCGGCCGCCCGTCCGCAACTTGTTCTCGCAACCACCATCCTGGCGTCGAGCCTGGCCTTTATCGATGGCTCCGTCGTGAATGTCGGGCTCCGCCGCGATCGGGCGCAGCCTCACTGCCGACGCCGCGGCATAGCAATGGATCGTCAACGCCTACCTCCTCCCCTTAAGTGCCCTTCTGTTGCTCGGCGGTACGGCCGGCGATCGGTTTGGGCGACGGCGACTCCTTGTGTTCGGCATCACTGTCTTTGCGTTGGCGTCACTTGGTTGCGCGTTGTCCTCGAACCTCGCCACGCTGCTCGCGGGTCGCGCGGTCCAGGGTGCCGGCGCCGCAATTCTTTTGCCCAACAGTCTGGCGCTTTTGGGCAAGACGTTTCCTGGCCCCGCGAAGGGACGTGCGATCGGTGTCTGGGCGGCCGCAGGCGCAGCCGCTGGGGCTATTGGACCGGTTCTCGGCGGATGGCTAATCGACCTCGCCAGCTGGCGCGCCGTCTTTCTTATCAACCTGCCGATTGCCGCCGGCGCAGTCACACTGGCCCTGCGCTACGTCGCGCTCGACGACGAGGGCGAGGAGCAACCACCGCTGGACGCCCTTGGCGGTCTTCTGGCGACCATCGGGATCGGTGCGCTCACATGGGCACTGACGGTCGGTTCGGGACAAAGCGGATGGAGCCGAGCGCCACTAGCCACGGGTGTCATCGGGATCGGGGTCACGCTGCTTTTCCTGCTGGTCGAAAAGCGGCGCGGCGATCGAGCGATGAAGCCGCTGCATCTGTTCGGCTCGCGGACTTTTGCGGGCCTCACGCTTTTCACACTGCTCCTTTACGGGGCGCTCGGTGGCCTTTTTGTGCTGCTGCCCTATGTGCTGATCACTGGTAGCGGGTATTCCAGCACATCGGTGGCCTTTTTGTGCTGCTGCCCTATGTGCTGATCACTGGTAGCGGGTATTCCAGCACGGCGGCCGGCGCGGCGTTGCTGCCATTGCCGCTCGTGATTTCTGTGACGTCGCCCCTGATCGGCGGTCTCGCAGGCCGGATAGGGCCGCGGCTACCGCTCGCTATTGGCTCGTTGGTGACCGCCGGCGGGTTCCTGCTAGCGTTGAGGATCGGCGATGGCGCACGCTATTGGACGGACGTGTTACCGACTGTTTTCGTCATTTCCGTTGGCCTCAGCGGGGCCGTCGCGCCGCTCACGACAGCGGTGCTGAGTTCGGTTGACCCGCGTCATAGTGGATCGGCATCCGGCTTGAACAGCGCGATGGCGCGAACCGGTGGGCTGGTCGCAACGGCGCTGCTTGGAGCCGTTCTCGCGGCCAGTGGTGAGCAACTATGGATCGCGTTCCATACGGCAATGCTCGCCAGCGCAGCGACGTGTGTGGCGGCAGCGTCGGCCGTCTTTGCACTGATTGATTCGCAGGGTTAAGGCGGTACTGTCTCACAGCGTTTATAGCGGCATCTGCTGCTCACTCGTCTATTGGACCTAGAGTTCTGTGGGTCGCTTCACCATCTGCTGATCAAATCCGACGGTTGTCATGGGGGTATCTCCGTAGACGGTGATGCTCCGTCACGCCGCATGCCGGGCTTTTGCCGCTGCGACTGTATCGGGAATGGTCGCATGAGCCGTGTTCAGCGCCCCTTCCCGATGCGTCGGGCCAAGTGCAAGTCCTTCGGCGCGAATAATTTCGATGTCGCTGATGCCGATGAAGGCGAAGATCGCGCGCAGGTACTTCTCCTGGAAGTCGTTGGCCTCGAATGGCTTTCCCGGTGCGTAAAGACCGCCGCGCGATGAGGCGACGATGATGTGCTTGCCGCCGGCCAGTCCGATCGGTCCATCAGCGGTGTAGCTGAAGGTCTTGCCGGCGATCGCGATGCGGTCGATCCATGCCTTGAGTTGGCTCGGGATGCCAAAATTATACATCGGTGCGCCGATGACGAGGATATCGGCGCCAAGGAACTCGTCGAGCACGTCGCTGCCGCCCTCATCTGCTATCCCGACCGCATCGGCAGGCGCATTGGCCGGTCGCACGGTTGGGAGGCGTTTGCTGTCAAGGTGCGGGATCGGATTGGCGTCGAGGTCGCGCCGGATCACTTCCAGACCTGGGATTGCCGCTTTCAGTGCCGCGACCAACGCTGCCGAGAGTTGGCGCGAAGCCGAGTTGGTGCCTGTGATGCTGGAGTCGATGTGAAGGAGTTTCATGGTCTTCGTCCTGGTCAACGTTTGTGCGGACGCCCGAGTCCGGGCGCTACCTTCCAAAAAATGTCAACGGAGACGGCTGGACGCCGGCTTCGATGGCTTTCGCCGAATTGAGCCTGCCTTTTGTCGCGTCTTCGGTCTGGAAGAGGTCAATCGCCACGTCGAGCATCATTGCGTCGGCGCCGGCGACGCCTCCCGCCGACCACGCTTTCAGCATCGTGCGCGCCGCCGCGTAAGCCTTGGTTGGGCCGTTCGCCAGCTTATCCACGAGTTTACGGCTCGCCTCATCCAACTCGACTTCAGGCACCACGAGGTCGCAATGCCCAGATCGCCCGCGATGATGCCGCTGAACGGCTCACCCAAGAGAGCGAGTTTAAGCGCGCGGGCGCGCCCAACCCGTTCCGCAAGCCGCGGCAGCCCGCCCGCCAACGGAATATTCCCCGAACGAATCTCGACGGCGAAAAATGTCGCATCCTCCGCCGCGACCAGAAAGTCGCAAGCAAGGGCAAGTTCCATCCCGCCGCCGATCGCTCCGCCCCGGACCGCCACCACGGTGGGAATGCGCAAGGCCTCGATGGCATGGAAGCAACTGTTGCACTCGGCAATGAAAGTGCGGAACCAGTCAACGCTCTTTCCTGGCCACTCCGGAACATTACCCCCAGGCAGAAGTTCGGGCCGTCCGAGCGAATGAGGAGCACTCGGCTGTCGCTCAGGCTCGCCTCATGGACCGCCGCGCGAAGGTCCACGGCGAACTGGCTGCCGATGCGGTTTTGAGGGGGGTTCGCAAGGACAATGGTCCCGACGCCGCGATCCTGCTCAAATCTGATTGTTGCCATTTCCGTCCCTCCTCAATGCGCTGTCGGGAAATGGGGGACGTGGATGGCGCTCAGAAGCTGAGGATCGGACAACACACTGTTCCAACCAAGGAACGATCCCGATCGCAAATGATGCCAGAGATGAGATAGTCTGCTTTCTGGACTAGATTTCTGTCCCAGCGCGAGGATGCGCGCTTGCATGACCTCAATGATCTTCTGTTCTTCGCGGCGGTCGTTGAGCACAGCGGATTCTCTGCTGCCGCGCGATCTCTGAACCTTCCTAAGTCAAGCGTCAGCCGTCATGTCGGTCGGTTGGAGGATCGGCTTGGCGTGCGCCTGCTGGAGCGGTCCACCCGCAACGTGCGGCTCACCGAGATCGGCAGTTCTTATTACGCCCGGTGTAAGGCGATCCTCTCGGAGCTTGAGACAGCCGAACAGGACCTTGCCCTATTGCGATCTGATCCGATCGGCACGATCCGGGTCAGCTGCCCCATCGGCCTTGCCCAAAACGCGCTTGCGCGGATCGTGCCCGGCTTCATGGCGGACTACCCTTTGGTTCGGGTACAGATCATCGCCACCAACCGCGCGGTCGATCTCATCGAAGAAAAAGTGGATGTGGCGATACGCGCTCGCACACGGCTGAATGACGAGACCTTGACGATGCGCCGCCTTGGGAGCAGCACCCTCGTCTTCGTCGCGAGTCCCGACTTCGTCGATCGGCACCCGGTCTTGGTTCATCCCTCCGATATTACGGGTCTGCCATTTCTGAGCTTTCAGGAAGACACGGCCCGGCGAAGTTGGACCCTGACAGGCCCCGATGAAGCCGTCGCAGTTGTCGCCTTCGACCCGATCCTATGGACGAGCGAATTCAGCATTCTCGCGGAAGCTGCTTGTGCCGGAACGGGGATTTCTCTCTTGCCGGCTGAAGTTGTCATGCGACCGATCAGAGAAGGACGCCTGGTTCGGATACTCCCCGGTTGGTGCTCTGAAGCAGTCACCTTTCATCTTGTATTCACGACCCGCCGAGGATTGGCTCCAGCGGTCAAGTTCTTCATCGACTATCTCGCCGACCACTTTGTTTTTCGCGATCTCGGCCAGAGGCCGGCGTAATCGCTCGCATCCGCAAATTTACTCGCGTAACCAGCGACCCGTTTCGGCGCTTCGCGTTGCCGCTGTTCTAATTGGGTCACCCAAAACCTGCCGACGGGGAGTCGGCGGCAGGGGCGTGCTTATGGAGCGCTCGCGGTGTTGTACAAGCGGTGGATGCGTTCGGAGAACCAGGCGGTCAGCCCGCTCGTCGGCACGGTGTGGCCCATTTCGCTCGCGGCGGTCGAGCGTCCGGCCGCCTGACGTTGGGCAAGGGCGCGGCTCAGTTCTTGAGCCACACCGGGCTGTGCTTCGAGAATTGGCGCAAGGTCTGCCTTGACGAGTTCGTAAGTAATGACCGGGGTAAGCGCGGTGATTGTCGAAATGCTTGGCGCGCCGGCGAGCAGTCCAATCTCGCCGAAATGATCGCCCGGCCCGAGCCGGAACAATTCTTTTTCACTTTCTTCGTCGTCGCGAGTAACCGAGACCACGCCGCTTCCAATAAAGAACAACGATTGCAGTACCGTCCCCGGGCTGAGCACGATCTCACCTTGATCATAGGAATGTTGTTGCAGCTTTGCGGCAATGTCGCCGCGTTGGGAATCGGTGAGCGCTGAAAAGAGGGCGACGAGTTCAAGTACGATTTCGGGCCGCGATTTTAGTTTTCCGGAGAGCTGGCCGTTGTCACCCGGATATGGCAGTAGCTGGGGCTGGGGCGAGGCGAGATCGACGCCGGCGACCGCCAGGTGACGAAAGATCAGATCGAACAACTCATTCTCGGCTTGTGTCCCAGACCCGAGATCCTCGACAAAAAATGTAATTTCGAATTCGCTGTAGGCGGCGTTGATCGACTTTACGGAAATCAGCGGTGGAGGGGCCCGGGCGATCAAGCGACAGTTGAGAGCGGCCCGCTCAAGAATTTCGATACCTGCCGACGGCAGGGTTTTGGTGGCGAGCTGAATCGTGATCGTTGTGCCGTGCAAGCCGGACGGAGAACTGACGTTGATGATTTTTGACTTGGCGATGGTGCTATTCGGCACGATCGCCAAGTCCCGCCGCCCCGTCAGAACGTGGGTCGCGCGCCAGTTCATCTCGATCACTCGGCCTTCGGTTCCGCCGTCGATATTGACCCAGTCGCCCGGCCGGTAGGGCCGGCTGAAATTGAGTACGATGCCCGAAAACACGTCGCTCAAGGTGCTCTGAAGGGCGAGGCCGAGGATGATGGCGATAACGCCCGAGGTCGCGAGCAGACCCTGGATACGGAGATCAAAGACGTAGGCGATGATGGCGAAGACCGCCGCGAGGTAGATCAGCCCGGCGAGCAGGTCCTGAAGCAATTTGCCTTCGCGTGGCCGCCGTTCGACGATGACAAACGCGCGCAGAAATCCGACGAGGAACCATGCAGCCCACAACCACCATGCGACCTTTAGCACAGCGTGAGCGGCATCGCGAAAAGGCGACCCGGTAAATTCCAGCGGCTGATAGGGCACAATTTCGCTACGCACCAGGGCGACCGTGAGAAGCACAAGGAAGATGACCCGGACAATTGCCCGACGCAGCGGGTATCTCTTGAACAGCAGATGCGAGGCGATCGCCCCCGCCACGGAGAGGCCAAGAAAAATGACCAGTGGGTCGTGTCCTAGCCCAGAGATCACATTCGCGAAATCCATTTTTCTGGCCGTTCTCCGAGCCCGGATTGCCGGGTAACGCGATGAATGTTGATGGCGCCGGATGATGCATCGACGTCGGTGAAAAAGCGCCCCGCTCCAGCGAACAATAACGAAGTCACGCAAGTTTTTGGCTTGGCAACAGGCGTCCGATGGCCAGGGACAATGCGCGTCCACTATGGGGCCGCCTCCAGCCGGACATTTTGCCCTCGGCGGATGGCCGCTTTCGGCGGATTGTGTTCTCTAATGGGTCAAGGGCGACGGCTCGGTGGTGAGCGATATCGACGCTGTCGGGTGTCTGCGTTCTCTACGTGCTCATGGGCACTTGAT
>Ga0210398_10003488_pt1 | contig 15043 bp, 18 predicted proteins | sample IncBWC4OmetaG_FD_161047 | JGI IMG/M metagenome (GOLD analysis project Ga0210398, IMG submission 161047) | Forest soil microbial communities from Barre Woods Harvard Forest LTER site, Petersham, Massachusetts, United States - Inc-BW-C-4-O | ecosystem: Environmental > Terrestrial > Soil >...
TGCCAGGCTTCGAAGCCAGAGGCAGGGAGCGCATCCTTCAGTATTCGCGCAACCTCACGATCCTCGGACGCATAGCTGATAAAGACTGTCGGTCGCGGCGGATGAGAATCTGCGGCGTCGAGTTCGGACAATGAATAACCTCCCTGGCGGCAAGCGGTATAGTAATACAGGCGTCGAGAGGCCTGCCCGGCTAGGTGTGGACGACCCGCTCGATGTACGCGGCAAGCATCTTCCGCGCCTGCGCCACCAGCGCCTGCCCGCCATCCTCTTCCTCCTTGGCCAGCGTCGGCACGATCTTCATGACGTGGGCGATCATGGCGGCAGCCTGGGCGGCGGCCTTCTCGCTCAGTCTGGTATTGGCGGCACGTAGGATCGCCGCTATTTGGCGGCGGGTAGCGCCGCGCAGCGGCTTGCGGCGCTCGACGATGCCGGCGACGGAACTGGAGAGTGCGGCCGTGGCGTCGCGGTCGAGGCGGAGATCCAGCATCAGGTCCACCAGCTTGTTTGCCAGTCCCACCGGCGACAGCCCAGACGCACGCTTCACCAGGTCTTCCAACAGCAACGCCACGCGCTCCACGTAGCGGCCGAACAGCGCCTCCGCGAGAACCTCCTTGGATGGAAAGAACTGGTACAGCGATCCGATCGACGCGCCCGCTCGCTGCGCGATTTGCGTCATGGTTGTTGCCTCATAGCCCTGTTCGGCGAACAGCGCCGCGCCGGCGTCCAGCAGCTCCGCCACGCGCTGCACTCCGCGGGCGCGCTTGGGCGCTTTGGCTATCGCCGCATCGATTGACATTTGTGAGGCTCCCTCATAAACTGTTATATGAGTCTCCCTCATAAATCACCTTTGCGCAAGCGACCTGCGATCGCCCGCGCACCTCAAGGAGTCCCGACCATGATCGCACTCGACGCATCCTCAACCGCCCTCCTCCTGATCGACCTGCAAAAGGGCATACTTGGCTACTCGCTCGCACCCATCACGGGCGAGGAACTCTTGGCACGCGGCCAGGCTCTCGCCGAACGCTTTCGCGCCGCCGGTTCAACTGTGGTGCTGGTCAATGTCGCCTTTTCGGCCGACGGCGGCGATATGCTGCGCCAGCCCGTCGACGAGGCGCCGGCCGTACCTGCGGGAGGTTTCCCCGCCGGCTGGAACGAATTTCCGCCCGGGCTTCAACAGCCGGGCGACCTTAAGATTACCAAGCGACAATGGGGCGCCTTTCACGGCACCGAATTGGACCTGCAACTACGCCGGCGCGGAATTCGCACCATCGTGCTCGGCGGCGTCTCCACCCAGATCGGCGTGGAATCGACCGCGCGCCAGGCCTACGAACATGGCTACGAACTATTGATCGTCAAGGACGCCACAACCAGTTCCGTATCTGAGGGCCACGAAATGTCCATGAAACACATCCTGCCCCGACTGGCCCGCCTGGTGACGAGCGGCGATATCTCGCTGTCCCGCGTCTAAAGCACATGGATCAACCCATCGAGCGAACAGTGCCGACCTTGCGCGATGCGCCGACTTCGCTCAAGTGGGGTCTGCTCCTGGTTGCATCGCTCGCCTTCATCGTTCCGCTTCAGATGCTGCGACTGCCCGCCGCCTTGCTGTTGGGGGCCATGGCTGCCGCCATCCTGGTCGCGGTGTTCGAAGGCAAGCTGGCGGTGCCGCACTGGCCTTATGTCCTCGCGCAGGGGTTGATCGGCTGCCTGGTGGCACGCAGCATCGGCCCAGCCATCCTGGTGACCATGGTGCGGCAATGGCCGCTGTTCCTCGCCGGAGTTTGCTCGGTGCTGATCATCAGCACGTCGCTTGGCGCCCTGCTCGCGCGCTGGAAGGTGTTGCCGGGAACGACTGCGGTCTGGGGTTCCTCGCCCGGAGCGGCCATGGTGATGGTGCTGATGTCCGAAGGCTTTGGAGGCGACCCGAGGTTGGTGGCCTACATGCAATACCTGCGCGTGATGATGGTGGCTATCGCGGCCTCGATAGTCGCCCGGCTGTGGGGCGTGCCCGGCGGCGCCGTCAGGGCCGCCGTGAACTGGTTTCCGGCGTTGGCCGCGGGACCTCTGTGGGAGACCATGGCTCTGGCCGTGATCGGTGCCATCGTCGGCGCCAAGTCCAGGATTCCTGCCGGCCCTCTGCTCGTCCCGCTGTTCGCCGGCATCGCGCTCTCTTGCACCCACGTCATCTCCATTGCTCTGCCACCCTGGCTGATGGCAGGCTGCTACACCTTGGTCGGTTGGGCCATTGGACTGCGATTCACGCGCGAGATCGTGCTCTACGCGGCGCGCGTTTTTCCGAAGATCGCCGTCTCCACCGTGACTCTCATCGCGCTTTGCGGCGGTGTGGCATGGCTGCTGCACGTCACTGCCGGCATCGAGCCGCTTACCGCCTATCTCGCCACCAGCCCCGGGGGTGCGGATTCGGTGGCGATCATTGCAGCGTCCTCGCCCGTAGACGTGCCGTTCGTGATGGCAATGCAGATGGCGCGGTTTGTTCTCGTGATGCTGGTGGGGCCGACATTGGCGAGATCGGTGGCCCGGTGGACGGGAAGCTGAGCCGGGTTTGACCAGCGCAGCGACGTGGCAGCACGTCGCCGCCAGCCGCGCGTGACATGGAAGCGCCACAGCCGCTCGGCGCCGGCAATCTGCGCCGCGGTCGCGCCGCTCCAGTCGACTTCGGCCGTTCCTTGAAGTTGCAGCAGGTCACCGGTGGCGAAATCCACGAACAGCAGCGATGCCCGCGGCTCGGCGATCAGGTTGCCGAGGGTGTTGAAATAGCGGTTGCCACGAAAGTCGGGGATGGTCAATTGGTCGCCATCGACCCGAACGAAGCCCGGCGGTCCGCCGCGGTGTGAGATGTCGGCGCCGTACTCTGCGCCGTCGCCGGGGCGGGAGCGGCTGGCAACGAAGAAAGTGTCGGCTGAGACGATGGCGGCGCGCGTCGGGAGATCGAGCTGATCGACGCGCTCGACCGGTTTGGGCATGGCCTGTCCCGGATCAATCCCGGGCGCTGCAAGCGCGCGCATCTGAATATATTGTGGGCAATTCCCGAAACTTTGGCCGACGGCAATACGAATGCCGCTCGAGTCGCGCGCGACGATACGGCCGTTGGCGCGGTTTCGCCGTCGCGTATAGAAGTCGATGCCTAAAATGCCGATCTCGCGATTCGGCGACAGCGCCTCATTCGCGGGATCCTCGGTGTCCGGCAGGGCTGCGATGTGCAGAGTGTGGGGATCCGGGGACTGCACGAAACCTGGCTGTCCCGTCAGCAAGGTTGCCAGCGGCCATCCCTGAAGGTCGATTGCGCCGGCGAAAACATACGACAACAGCGGAAAAAACCGGCGGTGCTGCTCAAGTAGAAAATCACGAATACCGCTGCCGCGGGGTCCGCCGCCGGCCAGCGCCTGCGCCTTCAACTCGTCGGCGTTGAATCCCGTACCGCTCACGTTGATTCATTCTTGTTTCGGTATGGGCGAGGGCGGAATGGGCTTGAAGTGCGGCAGAGCCTCCACGCGGCGCAGCCAAGCCAGCACCGAGGAGTACTCGCCGAGCGGAATGCCGCCCTCGGGGGCATGTGCGACATAGGAATAACAGGCGAGGTCGGCGATGGTCGCATGCTCCGCCGCCAGGAAACGTCGATCCTTCAGGTGCTCGTTCATGAAATTGAGGAGCCTCGCGGCGATCTGCTTCGCGCGCCGCAAATCACCCTGAAAATTAAACTGGGTCACCATTCGCGCGGTGGCCGGACCGTGCATGACTTCGCCAGCGGCAATCGACAACCAGCGCTGTACCTGGGCGGCGCCGACCGGGTCCTCCGGCAGCCACGCGCTGCCCGGCGCGTAGCGCTTGGCGAGGTAGACCAGGATGGAATTGCTGTCCGCCAGCGTCAGTTCGCCATCCTGCAGCACCGGGATCTGGCGCAGCGGATTTAGCTGGTGGAATTCCGGGGTGGCGCGCACCGTCGCCGGCGCGGCGACAAACCGATAAGGCAAGCCGAGTATCCGCAACAGGAGTTCGACGCGATGAGCGTGCCCCGACAATTCGGTGCCGTGAAGAGTGATCTCGCCGGAAGCCATGGCAGCGGTTCCTTGTGAATTGAGGATGCACCAGCGGCCATTCTACTGTTGCCAATTCCGTATTAAACATGCGATTCTGCAAGTAAGAATTTCTATATTAGGAATAATAATTGGACCGCCTGGACGAACTGGCCATCTTCGTCGCCATCGTGGAGGCAGGCAGCCTGATCGGCGCCTCGAGGCGTCTGCGCCGATCCCCGCCAGTCGTCACCCGGGCGCTCCGCGCGCTGGAAGATCGCATCGCAGTGCGGCTGGTCGAACGGACGACGCGGCGTCTGGCCCCGACCGAGGCGGGCAATGCGCTCGCCCAGCGAGCGCGTGCGCTGCTGGCCGACTACGACGCCGCGTTGGACGGCGTCGCACAGGCGCCGGTCCGCGGCGTGCTGCGCATCACCGCTCCGGTGCAATTTGGCCGACGCCATGTGGCCCCGGTGGTGTCGGTATTTCTCAATGAGTATCCCGACGTGCAAGTCGAACTGACGCTCAATGACCGCAATCTCGATCTCATCGAGGAGAGACTGGATGTCGCGGTTCGCATTGGTGCGCTCGCGGATTCGGCACTGGTCGCACGCCAGGTGGGAAGTGTGCGGCGGGTCGTGGTGGCGAGTCCCGAGTACCTTGCGCGGCGAGGGGAGCCGCGGACGCCGTCGGATCTCGCAACACACGAGACTATTTTCGGTATGGCGCGCTCGGCGGCGCGGGAATGACGCTTCGGACCCTTGCAACGAGGCGCCGTCGTGCGGCTGACACCGCGCCTGCTGGTCGATGATGTCGAAGCTCAGGTTCATGCGGCGCTGGCCGGCCGTGGTGTGGCGCGCCCACTCTCTTATCAGGTGACCACAGAATTGGCCGCCGGAACCTTGGTGCGGATACTCCGGGAATTCGAGCCGGAACCTCTGCCGGTGCAGCTCGTTACATCAGGCCGCAGTCATCTATCGCCGACGATACGCGCCTTCCTGGATTGCGCGGTGAGGATTTTTCGCGATAACGACGTGATCAGGTGAGCGCAGATAGTTCATGGCTGCAAGCGCGTCACCGACCAGGGCGCGCCGGCGTCGGCGCCCGGCCGATCGCTCAAGGTTCGCGTCCATCGCGCGCGATCGTGGATGCGAAACTCGCCTTCCACCCACAGCTCCACGGCTTGCGGATACAGGCGAAAGCCGCCCCAATGGGGCGGCCGCGGCACATCGACAGTAACATGGTCGGGTTCGGGAGCGCCGGGCCCGGCGTAGGCGATGCCGAATCGTCGCGCCGCGCCGGCCACCGCGTCGGCGAGAGCTTGCCGCGACGCGACTGGCCGGCTTTGCTCACTTGCCCAGGCGCCGAGGCGGCTTTGCCACGCCCGGGTGCGGAAATAGGCGTCGTTCTCGGCGTCCGACAACGCTTCGACCGGGCCTTCGGCGCGCACCTGGCGGTGGCGATGATCCCAATGAAATACCACCGCGGCCCTGCGGTTGGAGATGAGTTCGCGGCCCTTGCGCGATTGATAGTTGGTGTAGAAAACGATGTATCCAGCCTGAGTGTTGATCTCTTTGCAGAGGACGACCCGTGCCGACGGGTAGCCTTGATCGTCCACCGTCGCAAGAACCATGGCATTGGGATTGGGTTGGGCGGCATCTGCCTGAGCCTGTGCCAGCCATTGGGCCGTAACCATGAGGGGATTCCCCGGCAAGGGGTCGGGTAAGGTTTCAGTCCAAAATGTCTTTATGCTGATGCTCACATGAGAATGGTAGCCGTGCCGCTGCGCTTGCGGTAGCGGTGTGCGACCAGTAAAACTGGAACGGCGAAGATAAAGGGGATTTCTGCTTCATGAATCTCGACGAATTGCGAACCGCGCTGACCGATCTCGACGGACAGCTGGTGGAGTTGGTTGCGCGGCGCCAGGCGCTCAGCGAGCAGGTGGCGGCGGTCAAGCGTGCCACCGGGCGGGCGATTCGCGACTTCGGGCGTGAGCGCGAGGTGATCTTACGGGGCCGCAACGCGGCCGCGCGGCTCGGAGTATCGCCGGACCTGGCCGAGTCCCTGCTGCGTCAATTGATTCAATCTTCACTCGCCACCCAGGAGCACGCGCGGGTCGCTGCTCAGGCGCACGGCAGCGGGAAACATGCGCTGGTGATCGGCGGTCACGGCAAGATGGGCGGCTGGTTCGCGGAGTTTCTCGCATCGCAAGGGTTTCGGGTCGCCATCGCCGATCCCATGGGCGGTCTTCCGGGGTTCGAAGAGGTCGCCGACTGGCAGAACGACCCCTTGGATTTCGATTTGATCGTGCTCGCGACTCCCTTGAGTACGACGACGCGCCTGCTCGAATTCCTGGCAGAGCGCGCGCCGCGCGGGCTGATATTCGATCTGGGTTCGCTCAAGACGCCGCTGCGCGCCGGCCTCGAGGCACTGGTCAAGGCGGGGTGCCGCGTGACCTCGCTGCACCCCATGTTCGGACCGGACACGGCACTGCTCTCGGGCCGGCACGTGATATTCATCGACTTGGGGAATGCAAGCGCGCTGCAGGAAGCGCAGGAATTGTTCGCGCCGACGATGGCGGAGCGTGTGGTCATGGGTCTGGACGAACACGATCGGTTGATTGCCTATGTGCTGGGATTGTCGCATGCGCTCAACATCGCGTTCTTCACCGCGCTGGCGGACAGCGGGGAGGCGGCACCGCGCCTGGCGAAGCTCTCGAGCACCACCTTCGATGCGCAACTGGAAGTGGCCAGCCGTGTGGCAGCCGAGAGTCCCGACCTTTACTTCGAGATTCAAAATTTGAACGACTATGGCGGCGAGTCGTTGCTCGCCTTGCAGCTCGCGGTGGAGCGCCTGGTCGCTACCGTGAAGACGGGAAATTCCGCGGAATTCACCGCCATCATGAATCGCGGCCGGGCGTACTTGGACGTGCGGGCGGCCGCGCGCGCGGGTTGAGCGGCAATGGGAAACGGACATGGATGACGTGGCTCGCGAGAATGAGGAGCTCAAGGCGCGCCTCAAGGAAATGACGGCGGAGGCCGCGAACAACGAGTCCATCCTCAAGCGCACACAGGCGCGCGAATTGACGCTGCTGGGAGCGGACAGCCTGGCGCAGCTGCTGCGCGCGATGGTGGATGGATTGCGCGAGTCCTATGCGCTCGACGCCGTCAGTGTCGTGCTGCTCGATCCGCAGCACGAGGTGCGGCATTTGCTCTTGGCAGGCGGCGATCGGCCGGAAGAATTCAAGCAGATCTTCTTCGTCGACTCGTTGGTCGGTCTCGCACCGCAATTGGCGGTGCTGCACAAGCCGTGGCTCGGTCCCTTCGTCGGGGCGGATCACCATCTACTGTTCCCGGGCGTGCCGAATCTCAAAAGCGCGGCACTCGTGCCGCTTACCCGCAAGGACCGTGCGACCGGGGCGCTGTGCTTCGGCAGCCGCGAACCGGCGCGCTTCACCCGTCATCACGGGACGGATTTTCTGGCGCACCTGGGTGCCGTGGCCGCCGTGTGCATCGAGAATGCGGTCAACCGGGCCCGGCTGCTGCGCGCCGGCATCACCGATTTCCTGACGGGCTGGCACAATCGACGCTACTTGCAGCACCGGCTGAAAGAAGAGTTGGCGCACGCCCAGCGCCGCAACGGAGCGATCGCCTGTTTGATGATCGACATCGACCGCTTCAAGAGCATTAACGACGGCTACGGACACCTGGCGGGCGACAATGCACTCAAAGAGATTGCGCACCGCGTTGAATCCCAAATTCGCAGCATGGACACGGCGGCGCGCTTCGGGGGCGATGAATTGGCGATTCTTTTGCCGGAGGCCAGCGCGGCCGATGCGGCCAAGCTCGCCGAGCGTATCCGCGAAGTCATTGCCGCAGAGCCGTTCGCTCTCACGGCACAAATCCAACGCAACTTGACGGTGTCGGTCGGTGTGGCATCCCTCTCGCCGGGGCGGGACGAAACGGACTTGAAAGCGATGGCCGACCGATTGCTTGCCGATGCCGATGCGGCCCTGTATCGGGCCAAGGCGCTGGGGCGAAACCGGGTGCAGGTGGGCTCGGGCTGAGCGCCGCAATCGCTTGACATTCAGCGGCTTAGAGCATGGCGCTCGCGAGCGTGCGCCGCAAACTGAAATGCGCAATAAAGGATGAAGCTGGGTTTATATACAGCTATACTACTGTATGGGCTTTACAGGCCCGAAGCACTGAGAGGAGCGACCATGGCGACGCGACGATCCGCACCCAAGGCCCGCCGCGGCCGAGGTCACAAGGCGCCCGCCGAAGATCCGGCATACGGAGTGCCGGTTCCCGAGGCTCTGCACGAAGCCATCGAGAACGAGCGCAGCAACCTGTCCCGCGCAGAAGCCGTGCTTGGATGTCTCGCCATTTCGATGGACAGCCAGCCCGATCCGGTCAAGGGGCCGTACTACCCCGAGGTGGCCCAGCTGGCACGGGAACTGGTGCGACAATCGATCAACGGCTTGGATTCACTGGCGCTGCAAAAGCTGCTTCTCAAGAACAAGGTGAAGGAGAACCCCGTCGCGCTCGGTGTTGAGGGAGCTTACGCAGTCATCGATTCAATTGAGTTTCGCCACGAGACAGTTCGCGCAATGCGCCTCGCTGCGTAAGGGATTCCGTTAGTTGTGGCGCAACAGGAATAAACCGTACCGGTAGACGGGGTCAATCCAGCGACGCACCATTGCAAAGCCGGCTCGGTCCAAAACGGCGGCGAGTTCATCCGGATCGAATTTCAGCATCACCTCGGCGTCAATCATTTCGTTCGCATCGAATGAGACGGTGCAGGCCAGGGACGCCAGGGTCACGGTCTGATGCTCGAGACTCTCAATGCGAACCTCGTTCCTTTTCGCGCGCGAATCGTATCGCGAACGATATCGGAAGTTGTCCACGATGAAATCACCGCGATAGCGCTGATTGAGATGATGCAGAATGTTGAGAGTCGAGCGTGGACCGTACCCGGAGGAATCATTGTAGGCCCTGTCGATGATCATGGGATCCTTGTCCAGATCGGCACCTATCAGCAAATAGTCTCCATGCGCGCCGCTTTCAAAGAGCCGCGACAGCAGGACGTCGATTTCCCGCCACTCCATATTTCCCAAAGAACTGCCGAGAAACAGGAAAAGTTTCGGCGAAGCGTGCAGCGGTATTGCGCGTAGCCCCTTGTCATACGTTGTGCCGAGACAGTGAAGCGAAACAAGGGGGAAGGCAGAAGCGAGTCTGCGGGCGCATACCGCAAGTGTTTCGAGATCCACGTCGATGGGAAAGTAATCGCAGTGAGCCCCACAACTCGCGTACTCCGCCAGCAGGATTCGAGTCTTCTCGGCTGTGCCCGCGCCCAGCTCAACGATTGCCGGAAACCCGCACTGCCTGACGATATCACCGGCGTGAGAGTTCAACAGCCGAGTTTCCACCCGCCGCAGGTAGTATTCGGGTGTACCACATTGCAATTCGAAGAGTTCAGTACCCCTTTTGTCGTATACGTAGACCGAAGATAGTCTCTTGGGCGTCGATGAGAGTCCCTCGACGACATTCGGCCCGTCGAACTCCAGCGCATCTTCGGTTGAACGAAGGAGAAAGTGAATTCTCCGCTCGATGCTAGTGTCCAGAGACTGTAATTGCGCCTGCATCCACGCTACCCGAATACTCGCGCATCCAGTTGCCGAAACATTCTCTGGTACAGGCTGAGATACGCCTGCGTTCCATCACGAAGCAGGCCGCGATGCTGCGGAAAAAGCTCCAAATACCGGGTCATGCACAACCGTGCGTTATTAATGTGGTCCGGTTCGTGAACGTAGTGCGCCCGCATATATTCAAATTCCGGAACCTCGCGCGAAAAGCGGTATTGGGGAAATCTCAGGAAAACATCGTGCCAAGGAATAAACTCTTCCACGCTGGTCACTTCCGATGCCGTGTGCACGCCGAGGGCGAATGCGGCGGGCATTTCTCGGTACCATGAAAAAAGCGCGTCGCCGAGTTCTGTCGCCGCAGCGCAAGCGTTGTCCCGCGCCTCGATCTCTTCAATGGACAATCCGAGATATTCGGCAAAGTTGCGCCCCAACTCGACGTGCGTGACCGTTTCCCGCAATCCATATTCATCGACAGCGGCATCCAGGACGTAGGCTCCGATCTCATGCCCAATTTTTGGCAACAAAGGGAGAATCTGATCCGACAGTCTTCCTGCGAGGATTGCAATTCCCCCAATCGTGTGCCGATTGAATGCCGCCATGCTGGCCAAAAACAGCAACAGTTCAGACCGGACCAGCGGCCGCGAGGAGAAATGTCGATTGAAGGACCGCAAGGAGGCAAGTGCCGGATGACTGAGGCAGCCATCATAGATTTCACCGGCCTCGGACAATCCTGGGTCGTGCGGAGGGTCCTCGTCGATAGTTGCCTGTGCCGTATACATGTCGCGTCTCCTTGAGCGTCCGTTGCAGCGAGCCGCACTCGATGTCGGAGCGGACAATGCCGAACCCACCACGCGACCTCAAGCTATCTTTTGTCGCATTTGTGGTGACGTAAGATCACTCAGCAGTCGGGATTCGCTTCGGTGAGCTAACTGCGCCCGTCCGGTCGCCCGGCGGTCGTTTTATTCCGGACACGCTCGACGGTCTGAAAAAGCCAGGCTCGAAAGGCGCTGACACCCGGATGCCTGGCATCTCTCTCCGGAATGATGAAGTAGTATGCGTTCTTGGAAGGGAATGACGCGTCGAACGGCCTAACGAGACGTCCTTCCGACAACTGCATTTCTGCCAGGAAATCATCGCCCATGGCGACGCCCTGTCCTCGGGCGGCGGCCTCGTGGCACAAGAGCGTCTCGCTGAATATGACGGCCAGAGTGGGGTCGACGTCGATCGGCGGCGAGCATCTCTGAATGAATTCGCGCCATTCGTCCGTCGTTCGATCATGCACCAGCACGCGGCCGCGAAGATCCTCCGGAGATCGCAATGGCGGCGCTCGATTGGAACCGGGCGCGCAAACGGGAAACAACCGAGATCTGAATAGCAACTCCCCATTCTCGACTTCCGAACCGGCCTCTGCGTACTGAATGGCGCAATCGATCCGCGGGTTGTCCGAAAAGCGCAAGCCTATCTCCGAGATGATCTCGACCAGGATGTTGGGAGCGATCGCATTGAATTCAGCAAGTCTAGGAACGAGCCAGAGTCCGGCAAAGTCCGGATCGACGGAAATGACGAGTCTCTCCGGATTTTGATTCCGGCTGAGAGAAGCGATCGCCCGCTGAATTTGTGAAAAAGCCGAGGTCACAGCCCGCAGCAGGCTCTCTCCGTCGTCGTTCAATACAATCTTGCGATGGTGGCGCTCGAACAGATCCCGCCCCAGCTGTTGCTCCACCTTCTGTATGTGCCTGCTTACTGCCGCGTGAGTCACGTGCAGTTCTTCGCAAGCCTTGGTTATGCTCTGGAGCCGCGCGGCGGCCTCGAACGCTCGCAGAGAGTTCAGCGCGGGAATTCTGAATTTTGACATACGTACCCCATTCCTTAGGGTCAACATGCAGGTCGTGAAACCCGAACAAGTCGCGTCGATTCTGACGCTCATGCGAAATATAGCCGAAGGCCAGTGGTACAGATATCTCTCGTAGGTAGACCTCGAGGAGGTCGCCGGGTTTCACAAATAAAATAGGGGCTCGCGCGACGCGGTTATTGATGTGGACTCCCAAATCTCCGGATTCGGCTCAGATTCGGCGCTATTCGGTGGCTATCCGCTGGCGTGTGAGGCTGAGATCAGTTATCGGCAGCGCGCTGCGTGACCATTTGCAGAACATTGCTCATAAAAAGTCTCGCGCATCGCGTATTGCGCGCGCGCCCCCACGATCTCAATCTAGTGTGGCTTTCGCGAAAAGCAAGCGTTCGATCCAAATCCACACGTTTGAAGGAGATTCACATGGATACCAGCAAGGTCATTGAACTGGGCAAGGTCTCGGAAGAGACGAAAGGCATCCCGCTTGGCGAACTGGAAGATCCAGCAGAGCCATTCCGCGGGCGCCCCGGCTAGCGCGGAGCAGCAGGCGCAGGCACGGTGCGCGATAAACCATGTCGCACATCGTGCCTTTTCTACATATCGCCCAGCCGCTCAAATTTGCGGGAATGCAATGTACTTTCTGTCAAAGGACTGCTTTGTGTGTCGAACCCAGAATTACTGGGTGGTCTTGAACGCCGGTCGCGACAAGTATTCGTGCGTTACGCACGTCGATCTTGCGTCGATTGGTGACCTCCTTCATGGGTGGCGGAACCCAAACGAGGCCTCGGAGCATATTCTGCGGTTCGGCACCGAGGCGGGCGATTTGATCGAATCGTTGATGTCAAACGGAATCGTCACGGCCGACCCAAACGACGGAAAACCATTCGCGGAATCCGAATGCCCGGCGTACGAGAGGGCGATGGAAATCCTGGATCCCAATGTGCCGGTAAAGCATCCCCCGTCTTGCGTGACTCGCTTCTTTCTGGCTTGCGCAAGAGTCGACTGGCGTTTGCGAAAGACAAAACTGTCGCGCACGCTGGCAAGGATTGAGCAGCGCCGAATCCGCGCTCGGTCACCCGCCGCAGCCAGCGATGTCCAACATATCTCGGGACTGATGACGGCATTCCAGGATCTTCGACCTCTGTATCCGCGCCCCTATCTCTGTCTGTTCGATTCTCTTGCGCTGCTGGAATTCTTGGCTGGCTACCGTTCCTTTCCGCGCATCGTTTTCGGAGTCGTTGCCGATCCGTTCCACGCCCACTGCTGGCTGCAGGAAGGCAACATGGTACTCAATGATGACCTAGAGCGGATCGGCCACTACAAGCCCATTCTGAGTTTGTAAACGGCGAGAGTCGTCCCATGTATCCGTACGTAGCATTCATCAGGGACGCTCAAAATCCCAACGCGGATGCGGTGGCACAGCGATTGATTGATCAATTTCGGCAAACTCACGGAGAATGGGCGCTGCTGGAGGAGGCGAGAGGTCTCTCGCTGTTTCACGCTCCGCCTACCGGCCGATCGGCCGGTGCGATCGTGTTGCCTGCCGGGAGCGGCGCCATACTCGGCACATTGTTTCCCGCGAACCTGGACGTGTCGCCCGGCGGCTGGTATCCCGAGATCGACGATCGCTGTGCGGCGCAGATAGTACGCACCCGGGGAAGCCACTTGATGAACCAGTTTTGGGGCGGCTACGTTGCTTTTCTCGCCGACCTCTATGGCACCGTGCATCACGTAGTCCGCGATTGTTCCGGCAAAGTCCCTTGCTATGTCATCAGCCATGGTGACATCACCATCGTGACCGCGAATATCGAAGATCTTTCGGGTCTTTCTCTGCCCCTGTTTTCCATCAACTCGCGGTTCCTCGCGGGCTTCATTTGCAACCCTGAGTTGTCGCAGCGCGAATGCGCGCTGAACGAGGTGCAAGAACTCTTGGCCGGCCAATGCCTCGAGCTGAAGACGGCGCGAGCGAGATCGTTCGGTCTGTGGGATCCTCGAACAATAGGTGCGGACAACGCCGTCGAGGACTTTGGAGACGCGGCCCGCCAAGTAAGAGCGGTCACACAGTCATGCGTGGATTTCTGGGCCTCGAAGTATGATCGTATCGTGCACCATCTCTCCGGCGGGCTGGACTCATCCGCGATTCTCGGCTGCTTGAAAGGTTCGGCATATCGGCCACAAGTGACCTGTGTGCACTTGGAATCCGGCGGAACGGGGGAAAGTGAGTCCACGTTCGCACAACTCGCGGCCGACGCCGCGGGCCTCGAGTTGGTGCTGCAACCCGGATATTCGCAAGATTCAAGTTACGACGAACGGATATTTCGGCTTCCGAGAGCACCGAAACCCAGCGTTTCGCACCTTGGAGTCGTCATCGAATCCGACCTGAGAAATCTCATCCCTTCTCAAACGAAGGCCGAGGCGATATGGGACGGGCAGGGCGGCGACCACCTTTTCTTTCAGGTCCATTCTTCATTTGCAGCAGTGGATTATGCATTTCGTCATGGGGTCACAGGCGACTTCCCCAGGCACCTTCGGGATTCCGTACGCCTGTCGCGGTCATCCTATTGGGAGGTTCTCGGACAATCGATTCGATTGGGGCTATTCCGCTGCCACTGGCAACCCGATGACGAGTACCAGACGCAGGCCACGTTTCTGAACCCGGAAGCCATTCCGGAAAATATGGCGGATTACATTTGGCAGCCGTGGCTGGACGACAGCTCGAATCTGCCGCCCGGCAAGCGATGGCAAATCTGCCTCCTGGCGAGCTTGATTCACCGGCATCGCCCGGTTCCCGGGCTGCAGTATGCCGACCAACATCACCCGCTGTTCTCTCAGCCGCTGTTCGAGCTTTGCCTGCGAATACCCATTTACACGCTGCTGCGCGGAGGGATCGATCGCGCACTGGAACGTGCCGCGTTCCGCGATTGCGTGCCTTCGTCTATCATTCAGCGTGAGAACAAGGGGGTAATAGCAACGGGATTTATGAGCAAGCTCCGCGAATCCCTGCCATTCATCCGTGAGCTGCTGCTCGACGGTGTCCTGGTCAAAGAAAGGATCATCGATCGGTCGTCCTTGGCGCCTTATTTGTCTGGCAACCGTCCAATGAACTACCGCGTACTGTGGCCCTTTCTGTCCTGCATCGCGGCCGAGGTGTGGGCCCGAAAATGGGCCGGCACCGCATGGCGTTTAGGGTGACAGGAAAATCGGCTGCGACACCTTAGTCACCGAGAATCATTTTCCCGGTCGAATCCCGTTTGACCTTGAGATACATGTCGAACCAGGAAAATATGTTCTTCCACATGTCCCTTATATTCGCAGGGCTTGACGGCGTATGTCCTTCGCCTCGATAAATGAGCAGTCGCGCGTCCTTTTTCTGAAGGTAAAGCGAACTAAAAAACGCCTTGTAGCCCGCGTCATCGAAGTCATCCATATCCGAATGTATCAAGAGAACCGGGGCCGAAACGCTGTCCGAACGCCAAAGAGGACTATTTTGAATGTAGCGCTGGGGAAGCTGCCACG
>Ga0210398_10003489_pt1 | contig 15040 bp, 12 predicted proteins | sample IncBWC4OmetaG_FD_161047 | JGI IMG/M metagenome (GOLD analysis project Ga0210398, IMG submission 161047) | Forest soil microbial communities from Barre Woods Harvard Forest LTER site, Petersham, Massachusetts, United States - Inc-BW-C-4-O | ecosystem: Environmental > Terrestrial > Soil >...
CTCCGGGCGCGGCCGACGATCAAGGTTCTTCCTCATCCAGTGAGAACCCTGAACAGCCGCCAAATACTCGCCAGGGCGGTCAACAAACACAGCCCGGGCAAACCAATCCTCAGCCTCCGCCTCCGGGCTCGCAAGAGATCAAGACAGTGCCTCCTGGCAGCGTGCCTAGCGCCGGCGGGAGCGGCCGCGATGAGCTGATGACGCTGCAGAAGACGGTCACCTTCGTTACCGTTCCCGTCACCGTAAAGGACGACGAAGGAAAACTGGTTGATGGTTTGCTAGCAAAAGATTTCAGTATCTACGAAGACGGCGTCGTTCAGAAACTTACGCTGTTTACCAGCGATCCCTTCCCGCTATCCGCAGCCTTGGTCATCGATCAAGGATTGCCTGACCCCGTCCTGCGCAAAATCAATCAAACATTTGGGGCGTTAGGTGGGGCGTTCAGTTCGTTCGACGAAGTAGCCGTCTTCACCTACGGCAACACCGTCAACAAGCGTCAAGATTTCGGCAACACCACACGTATGCAACTAGCACTGCAACGAATTCGCGACGACAGTGGTGCGAACGCCGGTGCGTCGGTGGTCGGCGGCCCATTCGGGGCAGGACCCGAGACCAACAGCAAGCCGATGCCGGGCACGGTCCAGGTCCAGACTCCGGCGCGCGAATATCATGTGCTGAACGATGCCATCCTGATGGCCGCACAAGAACTCGCACACCGGCCTGCAGCGAATCGTAAAATCATTTTCGTTATCAGCGATGGCCAAGAGAACGGCAGCCGCGCCAGCTACACCCAAGTATTGAAAGTCTTGTTGACCGACGGAATTGCCGTTTACGCCATTGGCGTCGACACCGCAGCCATGCCGGTTTATAACAAGGTCGCCAAGGCCCGCATTCCCGGCTTCGGTTACAGCAATATTCTGCCGCGTTATGCCAACGCCACCGGCGGCGATGTTCTGGATGAGTTCTCCAAGGAGTCGATTGAGAGCGCCTACCAGCGCATTACCTTGGAAGCTCGCAACCAATACACGCTCGGCTACAACACAGCGCAAAAGCCGTCCAGCAGTTATCGCGACATCGAAGTTCGTGTGAAGCGGCCGGGCCTGGAAGTCTTCGCCAAGCACGGATACTATCCGCTACCACCCCAGCGCGACCTAATAGCACCAACGCCTGCCGACCAGCCTCAGCCCAGCCCAGCACCACCGACGCCGCAGGCACCGCCGTCGCTGTAAGTTTGCAGTCGTAGCTGCAGAAGCCGGCAAGAGCTTATTCGTGATCACTTTGAAAGTGTAGAATTCCTGCGCGGAAACAGCGGCCGGGCCTACAAGGAGAGACACACGTTGATCGCAGTTCCTGTTACTCGCAGTTCCTAAAGCGCCGTTCCAAGCAATTCTTGACGCGCGACCTCAGCGACCATTTTGCATCATTTCCGGTCGAGGGACGGCGCCGTACCCACTTCCCGGGCGCGCCCGCTGGCGGCAATCTTGCTTCCCTTCCCCGCAGCGGCGACATGCGCCGATGCCTCCGGTCCATAACGCTCCAGCAGCACCGGCACCAGTGCCCCTTCAGCCTCTTTCACAAAGGTCAATTTACCGGCAGCAGCGTCTCTATCGATGCGAATGAAGTCACCGAGCTTCACCTGTCCGGTGGCTACCAGGTTCGCCAAGGGAAACACGATGTTACGCTCGATAGCCCGTTTCAAATGGCGTGCGCCATACTTCAAATCGGTGCCCTCGAGCAGCAGAAACTCCTTCACTTGCGAAGTGCAGCTGAACACGAACTGGTTGTTGCCCGTGGCCTGTAGAATGCGTTGCTGCACTAGGCCCAACTCGATCTCCAGAATCTGCTCCAGGTGCTCCTCGCGCAGCATACGAAAGACCACGATCTTGTCGATGCGGTTCATGAACTCGGGCGAAAACTTTCGCCGCGCCGCTTCCACGGCAGCCCGATTGATCTTGTCATCGAGCCGGGTGTCCATGTGCGCTGGAGTCTGGGCAAATCCCATCGAGCCGTTGATCATCTCGTTCATCTCGGCCGCACCCAGGTTTGAGGTCATGATGATGACGCACTGCGAAAGGTCGACCCGGCGATTGTCCCCCAGAGTGAGCGTAGCTTTGTCGAGAATGCCGAGCAGCAACTGCCAAAGCGAATCCGAAGCTTTTTCGATTTCGTCGAAAAGGATGATTGAGAGCTTCAGCTTTTCGGTGTGCCACTGATTAATTGCTTCCTGGGTCAGTACGGGATGGGTTTCGCGATGTCCCAGATAACCTGGAGGTGAACCCACCAGCTTGGCGATCTCGTGCGAGTGCTGAAACTCGGCGCAGTCGATCTTGATGCAGGCGTGAGGATCGCCAAACAATGCTTCTGCCATAGCTTCCACCACCCGCGTCTTGCCCGAGCCCGTCGGGCCGAGGAACAACAGATTTCCCACTGGCCGTCCGGGAGCGTTCAGACCCGCGAGAAACATCTGGTAGAGTTCGGCGACTTTTTCGACGGCCGCTTCCTGTCCAACTATCTTTCGCCGTAATGCGGTTTCGAATCCCAACGCGTCACTGCTGCGCAGCGTAGGATCAAGGGTTGCGTTCAATCCGCTCTTCATAGTAGTGCCAACTAGCCTGCCTGATGTGGTGTCGGCCGCGATCGGGCAGTGTGAATAAGATGGAATCCTGGCCCGTTGAGTTGTTTCCTGGCCTGGTTCGATGGTTCGACCAACAGAGCTATTTCCATCCTGCGTTATTGGATGTGCCGGAGTCCCTGAACGACGGCTTACTGACTAGTTAACTTCTTGAAAGAATTATGTCAGCGCCCAGACACGACGTGGGCGATTTCAATCTTGGCGTGTGGGGCGAGCCACGCTTTGGCGATGCCATCAGCTTGCGGAGGTAAGGCGGGTTTGTAGTCGCCTGAAAAGACTCGGCGCCAGGCGACTTGAAAGGGCGTAGCTAAAGCTAATCCGTTGGAAGTCTTTTAACTTTTGTCATTCCGAGGCGCCTTCAGCCGCCGAGGGAATCTGCTGTTCCGCTGTTCAGCACCCCCCTCGTACTTGCGGCAGGATTTGAATAGAAAAAGGGACACCTTCTCAGGTGCCCCTTGGTTTCTACACTTACGCCTTGGCCTACGGCACTTCGATCAGCTCAATCTTGCCGTCCTTACGACGATGCAAAACCTTCACTTTACCTTTTCCGTCGCGGAAGACAAACACTTCGCGGTCGCGGAATTCGCATTCCTTCACTGCCTCTTCCACGGTCATCGGGCGCATGGCCACCGCATCGCTATTGGGTACCAGGTGCGCCTCGGTAGTGCGGGCTATGGAGGGGAACTTGTGCACCACCACCGGAACTGCGGTCGCCGAAGTAGCGCCGACGGCAATCTGCGTCTCGGCATCCGCCTCGACGGGCGCCTTCCAACCCTTATCCTTCGGCTTACGGGTGGTACTGCGGCGACGGCCGTTGGTGCGAAGAACCTGGGTCTCGATGTGTTCGAGAGCCTGGTTGACGGCCGCGATCATGTCCGTCGCCTCCGCTAAGCCAACCACGTGGCCGCGACGGCGATTTACCGTAATTTCCGCGATGTTGCGATGCTTTTCAACCGCAAGAATGACCTTGCTCTTGAAGTTGTCCCCCAGAATTTTAGTGAGTTTGGTGAGGCCTGATTCGACCTCGTCACGAACCGCGGGAGTTATTTCATATTGCCGCCCAAAATACTCTACTGTCATTGAGCTCCCTTCTCCGCTCCAGCCTGATTCCTTTGATTCTTGTTTGGCCGCCAGCGGTTTTCACCACAACAGCGTCCGTCAAGCTTTAAGCCCAGCCGACTGCAGATGGAGCTTGATCGAGGCGCCGGTACAGCAGCTAGTTTTTTACTCTGCGCTGATGGGTGCTCGGGATGCGCATATCTTCCCTGTACTTCGCGACCGTGCGGCGAGTGACCTGGATGCCCTGCGACTGAAGGATGCGGGTGATCTGCTCGTCGGTCAACGGCCTGGCTGGATCTTCCTCCTCGATGAGCTTCTTGACCCGGCGCTTGAGGATGAGCAGCGATGTACCGCTACCCTCAGGTCCGTTGACGCTCTCGCTGAAGAAGTATCGGAGTTCGAAGACGCCTTGCGGAGTGTGAGCGTACTTGTTGGCGACGGCTCGGCTGACGGTCGAGGGATGCACCCCGATCTCCTCCGCCACGTCCTTGATCATCATGGGTTTCAGGAAATCGATCCCCTGGTCCAGGAAATCGCGCTGTCGGTCCAATATCGAATAGCAGACCCGCAGAATCGTCTGCTTCCGCTGCTCGATATTCTTAATAAGCTGGATCGCCGACTTATAGCGCTCCTTGACGTAGTTGCGCACATCCTTTTCCGCCGCATCCCGGCTCAGCAGCTTGCGATAGGAGGGATTCAAGCGTAACTGTGGGACCTCTTCATCATTCATCAGGACCAGATATTCATCGCCCTGCTTAATAAAGGCCACATCAGGCTCGATCAGCCGGGTTTCCGCCTTGTTGTAGCGCAATCCAGGTCGTGGATCAAGAGTGCGAATGAAGTCCATCGCAAGCATCACGGCTTCCAGGGACCGCCCCATGGCTTTGGCAACTTCCTTGTAATGCTTGTTCTGCAAGGCATGGAGATGCTGGTCTACCAGCACCATGGCATCGTCCAAAGCTTCCAGCTCAGCCGCGTGGTTGTCGTTCCCATTCTTGCGGTCGATTCGCTTGAGATCGTGCAGTTGAGCCAGCAAACATTCCCGAAGGTCGCGCGCCCCTACACCTATCGGGTCCATTTGCTTGACCAGATCGATGGCTTCGCGCAAGGCGTCCCGGCTGAACGGTACCCGCGCGGGCACCGTGCGCGGCGGTACCAGGGAGGGACGAGAAACCGCCGGCGCTGGCGGCTGCGTCTCAATCAGTTCATTAGCGGGAAATTCTTCCTCGGCAACAGCTACATATGAATTGAAGGGTTCGGGCTGCGTCTCATCCGGCAGTGGCTCTGGCATCGCTGAAGAAACTGCGGAATCGCCCGGCACCGGCGAAACCGGCTCCGCCGGCTGCACGCCTGACTCCCCGCTGGCCAGACCGAGCAACTCGTCGTCGGTCGCGGTCAGATAGCCTTCCTCGTTCAGATTGCCGATGATCAGCTCCGCCGCTCGATATACATCTTCGTTAACGTGCAACGATCCCAGCTGCCACATCAGGTGATCGGTCAAGGTGCTGGGCTTGGACAGGAAGTTCTCGAACGAGGGTTTCTCGCTCTCTTCCATTTCAATTGAGGTGCGGAGCCCGGGATCCAGATACTCCGAGAAGAATGAGCCAAAATCGATTTCCTCGAAAGGATCTTTCTCTTGCGTGGTCGTGGCTGGCTGCTCTTGCTGGGCCAGGGAGCTGTCGCGCTCCAGCTTTTCTTCACGCGCCGAAACTTCGTCCAGCAGGGGAACCGAATTCTCCAGTTCCTCCAAGACAGGGTTTTCCGTCAGCTCAGCATTGATCATGTCGGCCAGCTCAAGCTTGTTGAGCGCCAACACACTGACCATCTGCACAAGGCCAGGCGTCAGAATCTGCTTCTGAGAAACCTTGAGGTTTAATTTGGGCTGTAATAAAGCCATTCGACGGAATCCTGAGGGACCGATCCCTCTTTTGAATTCTAAACCAACGAGAAGCTCTCGCCTAAGTAAACTCGCTTCACTTCCACATCATTTCCCAATTGTTCCGGTGTGCCCGTCCGGAAAATTCTTCCTTCGTTAATAATGTACGCACGATCGGTCACTGACAATGTCTCACGTACATTATGATCCGTAACCAGCACTCCGATACCGCTTGCTTTTAAATCAAAAATGATCTTTTGCAGATCCAGTACCGCGATGGGGTCAATCCCGGAAAAGGGTTCGTCCAGCAAAATAAAAGAGGGGGAGATGCACAAACATCGCGCAATCTCCACCCGGCGCCGCTCGCCCCCCGAAAGCGCATATCCCCGGTTCTTGCGAATGACTCCCAGTCCCAACTGGTCGATCAGCTTCTCCGTCCGCTCGCGGCGTTCATGCCACGACATCGACTGCGCTTCCAGGACGGCAAGAATATTGTCCTCGACCGTCAGCTTCTTGAAGATGGACGGCTCCTGCGGCAGGTAACTGATGCCGTGATTCCGGGCCCGAAGATACATCGGCACGTCGGTGATGTCGATCCCATCGATCAACACGCGCCCGGTCTCGGCCGGAATCAGTCCCACGATGATGTAGAAACTGGTGGTTTTGCCAGCGCCGTTTGGCCCCAGCAGACCAACAACTTCACCCTGTTTTACGTGGACACTGACCCCGTGGACGACCCTGCGGCCACGGTAGCTTTTGCCGATCTCATCCGCTGATAACGTCTGCATTTACTTCGTGGTACGTGCGCGAGTGATGGTGGGAGAAGAGCGTTTACTCTCTACCAGAACCCTATCATCGTGACTATAGAAAGTCAACGAATCGCCCCATACTGTGCCCCGTTCGGCATCAAAAATGCTAGGGTTCCGTCCGGTCAGTAAATACTTGCCGTCATCCGCCGTATACACCAGCCGGTCGCCAACCGCCCTGCGGTTTGGCTCGGTAACCACGACCTTACCGTTTGCGACCATATGATCAATCTTGCTGGGTGAGTCCGAACCCGGCAGTGACGGCCCTTTCTGCTGAACCGGCTTCGGCGATGGGTTGGCAGTGTTGCTGCCGGAATCAGCCTCAGCCTGCTTCAGATACACGTCGAGTTGCTGCGTGGTGATCGAGCCGCTTGTGGTCTTAGCCAGCACACTGCCCGTGTACCGGGCAAGACGCTCCTGGTCCACGTAGGTCAGTTTGTCGGCCGTCACGTCTACCGGAGTAATTTTTCCGTCCTGCGCCTGCTGCACGAACAGACTGGAAACCTTCTGCGATTTGTCCGATTCGGCCAGAATAGCGCGCTTCTCGTTATCGAAGTCGATTTTGGGAGCTCGTATCACGTTCGCCGTCTGCCACAGTCGCACGTTACCGGTGTAGTAAGCGATGCCTGGCTGCTTGAACGCGGTCATGTGTTCGGCGGTGACATGAATGGGCTCCGAGTCCGCCAGCAAAGCCCCATTTGGCTGCGGCTTCAACTCACTGTAGGTGGTTTTCACATCGTCATCAGCGAAGCCTTCGCCCGTCTGGCGGTTCATGTGGACGTGGACGGCAGTCGTCGTCATGCCGCCGTCAATCACCCGCGGGGATCCAGTCAGCACCAGAATCTGATCGCCAGGCGTATACGTCGCAACATCGGCAAACGCATCGCGCCCTCCGCTGCCAGGATTGGCTGACGGTTCGTGATACTCGAAGTTTCCCGTCTGAATCAGTTTGTCTACGCCTCCGTCGGCGGCAAATGTGACGTCAAGCTTTTCCGCGGTGCTGACTTTGTCAGGCTGCCCGGGCGTGGTGGATACGATTCGAGAATTAGGCCAGCCATGTAGCGTCTGCAGGCGATTGTTGTCGTCGAAGGTGGCATGAAATTTGCCGGCGGTCGCGACCGTGGTCGAATTGCTTCCCGTCTGCTGACTGCTGTTAGCGGCGTTCGTCGCCGGCTTCGAGCCCGGTGGCGCGGGCAGGATCGTGATCGAAGCCTTGCCGACTGTATCGCCCGTCTTGAGTTGGTTTCCATTTTCCAGCAGGAAATCAAGCTGGTCGGCAGCAATCTCCATCGGCTGTCCGCTGGTACCCGATTTCCCCGGTTGAGGATCCTGCCTCATACGGGCATTCTTCACCATGTGAAAACGGGACGGCTGGTTCTGCGCTTCGAAGTCGACGATAAAGGTGTCTGCTGCACCATGCGCTACGCTGGAGCCGTGAGTATCGAACTTGGCTCCATTCGACAAAATCGCTTGTTGGATCGAGTTCTTCGGTCCCATGTTGAGGTCGCCCCGCGGTCCCATCACTTCAATATCCGTGGGGCCACGAACTTCAATGTGGACATTGCCTTCCATGACCACGTGCTGCACAGTGTTATCCGGTTCGAACAGCAACGTGCCTTTGTCCGCGGTCAAGGTGCGATCCGGCTGATCGATCCTCGGGTTGAGCAGAACTGCCTGCCGAGGGACTTTCTGAATGGTGCCGCTGCTTCCGGTGATCGTGGCCGGATGATCGCCAGTGGTGAGGATATGTACATTCGACTTCAACTGCAGTTCATTGTTCTTGGAATCGTAGTACGCGCCCTTGGCTGAGCCCGTAGCCTGCTCGGTTCGAAATTCCACCACCTCATCGGTCTGCGCAATGCCCGTCTTCTGGTTGAAAGTGAGAGAGTGGGTCAGCAAATGCACCGGGTTCTTCAACTCCGCGGGCTCGGCCTGATCGGGCTTGAGCGGACCTTCCGCGTTTCCCTGCAAATCGATGTGCACTTCCCCGGCGGCCTTGATGTCGCCACTTTGGGGGTCGTAGGTGAATTGATTGCCGTATATCTGGTCGAACCGATCATGCGTGCGGCCGTACACAACGATGTGAACATTCTGCAGATCGGCTCGCCCGCCAGCCTTGAATTGGACCGTCTTGGAAGCGCGAATGGTGTAAATGGTTCTTCCGGCCTCAGACTTGGAAAGCGAGAATCCATCGCTGGTCTGCTGGATGTCGAGTCCCAATTGACTGGGAATATTATGCAGCGCAGGACCGACCCGGGACCGGGCAATCCAGTATGAAAGGGTCACCGTGGCAACGAGCACGCACACTCCCACGATGAGCCACTTACGTACCTGCGCTAACGATTGAAACATCTAGCTTAATTTTACGCTATCACCGAGCGCCGGCACGACCGCCCGGCATGCGTTGAGTTGCCGGTGGGCTGCGCCTTGTTCGGGTAGTGCGAATCTTCGGGTCCGCGTTAGAACAGCGATCGAAATGTCCGAGCCGGCTTCACAGTTTGCTGAGAAACTCGAAAGCAGATCCCTCACCGGCTGAAGCCGGGTTCGGGATGACAAAATAAAGGACTTATTACGGCGTAGCTAAAGCTACGCCCCTTCAAAATCACCCTCGGCGGAGTTTTTCAGGAAACTGTTCAGCCGGCGCCACTTTAGTCCTTTGCCTTTCTCGTAGTGTCGATAAGCTCACTGGCGCAAAAGCTTGAAACCCTTTACCGGAGTGCGAATGACAAGGCAATCGCTCGGCATATCGTGAAGCGCCTGGCGGCGCTTGGTCCATCCCGACATCATGAAGCCGATGGTCAGGCAGAACAGGGACAGAAACTTCATCAGATGGCGAACTGTCGCCTGTCCAAAAGAGATCCTGTCGCCCTCGGAGGTGACGACTTGTATACCGAGTAGACGCTTACCCACGGTCGCCCGCCACGACGAGCTTTCCGAGAAGGCACAATAAAGCCAGGAACCGACCGCCAGGATAACGATGAACGCCATGCCCGTTGCAACCTTCGATACGAAGGGCGAAATCCCCAGCATGTGACCTGATCGGCGCAGCGCAAAATCAATCGCCAAAGTCAGAACTAACGCGCCCACTGCTTCCAAGCAGACGTCAACGGCCCCTGCCCAGACGCGTAACCAGAAGCCTGCGTACTCGACTCTGTCTGGTATGGAGGACACGGAGTTCAGATCAGCCCTCACGGCTTGAGCGCGGCGCACGGCCTCAAGCGATGATTCGGCCAGCAGGTCGCCGCGGAAAAGACAAAACCTGCCGTCGGGCAAGCGGGTGTTGCCGCAACTTGTACACACCTCATCAAGCACCGTCTCCATCGGATGGGAATACTACGCCCACCTTGGAGTCCTGTAAAGCGGCCCCGTACTATGATAAGCCTCTCCCAGCACTTCGACCGCTCGGTCCGACTACACAAGCTGGAAGCCTTCCTATGAGGGTACGCCTGGTCCGTTCGAAGGTCACAATTCTAGGGTCTTAGGTCACAGACAGGGCGGGAAAGTTCCCGATATGGTTCAAACAGTTTCTAGTGGTGCTTTCTCGGGCCCGATCCGGGCCCATAGATGTGCGATATGAAGAAATTTGAGCATGGCGGAGATGTAAGGCGAATTGCCCGAGCCGCGGGAAGATCGGAGCGGGACATTCTCGATTTCTCCGCGAACATCAATGCATTGGGTCCGCCAGAATGGCTGCAACCCCTCATCAATTCTCAGATAAGTACACTTCAGCACTATCCCGACCCGCATTGCACGGAACTGGTGAGATCGGTTGCCGAGCGATATGGCGTTAGCCGCGAAGAAGTGATCGCCGGCAACGGCTCGACAGAAATTCTCTATCTCCTGACCCGCGCAGCGGAAAAATCGAGCGCGTTGATTCCTGTTCCCTCTTATGGAGACTACGTTAAGGCTGCCGTGCAAGCGGGAATGGGCATCCAGACCATACCCGCAGATACCGAGCTGCCGAGCGACCTATTAACGGCTGACACAGCAGTCTTTATCGGCCGGCCCAATAATCCTACGGGGACCGTGTGTTCGGCCGATACCCTTCGGATCCTGGCCGCTGAGTATCCTGACACGCTTTTCATGGTGGATGAGGCGTTCGGCGATTTCGTGGAAAACTTCGACAGCCTGACCCGGCAACGTCCCGCCAACGTGATTGTGCTGTTGTCGCTCACTAAGATTTTTGCCATTCCCGGATTACGAACCGGGTGTGCCGTGGGTGACGCACGCTTGATCCGCAGACTGCTGGAGCTGCAGCCGCCATGGAGCGTCAACACGTTCGCCCAGGCTGTGAGTGCAGCCGCATTGCGCGATCACGAGTATGTTCGGCGAACCCGCTCTTACGTCACGCGCGAACGCGAGAAGCTCTTCACCGAACTTAGCTCGCTCTCTGGCCTGACGGTCTATCCGGGCGAAGCGAACTTCCTTTTGGCCAAACTTGAACCCGACGGCATCGATGCTCCATCGCTGGCAGAGCGAATGCTTGCTCACGGAATCGCCATCCGAGTGTGTACCAGCTTTCAAGGCCTGAGTGAGCGTTACTTTCGGATCGCCGTGCGAACCAGCGATGACAACAAGCGGCTGGTTGTCGCCTTACGCAGCGAACTCAACGCTCTGCTGCCAAGCGAATCTGAGCGAACGCCAGCAGCGATCATGGCGCAGCCTCCAGGTTCAATCTGAATGGAAGCGTGTGTCCGATAAATCGTCTGGCTGCTGGAGATAATCGTGACTAAGAGTAGCGCTAGATGGGGAGGCATCCTGGCGGAGTTGGAAGGTGCACGCTTGGAAGACAGCCCCATCGTGGTGCCCAATCAGCTCGAGCTACCAGCTTCCGAGTTCCATCAGAACTTGTCCGGCAGCACGGGAAGAACAGGACCGTCCTCCCCTTTCACTCCACTGGTTGTCGCTTTCGACCTGGAAAGCGTGCTCGTTCCGGAAATCTGGCAAACCGTCTCTCGAATAACGAGCATACCCCGCCTGGCGTTGACCACCCGTGACACTCCCGACTTCGAAACCCTGATGCGTGAGAGGATGAGCCTGTGCCGGGAACACGGTCTCTCATTAGCGCGGCTGCGACAGATTGTCGGCAGCATGCAACCACTGCCCGGAGCGGTCGAGTTTCTCGCCTGGGTACAGGAGCGGATGCTGGCCGTAATCGTCTCCGACACCTATCACGAGTTGGCTGGTCCTGTCGTAGAGAAGCTCGCTTGCCCGTTAATGGTTTGTAACGGCGTGACCCTGGACGAGGAAGGATACCTCGCCGGCCATCGTCCCCATAATGCGCGCGGCAAAGCCGGGGCGGTCGAGCACTTCCAGCGGCTGGGATTTCAAGTGGTAGCGGTAGGCGACTCGCATAACGATCTGCCCATGCTGAACGCCGCCAACGCCGGCATCTTGTTCAGACCTTGCGCGGGATTGATGGAGAGCGTCAAGGATCTGCCGCTTGCCTGGGACCTGGAGGAATTACAAGCTGAGTTGCAAAAGTGTGTGGTCAAAACTTCTTCGAAAAACGGTAGCCCTGATTTGACCGTCCGTGGCGCGGCAATGCCGGCTGACTTCTCGAGGCCCGACCACGAGGCAGATTGATGCATAGCAAAGTTGCGGGCGAAGAAGATCCACTTAGCGCAGCAGCCTTGGCGCAGTTATGCCGCCGGGCTGGAGCCGATGACGCTGGTTTCGTCGAACTGGATCGAGCCGTCTTGCCAGCCCAACGCAAGAAGGTGCTTCGAGTTCTGCCCTGGGTACGATCGTTTGTCATCATCGTCCGCTGCTTGAATCGGCCGTTCATCCGCGCTCGCATGCGCAGCCTCACTTCCGCTGAATATGTTGAGGTCGGCCGCGACGTGGAGGCAATCGTCCAACGTGCAGTACAAGACCTTGAGGTAAGCGGAGTTCGAGCCGCAGGGTTTTATTGTTTTCCCCCGGAATTCGGAGGCACGCCCCTCTCGCGCTCCTTGGTTTCACTGCGGCTTCTGGCCGAGACCGCCGGGTTAGGTGTGATTGGAAAAAATCGAATCGTGCTGCATCCCCAGTTCGGCGCGGATATTTACCTGGGTGTTATCGCGCTTGACCGAACGGTTACCGCTTACGGCCAACCTCTGGCTTCCTCGCCCTGCGCGAATTGCAATCTGTGCGAAGAAACTTGTCCCACAGGCGCGATCGCCAGGGACGGCTATTACGACTCGAGCAAATGTATCCAAAGCCGAGGATATGATGCCAATATTCATTGCGATCTTTGCCGAGCGGTGTGCCCTGCCGGCGATCCAGTCATCGCCCCGCAGTAGCTTGCGGCAAGGTTGCCAACGAACTTCGCGCAAATGAAGCGGGGAACGTCGGTCGTTACTTTACTTGGCTGGCGCATAAAAGTAGTAATCGGCTGTGTAGGGGATCTTCACTTCGGTGTTCTGCTTTGAGATATTGCACCCGGCCGCCGGCGGCTGCTGTCCACCCTTGGTATGAATTCGCTGAATCGTTGTAACCCGGCTGAGAACGCCATTGCCGGAGTGTCCCGTGACAGTCAGCAGTAGCCATGGAATCGAGTCTGCATCAGGCGAGTCCACGCGAGCGACGGCCTTACCCGTAACTTCGCTCCCATCGTTGTCCTTCCAGGTCGGTCCGGTATAATGCCGGCCGACCGTCGCTCCCTGCTGGTCGTGCAGCTCAGCTTCCGGAGCCTTCAAGGCCCAGGCGAGTTTCCCGTCACTCCCTGGCTGGCACACGTATATCTGCGAGCCCGAAGCGTGCGCCTGCAAAATAATTTCTTCGCCAGCGGGCGCTTTGATCTTGTCGGGCACATTCGCAGGCGACGTGGCTTGCCCGCTTGCCTGCGAGGCGATTCCGATCAATAGAGCGATTTGCAGCGATCGTGTAATCACCGCAGAAGTTTACCATCGCTGGACGAAAACGAGCCAAGGCTGGACCTCGCCTCTTCAGCTGAACTCTCTAGGCCCTGAGAGCCCCACTTACTGAGCAACTGTTACCAACCCGGTCGCATCCACTCGCTTAACATCTTGAATTGCGAAGTATTTTCCGAGGGTGGTAAGTTTCACTCCTTTTGCATTCCTGAGGTTACCAATCGTATGGCAAAGCCTACCAAGCTGACATCTCCAACCAAAATCGATCCTTTCGACACTGGAAAAAAGAGCCTAAGGGTTGTGATCGAAACTCCGAAGGGCAGCCGAAATAAGTTTAAGTACGATGAAGACCTAGGATGCTACCGGCTCAATAAGGTTCTTCCCGAAGGCATGAGCTTTCCATACGATTTCGGTTTTGTTCCCCAAACCAAGGCTGAAGACGGCGATCCCTTGGACGTGCTGGTACTTATGGATCAGCCAGCGTACCCCGGCATCGTGGTCGAGTCTCGAATCGTCGGAGTCATCGAAGCAGAACAGACGGATGGCGACAAAACAATTCGCAACGACCGCGTGCTGGCGGTTTCGGTAGATTCCCACACCCATGCTGATATCAAGCACCCAAGCGACTTGAACAGCACGATGATCGAGGAGTTGGAGCAATTCTTCGTAGCCTATAACAAAGAGGAGGGGAGGAAATTTAAGCTGCTTGGCTGCAAAGGGATGAAAACCGCCATGAGGCTTATCAAGAAATCTCGCTTAAAGTAACTGGCTGAATAGAACGCTCCTCGCGGTAATTTAAATATCCCGCTGGTCCTTTTCGGCGCTCAATATCGGTGATCGGCCGATCGATCCTATTCTTCCGCAATATTCTGAGTGTCGCAGGGAATAAGAAGCCCCTCTGGTAGTTTAGTCTTGTGAGGATGTCGGCAGCAGACCGATCCGATTCGTTCGCAGAACTGGCGATGCCGCTATTCGATCAGCTGTACAACTTCGCGCACTGGCTGACCCAAAATCGCGAAGAGGCAGAAGACCTGGTTCAGGAAACCTATGCCAAGGCTTTGAAAGGATTCTCCTCTTTCCAGGCCGGTACCAATTTCCGGGCATGGATGTATCGCATCTTGCGCAACACATTCTTGACCTCGCGTACTGGATTAAAGGCTGCCGCGACTGTACCGCTCGATGCGGATGATGATGGGCCTGAATTGGCAGTTGAGAACGAGACGCCGGAAACGCTTCTGATGCGACGCTCAGATACGCAGCTGGTGCAAAACGCCATCGCTGATCTGCCGGTGCATTACCGGGAGATCCTCCTTCTTTGCGAGGCAGAGGAAATGTCGTACCAGGAAATCGCCGAGACTCTTGCCATTCCAATCGGCACGGTCATGTCGCGCTTGTCGAGAGCTCGAAAAGCGTTGCGCAGCATATTGGCGTCGACGATTTCCAAAAGGGTGAACTATGGTTTGTGAATCGTGGAAGGCCCAACTCGACGCCTACCTCGATGGCGAGCTTCCGGAGGATTCAATGCGGGCCTTCGATGCTCATGTACACGACTGTGCCTCTTGTTCGGCTGATGCCCTTGCCCGCGTACAGATGAAGCGCGCTGTGCAAACTGCCGGAAAACGGTTTGCTCCCAGTGCCGAGTTCCGACAACGCATGCAGCAATCCATAGCACCCAAACCAGCGCGCAACTTCAATTTGGGATGGATTTTGGCTGCCGCGGCAGCGGTCATTCTCGTGATCGGAGCATTGATTTCGATCTATACGGGAATTCAGTCGCGGAGGAACCACGTCTTCAACGAGATTGCCGACTTGC
>Ga0210398_10003490_pt1 | contig 15039 bp, 10 predicted proteins | sample IncBWC4OmetaG_FD_161047 | JGI IMG/M metagenome (GOLD analysis project Ga0210398, IMG submission 161047) | Forest soil microbial communities from Barre Woods Harvard Forest LTER site, Petersham, Massachusetts, United States - Inc-BW-C-4-O | ecosystem: Environmental > Terrestrial > Soil >...
CACGCTTTCGCGTCTCAGCGTCAGTCACGTCCCAGCGAGCTGCCTTCGCCATTGGTGTTCCTCCTGATATCTGCGCATTTCACCGCTACACCAGGAATTCCACTCGCCCCTTCCGGACTCTAGCTCGACAGTATCCACCGGCTTTCCAGGGTTGAGCCCTGGACTTTCACAGCGGACTTATCGAGCCGCCTACACGCTCTTTACGCCCAATAATTCCGGACAACGCTTGCACCCTACGTATTACCGCGGCTGCTGGCACGTAGTTAGCCGGTGCTTCTTGTGAAGGTACCGTCACCTCAGACGGCTATTCACCGCCGAGGCTTCGTCCCAACTGAAAGGGGTTTACAACCCGAAAGCCTTCTTCCCCCACGCGGCGTTGCTGCGTCACGCTTTCGCGCATTGCGCAAGATTCCCCACTGCTGCCTCCCGTAGGAGTCTGGGCCGTGTCTCAGTCCCAGTGTGGCTGATCGTCCTCTCAGACCAGCTACCCATCGAAGCCTTGGTGGGCCATTACCCCACCAACAAGCTAATGGGCCGCGGGCCCATCTCGATGCGGAGGCCGAAGCTTCCTTTCCCCTTGCGGGCACATCCGGTATTAGCCCGAGTTTCCTCGGGTTGTCCCGGTCATCGAGGCAGGTAACCCACGTGTTACTCACCCGTTCGCGGCTCTGCCCCAGGGCAAGCCCTGGTTCGTCGCTCCACTTGCATGTGTTAAGCACGCCGCCAGCGTTCGTCCTGAGCCAGGATCAAACTCTCCGTGAAGAGAGTCGTCACAGCTTGATCGGGGCCTATACACCGTGGCCCCGGCCATGACGGGGTACTGCAATCCCTACTTGACTCTTTGTCCGCCTCCACGCGATCGCGCAAACGATCGGCAGCGCCACATGGCGCCCCGCGGAGACGGGTCGAACCTGGACGCACACCACGATCGATCCAACGATCGTCGGTGCGCATGCTGTTGAGTTTTCAAAGACCGTCGAGCCTCTTTGGGGAGGACTTCCCCGGAGAAGATCAATCCGGCTCACGCCCGAAGGCATCTCTGAGCCAGCGAAGCAGTATAGCGCGCCCGCGGCGGAGAGGCCGCGTCGTGCCGTGCGACGGAGTCCGCCGCGCCGGCGCCACCCTGGTTGGGGCGCGTGGAGAACATAGTGCATTGCGCCTCGGACGACAACACGGGCAACCGCCGGGTTGGTTGGCATACGTAAAGAACAACATCGCATCGCGCCGGCGCCGGCCTCCGTGAGCCGGGCGGCAACCACCCTCTCCGCCGGGTTGGTTGGCATGCGTAAAGAACAACATCGCGCCGGCGCCGGCGCCGGCCTCCGTGAGCCGAGCGGCAACCGCCCTCTCCGCAGGTTGGTTGGCGTCCGTAAAGGACAACGTCACATGCGTCCGCCCCGCCTACGGCCCACGGGCCGGCCGGGGGCCCCCCTGCCGACCCCGCCTACTCCACCACCAGCCGCCGAAACCGCCGTTTGCCGACGCGCAGGACGGCGCCGTCGGCCCGCTCGGTGGGGGCGTCGTACTGGCCGTTGGCGACGGGCTGCTCGCCCAGCGATACGGCGCCCTGGTCGATCAGACGGCGGGCATGGGCGCGGGAGAAGCCGAACTCCTCGGCGATCACGGCCGGCAGGTGGACGACGCCGTCGTCGGGCCGCACGCGCGCCTGCGGCATTTCCTCGGGAGCGCGGCGGTGGACGAACACGAGGTCGAACTCCTGCTCGGCGCGCTCGGCGTCGGCCGCGGAGTACAGCCAGCCGACGATCCCGCGCGCCAGCTCGCGCTTGGCGTCGCGCGGGGCGGCGCAGGCGGGCGGCTCCCGCGCGAGCAGCAGGCGGAAGTAGTCGCCGACGGCCGTGTCGGGGATGCTCATCGTCTTGCCGTACATCTCCTGCGGCGGGTCGGTGATGCCGATGTGGTTGCCCAGCGACTTGCTCATCTTGCGCCGCCCTTCGACGCCGACGAGCAGGGGCATCGTCATGATCGCCTGCTGGGGCTGGCCGTAGGCGCGCTGGATGTCGCGGCCCAACAGCAGATTGAACTTCTGGTCGGTGCCCCCCAGCTCGAGGTCGGCGCGCACCGCCACCGAGTCGTAGCCCTGCAGCAGCGGGTACATCAGCTCCAGCATCGAGATCGGCGCGCGCGCCTGGAAGCGCTGGGAGAAGTCGTCGCGTTCGAGCAGCTGCGCCACCGTGGTGGTGCCCACCAGCCGCAGCAGCTCGCTCATCGGCATGTCCAGCCACTCGCTGTTGAAGCGCACCTCCAAACGCTCGGGGTCGGGGTCGAGGATCCGCAGCGCCTGCTCGCGGAAGGTGGCGGCGTTGGCGGCGATCTCCTCCTCGGTGAGCATCGGCCGCAAAGCAGAGCGTCCGGAGGGGTCGCCGACGCGCGCGGTGTAGTCGCCGATGATCAGCACCACCCGCTGGCCGGCGTCTTGGATCTCGCGCAGCTTGCGCAACACCACCGCGTGGCCGAGGTGGATGTCGGGCGCCGTGGGGTCGATCCCGAGCTTCACGCGCAGCGGGCGGCCTTCGCGCCGCGCCGTGGCGATCCGCTCGGCGAGCGCGCCGTCGGGGAGCGAGTCGACGGAATTTTGGGATAGGAGGGCGGCAAGCCGCCCGGGGGGGACGGCCGCGGAAGCCTGCTGGTCGACTGGAGTGCGCATGGCGGGCCAATGCTAAACTCTCGCCCCCGGTGGAGTCCGTCTCGCTGCCCGAAACCCCCGCGCGGACCGCGCGCGAGGGCGCGACGCAAGCCGCACTCGCGGGTGACGCACTAGCCGCGCACGAGGGCGACGCACTAGCCGCACACGAAAGCGCCGCGCACGAGGGCGAGGCGCGGGGCGCACACGAGGGCGGGAGCCGCGCCATGCGCCTGAAGAAGCTGCGGTTCATGCTGATCTTTCTCGCGCTCGCGCTGCTCGGCGTCGTGTCGTTCGCGTTCGGCATGTTCATGGCTGTCGCCTCCGACCTGCCGCACTTGGAAGCCAAGTTCCGTCAGGACAACGCGCGCAACTCGGTGCTGCTCAGCGACGGCGGCACGCCGATCGGGGTGCTGAGCGAGCGCAACCAGATCCTCGTCACGCCCCAGCAGATACCGCCGATCGTGCGCCACGCGGTGATCGCGATCGAGGACAAGCGCTTCATGACCAACTCCGGCGTCGACCTGCGCTCGCTGGCGCGCGCGTTCTACACCGACGTGTTCCACCAGCGCGCCGTGCAGGGCGGGTCGACGATCGAGGAGCAGTTCGTCAAGAACGCGCTGCAACAGCAGTCGCACCGCACGATCCTCGAGAAGTTCCGCGAGGCGGCGCTCGCCTTCCAGCTGGCCCACCACTGGTCGAAGCTGAAGATCCTCACCGAGTACCTCAACACGATCTACTTCGGCAACGGCGCCTACGGGATCGAGGCGGCCGCGCAAACCTACTTCGGCCAAGAGCCTGCGCACGAAGGGTGCGGGCAGCCGCGCCACCCGCTGTGCATACAGCAGCTCGGCCCCGCCGAAGCGGCGCTGCTGGCCGGCATCATCCAGTCGCCGACCGACTACAACCCCGTGCTCTACCCCACCCTCGCCCGCGAACGGCGCGATCTGGTGTTGGAACAGATGCACCAGCAGGGCTACCTCGGCCGCGCCGCCTACGAAGCGGCGTCCGTGCAGCCGCTGCCCTCGCCGCAGGAGATCCAGCCGCCCCGCCAGCCGCTGGTGGACGGCGTCGACACCGGCTACTTCGACAGCTGGGTGGAGCCGCAGGTGATCGCCCGCTACGGCGCCCAGCGCGCGTTCTACGGCGGCATGCAGATCCACACCACGCTCGACCTGTCCCTGCAGCGGGCCGCCGAAGAAGCCGTCGGCGGCTACCTGAGCGGCCCCGAAGGGCCCACCGCGGCGCTGGTGGCGGTCGAAAACTCCACCGGCGACGTGCGCGCGATGGTGGGCGGGCGCAACTACGACGAAAGCGCTTTCAACCTCGCCACCGAGGGGGAGCGCCAGCCCGGCTCCTCGTTCAAGGCGTTCGACCTCGCCGCGGCCCTGGAGGACGGCATCTCCCCCTACTCGGAGTGGACCTCCAAGCAGAAGGAATTCATCGTCCCGGGCAGCAGCGGCAGGGAAAAGTTCGTGGTGCACAACGACGAAGGCAACTACACGGGCGTCAACACGCTGATCAACGCCACCGCCTACTCCGACAACTCGATCTACGCCGAAGTGGGGCTGAAGGTCGGTACCGGGCGGATCGCGCGGCTGGCCCACCGCATGGGGATCACCACGCCGATCTCCACCAACCCGTCGATGACGATCGGCGGGCTCACCGTCGGCGTCACGCCGCTCGACATGGCGCACGCGTACGAGACGATCGCCCACGGCGGCCAGCGCGTCAGCGGCACGCTCGCCGAACCGGGCGCGCCCGACGGCATCCAGGAAGTGCGGGCCGGCGACCAGCCGCTGCTGGACGGCCGGCGCAGCGAAGTCAACGCCGTCACGCTGCGCCGCGTGCTGCCCCCCGAAGTGGCCACCACCGAGACCTCGATGCTGGAAACCGTGCTGCAGTACGGCACCGGCAAAGCGGCCGCGCTCGGGCAGTTCGCCGCCGGCAAGACCGGCACCACCTCCAACTACGTCGACGCCTGGTTTGTCGGCTGGGACGCCAAGTACACCGTCGCCGTGTGGGTTGGCTACCCCAACAAGTTCGTGCCGATGCTCACCGATTTCGAGGGCGGGCCGGTGCTGGGCGGCACCTTCCCCGCGCTGATCTGGCACTCCTTCCAGACCTCCGCGCTGCGGGTCGAACGGGAACGCGCGCGCGAAGCCCAGGCACGGCGGACGGCGCTCGCCGAACGGCAGGCCGCCAAGCGCGCCGGACACATGAGCGGGACGGGCGCGACGGAAGCGCAGGGCGCGGTCGCGGGCGAAGCCAACCCCTCCCCCTCCTCCCCATCCCCCACCGCCCACACGCCCGGCGGGGCGGGAAACGTGGGCAAAAGCCGCGAAACCGCGCCCCCGTCCGCCACCGGCGGGCATGGCAAGGCGACCGGGGAAGGCGAAGCGACGCCCGCGCCGGCCGCCAAAAGCCCCCCGGCCAGCACGCCCGCGCCGGCCACGACCGCGCCGAGCAGTCCGGCGCCGGGGCCCGGCGGCGCGCAGAGCCCGGGGCAGGCGCCGGAAACGGCCACGCCTCCGTCGACTCCGTCGAGTGGCGGCACCGTCGCGCCGACCGGCGGGGCGAGTCCCTAAGCGGCCCCGACCGGCCGCGCCGGCCCCTGAGCCGCGGCCCGCCAGCGCAGCGGCGGCGGATCGCGGCTCAGCGCCGCGGCGGGCGAGCCACGGCCGTCATGGCCGCGGCCGTGACACGTGCGGGTTGCCGGCCAAACAGAAGCGCCACTGCAGATCGACCGCCTTGCTGATGCCGATCCGCGGGCCGCAGCGCACCTCATGCTCCTCCTCCAGCCAGCGCTCGCGCGGGGGGCGGATCGTGATCGGGCCGCGGGTGAGGTCGCAGTCGTTGTGGTACAGCTCCACCGCCAGCGCCACCGTCAGCTTGCCGGGGCCCGAGCAGAGATCCTCGCGGCGCTGCATTCCGCGGCGATCGCGCATCCTGCCCACGCCGCGCAGCGGCTCCAGCGCGCGGATCAGCACCGCCGCGCCCACGCCCTGGCTCTCGCACACGGCGTTGAGCAGCGCGTGGATGCCGTACGAGCGGTAGACGTAGGCGTGCCCGGGGGCGCCGTACAGCGTGCGCGTGCGCGGGGTGAGGCCGATGTAGGCGTGGCAGGCCGGCTCGTCCTCGTGGTAGGCCTCGGTCTCCACGATCATGCCGGCGGCCGCGCGGTATTCGACCACGCAGCCGATCAAGTCGCGCGCCACCTCCACCACCGGGCGGGCGTAGAAATCGGCGGGGAGCGCCCCCGGCGCCGGGCGGCGCGGGGCTCGCACCGCGTATCCGCTTGGCGCCCCCGTGCCAGCCACGCTCACTCCCACGGCACGCGCGGCACTTCGGCCGGCGGATGGTCGAGCACGCCGCGCGCCAGCGCCATCTGCTCGCCGAGACGCTCGCTGGAGGTGCCGCCCTCGGAGACCTTGCTCTCCAGCCACGAGCTCTGCGTGAGCAGCGCGCGGTACTCCTCGGCGTGGGCAGCCAGCAGCGGGCTGTGCGCGGCCAGCTCCGCCTCGCTCAGCTGCGACGGGAGCTTGCCGGCGTCCAGCGCGGTGCGCACCACACCGGCGACGATCCCGTGCGCCTCGCGGAACGGCACGCCGTGGCGCACCAGCAGATCGGCCACGTCGGTGGCGCCCAGCAGCTCGTCGGAGGCGGCGTCGGCCATCCTCTCGCGCCGGAAGCGCACTCCTTCCACCATCCCGCGCGCGGCGATCAGCGACAGCTCCAGCGTGTCGGCCACGTCGAACAAGTGCTCCTTGTCCTCCTGCAGGTCCTTGTTGTAGGTGAGCGGCAGCGCGTGCATCACGCCGTGCAGCGCGCTGAGGTGCCCCAGCACGCGCGGCGCCTTCGCGCGCAGCAGCTCCGCGGCGTCGGGGTTCTTCTTCTGCGGCATGATCGAGCTGCCCGAGGTCCACGCGTCGGGCAGCTCGCAGAAGCCCACCTCCTCGCTGCTCCACAGCACCAGCTCCGCGCCCAGGCGCGACAGGTGGGTGGCGAGCACGGCCGCCGCGTGCAGGTAGTCGAGCGCGAAGTCGCGGTTGGAGACGGCGTCGATCGAGTTGGGCACGATGTCGTGGAAGCCCAGCTGGCGCGCCACCGCGCGGCGGTCGGTGTCGAAGTTGACGCCCGCCAGCGCCCCCGCGCCGAGCGGCAGCCGCCCGGCCTGTTCCAAAGCGAAGGCGAAGCGCTCGCGGTCGCGCGCCAGCATCCAGAAGTACGCCAGCAGATGGTGGCCGAGATAGACGGGCTGGGCGCGCTGCAGGTGGGTGTAGCCGGGCAGCGGCCAGTCGCTGTGCTCTTCGGCGCGCGCCAGCAGCACGCCCATCAACTCGCCGATCGCGTCGTGCGTGCCGCGCGTTTGGGCGCGCACCCACATCGCCACGTCGGTGGCGACCTGGTCGTTGCGCGAGCGCGCCGTGTGCAGCTTGCCGCCCACCGGCCCCGCCAGTTCGGTGACGCGCCGCTCGATCGCCATGTGGATGTCTTCGTCGAGCTCGAAGAACTTGAACATCCCCAACGCCAGCTCCGCCTCCGTCTCTTCGAGCGCTTCGATCAGGCTGTTGCGCTCCTCCTTCGTGAGGATCTCGCGCTCGGCCAGCATGCACACGTGCGCGCGCGACTGCTCCACGTCGTGTTGCCACAGCCGCTTGTCGAACGGCAGCGAGACGTTGAAGCGTCGGAAGTCGGGGTGCTGGGGCTCGCGGAAGCGCGACATGGCGTTGAACTGTGGGACGCCTGGACAGTAGCGGAGAGCCCCCCGCGCCGGCGGTGCGCTTCGACTGAAGCGAAGCGCCCGTCGAGCGGGACGCCCCCGCGTACAGACGCAATGCAGACGGAGTACATTATACGGTCATGCTTTCCGACTGTCCCGATACTCTCAATATACACAGTCATGGGGATGGAGACGGCGCTCAACGGCCAGGCGAAAACGATGCCGAACGGGCAGAAGGAAACACCCCACGACCCGACGCGTCACGTGCGCGATAATCGGAAGATGCCCAGCCCGCTGGCAACCTCCAAAGTCGCCCCCACGCCGGCGCTGCCGCGTGGCCCGCACTCGCTGACGCGCGAGGAGGTGGCCACCAACCAGCGGCGGCGGCTGCTGGAGGGGATGATCGACGCGATCGGCGACAAGGGCTACGCGGCCACCACGGTGTCCGACGTGATCCGCCGCGCCGGCGTGTCGCGCAAGGCCTTCTACGAGCACTTCGCCAACAAGGAGGAGTGCTTTTTGGCCACCTACGACTCGATCGCCGCCGCCGGCCGCCGCGGCGTGTCCACCGCCTTCCGCCGCGCCGAGGGCGTGCCCGACGGCATCCAGGCGGTGCTCGGCGAAACGTTCGAGCTGGCGATCGCCCGCCCGGAGGCGCTGCGCGTGCTGATGGTCGAGATCGGCGCCGCCGGCCCCGCCGGGATCGCCCGCCGCGAACGCCTGGTGGTCGGGTTCGAGGACTTCATGCGCCAGAACCTCGGCCTCCCCCCCGGCCCCGGCCCGATCCCCAACCCGATATTGCGCGGCGTGGTGGGCGGCATCCTGCACGTGGTGCACGGCCATCTGCGCCGCGGCGAACGCAAACAGCTGCGCCGCAGACTGCCCGAGATCGTCAAGTGGGCGACCTGCTACTGGCCGGCGCCGGAGTCGATCATGACGTTGGTCGACCCCACCCCCGCCGAGTTGCGTCTCGACCTCGTCGACGACGCCGGCGGGCGCGCCCCCGGATCGCTGTCGCTGGGCGCCGCCACCTCCCTCCGGCGCCGCCTGCCGCGCGGCGAAAACGGCATGCCGAGAAGCTTCGTGGTGCACTCCCAGCGCGAGCGGATCCTCGACGCGGTCACCAGCCTCACCGCCCGCGGCGGCTACGCATCGCTGACGGTCGAGGGCATCGCCGCCGAGGCCGCCGTGTCGCTGCAGGCGTTTTACGAACACTTCTCCGACAAGGAAGACGCCTTCCTCGTCGCCTACGAGATCGGCCAGGCCAAAGCGCTGGGCCTGGTGGAGCGCGCCTACGACGCGCAAAACGACTGGCGCCACGGCATCCGCGCGGCGCTGGAGGCGCTGTTCCGCTTCCTCGCCGGCGAGCCCGTGTTCGCGCACATGGCGATGATCGACGTGCTGGCCGCCACCGACCGCACATCGGCGCGGGCGCTGAAGGGCGCGGCACCCTACGCGCAGATGCTGCAGCCCGGCCTCCAGCTCGCCGGCAACGGCCGTCCCGCGTCCGACGTCACCGTCCACGCGATCGCCGGCGGCCTGTTCGAGTTGATGCTCCACCACGCGCTCCAGGGCCGCATGCGCGAGCTGCCGGTGCTGGTGCCCCGGGCCACGTTCTTCGCGCTCGCCCCGTTCATCGGCGGCGAGGCGGCTGGGGAGGTCGCCACGGGGACGTTCCCGGGAGCACAGACGGCGTCGGCGGAAGCCGAGGCCGAGCGGCCTGCGGTGGAGGCAGGCGAGGCGCTGGCGGGCGGCCGCTGAGACGCAGGCGTCGGGCTTCGTCGAGACCGCCGGGCGAAGCCGGCTGGAACTCAGTGCTCCGGAACAGATCCGACTGCGCGACATCTTTCCGGCAGATGTGCTACGGTCCCGCGTGGCGCATATGCCAGGGATTGTGGCGATGCGCCGGGTCTAGAGCGGCCCGGCGCATCCCACAGTAGGTGCGGCGGGCGGCGACCGCAGGTCAGCCGAGTCTCGCCTCCGGTGGCGCCGGACCCCATTGCGGCCCTCCTCTCCTTGTGTAGGATGGGTGCGCGGCACCCCTTCAGGCCCACGCACCCATCTAGCTGTTACTGCATGGAGTCTAATTACTTAGACGGTTTTTTTCAGGCTCTGAATTCAACTGCTTCTTCGAATGTTATGGTCAACGCCGCTTCAGCGGCAGACTGTGTTTTTGCGAATTTTTTGAGCCCAGATCCTTCTGTTTCTAGAGTGGTGGTTTCTATTACTTTTGCTTCGGTTTCGAATTCGGTGAGTTCCTGCACGCCACCTTTCTGTTTAGCTGAGAGTGTTAATTCTGTGTGTGATTTTTCGATTTCACCCGCTTCCGCAAGGAAACCGCCATTGATCTTAATGGTCTGAAGAGCACTGCAGAGGACTACGATCTGGCGGGTTCTGGGTAAGATCGTTTTTAAGAATAATACGAATCTTCTAGAGCCTCTTGACCATCTGGGTCTGATCGAAACCACGGCTCTAACTCTGCCTTCTTTGGATCCTGTTTCTTCGCTGTTGCATTTCTCGCCGGACGCACTGCACCCGGTAAGCGTCACCGTCGCTTCAGATTCTGTGGGACTTCTGACTTCCCCTTCCACTGCCGAGGAGGTACATTCAATAGCTCCTAGCCCTTTTGTTTCCAGAACGTATTTCCCCGACGTTGCTGCCTCTTTGAATTTCTTTTTGGCGAGTTCCGACCCACCTGTCCTTCTCAATTCCGGTTCTTCCGCAGCCGAGGCCGTCGCCACCGCAACCGCGTTCACCAAGAACACGGCCACGAGGCACAACCCCATGATCTTTAGGTACTTCATGTCGTACTGCTCCTTTGATTTATTGGTTGGTGACCAGCACCGCGGCGCCCGTCGGCGCTGCGACGCTGGACTATCTGCTGATGTAGGTGCTACTTCTCGGCCTCCTCTCCTCCAAGCCGCCACCTTGGTCCCGGTAAGCGGCCCGATTCGAGTCTGCGCAATCATGGTATCAAACCAGGGCTTACGATGTCAATAGCTCAGGAAGCCTTCGTTTCTGGCTCTCCCTGGCCGTAAACCGAACCGACAGCCAAATGTTTCCGACTCGCGCACGCCAGATCACAGCCCATATGCCGTGATCCGCGAGCACCGGCACCAGCCGGGAATCCCAGCGGCGCCCCTTTGCCCATGAAGATGATGCAAAGGGGTCCAATTCAGGACCACATGGCCACCGTCTCGCACCGGCAACGACGCCGAACCCCATGCTCCAGGAGAGTCCGACGCCGCCGCGCGGTATCCAGACGCGTGGAGAGAAAATCACCCTTCCGGGGTCTACACGGACACCGCACAGAGAGAGAGAGAGAGAGAGAGAGAGAGAGAGAGAGAGAGAGAGAGAGAGAGAGAGAGAGAGAGAGAGGGGGGCGCGCGCGAGCTTTTGGCGCGCCGTCCTGCGCCGTCAGTTCGGTGGGCATGTGCAGCGCGCCGAACTTGCAGAGGTGGGCCCTAGAGGTGCGCCCCCATTGGCCGTCAGCGCGGAGTAGGGGCCCTCCAGAGCGTCAACTGGAACTTCGAAAAGGGCGCGTCGGGCACGGCGTTGAACGTCGAGATCAGCGTCCCTTGTTTGGAGATCGCTTTTCACCGTGCAGGTCAACCGTCACGCTGTCACCGTGAGACACAAGCATGTCTTCCCCATTGCTGCCTTCCCCTCTCTCCTTGCCGTAGGATGGGCGCGCGGCACCCCTCCAGGCCCACGCACCCATCTAGCTGTTACTGCATAGAGTCTAATTTACTTAGACAGTTTTTTCAGGCTCTGAATTCAACTGCTTCTTCGAATGTTACTGTCCCTACGTCTTCCCCGCCAGACTGGGTTTTACCGAATTTTTTGAGCCCTGATCCTTCTGTTTCTAGAGTGGTGGTTTCTATTACTTTTGCTTCGGTTTCGAATTCTTTGAATTCCTGTACGCCACCTGTCTGCCTAGCTTCGAGTTTTAATTCTGTGTGTGATTTTTCGATTTCACCCGCATTCGCAAGGAAACCGCCATTGACCTTAAGGGTCTGAAGGGCACTGCAGATGAGTACGACCTGGCGGGTTCTTGGTAACATCGTAAGTAAGAATAATACAAGTCTTCTAGAGCCTCTCAACCATCTAGGTCTGATCGAAAGCACGCTTCTGATTCTGCCTTCTTTGGATCCTGTTTCTTCGCTGTTGCATTTGATGCCAGACGAACTGCACCCGGTAAGCGTCACCGTCGCTTCAGATTCTGTGGAACTTATGACTTCCCCTTCCACTGCCGAGGAGGTACATTCAATAGCTCCTTGCCCTTTTGTTTCCAGAACGTATTTCCCCGACGTTGCTGCCTCTTTGAATTTCTTTTTGGCGAGTTCTGCCCCACCTGCTTTTCTCAATTCCGGTTCTTCCGCAGCCGACGCCGTCGCCACCGCAACCGCGTTCACCAAGAACACGGCCACAAGGCACAACCCCATGATCTTTAGATACTTCATGTCGTACTACTCCTTTGATTTATTGGTTGGGACTATCTGCTGATGTAGGTGCTACTTTCTCGGCCTCCTCTCCTCCAAGCCGCCACCTTGGTCCCGGTAAGCGGCCCGATTCGAGTCTGCGCAATCACGGTACCACACCAGGGCTTACGATGTCAATAGCTCAGGAAGCCTTCGTTTCTTGCTCTCCCTGGCCGTAACCGAACCGACAGCCAAATGTTTCCGACTCGCGCATGCCAGATCACAGCCCATATGCCGTGATCCCCGAGCACCGGCACCAGCCGAGAATCCCAACGGCGCTCCTTTGCCCATGAAGATGATGCAAAAGAGTCCAATTCAGGACCACATAGCCACCCATCTCGCAATCACGGTACCAGGCCGGGGCCCGCAATATCAATGATCCCAGAGAGACCTTGTTTCTCGCACTCCCTCCATGTCTTCCCCATTTGCTGCCTTCCCCTCTCTCCTTGCCGTAGGATGGGCGCGCGGCACCCCTCTCCAGGCCCGCGCACCCATCTAGCTGTTACTGCATAGAGTCTAATTTACTTAGACAGTTTTTTCAGGCTCTGAATTCAACTGCTTCTTCGAATGTTACTGTCCCTACGTCTTCCACGCCAGACTGGGTTTTTTTGAATATTTTGAGCCCTGAACTTTCTGTTTCCAGGGTAGTGGTTTCTATTGCTTTTGTTTCAGTTTCGAATTCGGTGAATTCCTGCACGCCACCTTTCTGTTTAGCTTCGATTTTGAATTCTGTGTGTGATTTTTCGATTTCACCCGCTTCCGAAAGGAAACCGCCATTGATCTTAAGGGTCTGAAGAGCAGTGCAGAGGACTACGATCTGGCGGGTTCTTGGTAAGATCGTCTTTAACCATAATACAATTCTTCTAGAGCCTCTCCTCCATCTAGGTCTGATCGAAATCACGGCTCTAACTCTGCCTTCTTTGGATCCCGCTTCTTCGCTGTTGCATTTGACGCCGGACGCACTGCACCCGGTAAGCGTCACCGTCGCTTCAGATTCTGTGGGACTTATGACTTCCCCTTCCACTGCCGAGGAGGTACATTCAATAGTTCCTTGCCCTTTTGTTTCCAGAACGTATTTTCCCGACGTTGCTGCCTCTTTAAATTTCTTTTTGGTGAGTTCCGACCCACCTGCCCTTCTCAATTCCGGTTCTTCCGCAGCCGACGCCGTCGCCACCGCAACCGCGTTCACCAAGAACACGGCCACAAGGCACAGCCCCATGATCTTTAGATACTTCATGTCCTACTGCTCCTTTTATTTAGGGTTGGGTGACCTAGCTCCGCGGTGCCCGTCTTCAAACGCTAGACGCCCGTGACGCGAGGCCTATCTGCTGGTGTAAATGCTGCTTCTCGGCCTCCTCTCCTCCAAACCGCCACCTTAATCCCGGTAAGCGGCTCGATTCGAGTCTGCGTAATCATGGTACCAAACCCATTGGCTCGCAATGTCAAATAAGCCTAGGAAGCCTTCGTTGCTTGCTCTCTCTGGCCGTAACGGAACCGGCAGCGAAATGTTTCCAACTCCCCCACGTGCCGGAAAGCAGCCGTATGCCGCGATCGCCGAGCACCGTGCGCCCCGCGCCAAACAGGGGGTCCCGGGCCACTCCTTGGCTCACGACGGCGATGAGAAAGGTCTGTTTCAGGACCAAATGCACCCATCTCGCACCGGCGGCAACGCCGACCCCCACGCTCCAAGAGGGGTCCGACGCCGCCGCGCGGTCTATCCGAACGCGTGGAGAGGAAATCACGCTTCCGGGGTCTGCACGGATACCACAGGGAGAGAGGTTGGCGCCCGCCGAGCGCAGAGTGTGGTCTGATGGTGTTGTACTCGATTCGTGTCAAGGCCGGTTGAAAAGTAGGCCGGTTTCGCCGGTTGAAAGCTAGGCCACTCGAGGGTTTTTGCGCCGGCGTTTCCGGAGCGAGCCGTAGGCCAGCGCAGGAAATGCCGGCGAGTGTGCCGGTCAGGCGGGGGGTGCTGGGCGGGGGGCCGAGGTCCTTGCCGCGGAGGCGGTAGCTGTCGCCCTTGAGGCTGAGGATGTCGGCGTGGTGGATGAGCCGGTCGATCATCGCGGTCGCGACGGCGTCGTCGCCGAAGATCTCGCCCCAGCCGCTGAAGGGCTTGTTGCTGGTAACGATTAGGCTGGCGCGCTCGTAGCGGGAGCTGACGAGCGCGAACATAAGGTTCGCGGCCTCGGGGTCGAACGGGATATAGCCAACCTCGTCAACCACGAGCAGCGGGACCAGCGCGAGGCGTTTGAGCTCGGTCTCGAGTTGGCCCTGGCGCTTGGCTTCACCGAGCCTGGCGACCCATGCGGTCGCGGTCGCGAACTGCACGCGCTGTCCTGCCAGGCATGCCCTGATCCCCAACGCGCTAGCCAAATGGGTCTTGCCGGTACCTGGCGGACCGAGGAGAATCACGTTCTGTCGGCCGTGGAGGAAGTCGAGCTGGCCGAGGTGCTCGATTACTTGCTTCTTGATCGAGCGCTGGAAAGTGAAGTCGAACTCCTCCAGCGTCTTTCTGGAGGGGAACCGGGCGGCCTTGATCCTGTTCTCCCCGCCGTGGCTGTCCCTGGCGGAGACCTCCGCTGCGAGCAGGGCTCCCAGGAACTTCTCATAGCTCCAGGACTCCTCCCGAGCCCGCTCAGCCAGCGCTGGAAGCGCTCTGGCGGCCGCGGGTGCCTTCAACGCCCGGAAGATGTGCGCCAACTCAGACACCGGGCCGCTCATGCGATCAGAGCGTCGTAGACGGACAAGGGACGCTGCTCGACGTCGACCTGGTGTCGTTGCCGGCGGCGCTGACGGTGGCGCTCGAGCTGGCCCTGATGCGCGGGGTCGACGATCGTCTGGAAACCCGCGAAGATCCGGCTGTGCTGGGCAGCGAGCTCGCCCGTGTCCAGGACCGTCGCGGTGATCTCGCGCTGGGAGACCCGGACCTCGACACGCCTACCGGCGAACATCGGGTCACGGAGTAGTCGTTGCGGTCCACTCTGATCAGCGGCTGCTGGGCGACCCTCGCCACCCAGCGGCGATCCGTATCGACCGTCACCGCCCCGAGCGGCCGCTGCTGGCGCTCCTTAGGGCCTATCCCTATAGGGTGGTGGCTAGTCGGGCGCGGTGAGCGCGCTTGAGGGCGATTAGGCCGCTGGCGAGTTGTAGGAGGGCGAGGTGGTTCTCGTCCTTCTTGGACCAGCGGACGAGGA
>Ga0210398_10003491_pt1 | contig 15038 bp, 18 predicted proteins | sample IncBWC4OmetaG_FD_161047 | JGI IMG/M metagenome (GOLD analysis project Ga0210398, IMG submission 161047) | Forest soil microbial communities from Barre Woods Harvard Forest LTER site, Petersham, Massachusetts, United States - Inc-BW-C-4-O | ecosystem: Environmental > Terrestrial > Soil >...
AAGCGGAATTGCGGTCCGCCATTCAAGGCGGGCGACGTGCTGCTGGTCGAGTTCAGCTTGATGGGCCGGCCGTTCACCGCGCTGAATGGCGGACCGCAATTCCGCTTCAACGAAGCGATCTCGTTCCAGATACCGGTGGAGACCCAGGCCGAGGCCGACCGGTTCGCCGACGCCCTTTCGGCGGTTCCCGAGGCCGAGCAATGCGGCTGGGTAAAAGACCGCTTCGGCGTGTCGTGGCAGATCGTTCCCCGCCAGGTCATCAGGCTCTTCGGTGACGCCGATCGCGCCCGCGCCAAGCGCGCATTCGAGGCATTGATGCCAATGAAGCGGATCGATATCGCCGCGATCGAACGCGCCGCCGACGGCACTTAAGAGGATTGCGGCGCTGTGCCGAGATATTTGTACTGGTGCAGCACCTGCTCGACCGGGAAGTTCTTGTCTTCGTGCGCCTGGAACACGCTGATCGTCCGGTCGGTGATGTCGCCGTGGTCGTCAAAGCTGATGACCCCTTGCAGCGTCTGGGTATGCGCCGCCTGGATCGCGTCGCGCACCGCCGAGCGCGTCACCGGCTTCCCCGATTCCGCGACCGTCTTGATCCCGTCGAGCACCACCAGCATCGCGTCATAGGCGGTGATCGCGTAGGACGAGGGCCCAAGCCCGTATTTCTCGGTATAGCGCTTGATCCACGGCTGCACCGACGGGTTCTCGGCGAGGAACGGCGCGGCGATCGTCGCGTACCACCCCTGCATCGCCGGGAAGCCGGCGCCCTTCAACAGCGATGAACTGTAAACCCCATCGCCGCCCGCCTTGATGATGTCGGGCACGATGTCATAGGCCTGCTTTGCCAGCTTCGCGGCGGTCAGCGCGTTGCCGCCAAAATAAAAGGCATCGAGGTTGAGCGGTTTTATCTTGGTCAGCAGGGTCGTGTAGTCGGCCTCCTGCGGGTTGAGCTGGTCGTGCCCAAGCACTTCGATACCGAGCTTTTTGGCTTGGCCCTCAAAGGTATTGGCGATGCCGACCCCGTAGGCGCCGCTGTCGTCGAGCACATAGACCTTTTTCACCTTCAGCGTCTGGGCGAAGTAGTTCGCCATGCCCGGCCCCTGATAGGAGTCGGTCGTCACCACGCGGAAATAGACCGCGCGGCCCGAGGGATCAAATTGCTGGGCGAATTTCGGGTCGGTGATGTCGGGGTTGGTCGAGCTCGGCGTGATCGTCGCCAGGTCGCCCTGGCTGAAGATCGGCGACATCGCCTTGCCGCAGCCGCTGTTCTGCGGGCCCACCGCGGCGACGACATCGGGGTCGGCCACCATTTTGCGAGCATTGGTCGCCGCCTGCGCCGGGTCGAATTGGCCGGCGGTGGCGCTGCCGTCGTCGGTTATCATCGGCTCGATCGTGTAGCCCGCGACCCCGCCATTGGCGTTGGCCTCGTCAACCGCCAGCATCGCGCCGTTCTTGACGAGGATCGCATCCTCGGCGCCGGCGCCGGTCAGCGACACGTCAATGCCGACCTTGACCGTCTTGTCGGCCGCGAAAACCGCCCGCGAGGCGAACGCCCCGGCAAGCATGACGGCAGGCACACGGGTGATGAGGGCACGGCGCGTGGTCATCGGTTGATCTCTCCCTGTCCGGCGGGGATTGCCCCCGTTATCGTTAAGGACGCAAGTTTTGCGCCACGCTTCGGCCCGCGTCGAGCGGTTTGACCTTGCTCTAAAGCAGGGGCGGCCGCGCGCTTACGCCTCCTGGTCTACCCCGACAATCAGGTGGCATTCGACGACATCGCCGCGCGGAATGCGCAGCGTCTCGTCGGGGTTCAACTGGCGCAGCACCAGCGTGTCGCCGTTCCAGCCGACGAACTGCTTGATCAGCACCGCCTGGTCCTTTTTGTAGACCACGACGTCGCGGCCGCGGATCGCCGGTTTGAACGGGTTGACGTGCAGCAGCCAGCCTTGGTTGTAGCGCGGCTCCATGCTGTCGCCGACCATGTAGATCGCATACGCGTCGCGCACCCCGGCGAGGTTGGCCGGGCGCGGCGTGTAGCCGATCGGCCCATCCTCGAGAAACATCTGCTGGTCATTGCCGCCGCGGCCGGCGCTCTTGATCGGCATCGTGTCGTGGCGCGGCAGGGGAACGTGCCCCGTCGTCGCGCGCGGCGGGCGGCCGCGCCGCGCCGGCTCGGGCGGCGGCGCGTCGGTATCGCCGGCGCGCTTTAGCACCTCTTCCTGGCTAACATCGAGAAACTGCGCGGTCTGCACCGCCTCCAACAGTTTCATCTGCCGGTCGCCGCGCAGCATGCGCGAGACCGCCGAGGGCGGCAGGCCGAGATGGCGCGCCAGGTCGGCCTGGGTATGGCCGGCCCGTTCAAGCGCCTGATGAAACCAAATCGTGTCCATCGCAATATTGCCTTATTGACAATGTCAAACATGATGATATATCGCCATTGTGATAATGGCAATAGGGCAAGGGAGAGGGCGGTGCCAGGGACCGTGGATGGTGGGTTGCGGGGAGCGCTTGAACAGGGGGCCGACAACGCGGACGAGGGGTGCGCCTTTATCCTCGACGAGGGCGGGCGCTGCGGCGCCGCGCGACGCCAGAAGTCGCCTTATTGCCCGCATCACCACACGCTGTGTCATGCGCCCGAGGAGAGCCGGCGCGGGCGCCGCCGGCTGAAAGGAGGCCGAGGATTTGGCGACGGCTGTTGGCGGCCGCACCGGGCGACTATGGCGCTTGCCGCCCGACCCGCTGCTCCGTCGCCTCGAAAATGTCGCGCGCGGTTTTGCGCGACCACGATGTTCACGTTTTGTACGAGAAGAGCGATGACCCGCCGCAAGCGAGACCGCGATGCTGTCGCCAGGGACATCATTAGCCTGGAGCGCCAGCAACACGGCCCGGTGGAGCTTGTGCCGGCGATCATCGCCGACGCGGCCGGGCGGCTGGCGCGGCCGTATCGCGCGATCGACACGCTGATGCTGATGGAGCGTCGCGGCTCGATCACCGCTGGCATGCGTCAGGCGGGCGAAGATTTCCGCCGCCGTTTCGCGACGGCGCAGCTCGACCCGCTGCGCGCGCTCGACATCGCGCGCCTCACGCTCGGCGGCAAGCCAGAGCGTCGCGGCGATGAGCATGTGCCGGGGCTGCGCGCGGAGGCGGCGCGCGCCGCGGTGTGGCGGGCGATCCGCGCGGTCGGCGGCATCGCCTCGCCGGCCGGGTCGTGCTTGTGGCACGTCGTCGGCTGGGAGCGCTCGCTGAAGGAATGGGCGCAGGAGCAGGGCTGGGCCGGCAGGCGCGTCAGCCAGGAGGCCGCGGCTGGCATCCTGATCGCTGCGCTCGGCGCGCTCGAAACGCATTTCCGCCAGAAAAAGTTGCGATGATCGCATTTTGTGCTTGACAAATCCGGATCGAACAAGTACAAAACACGAACTCTGGCGGAATTGGGTTGCGGCGAAGAGCCGCCGTCCATCGCCGGTCCCCCAAAAAGCAGAGCATCGGTCGTGACGATCAAGTCGCTGTGGCAGGAGCGGCGGCGGCGCAAGGCCGCGCAGGCGGCTCTTGAAGAGATGAACGCGCGCGCCGCGCGGCTCGGCATCACCCCCGAGCGCGTGCTCGAGGAATACCGCCGTATCGCCTTCGCCAATCTCAGCCACATCGTCCACTGGAGCGATGCCGGCATGCAGTTCAAGCCGGATGGCGAGCTCGACCCCGACGACATCGCGGCGATTTCCGAAATCGTCGAGAGCGCCAAGGAGGGCAAGCCCTACCGGGTCAAGCTCTACGACAAGAAGGCGGCGCTCGACGCGATCGCGCGTTACCTCGGCATGGTGCCGCCGCCGCTCGCGACCCAGAAGGAGGATGAGCCCCCGCGTGACGGAAACGAGCACCGCGACGCGCTTATCCATGAGCTCGATCGCCTCGCTGCCCAAATGGATAAGGGACCCCCTGATCGACAGTCTCGGTCCTGAGGCTCAGGCCTGGCTGCGCTACGAATGGGGATCACGGGCGAGGGATGAACAAAAACCCCCGCCGGGCGACTGGCGGGTCTGGCTGCTGCTCGCGGGCCGCGGCTTTGGCAAGACGCGCACCGGCGCGGAGATGGTTCGCCGGGAGATCGGCATGCGCACCGCGCGGCATATCGCGCTGGTCGCGCCGACCGCGGCCGATGTCCGCGATGTGATGGTCGAGGGTGAAAGCGGCCTGGTCGCCATCGCGCCGCCCTGGGATCGCCCGGAATACGAGCCGTCAAAGCGCCGCCTGACCTGGGAGAACGGCGCGATCGCGACGACCTATTCGGCCGACGAGCCGGAGCGGCTGCGCGGCCCGCAGCACGATTTCGCCCGGTGCGACGAGCTGGCGGGGTGGCGCTACCCGGAGGCCTGGGACATGCTGATGTTCGGCCTGCGGCTCGGCGACGACCCGCGCGCCGTGGTCACCACGACACCGCGCCCGACCAAGCTCGTCAAGGCCCTCGTCGCCGACCCCAAGGTCGTCGTGACGCGCGGCTCGACTTACGACAACTGGAAGAATCTGGCGCCGGCGTTTCTCGATCAGATCGTCCGGCGCTACGAGGGCACGCGGCTCGGCCGCCAGGAGCTCGACGCCGAGATCCTCGACGACGTGCCGGGCGCATTGTGGACTCACGGCCTGATCGACGCCACGCGGGTGAACACCGTACCGTCATTGACGCGCATCGTCGTGGCGATCGACCCGGCCGTGAGTACCGACGAACACGCCGATGAAACCGGCATCGTCGTCGCCGGCAAATCGGCTGATGGGCACGGCTATGTGCTGGCCGATATCTCCGGCCGCTACGCGCCGGTCGAATGGGCCAAGGCGGCGATCGCCGCCTATCGAACGCACGATGCCGACCGCATCGTCGCCGAGGTCAACAATGGCGGCGACCTGGTCGAGGCAACGCTCCGCGTCGTCGACCCCGCCGTGCCGTTTAGCGCGGTGCACGGCGCGTCGGGCGCACACCAATACGACCGGCTGGCCGAGGCAATCGCCCTCGACCAGCCCGCCGCGCTGCAATCGGCGAGCTGGGGGATGTTCCAGATCGTCGGGATGAATTTCGCCGCCTGCGGCTTTGCGAGGGTCGAGGATTACGTCGCGGCGATGTGCGCCAGCGAGGGCGCGCAACTTGCCGCTTTTGCCGCGTTCTGCGCCCACGAGGAGCTCACGCCGCTGCTCGCTGCGCGCGACTGGTCGCGGTTTGCGTTGCGCTACAACGGCCCCGGCGAAGCAGCGAACGACTATGCCGGCAAGCTCGCCGCCGCCTATCAGCGCCGCGCCGCCGCGGCCGCCGCATGACACAAGCGACCACTCTCTGCGAGCGCTGTGGGGGCACCGGCCGGACACCACGAATCCAGCGCCGGCGCGCCGACGGCAGCCCCGACCCCTTTGACTTGCTCGGGCAGCACCACGAAATCTGCGACCGCTGCGGCCGCAGCGGCGAACTGCCGGCCGATCGTCCCTCCGGCGCCGCCCGCAGCCCCGGCTACATCGCCGACCTCTGAAGCCCTTCCACCCTCCGTGTCCGGCCGCCTCGCGCGGTCTTTTTTATTGAAAGGATCATCCAATGCAGACGATTTCCTACCTGCTCGCCCGCTTTAGCGAGCCGTCGAGCTATGCCGGCCTTGGCGCTCTCCTGGCGCTCGCCGGCCTGCATTTCTCCAACAGCGATCTCGGTCAGCTCGCTCAGTTTCTCGCCGCGGGTTGCGGGCTGGCGGCGCTGCTGCTCAAGGAGCGCGGCGTGATCCAGATGATCGCGCTGCTGCTCGCGCTTGGCGGCTCGCTCACCGCCTGCACCGGCGCCAACGCACCGACCGCGACTCAAATCGCGACCGACGCCCAGGTCGTGCTGACCGCGATGCAACAGGCAATGTGTCAGGCACAGTCCGCCGCGAACCTGGCGAGCGTGATCGCCGCCGCCGCTGGCGACCCGTCCGCCGCCACGGCCGCCTCGCTGGCCTCGACCGCGGCCGGCGCCGGCTGCACCTGGGCCAGCCAGACGCCCGCGACGCCCGCCACCGGCTCGCCCTCCGCTACCTGAGGCCGCACACCGCCATTCGCGCTTGATCGCACGACGCTGGCTCGCCATCGTGCGGCAAAAGCGCGAAGCGGGGGGACGAATGCGGCTTCAAGGGGCCCAGGGGACCATGGCGGGGACTGTGGCAAGGACGATGGCGGCGCTCGCCATCACGGCGCTGCTCGCCGGGTGCGGCGGGAGTTTCCTCGGCATGGGCAAGAAGACCAACTCGGCCGACGCCGACCCGACCCTTGTCTCGAAGCCGCTCGGCCCCGGTCTTGTCGACCGCTGCCCGGTGCCGGTCGCCTATGACGACACGACGATGAAAAAGATCCAGATGGCGCTCGACGCGCTCCCCAAGGACAACATCCTCCACCAGACAATGACCGACTACGAAACCGAACGCGACAACCTCCGCATGTGCCATTAGGGCCGCGTCGGCTGCCGCCCGCTTGACTCCCCCGGCGACGAGTCTATGACGAAGGCGAGGAACGCAGGGGGACGCGCCTCGTCATGAAACGTGCTTTTGTTTTTCCCGGCCAGGGGTCGCAGGCGCCGGGCATGGGCCGCGACTTGGCCGAGGCCTTCTCGGCCGCGCGGCTGCTCTTCGAGGAAGTCGACGACGCGCTGTCGCAGCATTTGTCGCGGCTGATGTTCGAGGGGCCGGAAGACGAATTGACCCTCACCGAAAACGCCCAGCCGGCACTGCTCTCGGCGAGCCTCGCGGTGATCCGCGTGCTTGAAAGCGAAGCCGGCTTCGACATATCGAGCCTCGCCTATGTCGCCGGCCATTCGCTCGGCGAGTATTCGGCGCATGCCGCGGCTGGCACGTTCTCGGTCGGCGACGCGGTGCGGCTGGTCAAGCGCCGCGGTCAGGCGATGCAGAGCGCGGTGCCGGTCGGTGAGGGGGCGATGGCGGCGCTGCTCGGCCTCGACATCGACGCCGCGCGCGAGGTCGCCGAGGGCACGCACGGCTTTGGCGTCTGCGTCGTCGCGAACGACAATTGCCCGGGGCAGATCGTCATCAGCGGCCACACCGATGCGGTGAAAAAGGCTGTCGAACTCGCCGCCGAGCGCGGCGCCCGGCGCTCGATCATGCTGCCGGTCAGCGCGCCGTTCCATTGCCCGTTGCTGGCGCCCGCCGCCGCGGTCATGGAAGAGGCGCTCGGCGCGGTTACGCTAAAGACGCCGCGCGTGTCGGTCGTCGCCAACGTCACCGCCGCGCCAACCCTCGATCCTGACGAGATCCGCGAATTGCTGGTCGAGCAGGTGATCCGCATGGTGCGCTGGCGCGAGACCGTGCTGCTGTTTAAGGACCGTGAGGTCGAGGAGATTGTCGAGATCGGCGCCGGCCGCGTCCTCGCCGGCCTCGTCAAGCGGATCGACCGCGACCTGCCGGCGAGTTCGGTCGGCACCGCCGCCGAGACCGAAGCCTTGATGAAGCGGCTTTAACCATGTTCGACCTTACCGGCCAGACGGCCCTCGTCACCGGCGCCTCGGGTGGTATCGGTGGCGCCATCGCCCGCGCGCTGCACGCCCAGGGCGCAACCGTCGCGCTCGCTGGCACCCGCGCGCCGGCGCTGCAAGCGCTCGCCGTCGAGCTTGGCGAGCGCACCCATATCCTCACCGCCGACCTCTCCCAGCCCGACGAGCCCGAACGCCTCGTCAAAGAGGCCGAGGCGGCGCTCGGCCAGCTCGACATCCTCATCAACAATGCCGGCGTCACCCGCGATGGGCTCGCGATGCGCATGAAGGACGAAGACTGGCTGGCGGTGCTCGAGGTCAACCTCACCGCCGGCTTCCGGCTGATTCGCGCCGCGCTGCGCGGCATGCTCCGCCGCCGGCACGGGCGCATCATCTGCGTCACCTCGCTGGTCGGCGTCGCCGGCAACCCCGGCCAGGCGAATTACGCCGCCTCGAAGGCCGGGATGATCGGCATGGCGAAGTCGATCGCCGCCGAGGTCGCGACGCGCGGCATCACCGTCAATTGCATCGCGCCCGGCTTTATCACGACCGCGATGACCAACAAGCTCAGCGACGACCAGCGCGCCCGCGGCACCTCGGCGATCCCGATGGAGCGCTTTGGCACATCGGAGGAAGTCGCAGCCGCCGCGGTTTACCTCGCCAGCGGCGAGGCCGCCTACGTCACCGGGCAAACACTGCATGTCAATGGCGGCATGGTCATGGTATAAACGGGTGTGGAGTGTGGTTCCCCGGATTGGCACGCCTGCCGAATTCGTGTTATGTGACCCTCCACCTTCAACGCGGCCGCGATGGCGACAGAACAAGGCTGATCCCCCGATCGGATACGCGCACCGCGCTGAGTCGAAAGCACCTGCCAATCAGCCACTGAGGGACAATACGGATGAGTGACGTCGCCGAGCGAGTGAAGAAGATTGTCGTCGAGCACCTGGGCGTCGAGGAAGACAAGGTGACCGACAATGCGAGCTTCATCGATGATCTGGGGGCGGACAGTCTCGACACGGTCGAGCTGGTGATGGCGTTCGAGGAGGAGTTCGGTTGCGAGATCCCCGACGATGCCGCGGAAAAGATCGTGACGCTCAAGGACGCGGTGAACTTCATCGAGTCGCACAGCTCGGTGTGACGAGGGCGTCGGGCGAATTGCGATCAACGGGCGCGCCGACATGAGACGGGTTGTCGTTACCGGGATGGGGCTGGTGACGCCGCTCGGCCTTGGCGTCGAGCGCGTCTGGAAAAAGCTGCTCGACGGCGAATCCGGGCTCGGCGCGATCCAATCCTTCGACGTCTCGGACCTGCCGGCGCGGATCGCCGCGCAAGTGCCGCTGGGCGACAAGGAATCGGGCCACTTCAACGCTGATGACTGGGTGCCGCCAAAAGATCAGCGGCGTATGGACCAGTTCATCATCTTCGCGATGGCGGCGGCCCAGATGGCGATCGAGGACGCCGAGTGGGCGCCCGACGACGAGGAAGAGCTCGAACGCACCGGCTGCATGATCGGTTCGGGGATCGGCGGGCTGCCCGGCATCACCGAAGGCGCGATCACGCTGCAGGACAAGGGGCCGCGCCGCATCAGCCCGTTCTTTATTCCGGCCAATCTGATCAATCTCGCCTCGGGCAACGTCTCGATCAAACACGGCTTCAAGGGCCCGAACCACGCGGTGGTGACGGCGTGCTCGACCGGCGCCCATGCGATCGGCGATGCGGCGCGGCTTATCATGCTCGACGATGCCGACGTGATGGTTTGCGGCGGCGCCGAGGCCGCGGTCTGTCGCCTCGGGCTTGCCGGCTTTGCCGCGGCACGGGCGTTGTCGACCGCGTTCAACGACGATCCGCCGCGCGCCTCGCGCCCCTGGGATCAGGACCGTGACGGCTTTGTGATGGGCGAGGGGGCCGGGATCCTGGTGCTCGAGGAGTACGAGCACGCCAAGAAGCGCGGCGCCAAGATCTACGCCGAGGTCATCGGCTATGGCATGTCGGGCGACGCCTATCACCTGACCGCGCCGTCCGAGGACGGCAACGGCGCGTTCCGCTCGATGCGCAACGCGCTGCGGCGGGCACAGATTTCGCCGGACCAGATCGATTACATCAACGCGCACGGCACCTCGACGCCCTTGGGCGACGAGATCGAGCTGGGCGCGGTGAAACGGCTGTTTGGCGACCACGCCTACAAGCTGTCGATGTCGTCGACCAAATCGGCGATCGGCCATCTGCTGGGCGCGGCCGGCACGGTCGAGGCGATTTTCGCGATCCTGGCGATGCGCGACGGGGCGGTGCCGCCGACGCTCAATCTCGACAACCCGTCGCCCTCTTGCGACATCGACCTCGTGCCCAAGACTGCCAAGGAGCGCAAGGTCGACTACGTGCTGTCGAATTCTTTCGGTTTCGGCGGCACTAACGCCTCGCTGATTTTCGCCCGTCCCGATCGCGCCGGGTAGGCGCGCGGCAGCCGGCGGACGCCCAAAGATGCTGGCGTTTATTCGCATGCTGGTCGGCTGTTTTTTGACCGCGCTGGCGATCGTCGGCGTGACCGCCGGCGCCGGCTATTGGGCCTATCGCGATGTCAACGACCCGGGCCCGCTGCAGGCGGCGCAGACCATCGTCATCCCGCCGCATACCGGCATCGCCGGCATCACCGATCTGCTCGCCGAGGATGGCGTGATCCGCCACAAGCTGACCTTCAAGGTAGCGGCCGAAATCGCCAGTCGCGGCAGCGCGCTAAAGGCCGGCGAGTACGAATTCCCCGTCGGCGTGAGCGCGGTTGAGGCCATCGAGATCATCGCCTCGGGCAAGACCGTCAAGCACCGCCTGACGATCCCCGAAGGCCTAACCAGCCACGAGATCGTCGCGTTGATCGACGCCGCGCCGCTCTTGACCGGCGATGCCGGGTCGGTGCCGCCCGAAGGCACGCTGCTGCCCGAGACCTATATCTACAGTCGCGACGACACCCGCCAAAGCATCGTCGCCCGGATGCAGGACGCGATGCAGGAGGCGCTCGCCGCCGCCTGGGCCGAGCGCCGCGACGACCTGCCGCTGACCGGCCCGCAGGAGGCCCTGACGATGGCCTCGCTGGTCGAGAAGGAAGCGAGCCGCAACGAAGAGCGCGCGCATATCGCCGCCGTCTTTCTCAACCGGCTGCGGCTTGGCATGAAGCTGCAGTCCGATCCGACCGTGCGTTTTGCGCTCGGCGGCAACGGCGCCAGCAAGTTCGAGGGGTCGCTGACCCACGCCGACCTCGAGGTCAACTCGCCCTATAACACCTATGTCGCGAAAGGGCTGCCGCCGGGGCCTATCTGCAACCCGGGCAAGGCGGCGCTGCGCGACGCCGTGCGGCCGGAGCAGAGCGAAGACCTTTATTTCGTCGCGGACGGTAATGGCGGCCACGTCTTCGCCAAGACGCTCGCCGACCATAACCGTAATGTCGCGACCTATCTGCATGGCGCGACCGCCGCCGAGGCCGAGCCGGTGCCCGCCAATGCGCCGCCCCTCAAGCAGGCGTGCCGGGCCGCACCCGGCCATCCCTGCGTCGTCGCCCACTGATCCGGCGGATGAGCGTCTCCAGCATGACCGGGTTCGCCCGGGCCGAGGGTGAGGCGGCCGGGATCTCCTGGGTCTGGGAATTGAAGAGCGTCAACGGCCGGTCGCTCGATCTGCGGCTGCGCCTGCCGCCGGGCTATGACGGCCTTGAGGCGCCGCTGCGCGCGGCGCTTGCCGGCAAGCTGCGACGCGGCACGATTTCCGCCAATCTGGCGGTCAACCGCATCGCGCCGCCGACCATCCGCATCAACCGCGAGATGCTGCAGCGCGTGCTCGCGCTGGTCGGCGAACTGGCTTCGGAGGTCGAGGCGGCGCCGCCGCGGATCGATGGCCTTATCGGCCTGCGCGGCGTCATCGAGACCGTCGAGGACGAGCCCGAGGGTGTCGTCGAGGCGCGCCGTGCGGCCTTGATCGACGCCTGGAGCGTCGCGCTTGACCGGCTGGCGGCCGCGCGCGGCGAGGAAGGCGCGCGGCTCGGCGCGACGCTATCGGCGCAACTGGCGGAGCTTGCCGCGCTGGTCACAGCGGCGTCTTCTTGCGCCGCTGCCCAACCGGAGGCGCTGCGCGCCCGGCTCGAACAGTCGCTCGCGGCGCTCGTCGATGTCGGGTCAGGCGTGCCGCAGGAGCGCGTCGCGCAGGAGCTGGCGCTGCTCGTCTCGCGCGGCGACATTCGCGAGGAACTTGACCGGCTGCGCGCGCATATCGCGCAGGCCGGCGAGCTCCTGGCCAGGGGCGAGGGGGTCGGGCGCCAGCTTGATTTTCTCTGCCAGGAACTCAATCGCGAAGCCAATACGCTGTGCTCCAAGTCGAGCGACATCGAGCTGACGCGGATCGGCCTGTCGCTCAAGCTGACGGTCGAGCAGTTCCGCGAGCAGGTGCAGAACCTCGAATGAGCTCGGCGCGCGGCCAACGCGGCTCGCCGCCGCCATCAATCAGGCGCCGCGGATTTCTCCTGGTGCTGTCGTCGCCTTCGGGCGCCGGCAAGACGACCATCACCCGGCGTCTATTGGAGCGAGACCCTACGTTGTCGTTGTCGGTGTCTGTGACCACGCGGCCGCGTAGGCCCAGTGAGATCGATGGCAGGGATTACCACTTTATCGACCGAGCGACCTTTGATCTGATGGCAGACCAGAGCCAGCTACTGGAGCATGCCACGGTATTTGGCAATTCCTACGGGACACCGCGCGCACCGATCGACGAGGCAATGGCGAGCGTCCGCGATGTCGTCACCGACATTGATTGGCAGGGGACGCAGCAGCTAAAGAAATCCGTGCCCGATGATTTGGTGACCATCTTCGTCTTACCGCCTAGCCTTTCGGCGCTCGAGGCGAGGCTGAGAACGCGCGCTCAAGACAGCGACGAGGTCGTAGCAGCGCGCATGGCAAAAGCGCGGGAAGAAATGAGCCATTGGTCGGAGTATGACTACGTCATCGTTAACGACGATCTGCAGAAAAGCGTCGAGCAAGCCGAGGCGATTGTCGCAGCGGAACGGACCAAACGCGGCCGTCATGTCGAGAGTCTGACCGACTATGTCCTCGAACTTGCAGACAACTTAAAACGTACGGCGCAACCAGAACTCTCCGGATTCGTTGAACAACTGCAGGCGGCTTGATCAGATGGCGCTCCCGTCCGATACCCATGTCGAGATGCTGCTGTGTGACGATGTCCGCTTCACCCCTGGCGGCAAGCTCGACATCACCGGTTATTTCCCAATTCCGGAGATCCAGCTCGCTTCCGATGTGCAGCTTCCGGGCGCGATAAACCTCAGCTTCCTGTTCATCCTCAGGGACGGGGAGGGCACGTTCCGAGGTTCGTTCCGGATACTTGATCCGCTCGGCGGCGAACTGCACCGGCACGAGGTCGTGGAATTCACCAAGCGCACCGCCGGCCCGCATTTGATCATGTTCAAGGTCAACTCGATCCCCATCGCGCGATGGGGAAGCTTCACCGCGCTTCTTGAGATTGGCGGCGGGGAATATCGCCGGCCGATCCGGGTCAGTCAGTAGCAGGTTTTTCGCTAAGCCGCGCCAGCGCGCAGAATTCGGTGACCGTCAGCTCCTCGGCGCGCGCGGTCGGCGCCACGCCCGCCGCGGCAAGCAGCGGCTCGACCGGCAAGCCCAGCGATTTGAGGCTTGACCGCAGCATCTTTCGCCGCTGCCCGAAAGCCGCCGCGGTCACGCGTTCGAGCGCGGCCTTGTCGGCCGGCGCCAGCGGCGCGACGCGGGGAACCAGACGCACGACGCTGGAGGTGACCTTTGGGGGCGGCGTGAACGCGCGCGGCGGAATGTCGAACAGAATCCGCGCCTCGCACAACCACTGCACCAGCACCGACAGTCGGCCATAGGGAGCGCTGCGCGGGGCCGCGACGAGCCGTTCGGCGACCTCGCGCTGGAACATCAGCGTAAGGCTTTCGTATTCGCCGATCCGATCGAGCCATTTGATCAGCAGCGCCGTGGCGATGTTGTAGGGCAGATTGGCGACGATGCGGCGCGGCGCTTCGGAGAGCGCCGCCGGGTCGAGCGCCAGGGCGTCGCCCTCGATGATCTCGACCCGGCCGGGATAGACTGCCGCCAACTCGCCGAGCGCCGCCAGGCAACGTGGGTCGCGCTCGATGGCGACGACACGGCGTGCCCCTTCGGCCAGCAGCGCCCTAGTCAGTCCTCCTGGCCCTGGTCCGATTTCGATTGTCGTGCCGCTGTCGAGGCCGCCCGCGCCGCGCGCGATCCGCCCGGTCAGATTGAGGTCGAAGATAAAGTTCTGGCCGAGGCTCTTGCGCGCCGCGATGCCGTGGCGGGCGATGACCTCGCGCAGCGGCGGCAGGGCGGCGGCGGTGTCGTTCAGTGTTTTGCGCGCCGCGCCGCCATGCTGGCGGCCAGTTTGAGGGCGGCGATCAGGCTGTCGGGCCGCGCGACGCCTTGGCCGGCGATGTCAAAGGCCGTGCCGTGATCGGGCGAGGTGCGGATGAACGGCAGCCCGAGCGTGACATTGACCGCCCCGTCGAAATCGAGCGTCTTGACCGGGATCAACGCCTGGTCGTGATACATGCAGAGCGCCGCGTCATAGCCTCGCCTCGCCTCGGCATGGAACATCGTGTCGGCGGCGAGAGGCCCCCTCGCGTCAATGCCGGCTTCGCGCAGCGCGGCGACCGCCGGCGCGACGATGTCGATGTCCTCGCGGCCGAGCCCACCGGCCTCACCGGCATGCGGGTTGAGCCCAGCTATCGCGATCACCGGCGCGGCAATCGCAAAGTCCCGACGTAGCGCTGCGTCGGTCACGCGGCCGGCATGGACGATCGCTTCGCTCGACAGCGCGCCGATCGCGTCGCGCAGCGCCAGATGGATCGTCACCGGCACGACGCGGAGCTGCGGGCCGGCCAGCATCATCACCGCCGGCTCGGACGATCCGGCCAGCTCGGCGAGATACTCGGTATGGCCGGGATGCCGGAAGCCGGCGCGATAAAGCGCGTCCTTGTTGATCGGGTTGGTGACGAGCGCGGCGGCACGACCAGCGCGAACATCGGCGACGGCGGCTTCGATCGCGCGGATCACCAACTTCGCGTCGGCCGGGTCGGGCTTGCCCGGCTCGGCGAGCGGTGTACCGCCGATCGGCACCACCGGTAGCGACTCCGCGAAGACCGCCGGCACGTGGCTCGGCTCGGCGATGGTCCGAACGTCGACCGGCCAACCCAGCGTTTGAGCAAGCCGCTTCAGGCGGCCGGGATCGTCGATCAGATAGAACGGCGGCACACCCTCGGCGCGGCGCAGCCAGGCTTGCAACGCGATTTCGCCGCCGATCCCGGCGGGCTCGCCCATCGTCAAGGCGAGCGGGAGCGACATGCCGCTAAACCCTCACATCGACATAGGCGGCGCGGCGCAGGTCGCGAAGGTACTGGCGCGACACCGTATCGAGTTTTTCGCGCAGCAGCGTGTCGAAGACCTCGTCGCGCGATGGCGCGCCGCTGTTGCCTTTGTCCGCCTGTTGGGTCTGCTTCGAGCACAGCATG
>Ga0210398_10003492_pt1 | contig 15035 bp, 14 predicted proteins | sample IncBWC4OmetaG_FD_161047 | JGI IMG/M metagenome (GOLD analysis project Ga0210398, IMG submission 161047) | Forest soil microbial communities from Barre Woods Harvard Forest LTER site, Petersham, Massachusetts, United States - Inc-BW-C-4-O | ecosystem: Environmental > Terrestrial > Soil >...
AGAATCATATAGTTGCCGGGGGCGTGTAGCTCAGCTGGGAGAGCACCTGCTTTGCAAGCAGGGGGTCACCGGTTCGATCCCGGTCACGTCCACCAACTTCTTTCTGATTGCAAAAGACTTAGAAAAATCACCCCGGTACGAACGCTCCGTTATTCGTGCACACTGTGCACGAACTGTGCACGAATGCGTCATTGGAGCACCTCGCTGCACAATGGCGCGGCCGAAAAAGCATGGGCCTCCCCCACTGGTGCCATTTCGTTCGCTCGACGGTTGAGCTTCTCCAGGGCTTCGCGCTTCATCCGCAACTTCATCTGGGAATACTTCTTGAAGACTTGCGCGTCGCTCTGGCGGAGCAGTTGCGTTACCCACTCGTCGGCTACGCCTCCGGCGCTCAACCTTGTGGCATAGGCGGAGCGCAGGTCGTAAATCCGAAAATAGGGAATCTTTGCCCGTCGCAGAGTTTTCGTCCAAACGGTCTTGAGTTTCTTGAGATGTCCGGTCGGATTCAGATCGCTCGGAAACAGATACGGTCCTTCACCTGAAATCGCCATCTGGTTCTTGAAAGCCTCGATGGCGAGCGAGGTGAGGGGAACTTCGGCCGTGCCGTTTGGAGTCTTCGAATCCGGTATCCAGACCACCGCATTTTGCAGATCCACTTGGTCCTTACGCATCGGAATCAGTTCCTTGTAGATCCGCAACCCGGTCTCCGTGATGATTCGAACGACATTCCGCAAGTATTGCGGAGCGTGGGATTCGATCTTTTGTTGTTCGGACCACGAGACATAATGCGGTCTGAACAAACCCTTCACGGCAACCGGAAACTCAACACCTGAACAGGGATTTACAGCTAGGAGTTTCTTGCGAACCGCCACGTTGAGCATACGCCGGAGAACTCTGAACTCCTGGTGTACCGTTGTGGATTTGACGATTCGCAGCTCCTTGTAACCGAGCTTCATCTTGACTATGACGGGTGCTCGAAGGCGTTCGCGAAGGTATATGTCAACCGAATCCGCGGTGACATCCACCAGCCGGGTTGCGCCAAACGCAACCTTCAGGTGCTTAATGCATCGCTCGTTCGCTTGATGCGTGCCTTCCGCGCGCATGGGCGGCTTGGAATAGTTCTCCAAGAAAGAATCCGCCCATTGCCCGTAAGTCAAGGTTTCGCCCTTTCGTACGACCTCCAGGAGATTGGCGTCCCTCGCTAGAAGTCTTTCCCTGAGTTTCTTACTTGCTTCTTCCCAATCGGCGGTCTGGCTGGACTCTCTCCGAGCAATTCCCTTGCGATCCCGATAGCGAATCCACCAGATTTGTGTGCCAGGCCGCCGGTAAATCACACCGTCGTACTTTCGTGTTCTAGGCATTCTCCATCTCCTGTTTGAAGGACGCGCGGAATGTTTCGAGATCCGATATCAGAAACCGGATGTTGCGACCCATTACGCGGAGATGGGGAATCTGCTTTCGCTCGACCCAAAGATACACAGTTTGAGGACTCACTCCAAGAAATTTGGCGGCCTCTCTAACGGTCAGCGGACTGGCGTCACGATCCGGGCGTGCGGGGATTTCCGATGAACGTACAGCAGTGTTCGTCATGGAAGTCCCCTTGTTCCAGTTTCTGGACGTTCGGCTACGTGATTGAGACTCAGCCTCGCCTTAGCTACCGTCAGTCGAGCGTAATAGAGAGGGTCTGACTTATCATCGCTTCGAAAGTCAGCAATGCGCTGTACAACGATTTCGGGATCATCGCCACGAGCGAGGGCGCGTTTGGCGTAGGCCCAATCCTGCTCGGACTGACTCTTATGATCGTTAGGCACGTTCCGTGGCCGTTCCTGGTAGCCGCCTACACGCTGAGGCATTTCGGGCGAGTCTTCGTGAATCGTGAAATCGCGGAGCGTATAGACGGCATCGGTCTCTTGCCGCACTCGGACGATAAATTCCTCGGTGAGTTTTTGATTGGCAAATCCCGGCAAGCGCAGCACGCGCGTCGAGTCGGTTGCAGCCGGATCGCCTGCGAATCGATTCGCGAGGCTGTGAAGGAGAGACTCCGCCTCATCCTGACTGAATCCACTCACTTTCCAAACGACCTGGTGCTTGCCGGGCGACGTGTCGAGGACAAAGTTTGGCGGCGGCACTTCGGTTGAATTTCGAATCGATTCGAGAGCTTCGTTGCCTTTTTTGTCAAGGTCGAGGTAGACGTGGCGGATATCTTTTATGTTTTCTTTGGTCCGGCTGTACGCGCCGTCTTTAATCGGATTCATGCCCACGTAGACATCGGAACCAGCGGCGCCGCGGGCAGCGAGCCACGCCTGAAACTCGGGGCCCGCGATCATTTCGGCCTTTGTAATCCGTTGAACCGTCTTGCCAGTTCCACGGTTCCTTACAAGGATCGCGGCGTTGTCGGTAGGTTCAAACAGCTCCCGGACATACTCCGAAGGGGTGAGAGATCGTGGCATGAATGCTGTGTCGATACTCATGGGTGATCCTGCTTGGCCAGGAAAACTGCGCCGTAGTCGAACAGGTCTGTATCCGGGTCGTATCCGTTGACAAAGAGAACTTCGGAAATGTATCTGCGTCCCGGCCGGCGCTCGACATGTATGACCACGTTCAGGGAGTCGGCGATGTTCGTCTTAATCGCGCGATACGGCAATTCGACCCCGCTCTGTAGGATGCAGCTCGTGAACCGCGCAAGGCCTTGTTGTGCGGAGTTGGCATGGATTGTGGACAGCGTGCCCGAATGGCCGGTGTTCAAGAGCTGCAGAAGATCGAAGGCCTCACCACCTCTAATTTCTCCCAGCACGATACGGTCCGGGCGGTGGCGGAGGGCAGCCTTCAGCAGATCGCGAATGGCTACTGCCGGAAGCCCGTTCTGTTCGCGCCGCGCTTCGAACCGGACGAGGTTTTCCTGGCCCAAGTGGATCTCGGCCGTGTCTTCGATGACGAGCACCCGTTCCTCTTGAGGGATGAATTTTCCGAGGATCGATAAAAGAGTGGTTTTTCCCGTACCCGTGCCGCCACTGATGAGAATGTTCCTGCGCGCGAGCACGTAGTCTTCGAGGTGGTTCGCGAGGCCGCGGTCGAGGGTGCCGGCCCGAATCAGATCCTCCATCTCGAAGTGGCGGGTGTTGAACTTGCGGATGGTGAGCGTCACGCCGCCCAAACTGCACGGCGGGATGATTGCCGCGACTCGGCTGCCATCGGGCAGCCGCGAGTCGAGAATGGGCTTCGATTCGGAAATGTCGTCACCCAGACGCCGGGCGATATTCTTGACGGCGACCATCAGGGATCGCTCGCCGATGGAAATGCCCGGCACGTGTTGAAGGAAGCCCTGTTTTTCGATGAACACGCGGTCGGGACCGTTCACCATGACCTCGCTGATCGAATCGTCGAGAATGAGGTGCTCGATGGGCTTCAGAAACGGCAGAATCATTTCAAATCCGTTCATCAGAGTCCCCCTTTGGCGAGTTGGACAAAGTAAGAATCGTTGGGGTCGTTGTAGTAGGGTTTGAGGTAGCAAAACATCGGCCGCGTGGGGTTGATTCCGTCGTAAGCGATGATGACGGACTGCGCGTTCCGCAGCTCCATGAAGGTCTTCATGTCGAAGCGGTAGTCGCTCTGCGTGTTGTAGCTCTTGGAAGCGATGATGTTGGCTTTATGGGAGAGAGCCTTTCCGGTGAGCCAACTGACCTTGGTGTCGTTCCCGCTTTCGGACAAGCTGTAGCTGACTTTGAGCTGGTCTTCGCGGCCGCACAGATCGCTCGCCGTTCTTGCCGAGAAATCATCCGACAACGAAAGGAAAATCTTGGTGCGGAAGGTCTGAAGAAGCGTACGCCAGCTTTCCGCGGGGAGCGCGGAGCGGAGCGAGCTAATGCTCTGAGTGGCGACGATTGGGATGCACTTCGGCTGACGCGACAAGCTGAAAAATTTCTCGTCGCCGGTGGGGTCGCTCTCACCCACGGTCGCGAAGTGTTGGTACTCGTCGCAGAGGAACAAGACCTGCCGGAAATACTGCTCGGGATGCGCTTCGATTTTCGGGACGCGATTGAGCACGGCGCGCTCGAAATCGAGCTTCATCATCACACCCAAAGCCTTCGCGAGTCCGGCGTTCATGCCGATGGGGAAATTCAGCGCACAAACGGCCCCATGTTCGATCAGCCAGCTAAACGAAGGCAGGGCCTTTCCGAACTGGCCGGTGGCATTCCTCTGGGGGTCGTAACACTCCTTCTTCGGGCAGAAAACTCTTTTCACTTTGGGGCTGTCGTCGAAGAGCGAGAGGAAGACGGAAACACCCTCGACGATGGAAGTCCGTAATTTCGGCTCGATCCTCCTCCAGTCGTCCTGGAACCATCTCTTCACGGCCTCGAGTTGCGCAAGCTTTTCGGGGTTGGCCTGAGCGGGGTCGAGAACCGTGCGAGCCTCGGACTGAATCCCTCGTATCCTTAATATGTCTCGCAGCTCGGGCGTAGCGGGCGCAAGAAAACGGTCTTCCTTCTGGTCGTGCACAAAGCCGAGGCCCGCGAGGTCGGCGGTACGCTCGCCATAAGTCTTCGGTGTGACGGCCACATAGTGGCGCCCGAGAATGATCTCCTCGGCCTCCGCGATTCGTTCTTCGAGCAGCGGCGGAGAGATCGCGCACTGGTAGACATCGAAGAGGGTGACGTAGTCGTAGGCGACCTTATGAAGAAGGATGATGAACTTGACGAGGTTGGTGTAGGCCTGCTGCCAGAAGGGTTCCTTGCCACGACCGAACAGGTTGTTCAGGAGCGAGGCGATGTTATACGCGAGAGCGTAGGCGTCGAGGTCATTGTGTAGAGGGTTGTAGCAGTACTCGGAATCGAGGCTGATTTCGATGTAGTCCTCGGCCCGCTGGTGACGTGCAAGGATGTCTTTTACCTTTCGGCAGAAGTCGCCTTTTACCTCCAGGACGATTCCGCCGATCCTCTTTTCTTTGTCGGCGGCTCTGTAGGCCAGAATCTGCTCCGCGAACGGGAGCATGCAGCAAGAAGTCTTGCCACTGCCGATAGCGCCCAAGATGGCGATTCCCGTGAACAAACCGCGCTCGGGAATCGTGAGCCAAGAGGGAGTCTTCGCGGGCACTGGCTTGCGCGGGTTGTGCACTTCGCCTACGACAAGAAACAAGTCGGATCTCGTACCGGGGTCGGGGTATTGAGGAAGGCGCCCTGGCGAGACGGTGCGGCGCGGTTTGAGAGTAAAGATGTAGAGTCCCGAAAGCGCGGTCGAGCATACCAGGTAGGGCGAGGTGAACAGGAGCACGTAATAGAGGTATTTGAAGCTCAAAAAGGCTTGCGGAGCACGCACGGCAATAACACGCAGAAAGATCTGCTGTTCGGGGAAAGGTTGCGTGTAAAACAGGACCGCCCCGGTAGCCATGGCGAGGATGGCCGCGATGAAAGCCCGCGATTCGAGCAGTCGCTGCATCAGGCTCTCCCGCGCGTGTCTGTGGATTGAACTTTGTCGGTGCCTTGCTGTGCCGTGCGTCGCGCCTCGCGCCACTTGCGGTAGTCCTGATCCCGCCAGAGCACCTTCTTCAGGACGGTGTTGATGACGTGATCCGCGTTGCTCTCGATGAACCGAGCATAGTCTTCGAGCAGATCATTGACTGGCTCTTCGAGTTTTACCTCCCGTGTCATGATTCCTGGTGCCTTCTTAACGATCGGCATACTGTTCCTCCTCTGGCGATGTGTGCTTCTTCCGAACTCCCTGTCACCGTGGAACAAACGGCCGGCACGATTTACCGTGCCGCAGGGCGGGAGCGACCCCACGGACTTTTTGGGCGGCTGAAAGCCGAAAAGGTGGGGTCGCTCCCGCCCGATTTGACGTTTTTTCCACGGTGACTTTCGCTTTCCACGGTGTTCGTATTTCTCCGACTTCCAAGGACTTCGCATCCTTCGAGGGTGAAGAAGTGTCAGTTTCAAAAGTGCAGAGAGTAAGTCTTACGTTCTTCACCTGGTATTCGCGGGATCGGCGACAGGTGCAATCCTTCGCAGCAAGAACGTTTCAAAGCCCACGGTGTGTGTCGTGCCATTCGTTCCAACTTCCTGACGAATTCCGATTTCACTGACGCGGCCGCTTTTCCATCCGCGATACAACCCCTCGAATCTTTCGCCGGTAAACCGAGTGCGTGCGTGATTGCGGAAGATGAGGTCGGCATCCGTGACCGCTGCGTATTGTTTTTCGTCCCAGGCCTTGCGCACGCGGAAGTAGTGAAGCAGATCGCCTGCGATATCGGATTCCAGTGGAATTTTCACGAGGGAATCGAAGATCTCGGTGGCTTTCTCGAACTGGGAATCCGTGCGGGATGCATAGACGAGCCGGAACTCGGATAGCTGACGAAAGAGCGGCAGATAGCCTTCGAGATGGCGGACGAAATCCGTGAACGCCGCTGCGCCTTCATGGATGTAGGTAAACGTCACCACAGGCGAGGGAGAGGCGAAGAACATCGGAAACTTGTCCACGAAGTGCCGGACCGAAGTGCTGGGGGTCTTGCTGCCTAGGTAGAGTCTGGCTGGTAGATAGTGCTTCTGGATGTTCAAAGTTCCGCAAAAGAAACGGACTTTTTCGGGCTCCGTTTCAAGGTACTGATGCCCCTGATTTAGGAGGACGAAATCGAGGATGGCAATGCGCCGTTTGATGAAGTCGAATTCGTGCGAGCGGCAGTTGCGAAGGTTCTCCTTTTCGATCTGGCGATAGAGCCGTCGCGCGAAGAGGTGATAGACGACGCCGCTCTTTGGAAAGCACTCCATACGTGCATGTCGTTTGGTTTCGAGCTTGCTCCAGAAAGTCGTGGTTCGCTTGCCCCAATGAGCGCCAGTGAACGCGAGGAACTGGCGGGCGGTGAAGTAGCCGGAATGCGTGGCAACAATGTAGAGAAAGCGGGTTTCCACTTCGGTGTAGCCGAGAGCTTGGAGAGCATCGAGATGGGCCGGGGCGATATTCATAGCGTCAGAATTCGCGCAGTGATTTCGCGTTCGTCGAGGACTCGGCGCAAGCGCGATGCGTCTTCCGAACGCCCATAGAGCGAGAAGCCCGCGGCGGCTTTTTCCGCCATCGCTCGGGGTCTGTAGTCGCGGGTCGCCAGCTCCAGGTCCACGTGGCGCAATTCGAGTTCTGATGTTTCGTACTCGACGCGCAGATCGGGCACGGGAATCTTTCCATTTACAACCTGGAGGCCGTGCTTCTCGGCGATTCTTTCCTTTGCGTTCGGGTCATCTTTCTCTGGCGCCATCTGGGCCAGATCATGATTCAGATTCCGCTTGAGTTCATAGTCGAGGAGCACGCGAACCGGCCGGCCTCCACCGCGCTCGATGCGAGCTGCCTCTTTTTGATAGAGCCGGTAGAGATCGCTGTCGTGTTTGACTTCGCGCGGTTTCATCAAACCGTGATAGATGGGCTGATCGTCGGGAAGTTGGTTCGTGTTCTTCAGGAGCCGGTGTCCGGCTTTCGTGAGCGTCACAATTCGAAGGGTCTTTTTCTGGGAGATTTCAACGGTCTTGTCGCTCACGACAGAGTGCCGGGCCAGCCGCCGTATGTCTTTGTCCATCCGTTCGCGATTTCCGCCGTAGGCATACTTCGCGAGGTCAGACACCGCAATCACGCGGAACTTGCCGATTTCCGTGATGGAGTGCATCTCGGAATTGCGGAGGAGATAGGCCCGGTCCCGGACGTAATAAGCGCGGAGAGAATCGCTGCGCTCCTCGCGGCGGGAATGGTGGTCCTGAGTGTCAGTGCGATCGCGGCGGTCAGGGGCTTCCGGTGCGGAATTCCTACTGTCCGGCGTGTCGGGAAGCGGTGATCTGCGCTGGCGGCTGGAGCGGCGCGTAGAAGTGTCGCGCGTGTCCAGCGCGTCTTGCGGATCGTGAGAAAAGGCGTCGCGCGACACTAGTTGAAATCCTCCTCGTTCACGGGAACGGGCAAGTCCGCATGGCTGACGTTGAACTGCTTGTCGAGGTGGGAGAGTTTGCGCCCGGTATTCTTGAGGAAGAAGCGGCGGCCAATGGCCAGTGCCGCACCAAACAGGTTGAGGAAGAGGACGGTGAGGAAGATCAGGATCGTTGTTCCGTAGGCGTGGTACAGAACCACTTTGTAGCGGGCCATGAACTTCAACTGGTCGAGAAGCCAAAAGCCGTAGCCGAACAAGATGACGATAGTGAACAGCAGGGCGTTCGCGATCATCGTGAATTCCCCGGCTTCCGTGAGGGTTTTCCCACCAACATTTTGAGCTTCTGGGAGCGGGCGGAAAGCGGGGCGAAAAGGAGGCCCTCGTGAGGTGCGCCGGTTGTTCCAGTGGCAGAAGCCCGTGAGTTGGGATGTGGCCGCTGTGAGGAGCAGAGCCTCGGCGTCAGGGCGGCGGTGGCGCGCCGAGGTTGGGACGACGTTGCCCTGCGTCCGCCCGCGACCTCTTGGGTTTGCGTGTGGACACGGATTCTCATTTGAACGCCTGGTCTTCGCGGAAGTAGGTGATGGTCATTCCGAGCGGGTTGATCGGAATCAATTCGTTGGGCACCTGGGACTTGAAAACAAAGACAAAGTTCGCGGTGTAAAGGTCGCGTTTCAGCTCGCTATGGTCGGCGGGCGAGTAATAGACCATGTAGAAGTCGACGCGCGCGCGGAAGGGCGGCGTTTGCATCTCCTCGAGCGCGACCTTTTTCACGTCCACATCGATCTCGGGCGCGGCGGTGTTGGTGATGAATTTCTTAATGATGTCGTCCTTGCGGTAGGCATCGAAAATGCCGTCGGCCAGCTTGCCGTCGAGGAAATAAAGGGACTTCGAGAAATCATCCTGAATCGTGTAGCGGTTGCGGCGGTAATAGAGGGCGCAAAACTGGGAGAGAAAATACTTCGCTTCGGCGTCCTGGGGCTTGTATTCGAGGTTGTGGTAGTTGATTGCTTCGGCGCGGCCCAGATCGTCGATGCGGATGACGAGCGGGCGGAAGTTCTGGAAGGTACGGATGGTCCGGAGGTCGATGAGGGCAAGGGCCACGCAAACGATGGCCAGCAGTGCGAGAGCGATCTTGAGATAGGTATTGGTCACCATCGGATCACCGCAGGATTCGAGATACAAACGTTTTGCGTCATGGAAGCTGGCATCTTGATCCATCACATCACCCTATTGAGGACTGCGGCGGGCGCTTCGAGTAGGCCGGCGGACGATCCTCCGGCCGTGCCACTGAAGATATGGTTCGTAAGGGACGGGATTTTCAGGAGGACGTAGATCGACGCGAGAAACGTAATGAAGAGGACAGGAAACCAGCCAATCAGCTGAGCGGTGGAGAGCGTGCCCGCGGGCGGGAGACGGAGGGCGCCCAGAATAAGGTTTCCGATCACATAGACGACGGCTGCGGCGATGACTTGGTAGAAGGCGTATTGGATGAAGCAGCGGAACCATCCCCAGAAGAGCCACTCCATTTTCGGAACGATAAAAAACGGAACGAAGACAGGTCCGACCAGCACACAAACCGCCGTAGCGATGAAGCCATAGGCGATCACCACAATCGCTATGGCCTGCGCAGCAGCGAGCAGGATCGTCACGATGACGTAGATGGCGGTTCCGAGAAAATCTCCCCAGCTGGGGGAGTCCATGCGGGACTCGAAATCGGCAACCTGCGAGACCACCGTTTGCAATTGGGCCTGATCGATCTGGCTCGACAGAAACTGCGCCTCATTGGTGACAAGGTTGTGGAAACTGATTCCAACGCCGGGGATGGGTGTGCTGTAGTAATTGACCATCGCGAAGCCAAAGCTGATGGTCAAAAGCAGGCTCGCAAAATGATCGAACTGGAACGAAGGCCTGCCGCTGGCGGAAGCAAGAGCGGACTTGATTCCGAACCAAGCGATAAGGATCGTCGCGAACGAGCGGAAAAGATTCTGGCCCATGGTGTCGAAGAAGCCGAGGTTCTGGGTGAGCAAATTGTTGATCGCCTGAAAGATGTACTGCAGGAAATCGGTTTGCATTGCCGTCAGCTCCTTCGACGCCCGGGCGTTTGTCCCCGCATCCCTACGGCATGCGGAAGTTTTGTAGTGAATCGGTAATGGTTCCGGTTACCTGGGCCATGTTGGCGCCCATGCTCGCTTGGCGGTCGATATCGAGGTTTATTGCACTGGCTGTCGAGTCGCGTTGTTGCTTGGCGAGGATGGTTTGTTGCTCTAAGAGAGAAGCGAGGAGCTTGTTCGAGTCCTGAACGGTGTGGAGAGTTAAGACGCCCGCCGCATTGATTTTGTTCAGGACAGACACTTCGCTATTCAGATCGGAGTCGCCCGAAAAGGAATCTTGTTCGAGGTTTCCGATTTGCGTTTGGACGTTGTCGGCGCTTCCACGGATCGCTCCGATGGTGGCCATCGCGTTCATGTTTGCGCCGTCGGAGAGTTCGATGGACGCGTACTGGGATTGCACGCGCCCGAGTTCGGAAGGATCCATTCCCGACAGTTCGTACGGACTGTACTGGGAGAGCGGAGTCGTCGCGTTCAGGTAGCCGGTGTTGATGTTGGGAAGCACGCCCGTGTTGATGCCGTTAATCCACGAGACGGTGTTCCCAAAAGTGTTGAGCGAGGTTACATTTCTCCACTGCGAGAACAGCGCACGGTAGCGGGCCGGCATGTTTTTAACGAACTGGGCCATCTGCAAGGCGAGGTTGAGTTGCCCGGTAATTTTCGCGTAGCTCTTCTGCAGTTCGACGAGGTGCTGCTGGAGCTGGTAGTAGCGAAGCAATGCGTTGTGGTAGTTGGTCGGGTCAAAGACGACGCCATTTCCGAGCTGCGCGGTCGCGGTGCTAACTCCCAATCCCAATACGAGAACGCAAATCAGAATCTTTCTTTTCATTGGACTGTTCTCCTTTTGACCTTCACAGATCGGAAGGCATCTTGTGGTTGTTGTAATCGGGTACTGCGAGATCGCCCGAGAGATAGACTTTGACTCGGTGCCCCTCGCGGATGGTCACCGTGGGCATGATGTTGAGGAATTTGTCGAGAATCTGCGCCGAAGACTGCGCGGTGCTTTGCGCGAATCCCTGGCGCATGAGATCGGAACTGGATTCGTTCAGAGAGCCTGCTGTTCCGCCCTCCGCGACCGCGCCGATTGCTCCAATAGCGAGCGAAACTCCGAAGATGCGGAGGTAGTGGTTGTTGACCTGGTCCCGCAACCCGGTGTCGCCGATTTGGTTGAGCCCCTTGAATTGATCGAGGCTGACGGAGTATCCGTCGGGCATGAGCACGCGATGGAACGCCACAGCCAGACGCGTCTGGCCGAAGGTGTCCACCTTCTTGGTTTCCCCGAGCAACTTCGATCCTGCGGGGATCAGGAGATGCTGGCGGTCGTTCGAGTACACGTCGGTTGAGAGCAGGCACTCGACGGGACCGGCGAAGCCCCCATCGAGGCGGTTGATCAGAACGGTTTCAAGGATGGTTCCTTCGAAGAGCACATAGTCTTTGCCCGCCGCCGTGTTGGCAGTACCACCTGACACGGCGGCAGGGCGCTTATCCTCCTTTCGTTCGGGGTTGGCTTCCGCGGAATCGTTTCGCACTGGCGCGGGCGATGGAGTGCCCGGCGCGGGCGAGGCCGGACTCGTTTGCATCTCCTTTAGGAGTTGCGCGACCTGAGGGGAGTCGGGTCCAACAGGGACAAGGTTTTGAGCGGCTGGAGTTGAGTCCGAATCAGGCGCTACCGCAGCAGGCGGAGCTTTGCGGTAAGTCAGAGCGACATTTGAAGCGAACAGTGACACGTAAGCACGCCTCTTACGTTCCGCCTCGATGGGGTCCTCCACTCGCTGGTCAGCAGGATTGCCGGAGGCACTTTGCTGCTGGGGTAGCTGTGAATCTTGCGGGGCAGCACCGAGCAAGCGAGTCTGCTGGGCAAGGGCGCTCTGCGCTACGAGCTGTTGGCGTTGCAATTCCTCGATGCGGTTCTGCAACTCGTTGATTTTGGTTTCGTTGACTTCGAGAGGCACTTGGACAGGGACGCCCGACGACGCTGCTTTGGCTGGCGTTGGCGGTTTCTTGCCTCCCGTGAGCCACATGATGGCGACCATGAGAAACGCCAGTCCGATGAGAAGCCACGACTGTACGTTCTTGGGCAAAAGGCCTTGCGGCTTGGGCGCTTTTTCCTGAATCTCGGCAGGTTGGCTCATCACTTTTCCTCAGTTCGCCGCAGTGCGCCGCGCAAACGGCATTTTCTTTTTGCCGATGGCGAGGTAGCCGGTGTCGATGATTTTGGGCGCGATGTAAACGTCGTTCTCAAACTGGAAAGAGATCAAGTTGGGCTTGCCGTCCTTGATTTCATATAGAGCGGGTTTTTCCCGCGCGCCGCACTTGATATAGGTGAATGAGTCGTCGTGGTAGATGACGGAAACCAGGAACGGCTCGCGCGCCGCCTTCGGGTCGAGGGAATAATCGAACTGGAGTTTGGTTGCGTAGCTGGAGCGGAAACGTCCCACCTGCTCGGCAGACAGGGCTTGCGCCGCGTGGATTTGATCCACGGTTTGGGAGCGGAGCGCTTCGAGTTCCTTTTTATAGGCTTCCGCTTCCCCAGCGCTCACATATCCGCGCAGCGCGGTGTTCGTCGAGGTGCCGGAGCCTTCCTTGGGCTCAACGAAGATTTTGAGATCGGGTTCGACATTCGGCTGGTTGCTGATTTCGGTCAGTAGGAACGAATAGACGTGGCCGCTCGCGGTAATGAGATTGAGATTGCTGCGAATGCCAGCCTGGGCCGGGTGAACGTAGCAGAGGTTGTGTGCGCCGTTGATCACCCAGAATTCCTTGTCGCCGGTGGTGAAATCGAGGATCTCCTCGTCCTCGGGTAGAACGATGAGCGTCGAAAACCTGAGCTTGGCGCGAACCGGAACGATGTCTTCCTTCGAATACTTCACGACACGCGCCGCGGCCTCCGTCTCGGCGTGCACGCGCGCGACGGGGAAAACCACAGCACTCAAAACGACAATCGCTACGGCATGAAGAAAACCTAACTGCCATTGACTGCCAATGCGTTGTTTCATGGTTGCTCCTTTTGAAAGTCTTGGTGCTGTGAAGAACTCCGGTCAGGATCGACATAGGCGCCGACGATCAACAAAGCCAAGAGCAGAGCTGCACAGAAGACGCCACCGAACGCAAACAACATCGGGCGTGGCGGTTCGTACCGTGCTGTCCAGCAGAGAAGACGGAAGAAAAGAATCACGCCTGTCCTCCCGCGAGGATTTCGAGACCCTTCTCGAAACCGTATTTCTCGAAAGCCTCTTTTCGTTTCTTGTTGTCGTAGGGATCGTTCGTGTACAGCCAATAGCTCTTCGGATCGACGTTTAGGTTCGCGACCTTCGCCAGCTCCGGTGTTTTAATCAGGAATTGCTGCTTAGGGATAAGGCCCGAGATCAGCTCGACTTCGTTGTCGTTCAAATGAAACTGGCGCCGGTAGAGATCGCGGTCCATATCGGGGTTTGCGAGGAAGATTTTCGTCGAGCAACTTTCGATGATGACGTCGAGGATGTCGGAGCGCTTGAGTTCATCGAGGGATTGCGTCGAGAGGACCATGGCAGCGTTGTGTTTTCGCCAGGTTTTGAGAGCCTCGACGACATACCGTTGAATGGCGGGATTCTTGAGAAAGACCCAGGCTTCATCGATAAAGAAGGCTTTGAAAACGGACGAAATCTGCCGGTCGGCCATAACGGCATTGGCTCGATGCAAAATGTAGAAGAGCAGCGGTTCCAAGAGCTCTGGGTACTGGCCCATGCGCTGGAAATCGAAGCACTGAAATCGGGAGAATGAGATCGTGTCCTCGGCGTTGTCGAAGAGAAATCCGAACTGTCCGCCGCGGGTCCACTTCGACAGCCGGCTCGCAATGTCGTGGCCCAGCGTGTTCGCCAGCACGCCCAGCGTGCGCAGGGCCGGGTCCACCGCATATAAGTTTTCGACCTGGTGGAAGAGATCCCGCTCGGTACCCGGATCAAGCTCGCTCGTCCTCTGGCCTTGGATCAGCACTTTCAGAAAGAGCGCAAGGAAATCGAGATTCTCTTTCGTGGGCGGGAGCGAAAACGGGTTGATCTTGAAATTTCCGGACTCCAGGCCTACTCGAATGTACGAGCCGCCGAACAGTTGCGTGAGGCTCTCAAAGCTTCCGCCCAAATCGAAGATGAAGGTGTGCGGATCGTATTTCTGGAGATTGGTGATGAGGAAATTCAAAAGGAAACTTTTGCCGGCGCCGGTTCTCCCGAGAATCATGGTGTGGGCCACATCGCGGTAGTGGAGATTCAAAAAATACGGCGTGTGGTGGTTGGTCTCTAGCACGGCGAGATATTCCTGCCGGAGATGCTGGTTGCGAGGCTCGCCGCAGTGAAGGGTGAAGAGAAACGAGAAGTCGGCGTAGTTGGTGTTGAGCAGGTAGAGCGAACGCAAGTTGAAGACGTGGTTCCCGGGAACCGCCGCGAGAAAGGCGTTTAGAAGGTTGTATTTTTCCTCATAGAGCTGGGCGTCGTGGACGCTGAACACCTTGTAGAAATCGGCGCACGCCCGGTCAACCTTGGCCATGTCGAGGTCGTAAATCACGACAGTCAGGGAAAACTGGCCGAAGTAATTCCCGTGCAGCTCGATCTCCTTGATCCCTTCGCCCAGTTCCCGGACCTGGGATTCCTTGGAGTCGTCGAGGAGCACGTCTTGTGTGGGAGCATCGTTGAGACTGACTTGGCTCGCGAACGAGCGCTTGGTGTTGTGAAAATGCCGGCGCTTCGCTTGGATCACGCGGCGCATCTTTCCGGAATCTTCCTTTTTCCATTCCGTCACGACGTAATAGTTCGCCTCGACTTCGAGCAACCGTTTGAAGATGAGTGGAAAGCTCTGGGCGGAAGGTTCTTTGAGCGTCAGAACCTTGACGTAGTAATCGTCCACGCGGAGATGTCCGCGATGGCACTCGATGGGAGATTCTGGAAGGTAGTAATCGAGAAAGGTGTCGTGCTTGAGTTTGGCGAGTTCGAGTTTGTCCGGGTGGAAATTGAGTGTCCGTTTGAGAACCCGGAAGGCTTCCTGTTTGTCGAGCATGCGAACGT
>Ga0210398_10003493_pt1 | contig 15028 bp, 12 predicted proteins | sample IncBWC4OmetaG_FD_161047 | JGI IMG/M metagenome (GOLD analysis project Ga0210398, IMG submission 161047) | Forest soil microbial communities from Barre Woods Harvard Forest LTER site, Petersham, Massachusetts, United States - Inc-BW-C-4-O | ecosystem: Environmental > Terrestrial > Soil >...
CTTCCTTACCAAGCGACTCCAAACCTCTGAGGGTTGCTTTATTGCCATCGATGTTGATTTTCTTAGGCCATGGGACTCGTCCATCGGCGACGGCTGCTCGGAAAAATGCCTGCGCGGACTCTTTATTTCGATCATTGCAGAGCAGAGACCCAATGGATTTTCCGTTCTTGTCCACAGCTCGAAATAGGTAATGCCGACCGCCACGGACAGACACAGCCGTTTCGTCCATACGCCACGACTCACCCGGAGGTCTGGAAAAGCGAGCCCATCGACCCTCGTATTCCGGCGTATAGCGCAGCACCCAGCGCATGATGGTGGTGTGGGAGACGACGACGTCGTGCTCGGCCATCATCGCGGCCAGATCACGGTAGCTCAGCCGATAAGTGACGTACCAGCGAACGCAGAGCTCAATTGTTTCAGCTGGAAAGCGACGACACCGATAGATCGTGTCGCGTCCTAGGGGCTTGGTCATGCGCGTGTCCGCTCAATAGGGGACACGAATACTAAGTAATTCCTTTAATGCACCAGAACCCAGTATGTCCGTCAAAACTCTCCGCTTGCCCGCGATTATCAGCGATAGACAACGAACGAAAAGTTTTACGGAAACAAGAACTTAGATTTGATTTGCGAAAGGTCGCGAATGATGGCGAAGAGTATGTTTCTATTCCCACTCGATCGTCGCAGGCGGTTTCCCGGATATGTCGTACACCACGCGAGAAATTCCCGCAACCTCGTTGATGATTCGATGCGCGACGCGATCTAGGAACTCATACGGTAGTCGCGCCCAACGCGCGGTCATGAAATCAATGGTTTCCACCGCGCGCAAGGCGATCACATAGTCATAGCGCCGTCCGTCACCCATCACGCCGACGGATCTCACCGGCAAAAACACCGCGAAGGCCTGGCTCACTTTGTCATACAGGCCGTGGGTGCGCAGTTCTTCGATGTAGATTGCGTCCGCGCGCCGCAAGAGGTCCGCGTGGGATTTGTGAATCTCGCCCAGGATGCGCACGCCGAGTCCGGGGCCCGGGAAAGGATGCCGATGCACCATTTCTTTGGGCAATCCCAATTCGACGCCCAACTTTCGGACCTCATCCTTGAACAGCTCGCGCAGGGGCTCGAGCAATTTCAATTTCATGTGTTTCGGCAAGCCGCCCACATTGTGGTGCGATTTGATGACATGAGCTTTGCCGGTCTTCGCGCCGGCCGATTCGATCACGTCCGGATAAATCGTGCCCTGTGCCAGCCATTGCACGTCTTTGAGTTTCGACGCCTCTTCGTCGAACACTTCGATGAAGACTCGGCCGATAATTTTGCGCTTTTTCTCCGGGTCCGCTTCGCCGGCCAACGCCTGCAAGAATCGTTGCTCGGCATCGATACGAATGACGCGCACGCCCATGTGCTCGGCGAAAGTCGCCATGACCTGATCGCCCTCCCCCAAGCGCAGTAAGCCGTGATCGACAAATACACAGGTTAGCTGCGCACCGATGGCCTGATGCAACAGCGCGGCGAGTACGGAGGAGTCGACGCCTCCGGATAACCCCAGCAGCACGCGATCGTCACCCACCTGAGCGCGGATGCGCGCGACGCTGTCCTCGATGATATTGCGAGTGGCCCAGCTTGCGCCGCAGCCCGCGATCTCGCGCACGAAGCGCCGCAAAATTTCGCCGCCCTGCAAACTATGCGTAACTTCCGGATGAAATTGCAGGCCATACAGATGCCGCGATTCATCGGCCATGGCCGCGAGCGGCGCATTGTCGCTGGCGGCGATGACCTCAAATCCAGGCGGTACCGCCGTCACGCGATCGCCATGACTCATCCAGACATCCAGTAATCGCCGGCCTTGCGCGTCGCGATTGTCCTCGAGTCCATCGAGCAACGGCGAGGCATTCGTCGGTCGGACTTGAGCCGCACCGAATTCCCGATGCGAGGAGCCTTCGACCTGACCGCCGAGCTGCGCTGCCATGGTTTGCATGCCGTAGCAAATTCCCAGCACCGGCACGCCGAGCGAATACACCTCGCGCGGCGCTTCGAGACCCTTGGTGTCGTAGACAGATTCAGGTCCGCCGGACAGCACGATCGCCTTTGGAGCGAAGGCCTTGATCTCGCTGATCGGGACATCGCAGGCATAGATCTCGGAGTACACGCCGATTTCGCGGACGCGGCGGGCGATCAACTGCGTGTACTGAGCACCAAAATCGAGAATCAGAACCCTGTCCGCATGAATGTCGGGCATCAACCAATCCGGTAGTTGGGTGCTTCTTTGGTGATGGTCACATCGTGAACGTGACTCTCGCGCACGCCGGCACTGGTGATGCGAACGAACTGCGGGCGCGTGCGCATCTCTTCGATGCTGCCGCTGCCGGTGTAGCCCATGGCGGCGCGCAAGCCGCCCGAGAGCTGGTGCAGGATCGCGACGAGACTACCTTTGTATGGCACCCGGCCTTCAATGCCCTCCGGAACGAGTTTTTCAAGCTCAGAAGTGGTGTCTTGAAAGTAGCGGTCGCTCGAGCCGTGCGTCTGCGCCATGGCACCCAACGATCCCATGCCCCGATACGCCTTGTACGAGCCGCCCTGGTAGAGCTCGACTTCGCCCGGAGATTCCTCGGTGCCTGCGAACATTCCGCCGATCATCACGCAGTGCGCGCCGGCGGCGAGCGCCTTGGCAATGTCGCCGGAATAGCGAATTCCACCATCGCCGATGACCGGAACACCCGTGCCCTCGAGCGCCTTCGCCACGCGGGCAATGGCGCTGATTTGTGGGACACCGACTCCCGCTATGACGCGCGTGGTGCATATGGAGCCCGGGCCGATGCCCACTTTGACGGCGTCGGCGCCATGCTTGACGAGATCGAGTGCGGCCTCTGCGGTGACGATATTGCCGCCGATCACTTGGATATCCGGATATTTCGCTTTTATCTTCGATACCGTCTCCAGTACGCCGCGTGAATGACCGTGCGAGGTATCCACCACCACGACGTCGACTCCGGCTTCGCGCAGTGCGCCCACCCGGTGAAGCGTGTCCGGCGAGGTCCCCACCGCGGCCCCGACACGCAAACTGCCGACACTGTCCTTGCAGGCGTTGGGAAATTCCGTGGCCTTCTGAAAATCCTTGACGGTAATCATTCCTTTCAATTCATGATCGCCGGCAATCACCAGCACCTTTTCAATGCGATGCTTGTGCAGTAGTGCCAGGACTTGTTCCTTGGGAGCATTCTCGCGCACGGTGATCAGGCGATCCTTCGGTGTCATCACCGAAGAGACCGGGGCGTCCAGTTTGGTCTCGAAGCGAAGATCGCGATGTGTGACGATGCCGACGACCTTGGTGCCGAGGACCACCGGCACGCCCGAGATATTCTTCGCACGCGTGAGTTCTAAGACCTGGCGAATGGTCATGTCCGGATTCACGGTTATCGGATCGCTGATCACGCCGCTTTCGAACTTCTTCACCCGATCGACCTGCCGCGCCTGCGCGTCGATCGACATGTTCTTGTGAATGATGCCGATGCCGCCCTCTTGGGCAATGGTGATGGCGAGGCGCGCCTCGGTTACCGTGTCCATGGCGGCCGAGACGACGGGGAGATTGACCTGGATCTCGCGGGTCAGCTTGCTTGCCAGGGATACATCGCGGGGCAGGACTTCAGAATATGCCGGCACCAGCAACACGTCATCGAATGTGAGTGCCTCTTCAAGAATGCGCATAGGGGTCGCGTCTACGTTCGTCTAAGAGGCGGCGCATTGTACCTTGCAGGTGCGGCGCGGTAAACCGCAGTATCATGGCCCCATGGAAATCGCCGCAAATCGCGACATTTATAGCGTTTCGCGCCTCAATCGCGAGGTGCGGGTGCTGCTGGAGCGGGGTTTCGGGAGCGTTTGGCTCGAGGCGGAGATCTCCAACCTTGCCAAGCCCAGTTCCGGGCATTGGTATTTTTCGCTGAAAGACGCGGCTGCGCAGGTTCGCTGCTGCATGTTCCGGCAACGAAATACGTTGTGTGCCTTCGCGGCGCGCGATGGCCAAAAAGTGCTGGTGCGTGCACGGATCGGGCTCTATGAGCCGCGCGGCGAATATCAACTCGTCATCGATCACATGGAAGATTCGGGGCTCGGAGCCCTTAAGCGTCAGTTCGAGGAATTATCGGCAAAACTCGCGGCGGAAGGATTGTTTGCACCGGAGCGCAAGCGCTCCCTACCCATGATTCCAAAGCGAATCGGGGTGATCACCTCCCCCACCGGCGCCGCGATTCGCGACATCCTGCATGTGCTTGGGCGGCGTTTTGCCGCTGTTCCGGTGCTGATCTATCCGGTGGCCGTGCAAGGCGCGGCAGCGGCCGCGGAAATCGCCGCGGCTGTTCGAATAGCCGGCCGGCGCGCCGAGTGCGATGTGCTCATTTTGGCGCGCGGCGGCGGCTCGCTCGAGGATCTGTGGGCCTTCAACGATGAGGCGCTGGCTCGCGCAATCGTCGCCTCGACGATACCCATCGTCAGCGGCATTGGCCATGAAATTGACTTCACCATTGCCGATTTCGCCGCCGATGTCCGAGCACCGACCCCGTCCGCCGCCGCTGAAATTGCCGTGCCCGACGGCGCCGAATGGCTCACCTCCCTTTCACGCCTCGCACATCGCCTGCAGCGGGGCCTGCTGCGCCGGCTCGAGGCGCAGCGCGAGCGATTGCGCTGGCTCGTCGGTCGCGCCGCTCTGGTCAGCCCCAGCGCGCGGCTGTCGCAGCAGACGCAACGCTTGGATGACTTGGAGCAGCGCATGATTCGGGCGCTGCGCCAAATCCTCACTGATCGCCGCTCCGCATTGGGTGAGCGGCGCAGCCAGCTGTGGCAACTAAGTCCGGTTGCCCGGGTGCGCACTGCCGTGGCCCGCCAAGCGGCGCTATACGCAAGACTGCGTGCCGCCACGCTCGCCCGCCTGCATCTTGCGCGCGAGCGCCTCTCGCCCTTGGTGCGAACCTTGAATGCCGTGAGTCCCCTCGCCACACTGGACCGCGGCTATGCCATCGTCAGCCGCGTGAGCGGCGCCATTGTGCGCAGCGCCGCGGAAGTGAGTCCGGGAACCGCCATCGAAGTGCGCCTCGCGGTCGGGAAAATTCGCGCCAAAGTGGAGGAACCTTGATCCGCCGTACCCTGATCCGTTGTGCTCCAATCCGCCGTGGCCTGATTCGCGCTGCCGCGTTTCTGCTCTGTGCGGCGCCCATGCTCGTCTTTTCCTACTCATTGCCGCGCGAGAGCGCGGTGCCGGGCGGAGTCAAAATCCTCAAGCTCGATGTTCACAGCAATTCCATGCCCTATGTCGATGTCGATGGACACCGAGCGCTGGTCGTTCAGGACAATTCCGGGTGGATCGCCATCATCGGCATCCCCTTGTCGGCGCCGCTCGTGCCTCGGCAGGTCATCGTCCGCAGCGGCAATGCCAGGCAAGAGCTTCAATATAAGATCGAGGGCAAGCAGTATGCGAGTCAATCGCTTGAAGTGGCTCCAGGCCAGGTCAACTTATCGAAGGCCGATCTGGAACGAGTGAATCAAGAAAAGGACATCATCGAGCACGCCATGAGTCGCTGGAGTGACGAGCCGCCGGAGACGCTGCGCATGCCGCAGCCCGTACCCGGGGTGCGCAGCAGTTCATTCGGCATGCGCCGCATCTTCAACGGCGAGTCGCGCAATCCGCATAGCGGCATGGACATTGCCGCACCGGTCGGCACCCCGGTGCGAGCGCCGCTCGCAGGCACCGTGATCGACACCGGAGATTATTTTTTCAATGGCAACACCGTCTTCGTGGACCACGGCCGCGGCATGATCAGCATGTATTGCCACTTGAGCAAGATCGATGTCACGCCCGGAGAGCGCGTGGCCGCGGGAACCACGCTGGGCAAAGTGGGCATGACGGGCCGGGTAACCGGGCCCCACCTGCATTGGGCCTTAAGCCTCAATCGCGCCTGGGTCGATCCGGAATTGTTCGTCGCGAACTAAGGCCTCAGCCCCTCGCCCCGCTCAACACTTGATCCACGGCGGCTCCCTCGATCGCCGGCAGCAAAGCGGCCTGGCGCAGGCGCGCGCTGTGTTCTTGGACCGCCGCGCCCGAGGGTTGCATTTCGATTTGTCCTTGGAAAAATGCGCCCTCGCTGATGCCGACGCGCGGCGCAAAGACGTTGCCTTTGACCTTGGCCGTGGCCCGAATATTGACGGACTCGGTGGCATAAAGATCGCCCTCGACTTTGCCGTCGATGACGATGACACGCGCCCGGATATCACCCTTCATGGTGCCGTCGGTGCCGACAGTGAGGCTCTGCGTATGCGTAATTGAGCCCTCGACGCTGCCCTGAACGATCAGGTCTTCCTGCGCCGACAGTTCACCGCGGAATCGCAGCGTTGGACCGAGCACCGAGGCGCGCGAAGCGGTTTCCCCAGCCTTGGCATCGGGCGATCGCGCAGGCTCAGCAGCGCGCGGTGCCGGCGATCGTGGGTCGGCACCGGGGATACGCGGTTCAGGACGCGTCAGGGAAGGTTCGGCGCCTGGGCGGCTGGGATTGGCATTCATCATTTGATCATCTCCATCGAGAGGTTTCTTGAACCACGACATTGTCAGGCGGCGCCACCGGCGGTTTTCTGGGGACGGACCGGATCGAACTTAGCCGACTGCTGGCCGGCTTTCTTGCCGTCCATGTCTATGCTGCCGCTGAAATTCGCACCCTCGGTAATGCTCACGGTGGGTGCGAAAATATTCCCACAGACTTTGGCCGTCTCCTTGACGAACACGGATTTCTCGGCCTGCAAATCGCCATCCACCGTGCCTTCGACAATGATGAGTTGCGCCTTGATATTGGCTTTGACGGTGCCCTGCGGACCCACTGTCAAACGTTGTGTATGGGTGATCGAACCTTCCACGCGGCCCTGGATCAACAGATCTTCTTCGGCGGTCAAGTCGCCTTTGAAATACAGCGTCGGACCCAGGATCGATGCTCGCTCGGTCGCGCTGTTATAGGGATTGCTCATGCGGTGTTCTCCGTGGGCTTGGTAGGTCTTACAAGGCACGCAAAGAGTACCTGGCATAATCGCTACGAAAATGAGACTTCGATCACGAAACGTTTCGCTGCAAACGGAGTGCAACAAAATTTGTCGCCAAAAGCGGACGGCCCGCGCCCGGGCGGTTGGGGTGAACTCTTAAGCGGGACGGCGCGGCGTTACTGCGGTGCGGGCGCGGGATCCGGCTTTTTGGTCTTCGATTTTTTAGGCGGCGCCGTGGTTTCGACCAACGATCGCAACGGGCAGCGTTGTTCGCGCACGAGAATTGCGCTGAACTTATCGAAAGTCCCATCGGGGCTGGAGTCAAACGCAATGGTGTTGGCAAAAGGCAGATTGATGCAGCGACTGAATAGAGTGGCTTTGTACCAGCGGCGGCCCTGGTCTTGAATCAGCACGGTTTGATCGTCCACAACCTGCCAATTCCAGATGTTCCTCTTGGCAAACGGTATACGTGCTTCGCGGGCGGGGGCCGTCGCGGCTACGGCGCTCGAGGCCGCAGGTGGCGTTGGGTTGTCGGCCGCGGACGCAGCGCAAACCGCGGCCGCGAGCATTGTGACCGGCATGACGAACCGAAGGACCCTAGCTTTTTCCATGATCTTCCCCCGAGGTCGCCGACTGTTGCCGCGCAAGATAGTCATCCAAGGTATGCGCAAGGGATACAAAGTCGGATGGAATCATGATCACCGTGGTGCTGTTGTTCTCGGCGCCCACCTCCGAAATCATCTGCATGCGCCGCAGCTCGAGCGCGGCGGGATTCTTGGTGATCTGTGCAGCCGCCGCGGATAGTTTCACCGACGCCTCGAGCTCGGCCTCGGCCTTGATGATGCGCGCGCGCTTTTCGCGGATGGCTTCGGCCTGCATGGCCATCACTTGCTGCATGGCCTTGGGCAGCTCGACGTCCTTCATTTCGAAGCGCTGAACCTCGAGGCCCCATGCCGCGGTCGCGCCGGAAATATTGTCGCCCAGCAGTGTGTTGATCTTGTTGCGCTCCTGCAGGATTTCATCGAGATCGTGCTGGCCGATGATGTTTCGCAAGCCGGTCAGGGCCAGTTGGTACACCGCGGCGGGAGCATCGGCCACCTCGATGACCGCTTTTGCCGCGTCCACAACCCGGTACCAGAGCACCGCATTGACCTTGATGGTGACGCTGTCGCGGGTGATGGTTTCTTGCTGTTCCGCCGACACGGTGCGCGTGCGGATATCCACTCGCACCGAGCGTTCGATACCGAGCGGGATGATCCAATACAGTCCCGGCCCCCGAAGTCCCATGTAGCGGCCCAATCTGAACACCACACCACGTTCGTATTGTTGCGCGACACGTAGGCCGGACAATGCAATCACAACCAGCGCGATCACCAAGATGTCGAGGATGGGCATCGGCGCTCCTTAGGGTTACACCTAAAGTTTACGCCGATTACTCGATGCTTTCCCCATGCAGCGTAATATCCAGCCCTTCGCGCTCCTGCTCTTCGGTCACGCGCAGGCCAACGGTCATATCGATGATTTTCAAGATGATATAGCTGGCCGCAAACCCGTAGATAACGGTCACGGCCACTCCTTTCAGCTGAATCAGGAATTGCGTCATGACGGTGTTGTCCACGCCACTGATCTCTTTGCTGACGAAAACGCCGGTCAACAAGGCGCCGACGATGCCGCCGATGCCATGCACGCCGAAGGCATCCAGCGAATCGTCATATCCCAGCACATGCTTGAGCGACGTCGCGGCGAAGAAACAAATCACGCCCGCCGCCAGGCCGATCACCACCGCGGGCGTCGGGCCGACGAAGCCGGAGGCTGGTGTAATCGCAACCAATCCCGCCACCGCGCCGGAGGCGATGCCGAGTACGCTCGGTTTACCCTTGCTGGCCCACTCTGCAAACATCCAGCTCAAGGCGGCAGCCGCGGTCGCCATCTGCGTGGCCAACATCGCCATGCCGGCGCGCCCGTCGGCGGCACCCGCGGAACCGGCATTGAAGCCGAACCAGCCCACCCACAGCAGCGAGGCACCGATCAGCGTCAGAGTCAAATTGTGGGGCGGCATCCGTTCACGGCCGTAGCCCAAGCGTTTGCCGAGCACGAGGCAGCTGGCCAGTCCCGCCATGCCGGCGTTGATATGCACGACCGTGCCGCCGGCGTAGTCCAAAACGCCGGCGGCGCTCAGCCATCCGCTCGGCTCCCAAACCATATGCGCGATCGGCGCGTAGACCAGCAGCGACCAGGCAGCCATGAATATCAACAAGGCCGAAAATTTCATGCGATCGGCAAACGCGCCGGCGATCAGCGCGGGCGTGATGATCGCGAAGGTCAGCTGAAACATGGCATAAACGGTTTCGGGAATCGTCAATGCCAAATGCGACACCGACAGCTGATTGACCGGGTCGTGCATGAATGTCATGCCGACAAACAAGGCCCGGCTGGAGCCGCCGAGGAACTTGCTGCCGGGCGTAAATGCCCAGGAGTAGCCGATCAGCCACCACAGAATAGTCACGACACAGACGATCGCAAAAGTCTGCATTAGCGTGGCCAGCACATTTTTCTTACGCACCATGCCGCCATAAAAAAGCGCGAGACCCGGTATCGACATCATCAGCACCAGGGCGGTGGAGGTCAGCATCCAGGCGGTATCGCCGGCGCTGATCTTGTCGGCGCTGACAAGCAAGGGCGCGGTCGGCGCGCTATCGCCCCACGCCGCGGGCACTCCTAAGGTCAATGAGGCGAGATAAGCCAACATCGGCAGTTTTTTCATATATCCCCTGTAACTAGAGAGCGCTGGAGTCGCGCTCGCCGGTTCGGATGCGCACGACTTGTTCGAGATCAAAAACGAAAATTTTCCCGTCGCCGACCTTGCCGGTTTTGGCTGACTTCACGATCGCTTCGATCACGAGATCAACCAGCCCATCTTCCACCGCGATCTCGATTTTTGTCTTCGGCACGAACTCAACGACATACTCGGCGCCGCGATAAATCTCGGTGTGCCCTCGCTGCCTGCCGAAACCCCGAACTTCCGTGACGGTCAGCCCCCGAACCCCGATATCGTTGACCGCCCCTCGAACCTCATCGAGCTTGAACGGTTTGATGATCGCGGTAATGAGCTTCATGCCATCCCAAGGTTCTGAACAAGCGACTGCTGCGTGGCGGAAAGCACCCCTTGTGCCAGCCACAAACTATTGAGTGCGATCAGCAGCTTAAGGGCACGGCAGGCCGCGGGACTGCGACTCTATGCACCATCCAAGGGCGTCTGGCGGACCGCCGCGTCTCATTGCGGTGCATGGCACGCCTCGCGCCGCTTATCGGAGCGACAATTCCAAGCGAACGCGACCGTCCTGATTCTTCGCCTTGTCGTTGGCCACCAAGAACACACGTTCAGGAGCGATCTGCGTGCCGGCAAGCAACGCTTGCTGCAAGCTCATTGCGCGCTGTTGCCCTAGTGCGGTGAGGTCAGATTCGGTTACCGCAATGTGCTGATGAAGCTCATGCACGAGAAAATCACTTCTTGCCGCCGTCTTTTCCGGCTTTGTCTTGATGCTATCAACCGCATCGGGGAACTTGGGGTCCGAACCAAAATTACTGACGTACAGCCGCGTCAGTAGATCAAGCTGGGCGGCCGGATCCAATTGGTCAAAGGTGGTCGCGGCGGCGGACGATTTCTTGCGTGCAGACGCGGCGGCCTGCGCCTGCTGGAGCTCTGCCTGATACTTCGCCTCGATGAGACTCGGGCGATCCAAGTCGCCGACCACGGCAATCGGAATCTCGATTTTAAGCTGCGGCCTTGCGTCCAACGCCTTGACGATGCTTTGGGCTTTCGCGACCCCCACCGGATCCAACCCGGCGGCGCCGGGTTCAAAGTCGACGAACTGAAGATCAGGTCCGCCGCCGAACAGAGAGCCCAGCAGCGCGAACGGCGCCGTAACTGCCTTCTCCAGAATATTCACGAAAACCTTCCAGATAATCGGCCCTAGCTTGAATTTCGGATCGTCGAGCGAGCCGGTAATGGGAAGATTCAGGTCAATGACGCCATCGCGATCCTTGAGCAGCGCGACTGCCAGCTTGACCGGCAGCGAAACCGCATCCTTGCTCTCGGTTTTGTCGCCGAATTCGAGTTGCTCGACGATGATGTGGTGCTGTGCATCGAGCTTGCGGCCGTCGACCTTGTAGTGCAGTTCGGTGGTCAGCTTCCCCTTGCTGATGTTGTAGCCGGCAAACTTGCCGGAATAAGGATTGAACGTGCTGAGTTCTATGTTGCGAAAGCTCATGGCCAGGTCGGTGTACAGCGTCGGACCTAGGACATTGACTTCGCCCGTGATGCTGACAGGGGCGAACTCATCCACCGACCCATGAATGTCGATCTTCGCACGGGAATTTTCCTTTGAGGAAAGCCCAAGCACGGTTCCTTCGAGCTTCTGGATGCCGGTGGCGAAATTGGGCATGACCGACAAGTCGGCGAAATTAGCCTGGCCGGCCTGCAACACGATTTTCTTGATCGAGATCGGCATCGCGGGCCCGGCTGCGGGCGCGGCGGCGGGGACGGGAGCGGTCGCGGCCGTCGCGGCAGGTTTGCGGCCCTTGTGCTGGCGCAGGGGCGGAGCGGGAGCAGGAGCCGCCGTGGCGGCGAGCGGCGGTCTTGCGTCACCGCTCGGCGCCACGACCGTGGCGCCCGGCGCCGCCAAAATGCGCTTTACGTTGATCGTTTCGTCCGGCTCGACAATGACTCGTGCGTACAGCTTGCGCGCGGTGATCTGATCGATGTCGAGCCGGTCGGGATCATGCTGGAAATTCAGGCCCTGAACATCCAAGCGGTCCCAGTTGATGAAATCCTGGTGCAAAGCGTTGTCGACCGTGTGCAGACCGGCGACACTTAAGTTTCCGCTGAATTGCAGCGTCGGTTTCTGCGCGCCGTAGCGCACCTTGGTATCGCCGCCCAACGTGCCGGCGAGCAAGGTCATCGAGGTGTACTGCGCGATGTAGGGCTGAATGGCGGCAAGCTCGACGCCGTCTAGTTTCAGATTCAAATTGGCCGCCACGGGTTGCGGGGTAATTTCCCCCGCCACGTTCAGCGTGCCCGTGTCGTTGATTTTAGTGTCGAGCGCCACAGTCACCGGCTTGGCAAGGTCGAGGCTGGCGCCGGTCACCTTGATGGACAGCGGCGCGATCAGTACTTTCGCGACCGGCTTGGTGCGCCGATCCTCCGCGGAAATGCTGGCATCGCGCAGCGCGAATTCGCCGAGCTCAAATTGCCAGGCAGCCCCCGCCCCAGCGGCCGGCGAAACGGCGGGCGTCGCCGGTGCCGCGGCTGCGGGCGGGCTCGGGGTCGGCGCGGCAGCTGCGGGCGGGCTCGAGGTCGGCGCGGCGGCTGCGCTCGGCGCCGGCGCCGGGGCCGTAGCCGCAGCCGTCGCAGCGGGTGCGGGTGATGCGGCCAGTTTGAGCAAATTAACCGATCCGTCCGGCTCCAACCAGGTCAAGAGCTTCACGCCCGTGATGGTCAGAGAATCGCTGTGCGCGCGCCGCGGCTTCAGATCCACGGTCGTGCCGCTCAAGGTCAGCTGCGGCACGCTGATCCAATCGACCTCCGAATTTTTGGGCCGCACTGCCAAGTCGCTCAAGGCGACTTTGGAGACATCGACCTTCAGATCGACATCATCCTTCAGCGTGAACTTGTAGGTTGCATTCACATCGATTTTTCCGGAATTGACCTGAAAGTTCAGCTGGTCTTCCAGGTACTCCCAAATCGTGTGTGCTTGCAGTCCCGCGATCTGAAATTCGCCGTCGGATTCGATCGGTTGAACGGCGAGGTGCCCATGCCACTCGATGCGCTCGCCGAGTTTAGACATGCCGGTGAAGGTGAAGCGGCCGCCGTCAACGCCCGTGGTGAAATTCTGCAACTCGAAATTGATCGGCTCCAATCGTGTCGCGAAATCGGAGGGACGCCGCCGATCATCAAACGAGAGAAACCCTCCCGTCACTTTGAACGAACCGATGCGCAGTGCCGGGATGGGTTCATTGCTCTTGGGTTTAGGCTTGTCGCTCGGGGGCGGACTCAACTGCGCGAGATTCAAGCGGCCGTCCTTGAAAATCACCGCGTTGGCGAAGGGCGAGTCGATGTCGATATTGTTGAAGGTGTAGGCACGGTGCCAGAGTGAAGAAACTTCGAAGTCGACGAACAACCTCGAAAAACCGACCAGCTTCGTGCCCTGGGGTCCCGTCAGGTAGAAATCCTTGACCCGAACTTGCAACAGAAATGGATTGATATGAATTTCGCCGACACTGGGCGTCACGCCCACCAGCGTTTTCGGAATGTCGGTCATGAGGGCGCTGCGTGCCAATCTCGGCGCCAATAGGAATCCGGCCATCGCGTACAGGCCGAGCAGGGCCGCGACGACCGCCGCGATTCGGAAAGTTTTTGTCTTGATGAACTGCAGCAAGGAACCACCCCCCGCGGTACCGCAGTCCGATATTACCGCTTATTGCGCTGAATCAACCGTTTGCGTTTACGAACCTGCCGGGGCGTCAGGGGGTTGCGTTTTCCCGCGAAGGGGTTGTCATCGCCGCGAAAAGCCACTCTCACCGGCGTGCCCATCAGGTCAAATGCCTTACGGTAGACATTGACCAGATATCGCCGGTAGGCGTCGGGAACATGGTCGGTCTGGTTGCCGTGGATGACCACGACCGGCGGGTTCCGCCCCCCCTGATGCGCATAACGCAGCTTGATCCGGCGTCCGCTGATTACCGGCGGCTGATGGCTTTCAATCGCCGCCTCCAGCACCCTCGTCAGCTCCGGCGTGCTCATGTCGCGCATGGCAGCGGCATAGACCTTCCTCACCGAGGCAAATAACTCGCCGACACCGCTGCCGTGGCGCGCCGAGATGAAATGCAGCGGCGCGAAATCGGCGAATTGCATCCGCTGCTCGATCTGCTGGCGAATCAGGTCGCGCTGTTCCGTGGGGATGTTGTCCCACTTGTTGACGGCGAGAACCAGAGCGCGGCCCTGTTCGATCACCGTTCCTAACAGGCTCGCGTCCTGCTCGGCAACCGTATCGTGCGCGTCCATGACGACGATCACCACATGCGCACTCTCAATGGCCTGTAGCGTTTTGATGACGCTGAATTTTTCGACCGCTTCCTCGACCCGGGAGCGGCGCCGTACGCCGGCAGTGTCGATCAGGGTGTAGCGCTCCCCGTCGCGCTCGAAGGGCACCAGCACGGCATCTCGCGTCGTTCCGGGCTGATCGAAGGCGACCATGCGATTCTCGCCGAGCAGCCGATTGATCAGCGTGCTCTTACCCACATTCGGTCGGCCGATCACCGCGACTTTGATGCCCTGCATCTCGGGGCCATCCTGCGGGTCCGGCGTCAGCCCGGCGAGCGCCGTCTCCAACAGCGAAATCACGCCCTGATCATGCGCGGCGGAAATCGGCAGCGGCTCGCCCAAGCCCAATTGAAAAAAATCGGCGACCGCCATGTCGCTGTCGAATCCTTCGGTCTTATTCACCGCCAGAAACACCGGCTTGCCGCTGCGGCGTGCCAGCTGCGCGACGAACTGATCCTGAGGGGTGACGCCGGCCCGGCCGTCCACCAGCACGATCAGCCGATCCGCTTCGCTGATGGCCCGTTCGGTCTGCGCAATCATCAGGCTCTCGATGACGTCGGCATTCTCAACGAGTCCGCCCGTATCAACCACGATGCAAGGCACTTCCGTACGCCGGGCGAACCCATATTGGCGATCGCGCGTCAGCCCGGGTAGATCGGCCACCAGCGCATCGCGGGTGCCCGTCATGGCATTGAATAGGGTCGACTTGCCCACATTCGGGCGGCCGATCAATGCGACTACCGGCAACATTGCCTTATGGTACTTAGGGCGGCGGTGCGGCGGGCGGTGGAGTCGCGGGCGGCGGTACGGCAGGCGGTGGAGTCGCGGGCGGCGTCGGGTTGTCGGCAGGCGGCGGGGCTGGAGCCGTCGTCGCCGGCGTCGCGCTCGCAGGGTTCTCGGTCGCGGGCGCGCTTC
>Ga0210398_10003495_pt1 | contig 15025 bp, 15 predicted proteins | sample IncBWC4OmetaG_FD_161047 | JGI IMG/M metagenome (GOLD analysis project Ga0210398, IMG submission 161047) | Forest soil microbial communities from Barre Woods Harvard Forest LTER site, Petersham, Massachusetts, United States - Inc-BW-C-4-O | ecosystem: Environmental > Terrestrial > Soil >...
TTGTGGGATGCATTGTGCTCGCGATACTTCTCTATGTGGTGTCTCTGATCTCGGTGCCGGCGATTGTATTCTTCCCGGCTTATTCCATCTATTTCTTCGCATCGCGCTATCCGGCGCTGGAAGCCTTTTTACATCCGACGCCACCCATCCCTCCCTATGTTCCGCCACCCCCGTTTTTGCCGCCGGAAGCAGAGCCGATTGGATAGTGCGCCCGGCGCATCGGGAGGAGGCGCCAGCGTCGCTTGCATGCTCCCGAAACAATGCCAATAATGCTTGCATCACTTCGGAGGAGCCGGTGCAGGCATTCGAACAGAAAGTGCGCGAGAGTTTTGGACGACAGGCATTGATGGCCACGATTGGCGCTGAGCTAGTATCGGTCACGCCAGGAGCTGTCGAGATCAGGCTGCCTTTCCACCAGAAACTCACGCAGCAAGATGGCTTCCTGCATGCCGGCGTCGTCACCAGCATCCTGGACTCTGCCTGTGGCTACGCCGCGCTCAGCGTGGCTCCGGAAAATGCCGAAGTCCTAAGCGTGGAATTCAAAGTCAACCTGCTGTCTCCGGCCGTCGGAGAATTCTTCGCAGCCCGCGCCCAGGTCAAGCGCGCTGGAAGAACTTTGACAGTATGCACCGCTGACGGCTTCGCGCTGAATAAAGGAAACGAAAAGCTGATAGCCACCATGCAGGCCACCATCATGAACATGATTCCGCATGTGTAAGCAGCCCTGACGCTCCCCAGGGTCGCGGTCTTCGGATATCATGGCCTGCCGTGACCACCCCGAGGGAATCCGCCGCAAGTTCGCGCCGCAGAGCTGTGCGCGACATTCTGCTGTATGGCGTATGCGGCGGTGTGCTCATCGTAGTCCTGAAACTGACGGAGTACCGCTTCCTGGTGGTTGAGCACTCGGTGGAGATTTATGGTGCGCTCGTGGCTGCCCTGTTTGCCGGACTCGGCATCTGGCTGGGCCTGACCCTCACGCGAAAAAAGCCAGAAATAATCATCAAGGAAGTCCCGGTGTCCTCCGCGGAGCCGTTCGTTGTTGACGAGGCCCGCGTCAGCCAGCTCGGCATCACCCCGCGCGAACTGGAAATTCTTGGCCTCATAGCCGCCGGGTTGAGCAATCGCGAGATTGCCGCCCGGCTATTTGTCAGCGAAAACACGGTAAAGACACATTCCAGCCGGCTGTTCGATAAGCTTGGCGCCAAGCGCCGCACCCAGGCAGTGCAGCTCGGCAAGGCTGCCCGGCTGATCCTGTGACCCGCCACCCCACCTGAAAGGATGATTTTTCATCCGCCAAATGCAAAATCATCCAAAAGTATGATGACATCGCGCGATTTCCCCCGTACATTTCGATACCTGAAGGCAAACCTTTAAGGAGGCTCATGAAACGCGTAACCGGTATTGGAGGAGTTTTCTTCAAATCAGAAAATCCGCAGAAGCTCTACGACTGGTACGAGCAGCATCTCGGTATCCAGCGCGAACCGCATGGCCAAGGCGCATCGTTCCACTGGCGTGAATTGCCGCCCGCAGACGGCGCCGAGCCCGGTCCCGAAGCCGAGACTGCCTGGTGCATCTTCCCGCAGACGACGAAACACTTTGGCCCAGGCAAGGCTGGCTTCATGGTTAACTACCGCGTCGACGATCTCGATGCGCTGCTTGAGGATCTGAAGAAGTCGGGTGTTGAAATCGATCCCCACCGCGAAGAAGCCGACTTCGGCCGTTTCGCGTGGATCACCGACCCGGACGGCAACCGCATCGAGTTATGGGAGCCACCAAAACAGAAAGATTGACGATGGGGACTGAACCGTACTGGCAGCCTGTGCGGTATCTCGGGATCGCATTTCATCTTCACGCAAAATACGGAGGCTTAACTCGATGAAAAAGATCGTGCTCACTTTTGGACTGATTTCCGGCGCGGTGTCGATCGCAACTATGCTGGCGGCGCTCCCCTTTGAGGATAAGATCGGCCACGACAAAGCGGAGATCCTTGGCTACACCATCATCGTGCTCTCGGCGTTGCTGGTTTTCTTCGGCATAAGGTCCTATCGGGATAATGTGGGGGGTGGCCGCCTGAGCTTCGGGCGAGGCTTCGCGGTCGGCATCCTGATTACGCTGATTTCGAGTGCCTGCTACGTGGGCACCTGGGAAATCGTCTATTTCAAATTCATGCCGGACTTTGCAGTGAAGTACGCCGCCCAAATGGTGGAGCGCGCCAAAGCCTCTGGCGCGAGCGAGCAAAAGATCGCCGAGGCCGAGCAGCAAGCCAGAGAGTTCAAGCAGGCATACGACAATCCCTTGATCAACATGGCCTATACCTTCATGGAAGTCTTCCCTGTCTATTTAGTGGTGACAACGGTTTCGGCTGGGATTTTACGGAAGAAAGTGCGGGAGCCAGTCTAGCTCGCTCTAGTCTTGATCCAGATCGGGGTGCCCACAAATCCAAATGCCTTGCGAATCTGGTTCTCCAGGAAGCGCTCGTAGGAAAAATGCAGTTTCACCTTGCGATCCGTAAACAGAATGAATGTAGGCGGCGCTACCGTGGCTTGAGTGAGGTAATAGATTCTGACCCGCAGCTTGGCCGGCACTGAAGCCCGGTCGAAGTCTACATCTTTGAGAAAGCGGTTCATTTCCGCGGTAGGGATTCTCATGCGCCGCTCGGCAGCGACTTTTTCCAACAACGGCAGAATTTTGTCCGTCCCTTTCCCGGTCGAAGCCGAGATGAACAGTATGGGAGCATATTGGAGGAATTTAAGTCCCAACCGCAGATTTTGCTCGTAGGCTACGCGTTCCGCAGGCTTTTTACTCTCTTTCATACGCGCGTTCTTTGACTGGCCCACGGCCTTCTTCTGGCCGCTCATTACCAGGTCCCACTTATTCACAATGATGATCACCGACCTGCCACTCTCGTGCGCGTAACCGGCGATAGCGGCATCGAGCGCGCTCACACCCTCGGTCGCATCGATCATCAACAACGCGATGTCGGCGGCTTCCAGGTGCTTGCGCGCCATTACCACGGAAAGTTTCTCCGCCATCAGATAGGTCTTGCCCTTGCGCCGGATGCCAGCCGTATCGATAAAGCGAAAGCGCCTGCCGTCGTGCTCTACGACTTCGTCCACAGCATCGCGCGTAGTGCCGGGAATAGGCGAAACAATCGACCGTGACGCCCCCGTCAGGCAATTCAGCAGTGTTGATTTGCCCACGTTGGGATGGCCTATGATCGCGACCTTGGTCTCGCGGGGCTGCTCCGTGTCGTCGGCATCTTCCGGCCCCGACTCCGCTGCCGGTGGTAACGCCTCAAACACCGCGTCCAGCAGATCGTCCAAGCCGCGGCCATGTTCGGAAGATATGGGAAACATTCGCCGAATCCCTAACCGGTGAAATTCGTTTACCCAAGCCTGTTGCTTGTCGGTATCAATTTTGTTGACTGCAAGAAACAGCGGCTTGCCCAGGCGCAACAGCAAGTGCGCGAGTTCGAGGTCGGGAGCGGTAAGGTCACTGCGTCCATCCACCACCATGATGATGGCTGAGGCTTCCTCAAAAGCCACTCGCGCCTGGCGAAATATCTCCGAGGGAATGAATTCATGGTCATCAGGAATGATGCCGCCAGTGTCTACAATGCGCAGCTCGCGGCCCCGCCATTCGGCTCTTCCGTAGAGCCGGTCGCGAGTGATGCCGGGCTCGTCACCCACGATGGCGCGCCGCGAACCGACGATCCGGTTAAACAGCGTGGATTTGCCCACGTTGGGACGGCCCACGATCGCAAGCGTGGGGATGCCTGCCGTTGCCGGGAGGCTCATCGAATTAGAGTTGATTCGGGTCAATCCAACGGTTCGTGTGCGGTAGCCGGTACAGATCGTATTATAGAGGTTCCTGTGGCTTCCGCCTCCCAGCCCGTGGTTCCCGCCAAGAAGCAGTCCACGTCGCTCTATAACTTCTTCGCGCCCGGCGGAGTGCTCTCGCAGACTCATCCGGCCTACGAATTTCGCCGCGGACAATTGCAAATGGCCCAAGCCGTTGAGCAAGCCCTCGCGGAGAAACGTCACCTGATCGTCGAAGCCGGAACCGGAACCGGAAAGACGCTGGCCTATCTGCTGCCAGTTATTCGTTCCGGCAAGCGCGTCATCATCTCGACCGGGACCAAGAACCTGCAAGAGCAGCTCTTCAACAAAGACGTCCCATTCCTGGAGCAGGCGCTTTTCCCCAACGGCGAGGGCAAGCTGAATGTCTGCTACATGAAGGGACGCAACAACTATTTGTGCCGCAAGAAACTTTACGACCTCACCGATCAGCCGGTGTTAAGCGGCTTGGAAGAAATTGAGCACTACCGCGCCATCGCTGCCTGGGAAAAAGTCACTCACACCGGCGACCGCGCCGAACTGGCTGCACTGCCCGAAGCCAGCATGCTCTGGCACAAGCTGGACGCCCGCTCCGACACTTGCCTCGGCCAGAAATGTAGTGCGTTTGAGAATTGCTTTATTACGGAAATGCACCGCCGAGCGACGGAGAGCGACATCATCATCGTGAATCATCATCTTTTCTTCGCTGATCTGGCGATCAAGCAGCAAGCCGAATACGCGCCTGACGCTGGCATTCTGCCCGAAGCGGGCGCGGTCATTTTTGATGAAGCTCATGAGCTGGAAGACGTGGCTGGCAGCTATTTCGGCGTTTCGATAAGTAATTCCCGGGTGGAAGAATTGTGTCGTGATGTCGAAGCCTCGCTGCAGCGCAATCACGCGCTTTCGGCGTCGTTGTCGGGGGCAGTGAAGAGCTTGCGCGACCGCTCGATGTTCTTCTTCGCGTTGTTGCCGCAAGGCGAAGGCCGATTTGCTTTCGAAAACCGCCGTGAATTTCTGGAAGAAAATGGCGACGAGTTCCTTGCTCTACAGCAATCCTTCACGCGCCTGGGGTCAGAGCTGGAGAACCTGCCTTCGAAGCCGGAAGAGATTTTCAACTTTGTCCGCCGTGCCCAGGAGCTGCAAGTGCAATTGGGTTTCCTGATGGAGTCGGAAGACCGCAACACCGTTTTCTGGATCGAGCGGCGGCGTGGCGGGCGGGAGCGGCAAAACGTCTTTCTTCAAGCTACCCCGATCGACGTCGCTCCCATCCTGAAGACTTGCCTCTTCGACCAATTGGAGTGCGCGGTACTGACCTCGGCTACGTTGGCCGTGGGCGGGGGCTTTGACTACATCCGAAGACGTTTGGGATTGGAGCACGCGAGAGAGATAGTCCTGCCCTCGCACTTCGACTACGAGAACCAGGCGCTATTTTACGTTCCTCCGGATTTGCCCGATCCGCGCACGCCGCAGTTCGCTGCCAAAGCAGCCGACTGCATCCGCCGCCTGCTCGAGATCAGCCGCGGCCGAGCGTTCGTCTTGTTTACCAGCTATGCCCAAATGAACGACGTCTACCAGCGATTGCTGGGCCATATCGAGTTCCCTATGTTGCGCCAGGGCGATGCGCCCAAAAGCACGCTGCTCGAAGAGTTCCGCATCACGCCCAACGCCGTGCTGTTTGCGACGTCGTCATTCTGGCAGGGTGTGGACGTGCAGGGCGAGCAACTCAGTTGTGTGATTATCGATCGCTTACCCTTTGCAGTGCCGAGCGATCCCGTGGTCGCCGCGCGAGTGAAGGCGATTGATGCTGAGGGCGGCAATGCGTTCTTTCAGTATCAGGTCCCTGCGGCGGTCATTACGCTGAAACAGGGCTTTGGGCGGCTGATTCGGTCGTTGCATGATCGCGGATTGCTGGTTCTGCTCGACAATCGCATACTCAAGAAGCAATATGGACGGGTGTTCGTGGAGAGCTTGCCGAACTACAGAAAGACGACAGACTTAAGGCAGGTGGAGGAGTTCTTCGGGTAACCGCTATCGCCAAAGGTAAGGGGGTATTCACGGCCCGCGGCACTTGTCAGGCAGAAATCTTAGGATCCCGTGATGCTCTGTGTCCTCTGTGGTTTAGAGTTTCGCCTCCAGGCCGCGATACAATGAAGCTCATGTTCGAAGTCACCGTCGAAGACTCGTTTGCCGCGGGACACTACCTCCGCAATTACAAGGGAAAGTGTGAGAACCCGCATGGGCATAACTATAAGATCCGGGTCACGCTGGCCGGCAAGGAACTGGACAAAGCTGGGCTTTTGCTCGATTTCAAAGATCTGCGCGAGGTGATGAAACACGTCATTGAGCGGCTTGATCACCAGATGATCAACGATGTGGCGCCATTTACGGAACTCAATCCTTCAGCCGAGAATCTGGCCAAATATTTTTATGACGAATCAAACGCCAAGCTTCGACGTATGACCAATGGCCGCGTGCACATAAAAAGCGTCACCGTGTTCGAGACGGACAGCACGACGGCCACGTATTCCGAATAGCACTTTAGCCAAAAGCCAAGAGCTAACGGCTCGCCTCATGCAAATCACCGAGATCTACAAATCGATCCAGGGCGAATCCACTCACGCCGGACTGCCTTGCGTCTTCGTCCGCCTGACCGGATGCAACCTGCGATGCTCTTGGTGTGACAGCGAATACACCTTCACCGGCGGTCATCGCATGAGCATGGAGGAAGTTCTCGAAGAAGTGGAGCAGCTCAGTCCCGGAGGCCTGGTCGAGATCACGGGCGGTGAACCGATGCTGCAAGAGAAAGACGTCGTCCCGCTCATGCAGCATCTGCTTGACGATGGCTACACCGTGTTGCTCGAAACCAGTGGCGAGCGTCTGTTGGCGCACGTTCCCCGGGCGGTACATAAGATTGTCGACGTCAAATGCCCAAACTCTGGCGAGCCGGACACCTTCCAGATCGACAACTTGGACACTTTCAACGCGAACGACGAGATCAAATTCGTGCTGAGCGACCGCACCGACTATGAGTTCGCAAGGGACTTCGTGACCCGCCACTATTTGGCACGCCGCGTCAACGCAGTACTATTCTCGCCCGCCTTCGCCAAAGACGCTCGCGGCGGACGTGACACCTCGCATTGCCTGCTCGATCCCCGCGAACTTGCAGAATGGATGCTCGCCGACAACGTCCCCGCGCGCCTGGGACTCCAACTCCACAAGTTCATCTGGGACCCGGCGCTGAAGGGAGTGTGACAATTCTTGTACCACAGAGTCACGGAGACACCGAGGAAAAAGACTGCGGCTGGCAGCGTGATACTGACACAACTCTTTCGTGATTTCCAATTCGTACCTTTGTTCATGATTCTCTCTGTGTCTCTGCGCCTCTGTGGTGAAGACGTAACCCGATGAGAGAAACCCCATCTCGCGCCGTCGTACTGCTCAGCGGAGGCATGGATTCCTGTGTCTGCGCCGCTCTTGCAGTTCGCGACTTTGACGCTGCGGCCGTCCACATAAGCTATGGACAGCGAACCGAAGACCGTGAGCGGCGTGCGTTTACCGTGATTTGCGACCGCCTGGGAATCCGCAACCGGCTGACGGTGCGCAACGATGCGCTACGCGCTATCGGCGGATCGGCCCTGACCGATCCTACGATTCCAGTTCCAGAATCCCATTCCATCGGCCATGAAGTTCCCGTGACCTATGTCCCCTTTCGCAATGCACATTTCTTGTCCGTGGCTGTGAGCTGGGCGGAGGTTTTGGGAGCTAAGAAGGTGTACATTGGAGCGGTCGAACAGGACAGTTCGGGATACCCCGACTGCCGTCCGGAGTATTACCAGGCGTTTAACCAAGTGGTGAAGGCCGGCACCAAAAATGGTGATATCCAGATCGTCACGCCTCTGATCGGCATGCGCAAGTTCGAGATTGTCCGGCTTGGCCTTGAATTGGGTGCGCCCTTCGATTTAACGTGGTCTTGTTACACTAAGGAGGATCGCGCCTGCGGAGTCTGCGATAGTTGCGTGCTCCGGTTGCGCGCTTTTCGTGAGGCAGGAACTGCGGATCCGATCCCTTATGAGGAAGTAACAAGTAAGCTGTGAACGACGCTTTCTTCGCCTTCTAATTGCCGATTCCCGAATCCTGGAATCGTAGATTGAAAGTCGAACATTTCAGTTGTCAGTTCCCCTGGAGGCAACGATGAAGCAACGATTCCTGGTGCCCGTGCTCTTAATACTGATGGCCGCTGCATGTTCCCAGTTGGCATTCGCCCAGGCCACAGTGCGGGGCTTATGTACGGACGTTGATGGCAAGCCCATCACCGGAGCTGTCGTGCATTTAGCCGACGTCGACACCGGCCGTAAGTATGATCTGAAGACCAACAACAAGGGTGAATATTTTTCCCTCGGAATCGCCGCCGGAAAGTACAACGCTACCTTGATGAAGGACGGTAAGGAACTGTTTCACGTTAATGGTGTCCAGGTCGGTGCCGACGAGGTGGTTCAGGACTTCGACTTAAAGAAAGCTCTCGCCGCGACCGGCGGAATGACCCCCGAGCAACTGAAAGCGCAGCAGGCGCAGAATGAGAAAGTTGCCAAGGAAAACCTCACCATCAAAACTTTGAATGAGAAGCTGGCCGCCGCCAAGCAGGCGGCAGATGCAGGCGATCTCGACACCGCGACCAAGACCCTCACCGAAGCCACTCAGATGGACGCTTCACGCGACATACTGTGGGCCCAACTTGGGTATTACACATTAGGTGCGAGCGCCAAGCAGACCGACAGCGCCGCTAAAAGCAAGGGCTACGAGGATGCGATTAGCGATTACCAGAAGGCGATCGATCTCAAACAGAAAGCGGCTGATGCAGACCCCAAAAAGGCGGCAGACGCCTCCAAGGTGCTCGCCTCTTACTACAACAATTTGGGCAAAGCGGCCGCTTCAGTCGGCAAGACCGACGATGCGGTCAAGGCTTACAACCAAGCTGCGCAGTTGGATCCCGCTTCTGCCGGCATGTATTACTTCAATCTGGGCGGTACCTTGACCAATGCCAATCTCAAGAACGATCCCGCAATGACCAAGGCCGCCTTGGAAGCTTTTGATAAAGCGATTGCTGCCGATCCTACTCGGGCCGACGCCTACTACCAGAAGGGGACGATCCTCATCGGCCAGGCAACCTTGAAAGATGACAAGATGGTCGCGCCTCCGGGCACGGCCGAGGCCTTCCAGAAGTATCTCGAATTAGCGCCTACCGGCCCTCATGCTGAAGAAGCTAAAGCCATGCTGTCCGCCGTCGGCGCCAAGGTTGAAACCAGCTACGGCAACAAGAAACCCAAGAAATAGCCGATGCCGTTCAGTAGGTCTAAAAAAGGGCAGCTCAAACGCTGCCCTTTCTTGTGGTTACCAAGGTATAGGGCCTTGACGTTCTTGGTAGCACCCCTGCCCTGGTTTTCGCTAGATTAAGTTGTCGGTGCCATCGCGGCCCGTGCCGAATTCCGCCGCGCACCCACAACCAAAATGGCCGCTCCAGGCAGCGCTCCTACTTCGTCGTTTTTCGAACCCTCCACCAGTTCGGGCACGGTGGCGACGACCGCCCTGTTGGGCGCTATGCTTCGTACTCACGAGCACGTCAGTGATCTGATTTTCTCCCCAGGACGTCCGCCGCAGGTGGAAGTTTACGGTCGCCTGGTCGCAGTGCAGGTTCCGGGCTTTCGCACCCTCAGCGCCGATGACACCCGCCGCATCGCCGCCGATCTCATTGGCAACAACAAGCAGGCCATCACCATTCTGCGGGAACAGGGTTCGTGCGACGTCTCCTATGGCTTGCCCGGACTGGCGCGGTTTCGCGTGAACGCCTTCATCCAGCGGGGCAGTTGCGCTGTGGTCATGCGCGTCATTCCTACCACAATTCCTGATCTGGCTACGCTCGGTTTGCCCTCCCAACTGGCGGAGATCGCTGCCATTCGTGATGGTATGGTTTTGGTCACTGGCCCCCGCGGATCAGGCAAGTCCTCCACTCTCGCAGCTCTCCTTGACCTCATCAATCAGCAGCAGATCTGCCATATCATCACCATCGAAGATCCCATTGAGTTCCTGCACAACCACAAGTCAGCCACGGTTCACCAGCGCGAGCTTCACAGTGACATTCCCAGCATTCCCATGGCTCTGCGGGCGGCCCTGCGACAGGCGCCCAGTGTGATACTGGTAAGCGAACTACGCGATCGTGAGACCGTCGAAATGGTACTGGAAGCAGCCGAAACCGGACACCTGGTACTTTCCAGTATGAATACGGTGGACGCTGCGAAGACCGTGGATCGCCTCATGAGCTTGTTCCCAGCGACGGAGCAGGCAGCCACCCGCAGCCGCCTGGCGAGGTGCATCCGCCAGATCGTTTCCCAGAAACTGATACCGCGACGCGACAATCGCGGCCGAGTGCCTGTGGTCGAACTTCTCAAAGTCCTTCCCGGCACCCTGGAGTCCCTCGAAATCAGCAGTCCATCATCGACACACACGCTGTACTTCGATTGCGAAATCGGGAAGTTGATTACTGCGGGAGTCGTGGATCTGGAAACCGCCATCTTACACGCAACCGATCCCGGGCAGCTGCGGCAGGACCTGGCAGGCGAGATCGTTGGCTCAGAAGCTGGGATATCAGGTTTACCTCAGCGCTAAGAAATCAACATTCGAAATTTCCCTCCCGTCCCCGTATCATCTCCTGCTGGGAAAGAATCTCAATGGCTGCACCCGAGCGAATCTTGAGTTTTGAAGGTGCCCGCCACACCGTGGAGGAGCACGCTGCCCAGCTTCGCCCCCATGGGAAAGAACTGGTGGAACTGCTCGACAGCGCCAGTCAGGTCCTCGCTGAGGTGGTTTCGGCGGACCGCAATTTCCCGCCATTCCCCCGCGCCACTCGTGATGGATACGCCGTGCGCTCCGCCGATCTGGCACGGCTTCCAGCCAAGCTCCGTGTAATCGGCGAGATCAAAGCCGGGGCAGCGGATGTTGCTCTCACAATAAAGCCCGGCGAGGCCGTTGCAATCATGACCGGCGCTCCCGCGCCTGCAGGCGCCGATGCCGTGGTCATGATCGAATACACCTCCCGGAATGGCGATCAGGTAGAAATCACGAGAGGAATCGCCGCCGGCGACAACATCGTTCCCATCGGCGCCGAGGCCAAGCGCGGTGACCGCCTGCTTGTCCCCGGAATGCGACTGGACCATGCCGCCATCGCAGTGGCCGCTTCGGCTGGCAAATCGCACTTGCTGGTTTACTCCAAGCCGCGGGTGGCCGTATTGTCCACCGGCGATGAGGTCGTGGACATCGACGTACCACTGGCGCACAACCAGATCCGTAATTCCAACAGCTACTCCTTGGCGGTACAAATCCAGATGGCAGGTGGAGAACCCGTGCTGCTGCCAATTGCTCCCGATGAGCCGGAACGTCTGCGTGAATTGATTGCCGAGGGATTAGAGGCAGACCTGCTCTTGCTCACCGGAGGCGTTTCCATGGGCAAATACGATCTGGTGGAGCAGGCGCTGACCGAGTTGCAAGCGGAGTTTTTCTTTACGGGCGCACGAATTCAGCCCGGCAAGCCGATCGTATTCGGACGAATCCCGGACGGATCGACCCACAAATACTTCTTCGGCCTCCCCGGAAACCCGGTCTCGACCATGGTCACATTTGAGTTGTTCGCACGGCCTCTGATCGAGGCGCTGGCAGGAATGCAACCACGGAAATTGATCTTCCTACGCGCCAAACTGAAATCCGAGATCAAATCGAAACCTGGTTTGAAGCGCTTCCTGCCGGCAGTTCTCTCCGGTGAGTTCGAGGCGGCGGAAGTTGAATTGGTCCGCTGGCAAGGCTCAGGAGACATCGCCGCGACTGCCCGGGCGAATTGTTATGTCGTGGTTGATGGCGGGGATATTGCAGCGGGTGAGTGGGTGCCGGTGCTAATGCGGTAAGCTGTGCCTGAGGTACGATGGAAGCGCCTATTATTGGGCTCAGGGCTATGCAGTGCGCACCCTCAGTTTCGCTGGCCGTCCTGCTCTTCTGTACCACCCTGTTCGGCCGATCCGTGACTCCTACGACTGAGCCTCAAACATTCCATATCAGGGGAACTATCAAGGATCCTGCCGGAGGCGCGGTCTTCAGAGCCAGGGTCGCGTTCCAGAGCGAACAACTGAGCAAGATTGTGCTTACGAATGATGCAGGGGCTTACGAAGCCGATCTCCCTCTCGGCGACTACACCATGAGCACGCAAAGTGTGGGATTCAGACCTTACCGCCGCCCATTATTCCGCGTAACCTCATCGACAAGCCTTGATTTTGACGTTACCTTGCGACCTTACGGAAGCTGCGACATATTGGTCTTTAATAGTTCGGGAAAAGTGACTCCCCAAGAGTGGGCGGCTGCTCAGCAAGACAGTTGTTTGCAAGAAGACTTTCTCCCCGTTCCGTTCGGTGACGTGCCACTCCAACTTTCCATCCGCTACGGAAGTCGCACAGCAACCGGAAACGCCTATTCTTACGCCGCTGAAAACACGAATCCGCGCAATACGCCCGTCTTCGTCGCGTATAACCTCTTCACTCTACAGGCCGATAGAGTCCTCTATGACTCTAAGGCCCACACCATCGAGGCAAACGGCAACGTTGTCGTTGTGAACGAGCCGGGCACAATCCAACGCGCCGACTCACTAATCTTCAAGATCGACAACGGCAAGGTGACTCCGACGACCAAGGCCGCAACGTTCCATGTTACAGGGACGATTACGTACAGCGAGGGGGGCGTATTTGCAGCAGATGCGGTTGCAGAAGCTAAGGTCATCTTTCATAGCGTTCAATTCGACAAAACGACCATCGCTAACATCGCTGGCGTCTACGAAGCCGACCTCCCTCTTGGCGACTACACCATGAGCGCGAGGGGTCGGATGGTGAGGACTTACCAGAAAATGCACTTCAGCGCGACATCACCGACGACTCTGACTGTGAACGGCAGGGCCTATCCCATGCAAATGAGCTGCGATATCGTAGCGGCACTGGAAGAGAGGAAAGCGTTCTGCGGAGGCGAAGATTTCTTCCCGGTCCCTTCAGGGGGCGAGAAGCCGTTTCAGTTGGATATTCAATATGGGAAGCGGGAGATTGCCGACCAAGGGTACGTCTACGGTGTAGGTGGTGGGGGAACCCCTGTTTTCGTGGAGTACAGCCTCTTTGCGCTGCACGCAGATCAAGTCGTGTACGACACGAAGAATCAGACAATCAAGGCCAGTGGGAATGTTGTCGTGTTAGATGAGTCGGGGCATGACAAAACCCGCGCCGACTCCATGACCTTCAGGATCGCAAACGGCCAGGTCTCACCACTTCCGTAGCAAATAGACATGGCCCAATCAGACCCTTGCATCAAAATAGCTCCTCCCTGTCGATTTCGCCACCCCTCGTTCGACAAACCAGTAGAAACCAGAAAGACGAGGGTAGGGCGATGCAACACACATTCTTAGGACGCGCGAAATCAATCGCAGGAGCAGTCTTCATCGGGCTCGGCGTCTTTGTTTTGTATGAGAATCTTGATCGAGCCGCCAGCCAGTTGAGCTATCTGTTCAGCCCTTCGGGGAAAACACTCGGGATACTGCCCACAGTCATCCTGGCGGCCTTGCGAATGTTGCAGGTCTATGCCTCTGATCACCAACGGTTTGTGCAGGGACTCTTTCAGCACGCGTTGATGACATTCTGGCCGTTGCTGCTCGTCATCGCCGGAACCGTATTGTCGCGCGATGCCTTCCCATGCGATGCGGACGACCCCACAAAAAAAGATCGTGAAATTGTCGATTTGACTATCCGTCGTTCGACATTAAAGTAAAAGTAATCGCACACTGAAAATTACTAAAGGAGACACTCCGATGCAATTCATGATGATAGTCAAACACCCCGAAAAGCTAGGCCCGCCACCCCAAGCACTCATCGATGCCATCACCAAGATGAGTGAAGAAGCAGCCAAAGCCGGCACCATGCGCGGCAGCGGAGGGCTCGCATCCACTGCCCAGGGAGCCCGCATCCGGCTCTCGAAAGGAAAGCTGACAGTGACCGATGGGCCTTTCGCCGAGGCCAAGGAAGTTGTCGGTGGCTATGCCCAGTTCGAGCTGAAATCGAAAGAGGAAGCGATCGAAGGTGCGCTGCGCTTCATGGAACTTCACAAGAAATATTGGCCAGAATGGGAAGGCGAGACCGAGGTTCGCCAGATGCTCGGGCCTGAAGGCTGCGCTCCGAACGTATAGAACCGTCGCTTACAACCGGCGTCGCCGGACGCGCGACGACCGGCTCCCGCCAAACTCCGTCGGCGCCGTCAGCGTAAAATAGGTACCGCATTCGGAGGGGGATGAAGATGATCCGACGGACAGCTGTTCCTTGCCTGCTGGCTTGCATGTGTGTCCTGTTTTCTTTAGGAGAACCGGCGTTCAGTGACGAGCCCGCGCATCATCACGATGCCAACGAAAAGCTCGGCAACATTTCGTTTCCAATCTCCTGCGCGCCCGATTCGCAGAAGCTCTTCGAGAGGGGCGTCGCGCTTATGCATTCCTTCGGCTACGAAGAGGCGGAAGCCCAGTTCGTCGAGATCACGCAGAAGGACCCTGCTTGCGCCATGGCGCACTGGGGAGTCGCGTTGAGTTTGTTCCATCAAATATGGGAACGCCCCACCGAACCAACCTTGAAACGCGGCTGGAGCGAGATGGAACAAGCTCAGAAGCTCGACGCCAAGACCGGCCGCGAGCAAGGCTTTATTTTCGCGCTTTCCGACTTCTACCACGACTACGGAACTCGCGACTACATGCAGCGTGTCACCGCCTATTCCAACGATATGGGCAAGCTCTACCAGCAGTATCCCAATGACCTTGAAGTGGGCGCGTTTTACGGTTTGTCGTTATTGGCCGCTGAACCCCCGAGCGACAAATCGCACGAGGCAAGAAAGAAAGCCGTAGCCGTGCTCAACCCGCTCTTTCTGCGGCAGCCCGATCATCCTGGGCTGGCGCACTACATCATCCACGCCTGTGACTCTCCTGATATGGCTCCTCTGGGACTCGATGCCGCGCGCCGTTATGCGGCCATCGCGTCCTCGTCCGCGCATGCCGTTCATATGCCCAGTCACATCTTTGCCCGGCTAGGCCTCTGGCAGGAAGACATCGACGCGAACCTGAAATCAGTGGCGATGGC
>Ga0210398_10003498_pt1 | contig 15023 bp, 13 predicted proteins | sample IncBWC4OmetaG_FD_161047 | JGI IMG/M metagenome (GOLD analysis project Ga0210398, IMG submission 161047) | Forest soil microbial communities from Barre Woods Harvard Forest LTER site, Petersham, Massachusetts, United States - Inc-BW-C-4-O | ecosystem: Environmental > Terrestrial > Soil >...
TCGCGCAAGACCGGGTCGAGGCGCTGGTCGCGGCGCTCGCCGCAAGGAAATGGGATGGCGGGTCCGAGTTCGGGCAGGCGCAAGCGTTGCTGGCCGAATTCGCCGCCGACCCCGGACCGCCGCCGCTGGCCGCGCTGCGGCCGGCGATCGACCGCTGTTTCGCCGGAGGCACGGTTGAAGACATCCTCGCCGCACTCGCCGCCGAAGCGGCCTCGGGCGGCCCCGACGCCGGCTGGGCGGCCGACACCCGCGCGGCCCTGCTGACGAAATCGCCGACGAGCCTCAAGGTCACGTTGCGCCAGCTGACGGTCGGCCGCGATTACGACCTCGAGCAGGCGTTGGCGCTCGAATACCGGCTGACCCAGCATTTCATGGCGGCCCACGATTTTTACGAGGGCGTGCGCGCCGCGCTGATCGACAAGGACCAGTCCCCGCACTGGCAACCCGCCGCCCTCGCCGAAATCGACGACGCGATGGTCGAGGCCTACTTCGCGCCGCTCGGCGAGCGCGAGTTGCGTTTCGACCCGTAGTGCGGACCGAACGGCCGGTCGGCCGCTGGTCCGCACCGCAACAAGCGGTAATTTGCGCCCGGCCCTCGCGGGTTGACCGCGTCCATGCTGCACTGCATCATGATCGCAAAGCTGTGATGGCGGCGCGGCGTTGCCGCGCGCAAGCATCCGGGAATGGACAGGCCCAAGGGAAACGCTCGAAGGCGGTTTTGGGTGCGGCCGATGGCCCGCGACAGCGGCAGCGGTCGGCAGCAGATGCAGAAATTCGGGAGATGTCTGTCATGACCAAAACCACTGAGCTGCCCGCCAAAACCACTGAGCTGCCCGAGGGCGTCACCGTTACCGGCGCGATGCGGCCCGGCTACGAAACCGTGCTGACCCCGGCGGCGCTCGCCTTTCTGGCCGGGCTGGAGCGCGCGTTCGGCGCCGAGCGCGAGCGCCTGCTCGCCCGCCGCGCGGAAATCCAGCGGCGCCTCGACGGCGGCTGGAAGCCCGATTTTCTGCCCGAGACCCGGTCGATCCGCGACGCCGACTGGCGGGCGGCGCCGATCCCCGACGACATCAAGGACCGCCGCGTCGAAATCACCGGCCCGACCGACCGCAAGATGGTGATCAACGCGCTCAACTGCGGGGCGAGCGTGTTCATGGCCGATTTTGAGGACGCGAACACGCCGTCCTGGGACAACATGGTCGACGGCCAGGCGAATCTGGTCGACGCGGTGCGGCGCGCGATCACCTTCGACGACCCCGAAACGCGCCGGCACTATTCGTTGAACGACAAGACGGCGGTGCTGTTCGTGCGCCCGCGCGGCTGGCATCTGCCGGAAAAGCACCTCTTGGTCGACGGCGCGCCGATGTCGGGGGCGCTGTTCGATTTCGGCTTGTTCTTTTTCCACAATGCCGCGGAGTTGCGGGCGCGCGGCACCGGCCCCTATTTCTACCTGCCGAAAATCGAAAGTCATCTGGAAGCGCGGCTGTGGAACGACGTGTTCCTCCATGCGCAAGAAAAACTCGGCCTGCCAAAGGGCACGATCCGCGCCACGGTGCTGATCGAGACGATCATGGCCGCTTTCGAGATGGACGAGATCTTGTGGGAGCTGAAGGACCATTCGGCCGGGCTCAACTGCGGCCGCTGGGACTACATCTACAGCTTTATCAAGAAGTTCGCCGAGGACCCCGGCTGCGTGATGCCGGACCGCGGGCAGGTCGCGATGACAAGCCACTTCCTGCGCAGCTACAGCCTCGCGCTGATCAAGACCTGCCACCGCCGCGAAATCCACGCGATGGGCGGCATGGCGGCGCAGATCCCGATCCGCGACGACCCCGCCGCCAACGCGGCGGCGATGGAAAAGGTGCGCGCCGACAAACTGCGCGAAGCCGGCGACGGCCATGACGGCACCTGGGTGGCGCACCCCGGGCTGGTCGCCATCGCCAAGGAGGTGTTCGACCGCGAAATGCCGCAGCCGAACCAGATCGCGCGCAAGCGCCCGGATGTGCGCGTCGCCGCCGCCGACCTCTTGGCGGTGCCGGCGGGGACGATCACCGAGGCCGGGCTGCGGCAAAACCTCAATGTCGGGATCGGCTATATCGAGGCGTGGCTGCGCGGCACCGGCTGCGTCCCGCTCTACAACCTGATGGAGGACGCCGCCACCGCCGAGATCAGCCGCGCCCAGCTGTGGCAGTGGATCCGGCACGGCGCGGCGCTCGCCGACGGCCGCACCGTCACGGCCGCGCTCTACCGCGCCGTCCTCGACGAGGAGCTTGCGAAATTGCGCGAAGCGGCCGGCAACGGGGCGTACGAGAGTGGCCGGTTCGGGGATGCGGCGCGGCTTTTCCGAGAACTGATCGAGGCGCCGAGGTTTGTCGAGTTCCTGACCTTGCCGGCCTACGATTTGCTCACGGCCGGGATCGGCCGACCCCTTTCGTGATCGAGCCGGAGCGCATCGCCGAGCTCAACCGCGCGCCCGAGGTTGCGGGCGACTACGTCCTCTATTGGATGCAGCAATCGCAGCGCGCCGAGTTCAATCCGGCGCTGGAGGCTGCGATCGCCGCGGGAAACCGGCTCGGACTCCCGGTCCTCGTCGGCTTCGGCCTCACCGCCGACTATCCGGAGGCGAACGCGCGGCACTACGCCTTCATGCTCGAGGGGCTCGCCGAAACCGAGCGTGCCTTGCGGGCGCGCGGCCTCGGTTTTGTCGTCCGCCTGGGCCGGCCAGACGGGGTGGCGCTCGGGCTCGCGCAGCGCGCCGCGCTCGTCGTTTGCGATTGCGGCTATCTTCGGCGGCAACGGGAGTGGCGCGCCAACCTCGCGGCGCGAGCCGGCCGAAGGGTTTTGCAGGTCGAGGGGGACGCCGTCGTCCCGGTCGGCGTCGCCTCGGCGAAACCGGAGATCGCGGCGCGCACGCTGCGTCCGAAGCTGATGCGGCTGCGCGACGCGTTTCTGCGGCCGCACCCGCGCCAAGAGCCGGCTGTCGCCCCGGTCGAAATCGCCGGCGACGTAGATCTTGGCGACGTGCCCGCGTTGCTCGCGCGCCTGCGCGTCGACCGCGGCGTCGCCCCGGTCGCTGCGTTCCGCGGCGGCGACACCGAAGCGAGGCGCCGGCTTCGCAGCTTCCTCGCTTGCGGGCTTCAGCGCTATGTCGCGGCGCGCGCGCAGCCTGGTGCCGCCGCCGTCTCGACTTTGTCGCCTTATCTGCATTTCGGGCAGATCTCGCCGGTCGAGGTGGCGCTCGCCGTGCGCGATGCGCAAGCCGCGGGCGAGGACCGGGCATCCTTTCTCGAAGAACTGATCGTCCGGCGCGAGCTCGCCTTCAATTTCGTCGCGGCGGCGCCCAACTACGACCGCTACGACTGCCTCCCGAATTGGGCTTCGCGGACCCTCGCCGCGCACCGCCGCGACCCGCGTGAACATTGTTACGACTACGACCGGCTGGCGCGCGCCGAAACCCATGATCCTTATTGGAACGCGGCGATGCGCGAGATGCTGGTCACCGGCTACATGCACAATTACATGCGCATGTATTGGGGCAAGAAGGTTCTCGAATGGTCGGCCGCGCCGGAGGAGGGTTATGCCAACCTTCTCCGCCTCAACAACACGTTTTTTATCGACGGGCGGGACGCCAATTCCTACGCCAATGTCGGATGGGTATTCGGGCTGCACGACCGGCCGTGGCCCGAACGACCTGTCCTCGGCAAGGTGCGTGCGATGACCGCGGGCGGATTGCGACGCAAGACCGACATCGACAGGTATGTGCGGCAGATGGCGCTGCTCTGAAGATGGCCCCATTAGTGCGGTGGGAACGGATGATTCCTGTTCGTTGGCTGAATCGCACCACCAAACCTACTAATCTGGTGGGCCGATTCACGAAACGCTTGGGAACCAGGCGTTTCGATCGGGCCACCAGCCTGCCGTGTTGTTTCGACCGCACGGCCTGTGAGACGATACGTTTATGATCGGCAAGCTGGTTTGGGAGCGAGACGGGCGGGACTGGCCAAACCGGGATGCCAGCCGCTTCGTGCGCGCCGGCGGGTTGCGCTGGCATGTGCAAAAGATGGGAACGGGCCCGGTGCTGCTGCTGGTGCACGGCACCGGTGCGGCGACGCATTCCTGGCGCGAGCTGGCACCGCTCCTCGCCCGCCGCTTCACGGTCATCGCACCGGACCTGCCGGGCCACGGTTTCACCCAGCGTCCGGCGTCCTATCGGATGTCGTTGCCGGCGATGGCCCGCTCCCTGCGCGATCTCTTGAAGAGCCTCGACGCCGAGCCCGTCATGGCGGCCGGGCATTCGGCCGGGGCGGCGATCCTGGCGCGCATGAGCCTCGAAGACTATATCGCGCCCAAGGCGCTCATCAGCCTCAACGGCGCGCTCCTCGGGTTGCGCGGCTTGCCCCGCCATGTGTTTTCGCCGGTCGCGAAGCTTTTGGCGGGATGTCCGGCAGTCTCCTATCTCTTCGCCTGGCGGGCCGCCGACCGGACGATGGTCGAGCGAATGCTCCGCGACACCGGCTCCGCGCTCGATGCGCGAGGTGTCGAGTTCTACCGCCGGCTCGCGCGCAGCCCGAACCATGTGGCGGCGGCGCTCGGCATGATGGCGAATTGGGATCTCGGCCTGCTGGAACGGCAGCTGCCGCGCTTGGTGCCGCGCCTGCTGCTGCTCGCCGGCGGCAATGACCGGACGATCCCGCCCTCGGAGGCGTTCCGGGTACGCGCGCTGTTGCCGACCGCGACGGTCGTGACCCTTCCCGGCCTCGGCCATCTGGCGCATGAGGAGCGACCGGACGAAATTGCCGAACAGCTGACCAACGCGGCGCGCTCGGCGAGCATCCTGACTTAGCGGGTCGCTGTGCCGCACGCGGTCGTCATAGGGAGCGGGCTCGGCGGCTTGGCTGCGGCGGTGAGGCTGGGGGCCCGCGGCTATCGCGTCACGGTCATCGAGAAGCTCGACGCGCCCGGCGGCCGCGCCCGGGTATTTCGCCAAGACGGGTTCACCTTCGACGCCGGTCCCACAATCGTCACCGCGCCGTTCCTGTTGGAAGAGCTGTGGCGGTTGGGCAACCGTCGATTTTGCGACGACATCGATCTGCGCGCAATCTCGCCCTTCTATCACATCCGTTTCGACGACGGCGCGATTTTTGACTACAGCGGCGACCCGGCGGCGATGCGGGCCGAAGTCGCCCGGTTCTCGCCGGCGGATGTGCTGGGTTACGAGCGCTTCCTGCGGGCGAGCGCGGCGATCTACAAGGTCGGCTTTGAACAGCTGGGCGACGTGCCGTTCGAGAGTTGGCGAGACATGGCGAGGATCGTCCCCGACATGGTCCGCCTCGGGACCTGGCGGTCGGTCCACGGCCTCGTCGCCAAACATGTGCGCGATTCCCGATTGCGGATCGCCTTGAGCTTTCACCCCCTGCTGATCGGCGGAAACCCGTTTACCGCCAGCTCGGTCTATAGTCTGATTTCCCATCTGGAGAGGGGCTGGGGCGTACATTTCCCGATGGGCGGCCTCGGCAGATTGGTGCAGGGTCTTGTCGGGCTCATCGAGGGACAGGGGGGGACAGTGCGCTGTAGTGCGGAAGCCGAAGCGATCACCGTGAGCGGGCGCGCCGCAACCGGCGTCCGCCTCACTTCCGGCGAGAACATCGCCGCCGACATCACCGTGTCGAATGTCGACTCTGCTTGGACCTACCGCTACCTGCTGCCGCCCGCGGTGCGCCGCCGCTGGACCGATCGCCGAATCGAGCGGGCGCGCTATTCGATGAGCCTTTTTGTCTGGTATTTCGGCACGAAGCGGCGCTACCCGGATGTGGCGCATCACACGATCCTCTTGGGTCCGCGCTATCGGCAACTGCTCGACGACATATTCGGCAAGAAAGTGCTCGCCGCCGACTTCAGCCTCTACCTGCATCGGCCGACGGCGACCGATCCGTCGCTGGCGCCCGACGGGTGCGATACGTTTTACGTCCTCTCGCCTGTGCCCCATCTCGCCAGCGGCGTCGATTGGGAACGGACGGCGGAGCCATACCGGCAGGCGCTGGCGCGCCGGCTCGGCGAGACCGTATTGCCCGATTTCGAGCGGCACATCATGACCTCGAGGATCACCACCCCGTTGGATTTCCAGGATAAGCTCTCGTCCTTCCGGGGTGCCGCATTCGGGCTGGAGCCCGTTCTGTGGCAAAGCGCCTGGTTTCGTCCGCACAGCCGCAGCGAAGACGTGGACCGCCTGTATCTCGTCGGCGCCGGCACGCATCCGGGCGCGGGATTGCCTGGGGTCCTGTCGTCGGCGCGGGTGCTCGATCGGGTGGTGCCGGATGCAAGCGTCTTCAGCTGACCCGGCGTCCACCGCCGCAGCGGATCTCGCAGCGTGCCGCGAGCTGCTGAACGGCGGCTCGCGAACGTTCTTCGCCGCATCGCTGCTGCTGCCGCCAAGGCTGCGCAATCCGGCGATGGCGATCTACGCCTTTTGCCGTGTGATGGACGACATCGTCGATTCCGACGGCGACGGCAGCGCTGCCGCGGCGGGTCTGCGCGAGCGGCTGGATCGCGCTTATGCGGGGCAACCCTTGCCGTCGCCGGTCGACCGCGCGTTTGCCGACGCGGTCGCGCGCCATGCCATACCGCGCGCCTTGCCGGACGCGATGCTCGAAGGGTTTGCCTGGGACCTGGCCGGACGCCGCTACGAGGATCTCGCCGAGCTGTGCAGCTATGCCGTGCGCGTCGCCGGCACGGTCGGTGCGATCATGGCGGCGCTGATCGGGGCCAGGAAGCCGGAGATCGTCGCCCGCGCCTGCGACCTGGGCGTGGCGATGCAGCTGACCAATATCGCGCGCGATGTCGGCGAGGATGCCCGCGCCGGGCGCCTTTATCTGCCGCTCTCCTGGTTGCGCGAAACCGGCATCGAGCCCGAAGAATGGCTTGTCCGGCCGGTTTTCAGCGAACCCCTCGGGCGCGTCGTGGCGCGCCTGCTGCGCGCCGCCGAAATCCTCTATCGGCGGGCTGACGCCGGCATCGCTTGCCTGCCAGCGGGCTGCCGCCCGGGAATCCGAGCCGCGCGGCTTCTCTACGCGGAGATTGGCCGGGAGATCGAACACGTCGGTTGCGACTCGGTCTCGCAGCGCGCGGTGGTGCCGCGCCGGCGCAAGGCGCAGCTCCTCTCGCGCATGCTTATCGCCCGCAGTACCACTTGTGGGCTGGACGTGGCGCCGCTCCCGCAGGCGCGGTTTCTGGTCGACGCGGTCGCCGCCTCGCGGCCGGCTCCAAGCGATGCTGCGCTGCGCTCTATCCGCTGGTGGAGCCCCGCCGATCGGGTGGTCTGGGTCGTCGATCTGTTCGCGCAGCTAGAGCGCCGCGAGCAATTTGCCGAAATGGATGGCAGCAGCCCGGAAATCGGGATTCCGGCCGCGATGTAGGGGGCAGCCATGCGAAACTGCACGGGTGCTGTTCTTTTTCTTGTCGGGGCCTGGTTGCTCTATTCGGGACTGCTCCACCGGGCTCGGGTCGTTAGGCACTCGGCGCCGCTGGACTTGGTCCAAGAATCGACACCGGCGATATCGTCTCTGGCCGCGTTCGGCGCCATTCTCCGGCCGCTGATCCTCTGCGCCCTCGGCTATTTCGCGGTCAAGATAACCATGGCTTACCTGCTGCTCGACGGCGGCCGATATTTCTCGCTTTTCGATCTTGGCGGGCTGCTGTTTCTGCTGGCGGCCTACGCCGCCTGGCTGGTGCTCCAGACGAGATACCGCCCGCAAGAAGACGCTCATGTCGCCGCGGTCTCGATTGCGGCAATGTCTGCGTCTGCGTCTGCGTCTGCGCCTGCGCGCCCGGAGCGCGCAAAACCGCCGGCCGAAATTGGCGAGCGGCGGCGCGAGCCGGCGCTCTGAAACGGTCAGGCGACAGCGCGAGTGGCCGCCATGCGCAGTTGGCCTGGCTTGGTCGAAGTGTTCGTGATCCTCCTGTTCGCCCTCGGGTGGGGCGTCGTCGGACTGGCGCGCAGCCTCGACAAAGAAGCCGGACATCGCGCGCAGCGGCGATGATGCCGGCAGCCCGCCGCGGCATTGTTGATGGCTTGCGCCGCTACCGCCGGCGGCGCGGCATACGAAACGGCAGCAACATCTTGACCCAAGGGGCGCGGAACCGGTCGAGCGACAGGCTCTCGTGGACCGCCGCCACCCGTTCCCCGAAAATCCGCGCATCGATAACCGAGCGAGCATAGAAGGGTGCGTCTTCAAGGGTCTGGGCGAGGCTCGCCGGACACCCGGCATCGCCGTGTGCCGACCTCGTCAGCCGCCATCTGGTGCGCGGCAGCGGGATCGACGGCAGCACCGGTAGCTGCTCGCTTCCGCCGCGGCGGTCGAACCGCAGCGCCAGAGCCAGAGGGTCGCCGTCTCGCGGTCTCACGTCATAAAATACCGCTGTGCCGCTGGACACCTTGGCGCGCGACCACTGCCAGCCGGCAAAGGCGGCTTCGAGAGGGGCGGCCCCGGCATTCCAATCGAGGTAGCCGGAACCGCGCCAGCGCAATGCCGGTCGTTCGAGCGCGACCTCGACCCGCGCAGATGGGGCGAGCGGGCGCCACCAGTGGCGCCGCTCGCGATCGAGAGCGAACGCCGGCTCCGCAAGCGCGTCGGGATAGAGACGCAAGCGGCCCCGCACTCGTCGGGGAGCCGGGACCGCGATCTCCTCGAATTCGACCGCGAGCGCATCACTCTGCCACCCGATCGTGCTTGCGCCGATGGTCAGGTTCGAGTGCGATCGCCTTACCGCATCGCGGCCGCGCTCGGTCATGGCCCAGCGCCTGGCCCCGGGGCCATAGAGCGCGACATTCAAAGCACAGTGATCGAGCGGATCTGCCGGCCTACGGCGTCGAGCCCAGGCGTAATAAGGCGAGAACACGCTGCCGATAAAGGCGATCAAGGCGATGCCGTGCCGCCCGTCGTCGCTCAGGGCATCGATATACCACCACGCGTATCCGTCCGCCGGGACGGTTGCGTCAAAGCGATGTCCGAAACCAGGCTCGCCGCCGCCAAACGGCCCGACAACGCCGCCATCGGCACCCCCGGGCCCGGGTGGACGCTGCCACCCGCCAAATAGAGGCGCGGCAGCTTGCTGCGCGCGATCGGGCGATCGAACGACGCCTTCCAGCCCTGCGAGGCTCGGCCGTAAAGCGCGCCGCCGGTCGCTGGGAACAGCCGCTCGAATGCCGCCGGATCCGTCACCAACACCGTCTCGGGTCGATGATGCAAAAAGAGGCCGCAGCGTTCGAGGTGGCTGAATGTCCGCTCGCCGCATGCCTCGAGCTCCGCCTGGTTGAGGGGATCGCGGTCGCCGGTCGGCGGCGCGTTGACGATGCACAAGAAACGCCCGGCGTGGTCCGGGGCCTTCTCGTCATGGTCTTCGCGATCCTGGGCGCAGACATAGACGGTCGGCGCCGCCGGCAGCCGCTGGTGTTGCACGATGTCCGAGAATTCGGCGCGGTAATCGCGCGAGAAAAAGACATTGTGGCGCAGCAGCGGAAACCCATCCGCGTTGGCCAGCAGCGACCAGGTCACGGCGGAAAGCGAGCGCGCCCGGCGGTCCACCGCGGGGACCGCGTGGGCAACCGCGGACCCGAATAGGCCATCGGCGATCGCCGCGGCATCGGCGTTGACGACGACAGCGTCGGCGTCGAGCCGCTCGCCACGGGCGAGCTTGACGCCCGCCGCCCGCCCGGCTTCGACGACGATCTCGCTCACTTCGCTACCATATCGAAAACGAGCGCCTGAACGAGCGGCCAATTCTGCCAATGCGGCCGCCAGCCGATGCATGCCGCCTTCGACGAGCCAAACGCCCTGGCTCTCGACGTGGGCCACCAGCATCAATGTCGCCGGAGCGAGAAACGGCGAAGACCCGCAATAGGTCGCATACCGGGCGAAGAGCTGCCGCAGCCGAGGATCGGCAAAAAACTCGCCAAGAGCCCCCCATAGGGTGCTGAAGGGGCGCAGCGCCCAGAGATCGGCAAGACCCGTGAGACCGGCGCCTGCGATCAGGGACAGCAACCTCGGGCGCGGCGAGCGGATAAACGGCTCCTCCAAAGTCTCGTAAATTCGCCGGGCACACCGGCAGAATTCACGGTAGCCGCGTGCTTCGGCCGCGCCGGCGAGGCGACCGATCGCGTCCTCCGACTTGTCGGTATCGGCATAGAGATCGAGGCGCTCCTCGGCACTCCAGGCATGGCGCGCGATGATTGCCGCCTGGCGCATCGGGACGTGATCGGCGAGGTTGGCGCCGGCCGCCGCGAAGATCTCTTCGAACACCCAGCGCATCGTGAGCACAGTTGGCCCGGCATCGAGGCGGGCTCCGCCGACCTCGACCTCGCGCATCTTGCCGCCCGGCCCGGCGGCGCGCTCGACCACCTCGACATCGAGCCCGAGAAAAGCCAGTTCGAGAGCGGCGGCCAGCCCCGCGACCCCGGCCCCGATGATCACCACGCGTGGAGCGCGCATGCCCTCCGGCTCCAGAATTCGATTGACCTGGTGTAAATGTAGCATGACACTTCGTTGTGACAATGAACGATGACATACATTGGGGCTGAGCGTGGATGCCGCAGCACGAATAGAAGCGGCGCTGGAAAGGGCTTTGGCGCCGGCCGAGTCGGATGCATGCCCGCCGCGTTTGGCGGCTGCTGCCCATCACGCGGTTTTCCCTGGCGGCGCGCGCGTGCGCCCGAGGCTGTGCCTAGCGGTTGCGGGAGCCTGCGGCGAGGACGACCGGGCGCTCTCGGTGGCGGCGGCGGCGGCGATCGAAATCCTGCACTGCGCCTCGCTGGTTCATGACGACCTGCCGTGCTTCGACGACGCGCCGCTGCGTCGCGGCCGAGCGTCGGTCCATCGCGCGTTCGGCGAGCCGTTGGCTGTGCTCGCGGGCGACGCCCTGATCGTTCTCGCGTTCGAAACGCTGGCGCTCGGCGCAGCAAAATCCCCGCGTCGGCTGGGCCCGCTGTTGCGCGCGATCGGGCAGGCCGCCGGCATGCCAACCGGGATAGCCGCCGGTCAGGCGTGGGAGTGCGAACCGCGCATCGACCTCAGCGAATACCAGCAGGCGAAAACGGGGTCGCTGTTTGCCGCCGCGAGCGTCGCCGGTGCCGTGTCGGCGGGCGCCGAAGGAGAGCCGTGGCGCGAGTTGGGCGCGCGCCTCGGCGAGGCCTATCAAGTCGCCGATGACATCGGTGATGCGGTGGCGAGCGAGGCACAATTGGGCAAGCCGGTCCGACGTGACCAGGCGCTCGCCCGTCCCAACGCGGTGCTTCGTTTAGGGATCCCCGGGGCCATGCGGCGGCTCGAGGCGCTGCTGGCGGCGGCGATCGCGGCGATCCCGCCCTGCCCCGGCCCGGATCAATTGAGGAACCTCATTTTATTTGAGGCCGATCGGTTTCTGCCAAAGGAACTGGCTCGTCGGGCGGCGTGAACGCAGGCGGCTTGGCATCGAAAATTTCGGGACCGCGCCTGTCAGCACGGCCCTACCATCTACTGCTGGCCTTTCGCGACCGGCTTCTCACCAGCCCAAAATTCGTGCGATGGGCGGTTGGCTGCCCGCTGACCCGGCCATTCGTCCGGCATCGTCAGCGAGCCTTGTTCGACTTGTGCGCCGGGTTCGTCTACTCGCAAATCCTGCTCAGCTGCGTGCGGCTCGGAGTGTTCGATATCCTTCGCGACGGATCGCAGAGCCTCGGGGAATTGTCGCGGCGCATGTCGCTGGCGCCGGAAGCCGCTTCCCGGCTCCTCGCCGCTGCAGCATCGCTGCGGCTCGTCTCACGCCGGGGATCGGATCGCTTCGGCCTTGGCCCGCTCGGAGCGGTGCTCGCCGGCAACTCTGCGATCGGAGCGCTGATCGAGCATCACTCCCTGCTTTACACCGATCTCGCCGACCCGGTAGCGCTGCTGCGCGGCCGGCGCGACACCAAGCTCGGCGGTTTTTGGCCCTATGCCGGCGCGGAACGGGTCATCGATCTGAACGCCGCTCGCGTATCCCAATACACGCGGCTGATGGCGGCATCGCAGACCCTGATCGCCGATGAGGTGATCGGCGCCTATCGCTTTGGCCGCCATCGCTGCCTGCTCGACGTCGGCGGCGGCAACGGCAGCTTTCTCGCCGCCGTCGGCGCCCGGTATCCCAGGCTGCGCCTCGTTCTCTTCGAGCTTCCCGTGGTCGCGGCGCAGGCGTCGGCGCGCCTCGCCGCAGCCGGGCTCGCTTCGCGCGCCACGGTCGTCGGCGGCGACTTTCGTTCCGATCCTTTGCCGAACGGGGCCGACATAATCACGCTCGTGCGGGTCGTCCACGATCACGACGACGGTATAGCGCTCGGCCTCTTGCGCGCGGCGCGCCGCGCGCTGCCCGCCGGCGGCGTTCTGCTTCTTGCCGAACCGATGTCCGCCACGCCGGGCGCCGAGCCGGTCGGCGACGCCTATTTCGGCTTCTATCTCTTGGCTATGGGCAGCGGTCGCCCGCGCACGCCGGGGGCGCTCGCGGCGCTGCTCCGCGAAGCCGGGTTTACCGAGATCCGGCGACTGCGCACCAACAGCCCCCTGCTGACCGGCGCGATCATCGCGAAATTCTTGTTTCCATTTTTCTTGACACTCGATATCGTAAGGTTGAGTTTACACTAGCTCGGTTGTGCGAGAGGGGCGCCGACGTGGATGCTGTCGCGGTGGTGCTGAAGGAACCGGGAAACCTGGAGCTGAAGCGGCTCGATCTGATGCCGCCCGGGGACGAGGACGTGGTCGTGGACATCGAGTGGACCGGCATCAGCACGGGCACCGAGCGGCTCCTTTGGTCGGGCCGGATGCCGAATTTCCCCGGCATGGGCTATCCGCTGGTGCCGGGCTACGAATCGGTCGGCAGGATCAGTGCCGTTGGCGCGCGCGCGGCCGCAAGCCTCGGCGAACCCGTGTTCGTCCCCGGGGCGCGGTGCTTCGGCGAGATCCGCGGGCTGTTTGGCGGCGCCGCGTCGCGGGTCGTCGTCGCCGGGTCGCGCGTGGTTCCGATCGACGAAATATTTGCCGAGCATGGGGTTTTGCTGGCCCTCGCGGCGACTGCCCACCATGCGATGTCGGCTCCAGGGGTCACGCCGCCTGACCTGATCGTCGGGCACGGCGTTCTCGGGCGGCTGCTGGCACGGCTGGCGCTTCTCTCAAACGGCGCCGCACCCGTGGTCTGGGAAAAAGCCTCCGAGCGCACCGGCGGCGCCGAGGGTTATGCGGTGATCGATCCGGAAGACGACGGCCGCTCCGACTATCGGGCGATTTACGATGCGAGCGGCGACGCCTCGCTGCTCGACAGCCTGATCGGTCGGCTGGCGTCGGGCGGCGAAATCGTGCTGGCCGGGTTCTATTCGGATCCATTGTGCTTTGCTTTCCCGGCCGCCTTCATGCGCGAGGCGCGGTTGCGGGTCGCGGCGGAATGGCGCCCGCCCGACATCGTCGCGGTCAAACGGCTGATCAAAGAAGGCAGGCTGTCGCTCGACGGGCTGATCACGCATCGCCGCAAGGCGGCCGAGGCGGCGGCAGCCTACCAGACCGCATTCACCGACCCGTCCTGCCTAAAGATGATCCTCGATTGGAGAACCTGCTCATGACCGAGACGCAGGCCGCAGTTTCGGCGTCGAACATGCACGACCGGCTGCGCGCCGAGGCGGCGATCGCGCCCGATCCGGTGCCGACCGCGCCGGCGACCAAAGAGACGCAGATCATCGCCATCTACGGCAAAGGCGGCATCGGCAAGAGCTTCACGCTCGCCAACCTCTCCTACATGATGGCGCAGCGGGGCAAGCGGGTCCTGCTGATCGGCTGCGATCCGCAGAGCGACACGACCTCCCTGCTGTTTGGCGGCCGCAGCTGTCCGACGATCATCGAGACGTCGTCCGCCAAAAAGGCGGCCGGCGAGAAAGTCGCGATCGGCGATGTCTGCTTCAAGCGCGACGGCGTCTTCGCGATGGAGTTGGGCGGGCCGGAGGTCGGGCGCGGCTGCGGCGGCCGAGGGATTATTCACGGGTTCGAGCTCTTGGAGAAGCTCGGCTTCCACCAATGGGGCTTCGACTTCGTCCTGTTGGACTTTCTCGGCGATGTCGTCTGCGGCGGCTTTGGCCTGCCGATCGCGCGCGACATGTGCCAGAAGGTCATCGTCGTCGCGTCGAATGACCTGCAGTCGCTTTACGTCGCCAATAACGTCTGTTCTGCCGTCGATTACTTTAAGAAGCTCGGCGGCAATGTCGGCGTCGCCGGCATGGTGGTCAACAAGGACGACGGCACCGGCGAGGCCGCGGCCTTTGCCGAAGCCGCACACATCCCGGTCCTGGCGGCGATCCCGGCCGACGACGACATCCGGCGCAAGAGTGCGAGCTACCAAATCATCGCCCGGCCGGGCGGCCGGTGGGCGCCGCTCTTTGAAGAACTGGCGCAGCGCTGCGCGGAGGCGCCGCCGGTGCGGCCCTCCCCGCTATCGCACGAGGGGCTGCTCGGCTTGTTCAAAGGCGACGCGGTCGGGCGCGACATCGTGCTCGAACCGGCCACGCTAGACGATATGTGCGCCGCGGCGGCGCTCGAACGGCCGTCGCTCGAAGTCATTTACGAGACTGCTTAGCGGGCGGGACGCGGGGATGACCGGCTTCGAGATCGAAGACGCACCGCGGGAAGACGGCTCGGCCGGCGGCTGTCACGGCGGCCGCGAGACGATGCTCGAAGCCGCACGAAACGCCGGCAAGAGCTCCGTTCTCGACCGTCTGTTGCGTGATTATCCGCGAGGGCCGCACGACCAGCCGCAATCGATGTGCCCGGCTTTCGGCTCGCTGCGTGTCGGCCTGCGAATGCGGCGGACGGCGACGATCCTCTCGGGTTCGGCCTGCTGCGTCTATGGCCTGACCTTTACGTCGCATTTCTATGGCGCGCGCCGCAGCGTCGGCTATGTGCCGTTCAACTCGGAGAGCCTCGTCAGGGGCCAGCTCTTCGAGGACATCCGCAAAGCGGTTTTCGAGACGGCCAAACCCGATC